>Ga0114931_10000342_pt1 | contig 55254 bp, 45 predicted proteins | sample 2SBtaG_FD_89579 | JGI IMG/M metagenome (GOLD analysis project Ga0114931, IMG submission 89579) | Deep subsurface microbial communities from Kolumbo volcano to uncover new lineages of life (NeLLi) - 2SBTROV14_V59a metaG | ecosystem: Environmental > Aquatic > Marine > Volcanic | place: Kolumbo... | reverse complement strand
TCTGCAATCGCAGGGGGGACTCCCGTGCGGAACCTCGCGTCCGGAGGCGCCCACCCGAAGCGATCGTCTCCGTTCCCGGGCTCCGGCTGCATAGCGTATCGCGGATCCGCTTCCGCGACGCAGACGGTGCTGGAGCCCGGGATCGTGCGGTACGGTCTGCGGTGTCGACGCGTCGTCCACGTCCGGAGGCCGGCTCGAATGTTCATCCACGGCTTTCCCCCGGTCTCCGACCCGGCCTGTACCGTGCTCGTGCTGGGATCGATGCCGAGCAAGGCATCGCTGCGCGCCGGCGAATACTATGCGCACCCGAGAAACGCCTTCTGGAAGATTGCCGGCGCGCTGATGGGATTCGCCGACCAGGCACCGTACACGGCGCGTCTCGCCGCCCTGATCGCGCACCGGATCGCGCTCTGGGACGTGCTCGAGACCTGCACGCGATCGTCGAGTCTCGACTCGGACATCGTCGATGCCTCGAGCGTCCCCAACGACTTCGGCGCCTTCTTCGCCGCCCACCCGGGGATCCGCCGCGTCCACTTCAACGGCGCGAAGGCCGAGGCCGTATTCCGAAGGCGCGTCCTCCCGTCGCTGCCGCAGGGCCCGGCGCTCGAACTCGATCGCCTTCCCTCCACGAGCCCCGCGAACGCGGCGATCACGTATGCGGCCAAGCTCGAGGCCTGGCGCCGCATCCTTCGCACCGATTGATCGCGCACTGGCGGTCTCCCGCACGGGGGAGGAGCGAAGCGATGGCGCCGGCTACGCTCCGGGGGCCGATGACGAACGCGACGGAGTACCCCGAGAAGACCTGCACCATCGACCGGCTGGTCCGCAACGAGCAGTCGGTCCGGGCCGCGCTCGCCGGACGGAAGACCGAACAGCGCCGCGACGGCGTCTACGGGTATCCGGGCGAGACCTTCGAGCTGGAGGGCCGGACCTTCGAGATCGTCGACCTGCGCCACGACCGGCTCGGCGACATGTCCGAGGCCGACGCGCGCGCCGAGGGGTACGAAGACCTCGCGGCCTATCGTGACCTGATCCTGCGGATGCACCGCGGGATGGAATGGGACGAGGAGCACCGGGTCTGGGTCCATCGGTTCCGCCTGGTGCGCTGAAGCGGCACCTTCAGGGGACCGCTCAGCTCCACCGCGGCCCATGGCAACGCTGCGGCAACTGGCGCGGCAGCTTCCCGGACCCTCACGCCTTCTTCGGTGCCGCCGCGCGCCGCGGCCCGGCCCTCGACCGGCGCGGTCGGGCTCGAATGCGACCCCATGGCGCCCCGCGAACGGTCTATGATGACCTGCCCCGCCTCTCCTCCTTCTCCTCCCGGATCTCGCCGGGCAGGAGGTCCCCCGATGCGCACCCCCGGTCCCGGACGAATCCTGATCAGCGAGCCCTGCTCCTGGGACATGGACAAGCTCGGCTATCCGTACCTGCCGTACCTCTGGGGGGTGCTCAAGACCTGGCACGAGCATCACGCATCGGACGTCGGAAACTGGACGTGGCTCGATCCGATCTATCGCTATGCGGACGTGGATGAGATCCTGCGGACCCGCCTCGACGAACCGATCGATGTGCTCGGGCTGAGCTGTTACACGTGGAACTGGCGGCTCCAGTGCCGGATCGCCGAGGCGGTGAAGGCCCGCCATCCGGAGTGCCTGATCGTCGCGGGCGGGCCGCAACCGGATTTCTCCGACCCCGGATTCTTTCGCGATCATCCCTACATCGACGCCATCGCCGTCAAGGACGGCGAGATCACGTTCTCACGGATCCTGGAGACCTGGGCATCCGGTCGGCGCGATCTCTCGCCGATCCCGGGGCTCTACCTGCCCGGCGACGGCGCTTCGGACGGACATCGCTTCACCGGGCCTGCAGAGGTTCCCCAGGACTTCGACGTCAGTCCCTACATCGAGCAGTCCCAATACTACGAGCGGATGATCCGCGAGTGCGACGGGATCTTCTGCGCGACCTGGGAGACGAACCGGGGCTGTCCCTTCCGATGCAGCTTCTGCGACTGGGGCTCCAACACGATGTCCAAGGTGCGCCGGTTCGGGATGGAACGGGTGACCACCGAGTTGGACTGGTTGGGCCGCAACGGCGTATCCGTGCTCTTCCTGGCGGACGCCAACTTCGGGATGCTCGCGCGCGACGTCGAGCTCGCGGAGCGGGTGGCGGACTCCTTCCGGCAGTACGGCGCGCCCACCACGCTCAGCTACAACAACGCGAAGAACAAGCCCTGGCCTTCGATTGCGATCTCCAAGGTGTTGTTCCAGTCCGGGATGCCCTACAAGCACATGCTTTCGATCCAGCACACGCGGAAGGAGGTGCTGAGCGCGACGGACCGGGAGAACATCTCGTCCGAAAAGCAGATCCAGGCCGTCCACGAACTGATGCGGTGCGGCATCCCCGTCGAGGTGCAGCTGATCCTGGGCATCCCGGGCGACACCTACGAGCTGTGGCAGGGCTGCTTCGGCGACCTGATGGAGTGGGGCATCCACGGCCAGTACCAGAAATTCCTCTACCACCTCCTCCCCAATGCGCCCGCTGCTTCGGCGCCCTTCCGGGAACGCTGGAAGATGGAGACGATCGAGCGCTGCGTCCATTCCTCTCCGCACCTGGCGCAGTTCGCGGCCGAAGCCGAGGTGATCGAAGAGAACGACATCGTGGTCAGCTCCGCCAGCTATGGCCGCGACGATTGGGTACGCATGAACGTGTATGCCGAAGTCGTGAAGGCGCTCCACACGTCCGCGCTGACGCACTTGATCGCGCACTACCTGAGACGCACGCACGGCGTCTCCTACGAGGCCTTCTACAGCACGCTCGTGGACGAGTGGTGCGCCGGAACCCGCTGGTATCGACACCTCTCGGACCACTTCGCCGCGTTCCTGGAGGACCGGAGGGCGACCGAGTTCCTCCCGATCGACGAGCTTCCCTCCTACCCCCACGAGGTGGCGGCGTTCCAGTGGTTCCTGGTCCAGGCGTGTCTCTCGCTCGACAAGTTCTTCGAGGAGATGGGGCGCTACCTGCTGGACAAGTACCCGCAGGCGACCCGGCTGGCGAGCCTCTTGCAATACCAGAAGGACGTCCTGATCGTCCCGGGCTACGACAGCCGCGTGGGAACCGCCTTCGTGACCGATCTCGACTGGCCGTCCTACTTCCGGCAGCCCTTCGACGGCACGCCGCTCCCCGATCCGCTCCCCGGGAGCGGGGGCGTCGTGCACGTCGCGGACGAGACCTGCACGGACGGCGTCGCGGATTTCCCGCTCGACTGGTTCCACGAAGAGGGCGAAGACCGCTGGATCGTGTGGATCGATCGCGTCGTCCTCAACTACAGCTGCGCCACGCGCGGAAACTTCCAGGACCTCTCGCTGGACACAACGGCCACGAGCATCGCTCCGGCAACGGGCGCCCCGCACCTTCCCGAGCCCGAAGCCGTGTCCGCCATCTCGCTCGCCGATGCCGTCGAGATCCTGCGGGACTACGCGACGCTGGTGGCCGAACGCGGACTCGACGGCCGCAGCGTGTGGGACGCGTCGGCGCTGGAGCGCCCCAGGGAGCAGATCGAGGAGGCGGCACTGGTGATCGTCGGGGCCAGCGGAGACCGGCAGGAGCGGGACGCGATCGCGGGTGCGGCGCGGACGCTCGCGTTCTTCCAGCCCGGCGTCGGCGAGGAAGCACTGCCACTCGCCGCGATGGGGCCGGACCAGCGGACCTGGGGCGACGCCGTCCGTGCCGAGATGCAGCGGATCGAGCACCGCCTCCGGGCAGGTTCCTGACCGCTTCGCACGAGGCCACCCAACCGCTCAGGGCGCCTGTTCGGCGAGCGCCATCACCGCTCGACGCATCTCGGCCTCGACGGTGGACCGCCAGGGCAGCTCGTCCGGTCCCGGGTCGCCCAGACCGACGTGCCGATCCCCGATACCGGGCTGGAAGAAGTCGAGCCGCAGGACCGCGGTCTCGAACGGCGCGCGCGCGCCCGCTGGCGCATGCCGGAGGAGGGTCACGATCGCGGTCCGGATGCGATCCTTCGGATGGGAGAGCGCGGCGGCGTCGAACAAGGTGTCGCCATCGAGATCGAAGCGCGAGAGCGCGGCGTCGAACTCGTCGAGGATCTCCCTGGCCTCTTCGATCGGGATCTCCTCGAACGCGACGGACTGGACCTGCTGCGGCGCGTCTCCGCCCGCGGCCCGGCGCTCCGCATGCGCGGCCCCCACCCGGGCCACGAAGTCGCGGCCCAGGTTCGCGGCGATCCGGGCGCCGTAGACGCGGGCACCCGCGACCGTCATGTGGGCCTTGTCCCAGAACATCATCTCGCCGTCGTCGGTGAAGTAGTCACAGACCGCGGTGTCGCAGAGCGCGTCGAACTTGGAAATGAACCCGATCCCCAACCGCCGTGCGGCCTCCCGCATCTGGCTGTCGAGGGGCTCGGGCGACCCGGCGACCTGTCGCGCCTGCGCTTCGATCTGCTGGATCGAAGCGCCGTCGGCCAACATCGAGACGGCCACGGACTGGAACCCCGGGAACTCCGCGCCGCGGCCCAGCAGCGTAATCGGCACGCCCGGGCGGACCCGCTGCCGCAGGTAGGAGACGAGCGGCGAGAACGACGGCTCGTAGAAGTCAGGGAGGACGCGGAACGTGATGAAGACCGCGTCCGCCGTCGGAATCTTGATCGACCGGTCGAGGGCGCTCTCGAGATCGGCGCAAGCCCGGTCCTGGGGATCGGGATCGTTCGAGAACGCGGCGAAACAAAGTGGGCGATAGGCGTCGTGCTGGACGTCGAAGCCGTCGCCCAGGCTCGCCGCGAGCCCCAACACGAGGTCGTCGGCGAGGCTGTCGCCCACGACCAGGACCCGGGTCTTCGAGCCGTCGAAGTCTGCGGAGCGAAGCCGGTTCAGCGCGTTCTCGCGCTGCAGCCGCAGCTCGTCGATCTCGCCGAAGGCGCGCACCGCCCGACTCTCCCCGAAGCGCCAGGTCCAGCCCTGGTTGGCCCAGGAGTTGGCGGACACGATCGTCAGCACGAGCGCGCTGAGCGCACAACCCAGGCCGAAGCCGGCGGGCGACCAGCGGCGAACCGCGACCCCGGTGTACCGGAACGGCATCTCGACCCACCGGTACATCGCGATCGCCGCGCCGATCGAGAGGCCGATGATCGCCCAGGACTCCGCCGTCGAGAGCGAGCTCCCCGTCGCATGACGATAGAAGACGATGATGGGCCAGTGGATCAGGTAGAGCGAATAGCTGATCAGTCCGAGGCCGACGAGAACGCGGTGCGCGAGCAGGCGGTTGAGCCAGGTCCCGCTCCGCGCGTGGATGATCATCGCGGTGCCGAGGCAGGGCGGCAACGCGGCGACCGAGGGAAACACGGTCTCCTCCGTGTAGGAGACCATCGCGAAGGCGATCATGGCCAGACCCCCGAGCGCCCAGAGCTGCGCGCGTGCGCGCTTCGGTGCCGGCCGCTCGACGAGCCAGACCGCGCTCGCCCCGATCGCGAACTCGAAGATCCGGAACGGCAGCAGGTAGTAGATCGTGACGGGACCGTCCGCGAACCATCTCGCGGCAGCGGGCGACCAGGTACCGAGACCCGCGGCGCTGCCGTCGCCGAACAACAGGTTCAGCAACAGGCTGACGAGGCCGCCGACGGCCAGCGTCGGCACGGCGAAGCGCCGCGCCTTCGTCAGCAGCAGCACGAGGAAGGCCGGCCAGAGCAGGTAGAACTGCTCTTCGACGCCCAGCGACCAGGTGTGGAGGAGCGGCTTCACGCTGGATTCGGTGTCGAAGTAGCCGGCCTGGCCCCAGAAGTAGAAGTTGGAGAGACTCGCCACCGCGTTCAGGAGCGAACCGCTGAAGCGACGCATGTCGTCCGGAGAGAACCACGCGAAGGCAGCGACGAAGCTCACGCCCAGCGTGAAGAACAGAGCCGGCAACAGCCGCCGGGCGCGCCGCAGGTAGAAGTCGGAAAACCGGAAGGCACCGCCCGCGAGGACCTCGTTCCGGATCAGGCCCGTGATCAGGAAGCCGCTGATGACGAAGAAGACGTCCACGCCGACGTAGCCACCGCGGAAGGGGGCGAAGCCGACATGGAAGAACACGACGCCCAGCACGGACAGGGCGCGCAGGCCATCGATGTCGGCTCGGTACTCCTGCGTCTGCCTCACTGGGCGGATGATAGGCGATCCCGCCATGCGCGGTGGCGCGGTGGATCTGCCGCGTGGTTGCCGGTCAGTGGGGTTCGAACCTGGCCTCCCTCGCGAGCGCGCGCTCCTCGAGGGCCTCGAGCAACGCCCACATCAGATGGGACCGCGTGATCACGCCCGCGAGCCGATGGTTGTCGTGGATCAGCACGCGCCGGAAGTCCGACGACATCAACTGATCGACCACGTCGACGAGGGGTGCCTCGATCGGAATCGTCACGGGATTGCGCGTCATCACCGCTGACACCGAAGCGACGTCCGGGTCGTAGAAGGCCTTCATCAGGTCCTTCTCGTTCAGCGCGCCGACGATCCGACCGTCCGCGTCGACGACGGGCACGCTGCTGATCCGGCTCTCGATCATCAGCCGGAGCGCCGGGCGCAGCGGACACTCGGGCGGCACGGTCGCGAGATCGCCCTCCATCACGTCGCGGATCGTCAGGCGCGGCGGGACCACGTGGGGCCGCGCCAGGGACGCGGTCACCGGCCGCTGGCCCTCCCCCACGGTGGGGTGGTGGCCCAATGCACCCGCGACGCGATCGCGGATCTTGCGGAACCCTGATGTGACATGCGCCATGCGACCCTCCCATGCGGAGCCAGCCGGTGCGGGTCCGGTCGCGGCCAGGTGCCACACCCGGACCCTGGGTCATTTCCTTGCAACTGCCATACCCCCACCCGGAGGGCGCTCCGCGCAGCGGAACGGCCCGGCTGCGGCCATCCGCCCCATTCTTGCGGACGGCCCGGGGAGTGCCGCCGCAGGCCGGGGCCCCGAAGGCCGGCACCGACGCGCACGGTGCCCTGACCACCCGGCCGTCACGGCCGGCGCAGCGCCTCCTGCACCTCCTCCAGGGTCAGGCCCCGGGTTTCGGGGGCATAGACGGCGACCAGCACCGCGCCGATCACGGGTCCGACCGCCACCACCGCGATCGCGGGCGGAATGCCGCCGAGCGGGAGGATCAAGAGGCCGATCACGACGGGCACGACGACCTCGGTGACGCGGCCGAGGAAGTTGGTCGTCCATCCGTAGCCGGTCGCGCGGATTTCGGTGGGAAAGAGTTCGGAGGCGTAGACGTGGGTCGCGGTATTCGCCGCGCCGAAGCAGAAGACGGTGGCGATCATCCACAGGTACTGCCCTTCCAGGGTCGGCACGTGGTAGAGCTGGTAGATCGAGACCGCGGCCGCCACGTAGAACCCCGAGCACGTCCACTTGCGCCCGATGCGGTCGATCAGGTCGCCGGCGACGAAGTGCCCGGCGACACCCCCGCCGTAGCCGTAGAAGACGATGTCGCCGACGTCGCTGGTCCCGAGGCCGAGATCCTCGCGTGCGAAGATCACCCAGTACACGGTCGAGGGACCGGTCACGGCATGGACGCAGTTCCACAGGAGCGTCACCACCGCAGTCTGGCGGCGGTACTCGGGCTTCCACGGGATCATCGCGTTGCGCACCTGGACGCGAATCCACTCCCGCCATCCCTGCCCTGCGGATGCCGCGCCGCGTCCCGGCGCGTCGACCTCTGCTTCGGCGCGGGCCTGGTGGGCCTCGAAGCGCCGGGTCTCGCGCATCGCGATCCGCAGGCCGAAGACCAGGACCAGCGGAAAGGCACCCAGCGCGTAGAGCGCGCGCCAGCTCTCGCCGTCCACCGCGAGGCCGAGGAAGCCCTGCACGCCGGCCACCAGCGCGGCCCCGAAATCGTGCAACGCGTTTCCGTCCGCCCCCTCCTCGAGCAGGATGTAGGGCTGCAGTTTGGCCATCGCCATCACGCCGACCGTGGCCAGGCTCGTCAGGATCGCGATCGCGCGGCCCCGAAGCCGCGCTGGCGTCTCCTCGCCGATCACGATCACGGCCAACGCGTACTCGGCGGTCAGGAAGAGGCGCGCGAGGAACTGGAACGCGATGAAGCTCGCCTTGTCGGTCGCGAACGCGGTCAGTCCGTTCGCGATCGTGAAGCCGACCACGGTCACCATCATCACGCTGCGGCGCCCGAGGCGATCGGCCGTAAGCAGGAAGAGGAACGAGGCCATCACGCCGAGGCGCGTCGCCCCGCTGACGAATCCCCATTCCTCGCGGCTGATGTCCAGCGTGGTGCGCACGTCGGGGGCGGCGAAGCTGAACATCGCCGAGTCGAAGCCATCGAAGAGCGTCGCGGTCGAGAGCAGCAGGAAGAGGAAGACCAGATAGCCGTCGAGCTTCTGGGCTTCGACGCCATCGGAAACCGGCCCGGACGGTTGGGGCATGGCGGGACGCTAGCGTCCGGGACTCCCGGTGCATCATCGGGTCCTTGGGGCGATCCCGCGCACCCGTGGCGGGCCCCGCGGAAGGGCGATAGCAACAGGGGGTGCCGACACCCACGATCCACGAGGCCGCGCGCGACACACCGGTGCTTGCTCGCACCGAGGTGCTCGTCGTCGGCGGCGGGAGTGCCGGCGTCTGCGCCGCGGTCGCAGCGGCCCGTTCGGGTGCGCAGGTGACCCTGGTGGAACGCTACGGATCGCTCGGCGGGCTCGCGACCGGGGGGCTCATCGCGTTGCTGCTCACGCTCGACGACGGCCGCGGACGGCCCGTGATCGGGGGGCTGTGCGAGGAGATCACGCGCCGCATGGTCGCGACCGGCGATGCGTTCCACCCGCCCCGGGCCGAGTGGGGCAGCGACGACGCGGAACTGGTTGCACGCTATTTCCGCTGGGGCCTGATCTGGGGCGGTGCCCGGGCGAAGCATCGGGTGCGCTACGCGGTCGCCTACGATCCCGAGCAGCTCCGTCTCGTCCTGTCGGACCTGGTTCGCGAGGCCGGTGTCGACCTCATCCTCCACATGTGGGGCGCCGACGCGCTGGTCGACGGGGACCGCGTACGGGGCGTGGCGTTCCAGTCCAAGGCCGGGCGCCAGGCGATCGTGGCCGACGTGGTGATCGACGCCACCGGCGACGGCGACCTGCTCCACTCGGCCGGGTGCGCGACCGAACTCGAGCGCGTCTACCCTTGGCTCTGGTTCCGCATCGGCGGCGTCCGGGACATCGAGGCCACCCTGGCTGGCGAGATGAAGGGACCGGGGATGTTCCGGACGCCCAACGAGGGCGTGCTGCTCCTGCCCTGGGGCTCTGCTGCGCGAATCGACCGGAAGATCGACGCCACCGACCCGCGCGACCTCACCCACGCCGAAGTCGAATGCCGGCGAATGGTGATGGACGAGTTCGAGAGGCTGCGCGAGAGCGTGCCCGGGATGAGGGACGCCCACCTCTGCAACATCGCCACCCAGCTCGGCATCACCGAGAGCCGCAGATTGCTCGGACGCCACGTGTTGACGCGCGACGAGATGAACCGCCCGGCCGAGGACGCCATCTGCGTGACCGGTCACTGGACGAAATACGACGCGATCTATGCGATCCCCTATCGCTGCCTGCTCCCGCGCGAGGTCCGGAACCTGCTGGCCGCGGGACGCATCATCTCCGTGGACCACCGCGTGCACCACGCGACCAAGGAGATCCCGGCCTGCATGGCGGTAGGCGAAGCCGCGGGACTTGCCGCGGCGCTGGCGCTCCACCGCGGCGGGGATGCGGGCGCGGTCGATGTCCGCGAGCTGCGCGAGGCGCTGCGAGAGAACGGGGCCCTGCTCGACTACTTCGACCACCCGGGGCACGAGGCGGTCGGTTAGCCTTGATCCGGCATTCCCGATTGGCCACGGAGGTGGCGAGGGGTGGGCGCAGCCGAAGTAAAGCGCAGCAGGGCCCCTCGTCTGTTCCCTGTGGCTTGGGTCACCCGAGTGACTCCTGCCACTGCGTGCCAATCAGGGGCGAGCCATGAGCCGGAGCCCACCCCTCGCCGCCTCCGCCCGCGAGGTCGACCGGCGAATGCCGGATCAAGGTTGGCACCGGCGGGCGCCGGGGCGTGTGGACGGTCCGGTCGGACCCTGTCGCCCCTCCAGCCGGCCTCGCGACCCGCGGCCGGGGCCGGGGCGGGCGATTCCGTGGTTGAGACGAAGCCCGTGTCGACCGAAAAGGAGGTTGCCTCCCGATGCCGCTGGCGGTGGGATAGATTCCCGCCGGCCCGCCCCCGATCGAACGAAGGAGCCCCGTCCGCCCGTGCCTGAGCATCCCGACGTGCCCGTCTTCATTCTGTGCGGCGGCCTGGGTACGCGTCTCAAGGAGGAGACCGAGCACCGGCCCAAGCCGATGGTGCCCGTGGGTGACCGGCCGATCCTGTGGCACATCATGCGCGCGTACTCGGCCCACGGGTTCCGGCGCTTCGTGCTCTGCCTGGGCTTCAAGGGTCACGTGATCAAGGACTACTTCCTCAACTACGCGGCCCTGAACAGCGACTTCACGGTCGACCTCGGCACCAACGACGTAGAGGTCCACTCCGTCGACCACGACCAGGACTGGAAGGTCACGCTCGCCTCGACGGGCGAGCTGAACATGACCGGGAGCCGCGTGGCGCAGGCCGCCGCGCGCTACCTCGGCGACGCCGAGCACTTTGCGGTGACCTACGGCGACGGCTTGACCGATGCGGACTTCGATGCCGAGTTCGCGCACCACCGATCGCACGGGCGGATCGGCACGGTGCTCGGCGTGAACCCGCCGACCCGCTTCGGCCAGTTGAAGTTCGAGGGCGATCGCGTCGTGCACTTCGACGAGAAGCCGGAGCTCTCCGACGATCGGATCAACGGCGGGTTCTTCTTCTTCCGGCGGGAGTTCGTCGACTACCTCTCGGCGGACCCCTCCTGCGTACTCGAGCGGGAGCCCCTGATCCGGCTCGCGGAGGACGGGCAGCTCGAGATGTTCCGACACGACGGGTTCTGGGCCTGCATGGATACACAACGCGACCGCGACACCCTCGACGGGTTGTGGTCCGAGGGAAATGCGCCCTGGAAGCCCGCTTCCTGACGCACCGCGGGCTCCCGGGGCGAGAGACCCCGGACCCCGGAAGGGAGAGATGGTGAGAGTCTTCGTCACGGGGCATCAGGGATACATCGGCGCGCACCTGGTCGAATTGCTGAAACAGGCGGGACACGAGGTGACTGGCTGCGACATCGGACTGTTCCGGGGTGCCGAGTGGGAGACGCTCCCGCCCGCGGACCACGAACTGCGCAAGGACGTCCGGCAGCTCGGCCGCGACGACGTCGCCGGCCACGACTGCGTGATGCACCTCGCGGCGATCTCCAACGACCCGATGGGAGATCTCGACCCGGAGACCACGTTCGCCATCAACCGCGATGCGTCGATCCGCCTGGCCCGGCTGGCCAGGGAAACCGGCGTGGAACGCTTCCTGTTCTCGGGCAGCTGCTCGGTCTACGGGCAGGGGAAGAAGCTCGACCTCGAAGAGACGGACCCGCTGCATCCGCTGACGGCGTACGCGAAGTCGAAGATCGACACCGAGAAGGCGGTCGGGGAACTGGCCGACGATTCCTTCTCTCCCGCCTTCCTGCGCAACGCGACGGCCTACGGCCATTCGCCCATGCTGCGGATCGACCTCGTCGTGAACAACCTGCTGGCCAGTGCGCTGGCCCACGGCGAGATCCGCATCATGAGCGACGGGTCGCCGTGGCGGCCACTGATCCACTGCCGCGACATCGCGCGCGCGTTCGTCGCCTTCATGGAGGCCCCGCGCGAAGCCATCCACGGCCGGGCCGTGAACATCGGCGGCAACGACGAGAACTACCAGGTCCGCGACGTCGCCCACCAGGTCCAGCGCCTGATGCCGGACGCGCGGATCACGTTCACGGGCGAGGTCGGCGCGGACCCGCGCAACTACCGCGTGAAGTTCGATCTGCTCTCCGAGCTGTTGCCGGATTTCGAACTCCAGTACACCCTGGCCAGCGGAATGGAGGAGCTGCACCGGAAGATGCTCGCGCACGACTTCGGCCGGGAGGACTTCGAGGGCGACCAGTTCGTCCGGCTTCGCTGGCTGGGCCGGCACCCGGATCGGCTGGCCGGATGACGGGCAGGGGTTGAGCGCATGAGATTCGTCGAGACGCCGCTCGCGGGCGCGTTCGTGATCGACCTGGAGAAGCGCGAGGACGAGCGCGGCTTCTTCGCCCGCGTCTTCTGCCGCGACGAGTTCGAGGACCACGGCCTGCCGTCCGCGATCGTCCAGATCAACGACTCGCTCGCGGCCGACAAGGGGACGCTCCGCGGAATGCACTACCAGCTCCCGCCGCACGCCGAGACGAAGGTCGTGCGCTGCATCCGCGGCGCGTTGTACGACGTGATCCTGGACCTCCGCCCGGATTCGAAGACCTTCGGCAGGCACTTCGGGATCGAGCTGAGCGCCGAGAACCGGACCATGGTCTGCGTTCCGAAGGGGTTCGCTCACGGCTTCGTCACCTTGCGCGACGATACCGAGGCGTTCTACCTCACCGACGAGTCGTACGCGCCGACCCACGAACGCGGCATCCGCTGGAACGATCCGGCGTTCGGGATCGCGTGGCCGCTCGAACCCGCGGTGATCTCCGAAAAGGATCGGCACCACGCGGATTTCGATCCGGCGACGCACCTGGCGTAGGCGGGAGCCGAAGTGGACGGGGTGCCACCACATGAAGATCCTGTTCACGGGTGGAAGCTCCTTCACGGGTCATTGGTTCGTCCGCGCGCTCGCGCGGGCCGGCGCCGACGTCGTCGCGACCTTCACGCGCGGAGCGCGCGAATACGAAGGCCTCCGCGCCGAGCGCGTTGCGGGGCTCGGGTCGGTCTGCGACCGGGTCTTCGATTGCGCGTTCGGAACGGACGCGTTCATGGAGCTGATCCGATCGGAATCCGCCTGGGACCTGCTGTGCCACCACGGGGCGGACGTCACCGACTACAAGAGCCCGTCGTTCGACGTCTTCGCCGCGCTCGGGAACAACTGCCGGAACGTCGCGGGCGTCCTCGAAGCGTTCGGAGAGCGCGGCGGATCCCGCGTCCTGATCACCGGAAGCGTCTTCGAACCCGACGAAGGGGCTGGCGACGCCCGTCGCGAGGCGTTCTCTCCCTACGGGCTTTCGAAGGGACTGACTGCCCAGGTCTTCCGCTACCACGCGCACGCGCGTGGACTCGGCCTCGGAAAGTTCGTGATCCCGAACCCCTTCGGGCCGATGGAGGAGCCGCGCTTCACGACCTACCTGGCGCGGACCTGGCTGGAAGGCCGGACCGCGGCCGTCAACACGCCCGACTACGTCCGAGACAACATCCACGTATCGCTGCTGGCGGCCACCTACGCACGGTTCGCGCTGCCGGACGACGATGCGCCCTCCCCGACCACGGCCCACCCGAGCGGCTACGTCGAACGTCAGGGGGCCTTCGCCGAGCGCTTCGCGCGCGAACTCCGCGGCCGGCTGGGCGTCCCCTGCGAACTCGAGCTTTCCCCGCAGACGGATTTTTCCGAGCCCCTCGAACGCTTCAACGTCGAGCCCGCCGTGGAACGGGTTCCGGAATGGAACGAGGCCGCGGCCTGGGACGAACTCGCCGCCTCCTATCTGGCGCGCTTCGGTCCCGGAGCGCCAGCAGACGACCCGCGATGATGCCCGACCCGACCGGGCCCGAGGGCCGCGCCGTCGACGTGGCCGTGGTGTTCACGTGCTACGGATCGGCGGACCTGACGATCGACTGTCTGCGTTCGCTTGCACCCGAACGCGGGCGTGGGCTCGAGATCCAGGCCCTGGTCTGCGAGAACGGGACCGGCCAATGGTCCGTGGATCTCCTCGAAGGGACGATCGCGGCGGAGGGTTGGCAGGACTGGGTCTCGCTGTTTCCCGTCACCGTGAACCGCGGCTTCGCGGGCGGCAACAACGTGGTGCTCGAAGCGATCCGGCGTTCCGGCCATCCCCCGCGCTTCGTGCTCCTGCTCAACACGGACACGATCGTCCGGCCGGGTGCGATCGCCGGGCTGGTCGGCGCGGCCGAGCGCCACCCGGAAGCCGGCATCGTCGGGCCCCGGCTCGAATGGCCCGACGGCGAACCCCAGGTCTCGTGCTTCCGGTTCCTCTCGCCCGGAAGCGAAGTGATCAAGGCCGCGGCGACCGGCCCGGTGACGCGCGTCCTCCGGCGCTTCGACGTGCCGATCGCGGTGACGGACGAGCCCTGCCGGCCGGAGTGGCTGAGCTTCGCCTGCGCGCTGCTCCGATGGGACGTCATCGAGGACGTCGGGCTCCTGGACGAGGGCTTCTACCTCTACTTCGACGACGTGGACTACTGCCGTCGCGCGCGGAGCCGGAGCTGGGAAGTCCTCCACTGGCCCGCGGCCCGCGTGGTCCACCTGCGGGGCCGGAGCAACCCCCTGAAGGAACTCACGTCCGCGCGCAAGCGGGCGCCGCGCTATCAGTACGCGTCGCGCACCCGCTACTTCCGCAAGTTCTACGGCCCGCTCGGCCCCGCGCTCGCGAACCTGGGCTGGCTCGTGGGCCGCGGCATTTCGTGGCTGCGCGAGCGGGTCGGCCACAAGGAGCCGCATCTGTGCGAGAAGGAGTGCCAGGACAACTGGACCGGCTTCCTCCACCCGATGGCGATGCCCGAGTGGCGGGACATCCGCGTTGCCGATCCGCGCGCGGACTCGGACACGCCCTAGACCGGCGCCTCTCCCTCGAGGGTGACGCGGTGGATCGTGCGCGGCGCGTCGCCGTAGTCGGCGATCGCGTAGTGGTGCGTGGCGCGGTTGTCCCAGACGGCGACGTCGCAGGTCTGCCAGCGCCAGCGGCATTGGAACTCGGGCTGGTCCTGGTGCGCGAACAGGAAGGCCAGCACCGCATCCGCTTCGGCCGGGGGAAGACCCTCGATGTGCGAGGTGAAGGTCGGGTTCACGTACAGGATCTTGCGACCGCTGACCGGGTGCGTCCGCACGACGGGGTGGATCGCCCGCGGCAGCCCCTGCATGTCCGGGAGTGCCGTGGTGGGTGACTTCGTCTGCTGCGAGCGCTCGCGGACGACCGTGCGCACCGTGCCGGCGAGGTCGTGGACTGCGCTCAATCCCTCCAGGTACGCCTTCATGCGCTCCGAGAGCGCGTCGTAGGCAGCCGTCATGTCGGCCCACATCGTGTCGCCCCCCCACGCCGGCGAGTGCTTCATGTAGAGCACCGAACCCATCGGCGGCTTCGCCGAGATCGAGACATCGGAATGCCACAGGTTGGCGCGACCGCCTTGTTGCCCGTCGAGCACGACCACCTCGGGGTGGCCTTCGAGCCGCGGAAGATAGGCGGGGTGGTCGGTGAAGATCGGGCCGAGGCGCGCGCTGAAACCGATCTGCTGCGCGGGCGAGAGGGTCTGGCCGCGGAAGAAGACGACCTTGTGTTCGTACAGCGCGTCGAGCACGGCCGCGGCCGTGTCGTCGTCGAGCCGGTGCGCGAGGTCGAGTCCGGAGATCTCGGCACCGAGGGCGCCCGCGATCGGCCGTGTATCGAAAGGATGGGTCATCGGGTTTCTCCTCGAACGGGCGCTTCCATCGCGCCGGTCACGAAATCGAGCAGCGCCTCCGCATGGGCGACGAGCTCCGGGCCGCGGGCTTCCGGACTCGTGGCGAGGCTCCGGAGCATCACGTCGATCGCGAGCCCCATCCGGAAGCGGATCAGCGGGCGTGGGAGGTGCGGCAGCGCCCGCTCGAACAGCGGGACCAGCCGATCGACGCCTCCCGGGTAGCGCTGCGCGACGAAGGCCTCGTCGATGTCGCCATCGGAGCGCAGGCGGTGGATGAAGCGGAGGTAGCGGAGACCGGGCCGGCCGCCCTCCGCGAGCATCTCGGCCATCGGACGCATCAACGCGTCGAGGACGTGGCGGGCGGAGACGGATGCCGGGCCGGTGGCCTTCGCATCCAGACCGTCGAGCAGGAGCCGGCGGCGCTCCATCAGGGCCGGCATGCGGCGCTCGAGCAGCGCTTCGACGAGCGCCTGCTTCGTGCCGAAGTGGTAGTGGAGCGCGGCCGGCGAGAGGCCGGCCTCGGCGTTGATGGCGCGGAGGGACACCCCTTCGAGCCCGTGGTCGGCGAACATCTGCTCGGCGCAGTCGAGGAGCTTCTCGCGGGTGGACGGACGGGCCATGGGAGAATCATAACTTATCGCTTGATCTTATCAATTGATAAGTCATCATCCCGATGTGGAGGCCGGGCCAATCTGGCGCGCGCTGGCCGCCGGCGGCCACACCTCCCCGAGGAAGGAGACGAAATGGACCGTCGAAACCGACGCGGACGCCGCATCCTGGCGATCGCCGGGCTGCTGTTGGCACTTGCGCAAGGAGCCCCGGCCGCAGAACGTCCGCCGCGCAATCCGTTCCTCGCGGACTCGAGCTATCCGCTGGGCCACGGGGACTCCGCACAACAGGACGCGCTCCCGGTGGCGGGCCCCCGGGACCCGGGTCCCGCGCTCGCGCCGGACGAGATCCAGTACGCCCCGGTCGGGCCCGCGCACTTCGGCGCCTACACCTCGGGCCCCTACCCGGACGGGCGGCGGGTCATCTGGAGCAACGGCCTCGACCGCATCGTGAAGGTGGACTTCGACACGTTCGAGGTGCTGGCGACGTTCTGGATCCCGGGCGCGCACCACTGGACCGAGGCCGAGGCGGACGCTTCGATCGCGGCCTTCGATGAATCGAACGAGGGAATCGGTGCCCTGTGGCACGCGTTCCAGGACGGCTCCAAGCTCCGCGACCTCTCCAGCGTCTACACGGTGCTCGATGTCGACGGCACCTACTACATCGCGGACAAGGACGGCACGATCACCGCGTACGGGGACGCCGTCCCGGGCGATCCGGACTCGGCGATCGTCGAGAAGGCCTCCTTCCGGCTCCCCGAGCCGGTGACGGGCCTGACCGTGGGCATGAACATGACCTTCGACGGCTGGTTGATCGTCCCCACCGAGCACGGCTACGTCGTCGCCATCTCGCGGGACTTCTCCGAGCACCGCGTCGTCCGGTTGCGGCATGCGGAGGGCGCCGAGGAGAAGGCCACGCGCCCGACGGGCTACGGATGGGTCCGCAACGGCGTCGCGATCGACGACGCGGGCGGCCTCTACATCGCTTCGCTGGAACACATGCACAAGGTCGTCTGGGACGGGGACCGGCTCTCGATCGACCCGGCCGACGGCGCCTGGACCGCCCGCTACCTCGACGGTGGGGGCCACGGGACCGGCGCCACCCCGAGCCTGATGGGATTCGGCGAAGAGGACCGCTTCGTCGTGATCACCGATGGCGAGCCGTTGATGAACGTCGTGCTCTTCTGGCGCGACGCGATCCCCGCAGGGTGGCAGCCGCCTCCGGTTGCACCGGACCTGCGTATCGCCGGGATGCGGCCCGCCGACCTCGGCGACCCGGACCTGCACGAGATCCAGTCGCAGCAGTCGGTCGTGGTCGCCGGCTACGGGGCGCTCGTGGTCAACAACGTTCCGCGCAACGTGCCCTGGTACCTGCCCGGTCGGGCCGAGACCCTGTTGATCAGCTATCTCGGGAGCGAGCCGGCCCATCAACCGTTCGGCGTCCAGAAGTTCGCCTGGGATCCGGCCACGCGGACGCTGCGAAGCGCCTGGGTGAACCGCGAGGTGAGTTCGCCGAGCTGTGTGCCGGTGGTCAGCTACCCGAGCCGGCGCGTCTACCTGATCGGCGCGCGCGACGACCGCTGGACGCTCGAGGCCCTCGACTGGGAAGACGGGCGCAGCGCGTTCCACACCGTGATCGGGGGGCAGCGCTACAACCCGCTCTTCTCGGGCACCGAGATCGACGAGGCGGGCCGCATCCACTACGGCACGCCCTGGGGCCGCGTCCGGCTGGCGCCGCACCCACCGGCCGGACGCGCCGCCGGGCGGTAGGCGGCGGCCCCCTCGGCGGGGTGTCCTATCGGGAGGCGCCGGGCGACACTCAATGCCGACCCCGGGCGAACGGACCGCTGCGGACGGTACCGGCGTCGCCCGGCGATCGGCATTCCCGGCAACGATCCTCGGGAGGAACCCCGCATGGCGCAATCCGGCACGCGCACGGCGACGGCCTGGATGGCTGTCCTCTGGTTGATGGTCGTCCCGGCCGGCGCCTTCGCTGCCGGAATCCCCGGGGCCGCGGGCGACCTCGGCGCGATCTCGGACGCGGCGTGGAACCGGGAACACGCGGCGCATCTGCTGGAGCGCGCCGGTTTCGGCGGAACGCCGGCCGAGATCGACGAACTCGCGAGGATGGGACCCCGGGCCGCGGTCGCGCGGCTGGTGCACTGGCAACATGTCGAACCCGTCCCGCTCCGCGTCTTCCCCCACTCGGAAATCTTCCCGGACGATTCGTTCCGCCCGCCCGGCGACGGAGACTTCGCCGGGATCGTCGTCCGCGCCGCGATCCTGGGCAACGGTCTCGGTGTCGACGTGGAGCGAGATTTCGGCGGACCGTGGCTGCAGCCGATCTTCGACCGGTTCTTCACGCTGCTGTTCGCGAACGCGTTCGAGACGAGCCGGCTTTCGACCTGGGTCGGGGAACGGATGCTGCGCACCAACCGTCCGCTCGAGGAGAAGCTCGCGCTCTTCTGGCACGGACACTTCGCGACCGAGACCGAGAAGGTCCGCGACTACCGCAAGATGCTGGCGCAGTGGACGCTGTTCCGGGAGAAGGGGAACGGCCCGTTCCGGGAGCTGCTGCTGGGAATCGCGCAGGACCCGGCCATGCTGATCTACCTGGATGGGGAGACCAACGTGCGCGGTCACCCGAACGAGAACTTCGCGCGAGAGGTGATGGAACTCTTCACGCTGGGACCCGGGCACTACACCGAGCGCGACATCCGCGAGGCCGCGCGCGCCTTCAGCGGCTGGGGGCTGGACGGCAACACCTTCGACTCCAGCTGGTGGCGCCACGACCGCGGCCGCAAGACCCTGCTCGGCAAGTCCGGACGCCTCGACGGCGCCGACGTCGTCGATGCGCTGCTCGAGCAACCGGCGGCCGCGTCGTTCCTGGCGGGCAAGCTCTACCGCTACTTCGTGCGGGAGGACGCGCCGCCCGAACTGATCGAAACCCTGGCCCGCGGATACCGCGAAAGCGGCTACGACACCGCGGCGCTGCTCGAGCGGATCTTCCTCTCGCGCGACTTCTACAGCGAGGCAACCCGGGGCGCCCACGTGAAGGGCCCGGTCGAACTGGTCGTCTCGACCTACCGGAAGCTCGGCCTGCGCGAGATGCCGGGAGCTCCGGTCTTCGCCGTCACCACCAAGGACCTCGGTCAGGGCCTGTTCGCGCCCCCCAACGTCGCCGGCTGGAAGGGCGGGCGCACCTGGATCAATCCGTCGACCCTGATGGGCCGGCAGAACTTCGCGCGCCACGTGCTGTTTCCGGAGGAGATCCCGCCGCCCGACAAGGGGCTGCACGAACTCGTGGTCACGCTGGCGACGAGCCCCGACGTCTACGCGCGCATGAAGGCCCTGGCCGACCAGGGCCGCGTCGGCGCTCCGCTCGCAGTTCCCGCCGACACCGGCTTCGCCCGCGTCGGCCTCGGCGATACGGGCCCGTTCGACCCGAACTGGGCGGTCTGGACCGGCGCCCGGCGCGCGCTCCAGGCCGTGGACTTCTTCACCTGGACGGGCCCCGCGAAGTTCTCGCTCGGGGCACAGTTGAAGGCGGCCGGGGTCGAGACCGCGCGCGACGCCGCGGACCACCTGGTCGACCGCTTCCTCTCGCTCGAGCCGGGTCCCGACGCGCGGCGCGCGCTGGCCGACCACCTCGCAGCACGGCTCGGCGCCGGGCCGATCGACTGGGAAGCGCGCGACACGGAGCGCGCACTGCGCGAGGTGCTCCACCTGATCCTGTCGCTGCCCGAGTACCAGCTCTCGTGAGCCGGAGGAAGCCGATGTCACGACCCCGGGACCCCGAACGACGCGCATTGCTCCGTGCCGGGCTGTACGGCGCCGGCTTCGGGATGACGGTTCCGGCACTGCTCCGGAACGCCGCCTGGGCGGCGCCGGGCGTGTCCTCCGCGGACACCGGCCGCGAGCGGATCCTGGTCGTGGTGGAGTTGACGGGCGGATGCGACGGACTCAACACGGTCGCCCCGGTCGGCGACGACGCCTACGCGAAGGCGAGGCCCAAGCTCGCGATCGATCCGGACGAGGCCCTGCGGCTCGACGACGTGTTCTCGCTGCATCCGCGCCTGATCGGCCTCCACGACCTCTGGAAGCGCGATCGCCTGGCGATCGTCCACGGCTGCGGGTACCCCGATCCGGATCGTTCCCACTTCACGTCCATGCGCTACTGGCACACGGCCGCGCCCCATCACGCAGAACCCCGGGGCTGGATAGGACGTTATGCGGACGCGACGTGGCCCGGAGGGCGCACGGCCGGGCTCGTGAACCTGGCCGGCCAGGAGAGCCCGGCCATTCGCTCCTTCGAACAGGCGCCGATCGTGTTCGACGACCCGGCGAAGTACCAGCGCCTCGGGAACGCGGCAAGCGAGGACCTGTACCAGAAACTGTCGGGAGCCGGTGCGTCGAGGCGCGACATGCTCGGGTTCGTCCGCCACATCGCCGCGACCGCGCGGGCGACCTCACAGTCGGTGCGCGCGGCGACCGCGGCCTACCGGACGCCCGTGCACTACGGCGCCGGCTTCGTTCCGCTGGCGCGCGGCCTGCGCAACGTCGCGGCGCTGTTGCACGCGGACTTCCCGGCGCGGGTCTACTACGTCGCGACGCCCGGCTGGGACACGCACAGCGCCCAGACCAGTCGCCACGACAACCTCCACCTCTACCTCGGCGACGCCCTCGAGGCCTTCCAGAAGGACCTCGACCGGCAGGGGCGCGAAGCCTCTGTGATGACCCTGGTCTTCACGGAATTCGGACGCCGGGTCGCCGAGAACGCGAGCGGCGGCACCGACCACGGGACCGCCACCCCGATGATGTGGATCGGCCAGCACGCCCGGCCGGGCCTGCACGGCGCCGCACCGAGCCTGACCGAACTGGACGACCCCGGCGATCTGATCTTCACCACGGACTTCCGCCGCGTGTATGCGTCGGTCCTCGAAAGCTGGCTCGGCGTCCCGGACGCCGCGGCGATCCTCGGAGACCACTACGCGCCGCTCGAGATCACGGCCTGACGCGGGAGGGGCCCGACCGCGATCGCCACCTGAGACATCGAGGCCGGCGCGGGGGCGGGCAGGGGCGGGCTGCCACGATGGAGCCCGGGGCGCCGGGGCCGTTTGCCTCGGTAGATACCGGAGGCGCCGGCCGGACCGCCCGACACGCTCCGCACCGCCAGTGCCGGCCTGGCACCCTTCCTGCATCTGGAACCGTTACCCGACCGATCGATCGGTCGGCGTTCCCAGGAGACAGGAAGATGACGGACTTTCTCGAGGGCTACTCGATCCAACGCTGGCTCGAGTCGTGTCCACAGGGCTATCTGGCCGGTACGGAGTTCGGTCACGAGCCCGGCGAAAGCGAGCCGGACCTGCTCGTGACGGACCCGCTGCTCCGCGAGCAGGCGATCTCGCTCACGGCGCAACTCATCGCGGGCGAGCGGTGTGCGCTCGCGGCCTCGTCGGGGCTGATCGGCTGCGCCCCCGACGAAGCGAGCAAGCGCTTCCTCGCGACACAGACCCTGGACGAGGCGCGGCACGTCGAGATCTTCTCGCAGCGCCTGTTCGACCTGGGCGTGAAGAAGCGCGAGCTCGACGACGTGGTCGGCCAGCTCGCCAATCCGAACCTCGTCCACTTCGCCGAGATCCTGCTCGAACGCGTCGACAAGCGTGACTTCGTCGCCGGCGTCGTCGGCCAGAACATCGTGCTGGAGGGCATGGCGTTCAGTGTCTTCGAGATGCTCCACGCGTCCATGAAGACCGGGAACCCCAAGTTCGCACACACGCTGGCCGGGACCATCGCCGACGAACGCCGACACGTGGGTTTCGGCGAGAACCGGATCGGTTCGCTGATCCGCGAACACCCGGATCGCAAGGCCGACGTGCAGCAGATGCAGAAGGAGATGTCGACCTACATGCTCGCGACGTTCGCCGACCGCTTCCGCGACGGCGCGATCGCGGCCGAGCGCCGGCGCGCGAGCGAGCTGGCGCCGGACGCCGACGCGCCGGCACCGGAGTACCACGGCGTCAACCTCGCGGAGGCCTCGCCGGAGGAGCTCGAGGGGGTGCTGACGAACACGGTCCTCGGCGAGTTCGAGACGCGCCTCGCCAGGATCGGTCTCGAGTACCAGACACCGGATCGGCCGTAGCGGCCGCGCGCCACCGGCTGCGCGCCGCGTCACCGGGCGGTGCGCGGCCGGACGACACCCCGAGATGGAGAGCCACCATGACCGGACGCCATCGAGTGCGTCCCGTGGAGGCATTGCGGGCGATGCGCGCCCTGCGCCAGGACCCGGACGATACCGAGACCGCGATCCGCGTGTTCGGCGCGCTCGCGGGGAATTCCGGCAGACGCCGGTTCCCCTTCACGGCGAGGCCGCGGTGCTCGCCTTCACGATCGCCCAGAACGACAACCGCGGCATCGCGTACCTCGTCTGGAACGCGCTGCGCGAACCCGGCTGGAATCCGCCCGGCGGAAGGCTGATCCGCGGGGCCTGCCGTCGCGGGCGGCGGGCGCGCCCGCTGGCCGGGCAGGACCGGGAAGCGCTCTTCGAGCGACCGATCGAAGAGGTGCGGGAAGAACTCGGGGTCGGGGAACCCCCGGTCTACGAGCAGGTCCACTCCGCAAGCGCTCCGGCGCTCGGCACCTGACCGCGACGGCTTCGCCTACACTCGCGCCCATGAGGGTAGGACTGCTGCAATTCTTCGGGTGGCGCGACCGCTCCGTCCCCTTGAACGACGTCTACGAGCGCGCACTCGAGCGCATCGAGATCATGGACCGCAGCGGGTACGACGCGGTATGGCTCGCCGAGCACCACTTCACCGGCTACAGCGTCTGTCCCTCGGTCCACGTGATGGCGGCCCACGTGGCGGCGCGCACGAAGAACCTGCGCATCGGCACCGCGGTCACGCTCGCCTCGTTCTACCACCCGCTGCGCATCGCCGAGGAGATCGCGCTCCTCGACGTGCTCACCGGCGGCCGTATCAACTGGGGAGCCGGTCGCGGCTTCGATCCCCGCGAGTTCAGCATCTTCGGCGTTCCGCCGGACGAGAGCGCCGACCGCTTCCACGAGGCCGTGGAGATCGTGCTCGCGGCCTGGTCGAACGAGCGGTTGACGTTCGAGGGCCGGTTCCATCGCTACGAAGACGTCGAGGTCCTTCCCAAGCCGCTGCAACGGCCGCACCCGCCGACCTGGGTTGCGGCCAGCTCCCCACCCGCCATCGACTGGGCCGCAGGACGAGGGCTGTCGATCATGATGGACCCCCACTCGCCGCACCCCGAGATCGCCCGGAAGCGGAAACGTTATGCGGACGGCCTGGCGGCGGCGGGCCACTCGCTGGCGGGGCGCGAGATCCCGATGGGGCGCCTCGTCGCGGTCGCCGACACCGACGAGGAGGCCCTGGCCATCGCGAGCCGCGGCGCGAAGTGGACCGCGGGAGCCTACCTCCCGAAGGAAGCGCTCGGCCGCTTCCGCCCGGGCGAGGAGGAGATCGACCCGGTGGACCACTACCTGCGCGACGTGGTGATCCACGGCTCGCCCGAACGCGTGATCGACCAGCTGAAGCAGCTCGAGGAGGAGATCCCGATGGGCTACCTGCTGCTGTCGCCGCTCAGCGAGAAGACCTTCGGCCACTTCACGGACAAGGTGCTCCCGCACATCGCCGGGTGAAGCCGGGCGCCGGTCCGGGCGGCTCAGCCCTCGTGCACGGTCCAGCCGCGGCGGCGGAGTTCGGCGGCCAGGGCCTCGCTGGGCACGTCGCGGAGGGCCGGTTCGGCCTCGGCCGGCGCCCGCGCCCCGGCCCGCGCGTCCTCGGCCGCTTCCAGCCGGTCGATGCAGGCCTGCGCCTCGTCCCGTGTGAACTTCCCGCCCGCCTGCCGCTGCGTGAAGCCCATCGGCCCGCGCGCGTCGCGGAAGCCGGTGTGGCCCGCGCGCTCCAGCAGGGCCTCGAGATCCTGCATCTGCTGGTGCGAGGCCGGCGGTCCGGACGCCCTTCCGAATGCCATGGCGCGGCGGTCACGCGACCCGGCGGGTCAGACCCGCTCGATGATGATCGCCGGAGCCATGCCGCCGCCGGCGCACATCGTGACGAGACCGATCTGCCGGTCACGGCGCTCGAGCTCGTCGAGCACGGTGCCGATCAGCATCGCGCCGGTCGCCCCGATCGGGTGGCCGAGCGCCATCGCGCCGCCGTTGACGTTCACCTTGTCGCGGTCGAGGTCGAGGTCGCGCAGGAACTTCTCCGTCACCACCGCGAATGCCTCGTTGACCTCGAAGAGGTCGATGTCCTCGAGCGTCATGCCGGCACGCTGCAGCACCTTGCGCGCCGCGGGCACGGGTGCATTGAGCATCAGCGTCGGGTCGTCGCCCATGTTGGCGGTGGCGACGACGCGGGCGCGCGGTTTCAGGCCGTGCGCCCGGGCGTAGTCCTCGCCCGCCATCAGGATGGCGCCGGAACCGTCGACGACGCCGGACGAGTTCCCCGCGTGATGCACGTGGACGATGTCGAGTCCCGGGAACTTCTGGCGCACGAGATCGCGGTAGGTGGGCGCGCCCTCGTGGCTGTAGTCGGCGATGGCGGGAAAGCTCGGCGGCAGGCCCGCCAGCGATTCGGCCGTGGTCCCGGGGCGCGGGAACTCCTCGTGGTCGAGCGCGAGCGAGCCGTCGGGGTTGTGGACCGGGATCAGGCTCTGGTCGAAGCGGCCCTCCTTGATTGCCACCGCGGCGCGCCGCTGCGACTCCGCCGCGAGCGCATCGAGCGCTTCGCGCGGGATGCCTTCCAGGGTGGCGATCGCGTCGGCGCACACTCCCTGGTGCGGTTGCGGGTGCAATTCCTGCAGGTGCAGGTTGCCGGCGCCCATCGGCAGCATCCCCTTCTTGGGCAACGACATCATCTCGGTCCCGCCGGCGACCACCAGGTCCTCCATCCCGGCCATGATCGCATTGGCCGCGATGTTGGCGCTGGTGATGCCCGACCCGCAGAAGCGGTCGAGGGTGACGCCGCTGGCCTTGATGTCGTAGCCGGCGTCGAGCGCGCTCATGCGCCCGAGATCGCCCGATTGCTCACTGACCTGCGAACTGGTGCCCCAGACGACGTCGTCGACGTCGGCGGTATCGAAACCGTTGCGCTGTTGGAGCGCGCGCAGCACGGTCGAACCGAGGTGTTGGGGGTGGAGGTGCGCCAGGGCGCCCTTGCCCTGCTTGCCGATGCCGCGCGGGGTGCGGCAGGCGTCGATGATGAATGCGTCGGGCATGGGAAGCTCCTGGTCGGGATGGGGGTGGGGGCACCGGACGTCGCCGGCGGGGCCGCAGGCGCCGTTCCGGGGTCGAGATCTCGCCCGTCATCGTAGCCGAGATCGAGGACCCGCGGCGCTCCCGCCCCGGTTCGCGGCCCGCACGTTCCGGTGCTACCCCGGCCCCTGGCCCGCCAGCACGCGCAGCTCGTCGAAGGCCGCTTCGAGGTCGACGACGAAGTCGTGCAGGTCCGGGACCCGGTCCCGGTCCGCGTTGACGCCCCAGTGCATCTGCCCGTCGTAGCTCATCAGCGCGATGCCGAGGCCGAGGTTGTCCACCAGGGGCACGTGCGGGTACACCTCGAGCAGACGCGCACCGAGCAGGTACATCGGCTGCTGCGGCCCCGGCACGTTGGTCACCACCGTGTTGAACGGCGTCGTGCGCGTGATGTTGCGCGCGCCGAGCGACAGCAGCGTGGGCGGCGTCCACTCGGCGGCCTGCATCAGGACCTCGGCCCCGATGGCCTCCTTGCTCTCCTTCAGTTCCGTCGTCGTCCGGCTGATCTCCTCCAGCTGTTCGCGCGGGTCGGATACCTCGAGCGGGAGCGGGAAGATCCAGCTCGACACCCGGTTGCCAAGCTGCCCGTGCTCCGTTTCCCGTCGCACGCTCACGGGCGTCATCACCCGGAACTCGATCCCGTCGAGGACCACGCCGCGCTTCTCGAGATAGCGGCGGAACGCACCGGTCACGATGGTGAGGACGACGTCGTTCAAGCTTCCACCGAGGGCCCTGCGGACCTGCTTGATCTCGCTGATCGGCGTGCGGTGCCAATCGAAGCGGCGGTGCGGACCGATCGGACCGTTGATGGGTGTCTCGGAGGCCGAACTCAGTGTGCTGCCGACCAGGTTGGCGGCAGCCCGGAGGCGCGTCTGGACCTCGCGGCGCAGGTCGGTCGCCTCTTCGGCGAACTTCTGGAAGTCGCGCACGGCTTCGATCGGGAGCGAGAGACGCCTGGCCACCTCGTCGCGCAACAGCTCCATTCCGCTGGGCGCCGGGCGCGGCACGAAGGGCTCCGGCGTCGGCAGTTCCGCGTCCTCGGTCGGGCTCATCAGGAGCTGCATGATGTCGACCCCGGAGATGCCGTCGATCATGCAGTGGTGGACCTTCGAGATCAGCGCGAAGCGCTCCCCCTCGAGCCCCTCGACCACCCACGTCTCCCACAGCGGTTTCGCGCGGTCGACGTGCTGCTGCATGATGCGCGCCGAGAGCCGCTTGAGCTGCCGTTCGGTGCCGGGGTGCGGAAGGCTCGTGTGGCGCAGGTGGAAGTCCAGGTCGAAGTGCGGGTCGTCCACCCACACGGGCTGATCGATCAGGGGCACCCACTCGAGCACCTGCCGGTAGCGTGGGATGCGGTGCAGGATGGCCGCGTGCGCCTTGCGGATCGCGTCGAAGTCGATGCCGCCGTCCTCGAGCCGCAGCGGCGCGGCATCGAAGATCTGGGTCGACGCCACGTGCGTGTAGGCGTTCGGCTTCTCGAAGAGGAGGAAGGAGTTGTCCAAGGCGGAGAGACGGTCGTAGTTCGACATGGAGGGGACCCTCGGTCTGGTCCCTCCATGCTAAGGCAATCGGCCCGGAGCGGCTCCCGGAAGGGCCCGAATGCGGCTCGCGCGGCGGCATTCGTGGCCGGAAGGAGGCATCCGGGGCACGGGCCGCCGCTGGCGCGATGTCCCGCTGTCGCCCACGATCTCCGATCGCATGGCAAACGACCCGCTCGACGGCTTCCCGCGGCTCCGGCTCGGCCACCTGCCGACACCGCTCGAGTTCCTGCCCTCGCTGACGGCCGACCTCGGCGGGCCCGAGATCTGGGTCAAGCGTGACGATTGCACCGGGCTCGGCTTCGGCGGCAACAAGACGCGCAAGCTCGAGTTCCTGCTCGGCGAAGCGCGGGCCCAGGGCGCCGACACCGTGATCACCGTGGGCGGCGTGCAGTCGAACCACGCCCGGCAGACCGCGGCAGCGGCCGCGAAGGCCGACCTGCGCTGCGAACTCGTCCTTCCGCGCGTGGTCCCGCGCACGGGTACGGACTACGAGACCGGCGGAAACGTGCTGCTCGACCGGCTCTTCGGCGCGCACCTCTTCATCGTGCCCGACGAGGCGGCCGCAGCGCGCGAGATCCAGGCCCGCCTCGCGGCGGCGGAGGATCGGGGCTCCCGGGCAGTCGTCCATCCCCCGGGCGGATCGACCGCGACCGGCGTGCTTGGTTATGTGGAGGCCGCGCGCGAGCTGTGCGACCAGATCGCGGGGGGCGCGCCGCGCTTCTCCCGGGTCTTCGTGGCGTCGTCCACCGGCGGGACGTTGGCCGGGCTCCTCTGCGGCTTCCGGCTGGCCGGGCTCGACCTCCCGGTCACCGGCGTCTGCGTAGCCGGTTCCGCGGACACGCTGCGTCCCGGGGTGGCCCGGCTCGCGGGCGAAGTGCAGGCCCTGCTCGGACGCCCCACCCTGCCCCCGGAGGCGATCTCGTTGACCGATCGCACCCTCGGCGCGGGCTACGGCATCCCGAGCGACGCCGCACTCGTCGCGATCGACCGCTGCGCGCGGCGCGAGGGCCTGCTGCTCGACCCCGTCTACACCGGGAAGGCGATGGCGGCCCTGATCGACGCGGCGACGGACGCGAAGGCCGCGGACGGGCCGATCCTCTTCTGGCACACCGGGGGGACGCCGGCGCTCTTCGCGTACGGCCCCGAACTCACCAGCGGCACGGTGGACCCGCCGCCATCGGACCCGGGCTGACCCCGGCTGACCCACCGCGCCGACGGGCGCCGACGGATCGATCGACGCCGCCGGGAAGTCGGGAGCCGTTCTTCGGGGTCGGGGGCCCCCGCGAGGCCGCGTCGCACGACCGGCCGCCGCGCGCGGGGCGAGGCGGCGCGTTAGGCTCCGGGCCATGGAGATCTTCGCGATGGCCTGGCGCAACGTCTGGCGCAATCGTCGACGGACCGGGATCACGGTCGCGGCCATGGCCTTCGCACTCGGGCTGATGATCCCGTACTCGGGGCTGATGGCCGGCTACATCCGCGACATGGAGAGGAATCTGGTCGATCTCGAGGTGGGCGACGTGCAGGTCTTCGCCTCCGGGTACCGCGACGATCCGGATCTCTCCCGTTTGATCGACGACACGCATTGGACCCTGTCTCTGGAAGCCGGGGGCTTCGAGGTCAGCGAGCGGTTGCTGGCGTGGGGGCTCGTCGCCGCGCGCGAATCCTCGGCCGGGGTCTCCTTCCGCGGCATCGACCCGGCCTCCGACGCCGACGTGAGCGGAATCAACGAACATCTCGACGAGGGCGCGTGGCTCAGCGCCGACCACCCGAAGGAGGTCGTGATCGGGCGCACGCTCGCGCGCATGCTAGGCGCCTCCGTCGGCGACGAGCTCGTGGTGGTGAGCCAGGGGGCGGACGGTGCGGGAGCGTACGATCTCTTCCACGTCCGCGGCATCCTGGGGCCCGTCAGCGAGGCCACGGACCGCACCGGGGTCTTCCTGCTCGCCGACACCTTCCGGGAGCTCTTCGTCGTTCCGCAGGGCGTGCACCAGTTGATCGTCCGCCGACCGCCCGGCCTGGAGCTCGATGCGGCCGCGACCGAGGTCCGCGCGCTCGCCGGCCCGCTCGACGTGCAGACCTGGCGCGAGCTGCTGCCGATCCTGGCCAACCTGCTCGATACCGCCGCCGGCGCGATCTACATCCTCTTCGTGATCATCTATCTCGCGGTGGCGATGCTGATCCTCAATGCGATGTTGATGGCGGTGTTCGAGCGCATCCGCGAGATCGGCGTGCTGAAGGCGCTGGGCGTCGGACCCGGCGCGATCTTCGCACTGATGGGCGTCGAGGCGGCCTTGCAGACCGGGCTCGCGGTCGTGGCCGGATTGGCCCTCGGCCTCCCGGTCCTCCTGTACCTCGCGTCCGAGGGCATCGAGATGCTGGCGTTCTCGGGCACCACCGTGATGGGCATGTCCATGCAACCCATCTGGCACGCGGTCGCTTCGCCCTCGTCCGTGGGCGGCCCCATCGCGATACTGGTCGCGATGGTGGCGATCGCGGCGTTCTTTCCGGCGCTCAAGGCCGCGCGGATCGACCCGGTCGACGCGATCCACCATAACTAGCATCCGTCTGGAGTCCGAATGGGTACGTCCCTGGCCGCTCTCGCCTGGCGAAACCTCTGGCGGCATCGCCGGCGCACGCTGATCACGCTCGCCTCGATCGGCTTCGGCGTCTTCTTCGCGGTGATCTTCACCGCAATCGGCGACCGGACCTACGGCGACATGATCGACCTCGCCGCGCGCAACGGCGGGGGACACGTCACGATCCAGCACCCCGAGTACATCGACACGCCGACCCTGAGCCGCAGCGTGGAGGGAGCGAGCGCGCTGGCGAAGCTCGCGCTCGCCGATCCGGACGTGGTCCGCGTCGTGCCCCGGATCACGGGCAACCTGATGATCGCCACCGCGCGCAAGAGCACCGGGGCCGGCTTCATCGCGTTCGATCCGGCACTCGAGGACGCGAGAACCCTGTCGATCCTGGACGCGATCGAAGAGGGCGGCATCTTCGCCGCGAGCGGACGGCCCGGCATCGTCCTCGGCGCCAAGCTCGCGGAGAACCTCGGAGTGCGTCTCGGTCGCCGCGTCGTCTACACCACGACCGACAAGCACGGAGAGCTGGTGCAGGAGGCCGTCCGCGTGACCGGCATCCTCCGCACCGGCACGGAGGGCCTCGACGCGGGCATGGCGCTGCTGCCGCTGGCGCCATTCCAGACGACCCTGGGATACGGGCCGGACGAGGTCGGCCAGGTCGCCGTCTTCCTCGGCGATCAGCGGCGCGCCCATCGCGTCGCCGAGCGATTGTCCGCCCGCGTCGGGGACCGGGCCGCGGTGGTGAGCTGGGACGAACGCTCGCCCGAGCTGGCGGGTTTCATCGCGATGAAACAGGGCGGCACGCAGGTCATGGAGGTGATCATCCTGCTGCTCGTCGCCGCCGGCATCTTCAACACGCTCTTCATGAGCGTGATGGAACGCGTGCGCGAGTTCGGCGTGCTGCTGGCCATCGGCTTCACCCCGGCGCGGCTCTTCGCGATGGTGATGTGCGAGAGTTGCTGGCTCGCCTCGATCGGCCTGATCGCGGGCGCCGCGATCACGGCAGGCCCCTACTGGTTCCTCTCCCGGGTCGGCATCGACGTGGCCGCCCTCGCTGACAGCCAGGGCCAGATGGAAGTCGCCGGCGTCGGCATGGAAGCCATCCGGGCCGGCATCCACCCGGAGAATGCGCTGTGGATCGCGATCCTGGCGCTGGCGATGACGGTGCTCTCGGGGATCTATCCAGCGCTCAGCGCCGGCCGGGTCGACCCGGTCGAATCGATCCGGGTGGCCTGACGATGACCGGAACGACGATCGTCGAGGTCCGCGATGTGACCCGCCGCTACACACAGGGCCGCGTGACCGTGGACGCGCTGCGCGGTCTCGACCTCGACCTGCAGTCGGGCGAGTTCACCGCGATCTGCGGGCCGTCGGGGTCCGGCAAGACCACGCTGCTCAACCTGATCGGTGCGCTGGACCGGCCGACCTCGGGGACGATCCGGCTCGAGGGGCACGAACTCGGCGAGATGAGCCGGCGCGAGCGCAGCCACCTGCGCCGGGACCGCATCGGCTTCGTGTTCCAGGCCTACAACCTGATGCCGGTGCTCACGGCCTACGAGAACGCCGAGATCGTGCTGGCGCTGCAGGGCGTGCCGGCCGCGGAGCGCAAGGCGCGCGTGGTGAAACTGCTCGACGACGTGGGCCTGGCCGGGCTCGAAGACCGTCGCCCCGACGAACTCTCGGGTGGGCAGCAACAGCGCGTCGCGATCGCGCGCGCGATCGCGTCGGAACCCGCGATCGTACTGGCGGACGAGCCGACCGCCAACGTCGACTCCGAGACCGCGGAGACCCTGCTGGACCTGATGCAGCGATTGAACCGCGAACGCGGCGTGACCTTCCTGTTCTCGACCCACGACCCGCGCGTGATGGCCCGGGCCGGACGCGTCATCCGCATCGTCGACGGACGCGTCGAAACCGACGAGCGCCACTAGCGACCCGCTGGCGGGTCCGGGAGGTCGGGGCGCGGCACGCGGTCGGCGACCGGCGCGAGCGCCGGCAGCGGCCGTCTCCGGCCGCGTTGGTACCAGTAGGCGGTGCTCGAGTAGTCGTTCGCGAGGGCGTTGGCGTGTCCGGTCTCGATCGAGACCCGGATCGAGGTCTCGAAGCGGATCGGATCCTCGATGTGGAAGCGGTACATCGAGTTCTTGCCGCCCCAGGGCCAGGCAGGCGTCCCGCTGTATACGGTGAGTCCGTGATAGGGTGCCGAGTACTCCTGCGTCGGACAGAAGGCGGTGTTGAAGTAGTCCTCGGTCCCGGTCCCGTGCAGACGCGGCGGCCACGGCTCGCCGTCGATGAAGATCATGTCATCGCCCTCGCCGTACCAGTCGTTGACCTGGCGCTCGAAGACGTCGACGTTCAGTACGCAGCCGACGTACTGGCCCTCCCCGCTCACGTCCAGGATCGTGTAGTTCCGGTCGCCGGTGAGGTTCGGCTCCATCCACGGACCGCTCGGCCCGCCCTCGAAGTCGATGCCGAGCCCGGCACCCCCGGCGCGCCCGGGCGGATAGTAGTCCGCGCGGGCGTAGCCCTGCGCGCGGGCGGTGCCGGCCGTCGGGTTGCAGCGGTTCCAGGATGCGTGGAAGCGGCCGAGGTTTCCCGCGAGCTCCGTGTACTCCTCGTAGTCGATGTAGAAGTAGAAGAAGAGGAGATGCTCGCCCTGGTTCTCGATCTCGAAGCGCGCTCCGCTCGCGAACGGCATCGGGAACCAGCAGTTGAAGCCCTTGCCGTCCTGCGGGCTCATCTGGAGCGGGAGCGAGACGAAGTTGCGCCGCAGTCCGAACCCGACGCCGAAGAAGTCGCCCAGCGGAACCTCGACGCTCGGGGACGCCTCGCCGTCCCAGTACGCCCGCAGGACGACCTTGGTCAGGAACGCGGGATCGTCCGGGATCGACATCGCCGTCATCCAGACGTGTTTCACGCATCCGGCCCCCGAGATCTCGCCCAGCGTCACCGTCTCGCCCGACTGGACCCGGAGGTTGTCCAGGTTCCCTCCGTTGCGATCCCACGACGAGAGCCGACGGCTCTTGAAGTCCCGAAGCTCGGCAAGCCCTGCGAGCGATCCCGGCCCGATTCCCATTCGGCGCTCCCCTCGTGGCGGCCGATGGTCTGCCATCCCGCCCCTAACAATCCCCGGCCCCGGGGACCCGATGGTATGGATTCGGACCCCGGATGCGCCACGGGCGCTGCGGATCGACGTGGGGCGCGCGCCGCTGTAGGATCGCGGCCCGTACTGCCCCGGAGGAGGCCACCCATGGAGCGCGACGCCGCCCACGTCCCCTTCGTCACGTCCGGGGCCTACCCGATCCGGGCCGGGAACGAGGTCGTGCCGCTGGTCGACGGCGAGCCGGCGTTCCGCAGGATCTGCGAGTGCGTCGAGACCGCTCGCCACAGCGTCTGGGTCACCGTCGCCTTCCTCGAGCGCGGCGTACGGATGCCCGACGGCCGCGGGAGCTTCTTCGACGTCCTCGACCGCGCGAAGGCCCGGGGGCTCGACGTGCGCGTGATCTTCTGGCGCTGCCCGGAACTGGAGGAGGTGAGCCCCGGAGAACACTTCCCGGGCACCGCGGAAGAGCGCGCGTGGCTCGCCGAGCGGGGCTCCACCTTCCTCGCGCGCTGGGACCGCGCGGCCAGACTCTACTGCCAGCACCAGAAGAGCTGGCTCGTCGACGCCGGACACGCGACCGAGATCGCGTTCGTCGGCGGCATCAACCTGAACCAGGGATCGATCGTCCCGGTGGGCCACCCGCGCAGGCAGGGCGGTGGGGGGACACACGACGTCTACGTGGAGATCCGCGGACCCTCGGCGACCGACGTGCACCACAACTTCGTGCAGCGCTGGAACGAAGCGAGCGAGCGCGACCGGGAGGACGGTCTCTGGCCCGACGCGCGCAGCCAGACGCAGCTGGCGTTTCCGGCCGCGGCCTCGTCGGCCGCGGGGGACGTCCCGGTGCAGATCCAGCGGACCGTGCGCCGGGGGCTCTATCGCGACCCGACCCCGACACCGGGTGGCGAACCCTTCGAGATCGAGCACGGCGATCCGAGCATCGCGGAGCAGTATCTCCGCGCGCTCGACGCCGCCGAACGCACGATCTACGTCGAGGACCAGGCCCTCGGCTCGCCCGAATTCGTCGAGGGCCTCCACCGAGCGCTCGGGCGCGGCGTCGACGTGGTGTTCCTGATCCCGGTCGAGCCGAACGAGGGAATGACCCGGGGCCGGCGGGACCCGGCGTCGGCGGCCTTCTTCGACCGGCTCGGCGAACTGGGCGGCCACGACCACTTCGCGCTGGTCGGGATCGCGTCCCACCACGGCGACGGCCGGCACGCACCCGTGTACGTCCACGCCAAGATCGCGCTGATCGACGATGCCTGGGCCACGATCGGCTCGACCAACATCGCGAACCGCTCCTTCTACGGCGACACCGAACTGAATGCCTCGATCTGGCACGGGCCCACCGTACGCGCGCTGCGCGAGGCGCTCCTGCTCGAGCACATCGGACGCGACACGAGCGGGCTAGACGATCGCGCCGCGCTGCGGCTCTACCGCGAGGTCGCGCGTGAGAACACGCGGCGCCGCGATCGCGGGGAGGCGCAGGACGGGCTGGCCTTCGCGTTGGATCCCGCCCGCTACGCCCTGTGACCCCGGGACGGGCGGGCCCGCTCGGCGGCGGCACCCCTGGCCGGGATCACGACGGACCCTCCTGCGCTCCGGCCGTGTCCGTGGGCGCGACCGCGGCCGACAACGGCCGGACGCCGATCGGCGAAGACCAGGCGCGTTCCTGGATCGTGGTCGGAAGATCGGCGCGCGGTTCGACCCCGGCGCGGATCGCGTCCCAGGTCGACCAGCGGCAGGTCGGGTTCTCGAGCACGCGGGCGTAGTAGAAGGCGGATTCGGTCGGATCGAAATCCGGATCCTCCCAGACCGTCACCAGTTGCGATGCCCCCGTACCGGGCGACGTCGAGCAGTCGGCCAGGTCCACACCGGCGCCGTTGTCGGCGCACCGATGCGTCTGCCGGTCCGGCGCGGAGCCGTCGGAACAAGCCACGTCGATCACGGCCTCGTGGCCCTCGCCGCCGCTCACCCAGCCCTTGACGATCTGCAGCCGCTGGAGCGGGGCCCCGTTGGGGTCGCCCAGCGCCCAGGCGACGAAGCGCGGCGCCGCGTCCGCGCGCGCGTCGACGTCGCTCCCCATCGCGATGCCGTTCGCGTAGGCCTGCGAGAAGGCCGCCGGATCCTCCAGCACCTCGGGTCCGATGCCGTAACCGGCGAACAGCCGCAGCCGGATGCGTGGCCCGGACGTGGCGAAGGTCTCCTTGCGCCGGAACGCCTCGTAGATGGCTTCGCGCGTGTTCTCCTCGGCCCAGACGCCGGCGAGACCGGAAGCGCCGAAGGTCGGGGACGCCGAGCGTTGATAGTTGCGCCCATCGACCTCCTCGACGAAGTCCGGCCGGAAGAGACCCGCGACAGTGGCCAGGAACCACGGCATCGGCACCGAACCGCGCTGGGCTGCCGTGGCGTCGAGCTTCCCGAGCTTTGCGAAGTAGTGGCGCTCGTCGTCCGACGTCGCGGCCACGTGCGTGTCGCTGGCGGCGACGACGCCGAAGTCGTACGGGTTCGCGATCCCCTGGCTCTCGAGCAGGAGGCCGCGTAGCAGCGCGTCGCGGACGTAGCTTCCGGGCGGAGCGCTGGGTTCCATCGTCGCGACGCGGTACGGCATGATCTCGAAATCCGCCCACTCGTCGTTCGGCGAGAGCGAGGGGTGCGTTTCCGAGGTCCCCTTCACCTGGCTGATCTCGACGAGGGGTTCGTTCCGGATCCGCTGGCGCGCGTAGTCGTCGTCCAGCGGGTCGCCGGCCCAGTCCACCAGCTTGAACATCTGGCCGTTGGATCCGTTCGAGTTGTGCGGGATCGCGAGGCTCTCGACCCCACGCGCCCGGAGCGCGTCCATCCAGTCCCACAGACCCTCCGGGTTCTGGGAGTGGAAGCGCGAGAACGGCACGTCGGGGAGGACGTCGGTATCGCGGAAGATCACGTTGCGATGGAGGTTTCCGCGGTCGTCGCTGGAGGACGTGTACTCGAAGGCCGCGAACGTGGTGAAGCGGCCGGGATCGTTGAACAGGTCGGCCGCGTCGATCGTGTCGCGCCAGGCACTGCGCGAGATGTCGAGCACGCGCTCGGCGTCGATCTCGCCTTCGCGGACCGCGGTCACCATCTTCGGGAGGAAGGTCGCGAAGGTCCGGATCCGTCGCAGCTGGTCGAGGATGCCGTCGCGCCCCGGTGCGTTGAGATCGTGGAGCGGTTCGGCCAGTGGCAGCTTCGAGAACGCGGTCGAGGTATCCGCGGCCTCCTTCACGACGCCCAGGAACATCGCGTGGTCCGTCACCGCATAGAAGTCGAGGGGCTCCCGGAGCTGGATCTGGAAGCCGCCAGGATGTCGGATGGCTTCGCCCCGCGCATAGCGATAGGCGTCGTACGGCGTCGCGATCGTGCCGAACGCGAAGGCATCGAAGGAGTAGGCCGTGTGGACGTGGAGGTCGCCGAAGTAGGCATTGCGCTCGGGTGGCGCGACGGGACGGCGCTCGAAGACGTCGACCCGGGTCTCGAAGACGGGCGGCCCGCCGCGGCGGAACGGGCTCGGGTCGTCCATGCTGGGGACGTCATCGGAGCAGGCATTCAGGCCGAGCAGGGCAACCATGGCGAGTGCGGTGGGCCGCAGGACGTTCATCGGGGTTCCTTTGCCATCGCCGCGAGCGAGACGAGAGGGGCCGGAGCGGCGGACCGGACGCCTAGCGTACCGCGCCCGCGGCCCATCGGCCTCGTCTCGGAACGGATCGCGCGCGTGCCGGGTCCGGGGCGCGAACCACACGGCGCGAAGACGGAGCACGGATGTGGCAGACTCCTGCCATGCCCCCCGAAGCCAACGGCCCCGACGGCGCCGCGGTCCGGTTCCCTCCGCCGCTCGTTCCCCTCATCGCCCTGGCCCTGGGCGCGGGATGGCATCGCTGGGTGTGGCCGCTTCCGCTCCCGCTCGAAGGCGCTCTCCGGGTCGGACTGGCCGCGATCCTGTTCGCGATCGGCCTCGGCCTGATGGCCGCGGCCTTCGGACTCTTCCGCAACACCGGACAGGACCCGAAGCCCTGGGTGAGCACGCCCGAGATCATCTCGACCGGGGTCTATGCCCTCACGCGCAACCCGATGTACCTGTCGATGGGATGCCTCCAGGCCGGGTTCGGTGTCGCGCTGGCGAACGGATGGATCCTGGTACTCGTCCCCATGACCTGGGCCGTGATCCGATGGACCGCGATCCGTCACGAAGAGGCCTACCTCGAGAAGAAGTTCGGCGACGCCTACCTCGCCTACAAGGCGTCGGTCCGGCGCTGGCTCTAGCGCGTCTTCGGCTGTATCGGATCCGCTCGCGTCCGGGTCGCGCCCGGGCCGGCAGGTGGCCCCTCCGCCCGTCCGGACCCTGTGCCGCCGGGGCTGGGATATAGTGTCCGGCGCGGCGCGCCGGGACCCTCCCCGCCAGGCGCCCGCCCAACGAGCCCGTCCACGGAGCCCGTCGCGCGGAGGGTGCGCGCCGCAACCCCAGACCCTGGAGCGACCGACATGCCCGACTACCAGTTCATCACCACCGAGAGCCTCGACGACGGATCGATCGTCCGCATCATGCTCGACCGGCCCGAAGCGCGGAACGCCCAGAACCGCGGCATGCTCGTCGAACTGAACGACGCCTTCCTTGCGGCGGAAGCCGACGACCGCGTGCGCGTCGTGATCCTGGGCGGAAACGGAAAGATGTTCTCGGCCGGTCACGACATGGGAACGAAGGTGTCGATGGCCGAATACACTCCCGGGCCGGGCATGCATCCCTCGCGCGAGATCCATGGCGGCACGCGCGACGGCTCCGAGAGCCTGATGCTCCAGGAGTGGCACTACTTCTTCCAGAACACGCTGCGTTGGCGCAACCTGCGCAAGATCACGATCGCCCAGGTCCACGGGCCCGTGTTCGCGGCCGGCCTGATGCTGATGTGGGCGTGCGACCTGATCGTCGCGGACGAGGACACGACCTTTGCCGACGTGGTCGGCACGCGGCTCGGGATGATGGGCGTCGAGTACTTTGCCCACCCCTGGGAGTTCGGCCCGCGCAAGACGAAGGAGCTCCTGCTGACGGGCGATTCGATGGATGCCCAGGAGGCGCACGCGCTCGGGATGGTCAGCAAGATCTTCGCGCCGGACGAACTCGGCGAGAAGACACTCGCGTTCGCGCGCCGCATCGCCCGGGTGCCCACGATGGCGGCGACGCTGATCAAGGAGGCCGTCAACCAGTCGCAGGACACCGCGGGCTTCACGAACGCGCTGAACGCGTGCTTCACGATCCACCAGCTGAACCACTCGCACTGGGCATCGAAGTCGGACGGGAAGCGCTGGATCGCGATGCCCGAGGACGGCGCCATCGACTGGCGGAGCGCTCCGCCGGTCCGGGTCGCCCGGAAGGACAGCGTGGGAGACGAAGCGGCCTGAGGGCGGACGCCCGCACGACGATCCCACTCACCGTCCCACGGAGGCGACGCCCGGATGGAGTTCGACTGGTCCGAAGACGATCTCGGCCATCGCGCCGAGTTCCGGGCGTTCCTCGCGGACTTCCTGCCCGACGACTGGGACGAGATCTCGGCGCACGGACCCGGGAGCGACGCCCAGGCGGCCTTCTCGCGCACCTTCTGCCGCGCGTTGGCCGAGCGCGGCTGGCTGACGCAGCACTGGCCGCGCGCCTACGGCGGACGCGACGCGCCGCCGTGGCGCCACTCGATCATCGGCGAGGAGTGCTGGGCGGTCGGCGAACCGCGTGGACCGCAGTACATGAACGTGAACTGGATCGGCCCCGCGATCATGCGCTTCGGAACCGACGAGCAGCGCACGCAGCACCTGCCGCCCATCTCGCGAGGCGAGGTCCTCTGGTGCCAGGGCTTCTCCGAGCCCGAGGCGGGGTCGGACCTGGTCGCGCTGCGGACGTCCGCCCGACGCGAGGGCGACGACTACGTGATCGACGGCAGCAAGATCTGGACCTCGTACGCGAACCACGCGGACTTCGTGATCCTGCTGGTCCGCACCGACCCGGCCTCCGACAGGCATCGCGGGATCTCGGTGCTGCTCGTTCCAATGGAGACGCCCGGGATCGAGGTCCGGGAGATCCCGTCCGTGGTCGGCGAACGCTACTTCCACGAGGTCTTCTTCTCCGGGGTCCGCGTTCCCACGTCCGTCAGGCTGGGTCCCGAGCACGAGGGATGGAGCGTCGTCACCTACGCGCTGCAGTACGAACGCGTCGGCGCCGCTCGTTATGCGAGAGCGGCCTTGACCCTCGACCGGCTGGCCGAGCACGCCCGCGAGCGCGGCCTGCTCGAAGACCCCCTGGTCATCAACCGCCTCGCCGAGGCACGCGCCCTGTGCGAGGCCGCGCGGATGCTGACCTATCGCGTGATCGATCAGCGCGCTCACGACCTCCCGCCCAGTACCGATACCCAGATCGCGCGCGTCGCCAACACCCGGGCAGACGCGCGCGTCGGGGAGCTTGCAGTCGAGATCCTGGGCGCCGACGCGCTGGAGAGCGGATCCTTCGCCGACGCCAACTTCCGCCTCGCGATGACGGCCGGCGTCGCGGTCGGAGCCACCGAGGTCCAGCTGAACCTGATCGCGGCACGCCATCTCGGCCTGCCCCGCGCGTGATGCCTTCCGAGGAACCCGGTTGAACTTCGAACCCGACGACGAGCAGCGCCAGATCCTCGAAGCCGTGACCTCGTTGCTCGGGCAGCATGCGGGGCCCGCGCGCGCGAAGGAGCTCGCCCCGGCGGCCGGGTACGATCACGCGCTCGACGCGGCGCTGTCCGACGCCGGTTTCGACGCGGTGATGGAACCGTCGGAGCGCGCGGGCGCGCTCGAGGCGATCCTGATCGTCGAGGCGATCGCCGGTGCCGCCGGCGTGACCGCGTTCGCCGCGGGCGCCGTCGTCGCACCCGCAGTGGCCGGGGAGCGCCTCCCTGGACCGGTCGCGCTCGGGACCGGCATCGCCCGGGCACCGGTCCGGTACGGCGCGCACGCGAAGTCCCTGCTCTGGCTCGACGGCGACGAGGCCCGCCGTTGCCCGCTCGCGCCCGGGGACGTCTCTCCCGTTCCCTCCAACTTCGGGTATCCGCTGGGCCGGATCTCGCCCGGGGCCATGGCCGCGGGTACGTCGCTCGGCGCCGGGAGCGGTGCGCTCCTGCATCGCTGGTGGCGGCTCGCGCTGGCGGCCGAGGCGGTCGGCACGATGGAGGCCGCGCTCGGCCACACCACCGCCTACCTGAAGGAACGGCGACAGTTCGGGCGCCCCATCGCGTCCTTCCAGGCCGTGCAGCACCGTCTCGCGGAGTGCGCGATCGGGATCGAGGGGAGCCGCTGGCTGGTCCGGGAAGCCGCCCACCAGTGGGCGCCGGAAGAAGCAACCGCGTGCGCGGCCGCGCACGCCCTCTCGACCGCACGGCAGGTGTTCCGCGAGGTCCATCAGCTCTCGGGCGCGATCGGCTTCACCCGGGATCACGATCTGCACGCCTGGTCGATGCGGCTCCACGCCCTCGGCGCCGAACTCTCCGGCGTCGGCGGACATCGCCGCGCGCTGGCCGCCGCGCGCTGGGGGGTCGGATGAGCATCGACCTCGAACCCGACGAGGTCCAGGTCGCGATCGCGGATACGATCGCGCGCTTCTGCGACCGGCGATTCGCCGCGAAGGACGGCGCGAGCGGTCCGCCCCCGTTCGACGCGACCCTCTGGCGCGACCTCGCGGAGCTGGGGGTGCTGGCGGCGGGAACACCCGAGGGTGTCGGCGGCCCGGCCGAGGTCGCGGTCGCGATGGAAGCCCTCGGCGCCCGGCTCTTCCCCGGTCCGCTTGCGGCCACCGTGTTGGCCACGCAGCTGCTGGGCCCCGACGAGCGCGGCGCGGTCTGCGCCGGGCACGCGATCGCCACGGTGGGCGGCCCGGAACTCTTCCCCCATGGCGCGGCGGCCTCGGTCTTCCTCGCGTTCGAGGGCGACGCCGTGATCCGCGTGCGGCCCACCGGCTCCGTGTGCCCGGTCCCGGCCCTCGACGGCGAGCCGTGGGGCCGCGCCGCGGTCGAGACCGTGGAGCGCTTCCCCGACGCGACGGCCGCGATCGCGCTCTATCGCGTCGCACTGGCCGCGCTCCTGCTGGGCGCGGGCGACGGCCTGCTGCGCGCCGCGGCCGCCTACGCCGCGACGCGAAAGCAGTTCGGCCAACCGATCGGGAACTTCCAGGCGGTCGCACACCCGCTGGCCGACTGCCGGATCCGCATCGATGCCGCGCGGCTGCTGGTCGCGTCGGCGGCCGAGCGGGTGCACGACGGCGCGCCGGACGCATCGCGGGAGTCCGCCATCGCGCACTTCTCCGCGCGGCGCGCCGCGACGGATACGGCCCACGCCTGCCACCAGGTCTTCGGTGCGGTCGGCATCACGCGCGAGGGTCCGGCCTTCGGCTTCTCGCGCCGGATCATCGGACTCGCCGCGTGGCCCGCGGGACCCGGGAGCGCCCCCGCAGCGCTCGCGGGACCCGGGTCGGACGCCAGGGAAGCACGGACGTGACGCGACTCGCCGACTACGACGCCATCGACCTCGATGCGCCCCTCGACGGTGTCCGCTTCGAGGTGCGCGACGGGATCGCGTTCGTCACCCTGGCGCGCCCGGAACGCGGCAACTCGCTCACGCCGACGATGCACGCGGTCTTCCGGAAGATCTGGAGCGCGGTCCGCGACCGCCCCGAGATCCGCGTGGCCGTCATCGGGGCCGACGGAGACCGGCACTTCTGTACCGGTCTCGACGTCGCCGAGGCCGGCTCCGAAGAGGCGGAGGATCTGTTCGCGGACCGCCCCCTGGCAGAGTCGGTGTTCTGGTCGCCGTACCAGAACCGCGTGACGAAGCCGGTGCTGTGCGCGGTCTCGGGCTTGTGCGTGGGCGGTGGGCACCATTTCGTCGTCGACTCCGACATCGTCCTGGCCTCCGCGAACGCGGCCTTCATGGACACGCACGTCAACGTCGGCATGGTCGGCGCGCTCGAGAACATCGGGTTGGCGCGACGCTTGCCGCTCGGGAGCGCGCTCCGGATGACGCTGATGGGACGCCACTACCGGATGCCGGCCGAGCGGGCCTTCGCGCTGGGCCTCGTGGACGAGCTCTACGAGAGCCCCGGAGCGCTCCGGGACGCGGCGGAGGAGATGGCCCACCAACTCCTCGAGAACTCCCCACATGCGATGGCGCTCTCGAAGCAGGCGGTGTGGGGCGCGATCGAGTCCGGTTACGACGAGGCCCTGCGGCGGGGATGGGACCTGCTGAAGCGGCATTGGTCGCACCCGGACTTCGAAGAAGGGCCGCGGGCCTTTGCGGAGCAGCGCGCGCCGCGCTGGGACCCGGAACCCGTCGGCGCGCGCGACGACGCGGACGAAGCCGGGGGAGACGGGACTTGAACTTCCGCTTCAGTCCGGAGGAGGAAGCGTTTCGCGAGGAGGTGGTCGACTTCCTGCGGCCCTATCGCGGTCTCGAGGGTTTCGTCCGGCAGGGCGAGAAGTGGCCCGAGGTGCGCGCCCTCTTCGCCGCGATGGCGGAACGCGGATGGCTCTCCCTCGGGTGGCCCGAGGCGCTGGGCGGGTTGGGCCGCGGACTGGCCTACGAGTACATCCTCTGGGACGAGTTCGGCCATGCACGCGCAGCCCGCAACCCGCTGTCGGCCGGCATCGTCGCGCGCACCCTGATCCGCCACGGCACCGACGCCCAGCAGCGGCGCTGGCTGCCGCCGATCCGGCGCGGCGAGCTGCACTTCTCGTTGGCGTACTCGGAGCCCGAGGCGGGCTCCGACCTGGCGAGCCTGCGTACGCGCGCAACCCGCGAGGGCGATTGCTATGTGATCCACGGAGAGAAGTGCTGGCAAAGCTACGCGCAGGACATGGATTGCTTCTGGCTGCTTGCACGCACGGGCGACGCGGACAGCCGCAGCCGCGGCCTCTCCCTGCTGATCGTCGAGAAGGAGACGCCGGGACTGCGCGTCGAGCCGCTGCCCACGCTCGACGGCGACCAGCTCAACGCCGTCGTCTTCGAGGACGTCCGGGTTCCGGCCGACCATCTCGTCGGCGCCGAGAACGGCGCCTGGGCCCTGATGGGCGATGCCCTCGCGGACGAGCGTCACATCCAGTTCCCGCCCGGCCGCGTGCGCCGGGACCTCGAGGACGTGCGCGCCTGGGCGGACCAGCACGGGTTCAGTGCGGATGCCACCGTGCGCGCGCGGCTCGGCGCACTCGAAGTGGACGTGCGCGAGGCCGAGATGCACGGCCTGCGCGTGCTCGACGCGATGGTCCACGGCCGCGACGCCACGGTGCCGGCGGCCGCGAACAAGGTGGCGCACACCCTCGCCTGCCAGGCGATCGCGCGCGCCGCGATGGATTTCGGCGGCGCGCCCGCGCTGATGGAGGGCGCGCGCCCCGAGCTCCTCTGGCGGCTGAGTCTGTGGGAGACGATCGGCGGGGGGACCACCGAGATCATGCGCAGCATCGTCGCCCGGCACGGACTCGGCCTGGGAGCGACCCGATGAGGGGCGACGCGAAGTGGCACGCGTCGAAGGGACTCACCCTGCCGCAGACGCGGCCCGCCCTTCCCGGGGCCGGACCGCAGACGATTGCGGCGCTGCTCGAGCCGACGCTGGCGGCGCGGCCGGAGGCTCCTGCCCTGGTCGGTCGCCACGGGCGCTACAGCTACCGGGAACTCGATGCCGCGGTCGGCCGCGCCGCGGCCGCGCTCCACGGCCTGGGCCTGCGCGCGCCGGACCGCATCGCGGCGTGCCTGCCGAACGACGTCGACATCGTGATCGCGTTCCTGGCCAGCCAGCGGCTCGGGTTGATCTGGGTGGGCGTGAACCGGGTGCTCGCGCCGGCGGAGAAGGCGATGATCCTGGCCGACAGCGGCGCACGGGCCTACCTGGTCGCCTCGGAGCTGGCGGACGAACTGGAGGATCGGCGCGCCGACCTCGCGCGGCTCGAGCACCGGGTCCGCGTCGATGCGGCGGGCAGCGGCGAATGGCGGGACGCGCTCGAACGCGCGGACCCGGACGCCGTACCCGAGGTCGCGATCGATCCGTTCGCCGCGAGCGCGATCGCGTACACGAGCGGGACGACAGGCCGGCCCAAGGGCGCGGTCCACAGCCAACACAACCTGCTGCTGCCGGGCGCGGTCTCGGCCATCCGGGGCGACCGGCCGCGCCCCCCGATGCACGGCGTGGTACTCCCGATGACGATCCTCAACCTGATGGTCCTCGGGCCGCTGTCGGTGTTGCAGGATGGGCGTTGCCTCGTCGCGATGGACCGCACCGACGCGCTCGGCGTCGCAGAATGGGTGCGGCGCGAACGGGTGGGCGCGTTCGACGGCGTGCCCACGATCCTGCACGACCTGCTGACGCATCCGGGCGTCTCGCCGGAGGATCTCCGCTCGCTGACCGCGCCCGGGATGGGCGGAGCCGATTCGCCTCCCGAGTTGATGAAGCTCTATCGCGAGCGCTTCGGGGCCGATGTGATCGTCGGCTACGGCATGACCGAGGCCCCGACCGCGGTGACGTGGACCGATGGCTCCGTCCCGAAGGGCCCGGGGCTCTGCGGCCGGCCGATCCCCCAGGTCGAGATCGAGATCCTGGACGACGCCGGCACCGTGCTCCCGGCCGGCGAAGTCGGCGAGATCTGCGTCCGGCCCGCACGAAGCGGAGACTTCGCCGGCGTCTACACCCCGATGCTGGGCTACTGGCAGAAGCCGGAAGCCAGCGCGGCCGCGCTCGCCGGCGGCCGCTACCACACCGGCGATCTGGGGCTCCTCGAAAGCGACGGGAACCTGTATATCCGGGGCCGCCGCAACGAACTGATCCTCCGCGGCGGCGCCAACGTCTACCCGGCCGAGGTCGAGCGTGTACTCGGGACCCATCCCGACGTGGAGGCATGCGCGGTGCTGGGGCTTCCGGACGCGCGGCTGGGCGAGCGCGTCGCCGCCGTGGTCCAGCTCCGCGCCGCGGCGAGCTTCGACGAGGCCGCGGTGAAGGCGCACGTGCGCGCGGAACTCGCCCGCTACAAGGTTCCCGAGCTCGTGCGGTTCGTCGACGAGATGCCGAGGAACGCGATGAACAAGATCGTCAAGCCGAGACTGAAGGCGCTCTTCTCGTGAGCCGGTGCAGCCGGCAGTTGACGCTCGGCCCGAACCGTGATTCCGTGCCGCGATGACCTCCCGCTCGCTGTTCGATCTCTCGGACCGCGCCGCCCTCGTCACCGGAGGCAGCCGCGGGATCGGGCGCTTCCTGGCGGAGGGGCTGGCCCAGGCCGGCGCGCACGTCTTCGTGGCGTCGCGCAGCGCGGAACGTTGCGACGAGGCCGCGGCCGCCATCACGGCTGGCGGCGGGCGCGCCACCGCGGTCCCGGCCGACGTCTCCGACCCGGAGGCGGCAGAGGCCCTGGTCGCGAACGTCCTGCGCCAGACCGAGCGGCTGGACATCCTCGTGAACGACGCCGCGCGGGCCTGGTCGGCGCCAACGATGGAGTTTCCGCTCGACGGCTGGGACCGGGTCTTCGCGCTGAACGTGCGCGGCGCCTTCTGGCTGTGCCGCCTCGTCGCGCCGCACATGAAGGAGCGCGGGGGAGGGAGCATCATCAACGTCAGTTCGCTGTCGGCCGCGTTTGGAGCGTCGGAGGAGGAGCAGCCGATCGCGGCCTACCCGGCGAGCAAGGGCGCGCTCGAGGCGATGACGCGCGACCTCGCGGTGAAGTGGGCCCCGCACCGGATACGCGTCAACGCGATCGCACCCGGCCCGTTCGATACCGACATGTTCGCGCACATCCGCAACGATCCGGAGGCCCTGGCGCGGCACGATCGGCAGGTCCCGCTCGGCCGACCGGGGGGTGCCGACGACATGCGCGGCGTCGGCGTCTTCCTGGCGAGCGACGCCTCCGCGTTCGTCACCGGCTCGATCCTGCGGGTCGACGGCGGCGTCGCCGCGGTCTACCCGGTCCGCAAGAACCCGATCTAGCAAGAACCCGATCTAGACCGGACCCGGCATTCGTCGGTCGGATCGCGGGGAGGCGGCGAGGGGTGGGCTCCGCCTCATGGCTCACCCCTGATCGGCACCCGCCCGCGCGGGGCGGACCGCGCCGCTCACGACCCGCCGTAGACGAAGCCCGCGATCTCGACCCGGTTCTCCTCGAGCCGCGCCTGCACGTACGCACGAAGCGGGTCGAGTTGGACCTTCTGCGAGCCCGTGTACGCCACCACGTCGGGCGGGATCTCCATCACGACCCGCGGGAGCTTGTAACTCGCGAGCCGCTCGCGAAGCTTCGCACGCACCGCGTCGGCGTCGGGCGCGGCACCCTCCGCGGTCGGGACCAGGCACAATACGATCGCCTCGCCCAGCGTGGGGTGTTCGATCCCGACCGCGTGCGCGGCCTTCACGCCGGGTTCGTCGACCAGGTGGGACTCGATCTCGAGCGGCGAGACGTTCGCGCCTCCGGTCTTGATCAGGTGCGAGAGGCGTCCGGTCCAGTGGAGCCGCCCCTCGGCGTCGAGGTAGCCGCCGTCGCGGGTCCGGAACCATCCATCGCCGTCGAACGCGGCCTCGGGCGCGACCTTGGCGTACCCGGCCATCATCGTCCGCCCCTTCAGCGCGATCTCGCCGCGTTCGCCCTGCGGGAGCGGGGCACCGCTGTCCGGTTCGACGATCCGCAGCTCGTTGCCCGGGAGCACCTCGCCGTGGGTGCCGTGGCGAAGTGCGGGCGCAGCGTCGGCCGGAAGCGCGGTCGCCAGCGTGAACGTCTCGGTCAGCCCGTAGGATCCGTACATCCCCCAGGTGTCCTCCTGCAGCGGGATCTTCCGCGCGAGCGGGTTCGCGAACTCGACGTGGCGCACGCTGCCGAGATCGCGCCGCAGGGCATCTGGATGCTCGGCCAAGGACTTCTCCTGGTGCGGCCACGCGTGCACGGTGGTGACGCGCTCGCGCTCGATCGTCTCGAGCGCGCTGCCGGCGTCGAAGCGCTCTTCGAGCACGAGCATCGCGCCCGCCGCGAAGGTGGCACCGAGGGACATCGAGATCCCGGCGGTCCAGAAGAACGGCTGCGCGGTGAAGACGCGATCTTCGGGGGAGAGCCGCATCAGCTCCGCGAAGCGCCACGCCTGGATCACGACGGCCCGATGCCGGTGGATGACGCCCTTCGGCTGCGCGGTCGTGCCCGAGGTGTAGATCACGAGCGCGTGATCCACCGGAGAGATCTCGTCCGCGATCGCATCGAGCAGCGTGTCGGAGACGCTTTCGCCGGCCGCCACGATCGCGGCTGCGGGCTCCACGGCCCCCCGCGCCTCGGCGAGATCGAAGCACGCGACCCGGCGGAGTTGGGGGAGCGCCTCGCAGTGGATGTGCCCGGGGCGGGCGGCGGCGATCGTGGGGTGGTCGGCAACGAGATCGTCGACGAAGCGATGCTTCAGCAGCACCTCCTGCGCGAGCAGCAGCGAGACGTCGCCGTGCCGGAGGATGAAGTCGCGCTCGCCCGACGTCGCGAAGGTATTGACGGGCACCAGGACGGCCCCGGTCCAGGAGGCCGCGAACGCGGCGACGATCCACTCGGGCCGGTTCTCGCACAGGAGTCCCAGCCGCGCGCCCTTCACCACGCCGCAGGCGACGAGCCCCTTGGCGAACTCGCGCGCGAGGGCGTGCACCTCGCGGTAGGTCCAGTCCCGGCCTTCGTAGCGGATGGCGACGCGATCGCCGTACCGCATCGCGACGTCCTCGAGGAAACGCGGCCACGTGTAGCGTGCCGGGTCCGGCTGGAGCGCGAGGACGACGTCGTCCATGTCAGGCCGCCGGTCGATCCTCGGTCGGCAGGCGCACTTCGGCGGTTCCCCGGGCCATCTCGAACCCCTTCTGGTTGCTCATCGTGACCTGCACGGTCGCCAGCGGCGTCCCGGTCTCGGCATCCTCCGCCACCCCGAGCACCTCTCCGTCCAGGTAGGTCAGGTCGCCGGTCAGCGCCGGGGAGCGGAAGCTCATGTTCGAATGGACCACCTCCCCCCATTCTCCGGCCCAGTTCGCCAGGTAGTCGATGATCCAGGCGCCCATCGAGGCGCCGTAGCCGTACCCGCGCGGCATGCCGATCAGCTGGGCGTACTTCTCCTGCACGTGCCCGCGGGAGGGGCCGTGGTAGAGGCCGTCCGCGTAGGTCGGGTCGATCTTCGATCCCTCGTGGTCCCGATCCATCTCGGGCAGCCAGCCGGCGTTCCACAACGACGAGGGGCCGCCGCTGAAGCCGAACGCGCCCCAGACGTTCTGCAGGAAGGCGCGCCATTCGGTCGTGAAGCTCATCAACGTGTGCGGACCGATCGGACGCCGCGGCAGCTTCTCGCCCGCCTTCACGAAGAGCCGGCGGTCGTGACCGAGGTCGAGGTAGCTCTGGTAGTACTCGAACTTCTGCTTCTCGATCTCGTAGAGCTCGTCCTCGGTCCAGCCCTTCTCCTCGTCGCCCAGGAACTGACCCCGCTCCCGCGCGAGGTCGGCGCGGTAGCGGATCGACGTCGAACGCTGCTTGCAGACGATCTCTCCGCGTTGGTTCACGTAGGTGGTGTCGCCGCGGGAGAACATCGTGGGACCCGCGAACTTCGTCTCGGTGACCTTGTAGTCGAATAGCATCCGCTCGTGGCGGAAGCGGTCGCCCGGAAGGATCCGCGGGCCGAAGAACCACCACTCGTCGCCGCCGAAGAGCATGTGGGTGCCCGGGATGTTCCCCTGGATCGCGGGGCCGGCGCCGTGACTGTCGTCCGTACACACCGCGAAGGACTGCGGGGCCACGATCTGGCCGAAGCGGCTGCCCTTCGCGAACGCGTCGTCGAAGTGGAGGGGTTGGGGGTTCTGCATCCCCTGCGCCCAGCGGCGGATGTCGTTGACGCTGATCGGGTCCTTGAGGACGCCGCCCCCGAGCGGAACGCCGATCCAACGGTCGACGTCGGAAGTGTCGAAGTCGTGGTCCACCATGCGCGCTAGCATCCTCCGGGTAATTGACGGATCGTCAGATTCGAGCGTATCGCGTCCCGGCGCTCCGTCCCAACCCGTCGGCCGGGACAACCCTGCACCGGGAGAGGCCAGAGGAGCACGCCCGATGACGCACGCGCCCACGAGCGCGACCGACCCCGCCCGGACCGCGGGCGCCCTGATCCGCGCCAAGGCCGGAGCCCATCCGGACCGGGTGCTCTGCGCCCGCGGGAGCGAGCGGCTGACCTATGGCGAGGCGGACGCCGCGTCCGCGAGGATGGCGCGGGGGCTGCTGGCCTCCGGGGTGGCCAAGGGCACGCGGGTCGGGCTGCTGCTGCCGAACTCTCCGGACTGGATCGTCGCGTGGCTCGCGGCCACCCGCATCGGCGCCTTGCTGGTGCCGCTCAACACCTTCTACCAGGCGCGCGAACTCGGCTGGGCGCTTCGACACGCCGACGTGTCGCTGCTACTGACCGCCGGGACCTTCCTGCGCAACGACTACCTGGAACGGCTGGAGCGCTTCGCACCGGAACTGGCGTCGGCGGACGGGCCACCGCTCCACGTCGCCTCGCTTCCGTTCCTGCGGGAGGTGCGCGTCTTCGCGGGCCACGGGGACGCGGACGGCCGCCGATGGACGAGCGGCAGCACGGCAGACCTCGGGGAGCTCGCGGACCGAACCGCCTCGATCGACGAGGCCTTCCTCCGGGAGGTCGAGTCGGAGGTCACGCCGGCGGATCCGATGGTCGTCGTCTACAGCTCGGGAAGTACCGCCGAACCGAAGGGCGCCATCCACACCCACGGCACGGTGCTCGGCCACGCCGCCAACCTGAACGCGATGCGCGACCTCGTACCCGAGGACCGCATCTATTCGCCGATGCCGTATTTCTGGGTCGGCGGCCTCGTCTTCACCCTCGTCTCCGCAATCCATGTGGGCTGCACCCTCCATGTCCAGGACGTCTTCGACGCCGGGCGAACGCTCGACCTGGTCGAGCGGGAACGGATCACGATCGTGGCGGGCTGGCCCCACTACGGGAAGGCGATGGCGGACCATCCGACCTTCCGCGACCGCGACCTCTCGAGCATCCGCGCCGGACTCCTCCAGGACCTGCTGCCGGAGGGGCGCGGCCCCGTCGACCCGGAGTTGCGGCACGGCTCGCTCGGCATGACCGAGACCTGCGGGCCCCATACCTTCGGCCGGGCGGAGGTCGAGCTTCCGGAGACGTTGCGCGGGAGCTTCGGCCAGGCCGTGCCCGGCGTCACGCACAAGATCGTCTCGCCCGAGACCGGCGAGCGGCTTCCGGCCGGAGAGGCAGGCGAGATCGCGGTGCGGGGCGCCTCGGTCATGCAGGGGCTCTACAAGCGCGAGCGGGAAGAGGTCTTCGACGAAGAGGGCTTCTACCACACCGGCGACGGGGGCCGCTTCGACGACGAGGGACACCTCTTCTTCCACGGCCGTCTCGGGGAATTGATCAAGACCGCGGGCGCCAACGTGACTCCGCGCGAGGTCGAACTGGTGATGGAGACGCTGCCTGGCGTGCTGGGCGCCCACGTGGTGGGCGTACCGCATCCGGACCGCGGCGAGAACGTCGCAGCCGCGGTCCTGCCGAAGGACGGGGCCGACCTCGACCCGGAGACGCTCCGTGCGAGCCTCCGCAAGGAACTCTCCGCATACAAGGTGCCGCGGCACCTGGTCTTCCTGGCCCCCGAGGAACTGCCGATGACGGACACCGGAAAGCTCGACCGGCGCGGGCTGAAAGCCCTGCTGATCGAGCGCATCGAGACTGGAACCGACTGTTAGGCGATGCGCGCCGGCGCTCTCCGCGACCGGCTCAGGGAATCTCGACGATGAGGTTTCCGAAGGCGTCGACCTCGCCGACATGCCCGGGATACAGGACCACGGTCGTGAACGACTCCTCGACGATGGCCGGGCCCCCGATCCGGTGTCCGGGCCCGAGCCGGCCGCCATCGTAGACGGGCGTGTCCAGCGACGCCCCGTCCATGTAGACGGCCCTGCGCCCGAGCAGGGCGTCGCGCACCGGCACGCCAGGAGCCGCGAGCCGGACCGTCGGAAGCGACGGCGTCGCGCCGGTCGCGTGCAGACGCACCGCGCGCAGGATGGGCTCCTCCTCGCGCAACGCATAGCCGCGGAGATCGCGGTGGTGGTCGTGGAAGCTCTCGATCGTGGCCGCGATGTCGCCCGGCCCCATCCGCGTGCCGTCCGATCGGGAGAAGACCGGCGGGATCGCGATGTCGAAGTTCTGCCCCGGGTAGCTGAGACACGCCGCGCGTTCGAAGGCGATGTCCTCGTCGGCGAGACCGGCGCGGCCCAGGTCGGCGCGCGCCTGCGCCTCCATCTCGTCGAGCAACGCGTTCACGCGCGCCGGGTCGCCCGCGCCCGCGGTGGTGATGTAGGAACGCTGGAGGTCCACCACGTAGTCGGCCACCAGGAGCCCGAGGGCCGACAGCGCCGGCGAGCTGCGGGGGACGATCCAGCGGCCGATGCCGAGTTCCTCCGCCTGGCGACCCGCGTGGACGGGACCGTTGCCGCCATAGACCACGAGCGAGAAGTCCCGCGGATCGAGCCCGGCTTCGGAGGAGACGCGCCGGATCGCGTTGGCCATGTTCGCGTTGATGATCCGCGAGATTCCGTCGGCGGCCTCCATCGCGTCGAGCCCGAGCGGCCGGCCGACGTGCTCGAGCAATGCCTCCTCGACCCCGTCGCGCGTCAACTTGAACGCGCCTCCGCACAGGGCGTCCGGGTTCAGCACCCCCAGCATCAGGTTCGCGTCGGTCACGGTCGGAAGCGTTCCGCCGCGGCCATAGCAGATCGGCCCCGGGTCGGCTCCCGCGCTCTCGGGACCGACGCGCAGCGCGCCCGCGTGCACGCTCGCGATCGAGCCGCCGCCGGCGCCGATCGAGTGGAGTTCCAGCATGGGAAGCCCGATCAGGTAGCGGTGCTGCCAGTTCCAGAAGCTCTTGATCCCGGGACGCCCACCCCGCACCAGGCAGACCTCGTACGAGGTCCCGCCCATGTCGATCGCGATGAAGTCGGGCGTCCCGATCTCGCCCGCCACCGCGGCTGCGCCCATCGCGCCCCCGGTCGGCCCCGATCCGAGCGCGGCGACCGCGCGCCGCGAGAGGAACTCGGGCGTCATGATGCCTCCGTTCGACTGCATGATGAGCAGCTCGTGCGCGTAGCCGGCCTCCCGCAGCGCCCGCTCGAGCCGCCCCAGATATTTCGAGAGCCGCGGCCCGACATAGGCGTCGACCAGCGTCGTCGAGGTGCGTTCGAACTCGGGCGCGGAAGGCATGACCTCGTGGGAGAGGGAGACGCGGACCTGCGGGGCCTCTTCCGCGACGATCTCGCGCACCCGGCGCTCGTGAGCCGGGTTCACGAACGAGAACAGCAGGCAGACCGCGATCGATTCGACCCCCTGACGCAGCAGCCGCCGCACCGCACGGCGCACGGCCTCTTCGTCGAGCGGCCGCACGACCCGGCCACGATGATCGAGCCGTTCCGGAATCCCGAAGCGGCGCCGGCGCGGCGCGATCGGAACCGGCGGCGGATAGGCCGGGTCCCAGATGTCCTCCTTGTATCCGCGCCGGATGTCGATCTCGTCCCGATGCCCCTCGGTGGTGATCAGCCCCGTCCGCGCGCCGTTCATCTCGATCATCGTGTTGTCGGCCGTCGTGGTGCCGTGCACGACGAGGTCGGTGCCCTTCAGAAGCGCGCGCTGCGAGAGCCCCTCCCCCTCGGCCAGCTCGCGCAGGCCGTTCATCACACCCAGCGATTGGTCCTCGAGCGTGGTCGCGACCTTGAGCAGGCGAAGCTCGCCGTCCGGGAGCAACAGGACGAAGTCCGTGAAGGTGCCGCCGATGTCGATCCCGATGCGGAATCCCACGCCTAACGCTCCCGGCGCACGGCGCGCAGGCTGCGGGTGGCCTCGTCGTCGACGGCCAGGGACGCGCTCTCGAGGTCTCCGACGAGCACGACCCCGTAGTCGCGCTCGGCCGACTCCGGCGAGACCAGCTCGTCGAGGACGTCCTCGAGAACCAGGCGTGGCTCGCGCTCGAGCGGGTCGCCCCACCCTCCTCCGCCCCCGTACAGGTACTCGAAGGCCTCGCCCGACCGATGTGGAACGGAGTTGGCCATGCACGCGATCCGCTCGGCTGCGTCAGTCTCGTAGTGGACGGTCAGCTGGTTCGGCGCCCCGTCGGCACCGCCGGCGACGCCCGACATCGGGTACTTCATTCCCACCATGTAGGTCGAGACGGTCGCGTCCGTGAGGACGCGCTTCACGACCCGGGAGCCAGGGCAACCGCGCCATCGGCCCGGACCGCCGCTGTCGATCCGGTAGTCGCAGCCCTCGTGGCGGACCGGCGTGATCGACTCGTTGATCTCGGCCGTGGCCCGGATCAGGTTCCCGAACGACGCCGGCATCGAGCCCCAGCCGTCCTGTCCCTTCACGGCGTTGCAGTACGCGGCGAGGCAATCCACCGAGTGGTCGAAGAACGGGAGACCGGTCTCCGGGTGCTCGCCGTAGATGACGGTGGGCATCCCGAGCTTGTAGATCTGGGGACACGAGCGCTCGGGCAGGACCCGGCCCAGCGCCTTCGCGATCGCCTCGCCGACCTCGACGCCGGGATGGTGGGTCCCGGCGGCGACCGTGCGGCCTTCGTGCGGGTTCAGCACGCAACCCTCCGGGACGATCAGATCGATCGAATCGAAGAACCCCTCGTTCTTGGGAATGGTCGGGTCCATCATCGTGGCGAGTTGCGCCACGACGTAGCCGCGCGTGTTTCCGAACGATGAGTAGGCCTTCAGGTCCTGGCGTTCGTCCGAGCCGGTGAAGTCGACCTCGAGCCGGTCGCCATCGACGGTCACCTTGACGTGGACGTGGATGTCGGGGTTCCCGATCGGGTCGTGGTCGACCCAGGCGTCGGCCTCGTAGACGCCGTCGGGCCAGGCCGCGACCTCCTCGCGAAAGCGGCGTGCCGCGTGGTCGATGGAATGCGCGACCGCGGCCTGGATCGCGTCGGTACCGTGACGCGCGATGATCTCCTCGAGACGCCGCACCCCGAGTTGGGCGGCGCCGATCTGCGCGCGAAGATCCCCCATGAAGCTCGGCGTGCGGTTGTTCACCTTCAGCATGTAGAGCAGGTCGCGGCGCTCCTCGCCGCGGTCGATCACCTTGACGGCGGGGATGCGTACACCCTCGGCCCAGATGTCGATCGCCTCGGCGTTGTAGCCACCGGGCATCCCGCCGCCGGTGTCCGCGTGGTGGCACTGGATCGACGCGATCAACTGGACCTCGCCGTCGACCACGACCGGGGCGAAGACGTTGTAGTCGGGCAAGTGGCCACCGCCGTGGTACGGATCGTTCGCCAGCAGCACGTCGCCGGCGTGGAGCCCCTCGTCGCGAAAGAACTCGAGCGCGAACCGCACCGGCAACGTCGACGAGAGCATGAACTGGGGGATCCCGACCGAGAGCGCGGCCAGCCGTCCGTTCCCGCCCAGGATCGTCGCGTTGCGCTCGTTGCTCTGGTTCAGGATCGGCGTGGTGGCGGTCAGGGAGACGTAGGTGGCCATCTCGTAGGCCACGGTCTCCATCGCGCCGCGGATCACCTCGGCCGTCACCGGGTCGATGGATCCGGCGCGATCCGGCGCTCGTTCGGGCTCGGACATGCTGCCTCCCTCGTGACCCGTCAGTATCTGACGAACCGTCAACTCGGTCAACAACGGCCCGCCACGAGCCGCTTCCGGACGCGGAGACACGGCGCCGGACGCCCGGATCAGGCCTGCGGCGGCTCCGTGGGGAGATCGGCCGTGAAGTAGGTCAGCGAGCGGATCTGGCCCTCCTCGATCACGAAGACGTCGACCGCGTGAACGCGGCCGCCGTCCGCCAGGCCGATCTCGGCCATCACGCGATTCCCGGTCCGCGCGAGACCACCCTTCGGGCTCGGCCTCGGACGAACTCCGGCAATGACGCCGGCGTAGAAGTCCGCGATCGCGCCTCGGCCCTGCGTCCGCATGCCGAGGCCCTGGATCGTGGCGTCCTCGCAGAAGAGATCGGCCACCGCCGGATCGCCCGCCCGGATGCACGCGAAATAGCGTTCGACGACGGGCCTCGGATCCTCGGACATGGGGCGCCTCACGCGCCGTGGTTCAGTCGGGCAGGATGCCCGCCGGGCGCGCCGCAAGGATCATGCTGGCACTCTCGCGACAGGCCGACAACCGGGGCTGGGGCCAGAGGGATCCACCCAGGAGGAACACCAGGAGCACCAACATCGTCGTGAGCTCGATTCGGCGGATCCGCAGATCGACCGTCGCGCCGTGCCTGGCGCCGAGGAAGATCGTCGCGTAGGCGCGTACGACCGCGATCCCGCCCAGCGCGCCCGCAACCACGACCCCGAAGCCGAGCAGCCGGTGGCTGCGCGTGGCCGCATCCATCAGCATCTCGACGCCGAAGAACCCGACGCTCCCCGGTTTGCCGACCGCGGCGAGGCCGGTCAACAGGAACAGGGCGGCGAGGGTCGGCCTCTGGACGTGGAGGCCACGAAACGTCGTCAGCGAGAGACGGCCCGTGCGCGCTTCGACCCTGCGGATCGTCAGGCC
>Ga0114931_10000341_pt1 | contig 55338 bp, 59 predicted proteins | sample 2SBtaG_FD_89579 | JGI IMG/M metagenome (GOLD analysis project Ga0114931, IMG submission 89579) | Deep subsurface microbial communities from Kolumbo volcano to uncover new lineages of life (NeLLi) - 2SBTROV14_V59a metaG | ecosystem: Environmental > Aquatic > Marine > Volcanic | place: Kolumbo... | reverse complement strand
TTAGTTCGTGAGTTGGTAAGTAAGAAATAAGATATGAGGGATATTAATTCCTCCCATCACATTTTTATACTCTGTTATCTTTCTAAATGTAATGACAAAGTCAAAGTCTGCATTTAAATTAATTAAGAAGGAAGATTATTTCTATAAAAAGGCTAAAAAAATTCATGTTAGAGCTCGTTCATATTACAAACTTGAAGCAATTGATACTAAATTTAATCTGATAAAAAACAATCAACATATTCTGGATTTAGGATGTGCGCCTGGTGCTTGGATTCAATATTTGGACTAAAAAATAAATGACGGAGAAATAACTGGAATTGATTTGTTAAAAGTAGATAAACAAAGTGAATACAGTTCTAATGTGAAGATAATTCAAGGAGATTTTAATTTAGTTTTAATTGATCCTAAAGATGAATTTGATTTGATTTTAAGTGATATGGCCCCTGAATTTTCAGGAGACTCAAAAGTTGATAGGGGAAGAACTCACAAATTAAATTTAGAGACAATTAAACTTTCAAAAAGACTTCTTAAAAAAAAAGGAAGTTTAGTAATAAAAACCTTTGAAGGTGAAGATATAAAATTAGTAAGAGAACAAATGAAAAAACTTTTCTTTGAGGTAAGAGATTATAAACCGCAGTCATCAAAGAAAGGAAGTTCGGAGTTTTATATAGTTGGTTTGAAGAAGAAATATTAATCAAGAACCAATAAGTTCTTTTAATTCTCCACTCTCATTTAATTCTTCTAATTCATCACAACCGCCAATAAATTTATCATTAATAAAGATTTGTGGTACCGTTTGGTGTCCAGTTTTTTCCTTTATTTTTTCATATATTTCTTCTCCATTTTGCATCGTATTAACTTCAAAGTTTTCAAAGTCAACATTTAAATTTTTTAAAATTTCAATTGCTCTATGACAAAATGGGCAGTACGACTTTGTATATAATTTAATTTTTACCATTTTTTAACTATATGCTATTTTATAGCAGGCATCTAAAACTCTGGTACTAAATCCCTGGCATTCATTGGTGAGATGATCTTTAGATGTGTTTTGTAAAGTCTCACATTCACTCTTTTCTTTGTCTCCATTTAAACTCATACAATCAAAAGTTTTATAATTAGAAATTAACTTTGTGTATATTAAATAATTATTTTCACAGTCTTTTACATTGGAAACCTTTTGACAATATGAGATATCATTGTATTTAATTGCTGCTTGAAAGTAATAATTTCTCTGACATTCTTTTTTTACTTCTTCGTATGTAGACTCATCACAAACTTCTAAAGTAAGATTTTTAGATTGTTTTGAAAAGACCACCAAATAATTACAGTCTAAAATATTTTGGGAATTCTCTAATCTGTTACATACATCTATGTTCTCATAATTTGATTCTTGAAGTTCTTTATATACAAATGAGTCTCTACATGTTTTTTGGTAGTCCTTTGAGGCAAAAGAAGAGCAATCGTCAATAGAACCATTACTTAGAATTAATGCAACTTTCTTCTGTTTACTAAATTGTGTGTTTTCACCATTTTTTGTGTCCTCTAAAATCTTTATTTGATTTAATTTATCATTAGATGTATCTTCTTGAATATTTTGAGAACTATTAGTTATAACTGTTTTACTTGTGAAGTATGTTGAAGTGAAATATATAGTGATAGCAACAACAATTACAAAACCTATGAATCCTATAACTGCCAAAACGTTATGTTTTTTTTCTTTGTAAATCTCATTTTTTTCTTCAATCATACATTTTTAAGATTTCTTTTGTTTTTAAATAATTATTACTACTCTATTTTTAACCACAATGTATCAGGTAGGGAAGAAGGAATTTCCACAGGTGCATTATCTAAGAGTAGACAATCCTAAACTTTCACATAACCTGAGGAGAAATCACGTATACTTATGGCGAATAAAGTAATAGATTTTATGTAGGGATTTTTCTTAAAATCTCATCCTCTGAAATTATCCCTTGGTCTGTATATATACTAACATCATATGCTTTCAAGGCTTGTAAACCTAATAAACAACTAGAAATATCAATTTTAGTTATTCCTGTGTTAATTTGTAAATTGGGGGTATTTGGACAGATATTGGTTCCAATTTTAATTTTATCTATTTTTAAATTATCTCTATATTCATTTTTAACAGTTAAGGAGGTGTTTTCTACTTTTAATATTTTAACAGTGCTTTGAAAATCTTTACCTTCGATTGAAACTTTAAAATCATCTTGATACAAAACAAACCACCCTTTAACATAAAAAAACATAAGAACACTTGAAACTAGAAGGAGACTTGTAACAACTAAACCAGTGATTGCTTGTTTCTTCTTGATTTGCATAGTCTTAATTATAAAAAAATATTTTATAAAGATTTGTAATTGTTTTTTTAAAAAAGTTAATTATTAAATCCTTTTTCTTCAATTTCTTTTGCTAAACTTAAATCACCTTCTTGTGTAATTTGTCCTTTTTTTAAAATAATTATTTTGCTTGGATTTAAGATTTCAATGATTTTAGGAGAGTGTGTTATTATTAAAAAACCAGTTTTGGATTTTTCTTTTAATTCATCAACACATTTTTTTACTAATTTTAATGCATCTCTATCAAGACCTGAATCAATTTCATCTAGTATTGCAAATTTAGGTTCAAGTAGAAGAAGCTGAAGAAGTTCTGAACGTTTTTTTTCTCCTCCTGAGAATTTATGGTTCAAAAACCTTGCTCGAAAACTTTCATCCATGTTTATGAATTTCATTTTTATTTTTAAGAGTTCAAAAAATTCTCTAGTTTTTATTTGAGTGTTTTTTACTAGATTATATGATGTTCTCAAGAAATTGGCCATAGTTACACCATCAATTTCAATGGGCTGTTGAAAACTCATAAAAAGTCCAAGTTTTGCTCTTGAAGTTGGACTTTCATTAAATAAGAGTATTATTAAGAAGTATTTTACCGGTAACTTCATATTTATCATTACCCATGATTGCATGTGCAATTGTTGATTTTCCTGCCCCATTTGGTCCAAGAATAACTACAATTTCTTTTTCTTTAATATTTAGAGAAATATTTTTTAGTATTTGTTTATTTTGTGTTTTAACTGAGATATTCTCTAGTTTAAGTGTATTCATACTTATATAAAATTATTATTTCTTTATAAAATTAACAGGCTTTAGAATTAATTAACTTGGAAGGATAATAAACAATATTTACTTAGAATGCTGAACATTACCTTTTATTATCTTCACAATATCCTTGCCTTTTGCTGTTGTTTTAATACCAAATCTGTTGTTATGTGCTCTTGAGACTTTGAATTTTCTATTTTTGAGTTCTTCAATTAATTTCTCATATTTTATACTATTGTGAATTTTATGTGTCTTCTCTAATTTATGAGGATTATAATGTCCAACTAAATCTATTTCATTATAAAGTTTAATTAGTAATTTTTCAATTTCTTTTTTATCTTGAATTAAGTCTAGATTATTAATCATTTTTTTTAATAGTTTTTTATTATTTAATTTTCCCACATAAATTTTTCCTTGTGAATTTTTTGTTTCAAATTTCTTTAATTTGATATCTTGTGTTTTTTTGTCATAAGTAAAATAAGATAATTTTTTAATTTGTTCAAGTGCTTTGGTTCTCGATTCTTCAATTTCAAAGAAAATTTTGTAATAGTGTTTGTTAGTAAATGATATTACAGGTGTGATTGCTTTCTCGTATTTTGCAGCCTCTCGAATACAACATGCAATTAAATTTCTTAACCCCTGTTCCTCAAACCAGAGAGTTTTTTCAACTTTTATACCATATCGCCTAAGGGTAGTTTTTGGATATGTGCCACAAAGTGCAGCGGTGTCTGTTGCTGTGACACTTAGAATTCCTTTGTGTTTTATTCTTTGAAGAGCGATATCTAAAAAGGGTACAGGGGTTCCATAGGGATCAATTTCAATAAAATCAAAGTACCCTTTTGAAAGAGTATTAATTGCATTGTCTTGTTTTAGCTCTATATTATTTAGTTTTATCTTATTTGTTTTGAAATTTTTTTTTATATCATTTATTGCCTCTAAAGAGATGTCACCTATAACTATTTTTTTGAATTTATCAGGAATTGTTTTTAAGAATCTTAACTCACGAATTCCTGATGCTGCCATAGGGTCGCAAAAAGAGATTGATTTTTCAAAATAGTTATTTATAACAAGAAGAGAAATATCTCTATTTAATTTCATTTCTTTATTATAAAATACTTTTAATTTTTTTGAAATCTTTTCTCCATAATTGTGGATTTTAATCCCTTCTTCTTCCATTATTTTGTAATTGTGTGTGAATTTATAAAATAAATGTTTTTAATTGAAATAAGGCTCAAAACCAGTACTTAATTTTTTCAAATCTCCCATTTGAGAAGATAAATCTTCTAGGGCAGAGTAGCTGTTTGGAATACCAAAATCAATTATATTAACTACAAATTCCTTTCTACTAACTAATGTATTAAGGGGAACTTCAAATCTGCCTATTTCTATACTTGCTCTAACCCAAGCATCTAAATCAATTTTAGGCAATGTTTGACATTTTTTCTTGGAGAATATAACACCAGTATTATAACAAATCTCCTCAGATGGAATTGTAAATGCTTTATTAGAGATGACAAATCCTTGAAGACTATAATTTCCAGGTAAAAGAGAAATATTAAGTTTGTCTTGATTTTGATATGTTATTTCAACAACTTCAACAACCTCATTATCTTCTAAATTTTCAAAAATTAAAAAAGCACTTTCATTTCTGCCTATTCTTTTACCTTGTGCGTACTTACTTGCATCATAATCTTGCAATTCTATTTTTAATGGAAGTGTTCTTTTTGAAGGCATTTTAACTTCTCCTAAATTAATTGGTTGGTTCAATGTAGGGTCTAGGTTTTTAAAAGTTAATCTTTTATGACCGTATTTATAAATCTCTAATGTTCCAGGGTTGCAATTAATTGGCAATCTAAATTTAAGTTGTGTTTTATTGTCAACCTCCTTAGTTTCTCCAATAAAACAAGTTGAAAGACCTGAACAATCAAAATTTACAATGGCACCATCAACTCCAGTTTCACCCATATTAAATTTCCTTTTTTTTTGATCATAGAATCTTTTTCCTCCAGATAATGGGTCTGTTATATTTAGAGTTACAAAATCAGAGATGAATTGTGGTGGGTCACAAATTAGTGATTTGCCAGAATCTAAATTAAATTTATCTTTATTCAAATTTAATATTCTATTTTCTGCTAACGGTGTGTTGTAATCAATGTTTGATTCGATTGCCAAATTAAAAACAAAATTAGGAGAGTTAGGAGATTTAATCTCAAATAAAATAGGAAGAGTCATTTGATATACTGCAGTATATTCTGTAAAAAAGAAAGGAATTAAATTTATTACCGCCTGTGGCCTTGGAAGTAAAATCACATCCCCTGAGCTTGGTGAGATACTAATTGAGGAAGGAAACAATTTAGGAATATAATTTGTTTTCACCTGATAATTTTTATATTCTTTAAACAAGTTAGGGTCATTTATTTTTGTTTTGCTAGTTTGGCTTAGATAGTCTTTCAAATGAACTTGAACGAAACTTCTTGCAAATTGATTATTTTCAAGACCGGGTGGAACTTTTGGTGGGGTAAAATCAGTTGAATAAAATCCAATTGAGTCAATATTTGAAGAAATTATTTGTTCAACTAATGGAATCGTTTTTTTTAAATTCCAGGGTTTAAAATCATATTTAACTTTAAAATCATAAAACGGTGGAAGTAAATCTCGGGTGTTTGAATCTTGATAAGGTACAATAAATTGAAGAATTCTTTTTTCAATAAATGAGGAATTTGCTTCTGCAGTTACAATATCTTTTGCAAGATTATATGGAACACGAAGTTCATTATAGATATTATTTTTAAATTTACTTATGTATTCAGTATTATTTGTATTTTCCTCAATTATTTCTAAAGGTAAAACTAATGAAACTTCAATTTTGTCGTCTATAAACTCGACTTTTGAATTAATTTCTTTGGGTTCAAAATTTATTGTGTAAACTTTATCAAATGCGTGAAAACTCTGTAAACAATTTTTTTCCAAATTATCATCAACATATTTTTTAATTTGATTTTTAATTGAGTATCTTGTGTCTTCGTCATAATCAGGGATATTTGTCTTAAAAACTCCATTAGAGTCATCAAAATAATACCAATAGGGTATTTCTTGTTTTTCTAAAAAATTTAGTCCTTGAGTTCTTTTATTAAATTGTTTGGGTTTTGCTCTGTCTGTAAAAAGTAGGTTTGAATGATATAACCATCCACCATGTTCTCCAATTAATTCTACTGCCTTTTTTGATTCTAAATCTAGACAACTATCAACAAACTCTTTGACTTTATATGAGCTAGTATCATCTTTAAAAATAGGAACTGAGTTTAAATTTAATGATAAAAAAAATATAAATGCTATGACAATAATAGTTGCTATAATTACAAACATCGAGATTTGAGCTTTATTAACTCTAAAATTCATGTGTAAAACTCCCAAATTATTTTTATAAAGATTTGTTGTCTTAGAGAGGAGAAAAGAGAAGAAATTGAATTGAATTTAGTAATTTTATTTAAGAATTTCACATTAATTTTATAAATAACAAGACTGGTTTTTTATTATGAAAAAAATTCATGATATCTCAAATCTGCGAAATCAAAGACGTTCTCAGGGATTGCCTGTAAATGTAATCGTGATGCTTATGATAGGATTATTATTGTTTGGTGCAGGAATTGGTTTATTTACTAAAATATCAACCGCGGGAGAAGATCAAGTTAATGATCTAAATAATCAAATAAAGAGTGATATTGCATCTTTGGAATGTGAAAATGATCAAGGATGGATTTGTGTTCCATCTTATACTATGAATTCGGGAGATAGAAAAACCTTTGAAGTATATGTAACAAATATTGGTGAGACAACTAAAGAATATAGTGTTGAATTTAAACTCAACACATTAAGTGATGGCAAAAAAGGAGTACAAAAAGATTGTGGTGATGTTTTGATAGACTTTGCCGATGCACCGGTACAAATTCAAAGTGGCTCATCAGCAAGTTATCCCTTTATTGTACGTTCATCAAGAATTGTAAAAACTCCTTGTTCATTTATAACGACTGTATATTTGATGGAAGGAAATGATATCGATCCAGTTAATGCAATTGATAAGACAACAGTAATAATTAGAGTAGAGAAGTGAGATTTTGTAGAAATTTTAACTAATAGAGGCTAAAGCTTTTTTATTTAAATGGAGTTAAGTAGTGTAGTATCAATTTAGAATTAGCTGACTACTCATTGTAGTTAATTCAACTGAATTTTCCTTGTTATAGTTATAAGTATTTATAGTAATACTCTTATTTTAATAACAATTAATTTATATAATTTTACTTTGTTATTTATAACTCAACACAAAATCAAAAAGTACTAGTGTTTGAACTCTATTAGTTTTGTAGGAAAAATAAATTAATATTTGATTTCACTAAACTTTATGTTCTATTTCAGATATTGAAATACTACAATGAAAAAAAATATTGTAATTATAAGTTTAGTTTCAATTCTATTACTTGGAATTGGATTAGTTAGTGCTTCAACATATTTTTTTAATATGCACGATAGACATATGAAAATGATTGGAGAAGATAATTTTGCAAAGATGCAAGAAGAAATGCTTAATGGGAATTATGAAGCAGCAGAAAAATATCACGAGGTCTTAGATTTTGAGTGCCCAATTCACGAACAAGTTAAAAATGGTAATGTATCAATAGTAGAATTTTCTAAAATGCACGAGTGGATGATTAATAATGAGTTTCCAGAAGAACAACCAACTTGGTTAAGTGATAGTTCTTGGGAAATACACAAATCACATCACGCGGAAATTTATAAATAAAAAGATTAATAACCTTTCCGTTTTTAGTATTATAAGATGAAATATAAAAATAAGATAATTACCTCCGGAATTTTATTATTCTTGTTAGTATTAACATTAACTATTTTTAGTGTTTATCATACAAAACATCTTGGAGAAATTTATCCACAATTTTTATTCTTTATGTATGGAATTTCATTAATTTCTTTTTCACTTGGTGGATTCATTGTTTATTTGTTTCAGAAAAAGATTGAAATGAAAGAATTTGAAAAGTTCTTACAATTATTATCAATTAATGAAAGAAAAATTGTAAAATTATTAGTTGAAAGAAAAGAGATTGAACAAAATAAATTAGTAACTTTATCAGGATTAAGTAATGTAAAAGTTTCAAGAATTATTAAAGAGTTAGAAACTAAAAGAATTATTGAAAAAAAAACACAAGGATATACTAATCTGATAATTTTGAAGTAAGATTAATTAATTATAATAACTAGACAATTATTTATATAAATATTTATTCAGCTATTATAATTACTAAATTAAATTATAAAAGTTTCTTTAATGAATTTAAAGATTTGGGAAATAAATTATAATAAATTTGATTTTTCTTGTTTTAAAAGAAACTAAGAGAAGAAAAACCTATTTTTTCTCATTAAGAAGTTCTTTTCCTTCTCCACCAATTTTAGTTGCTATTGCATCTATGATAACACCAACAATTATTCCTTCTATAATAGAAATATATTCTATTCCAAATGGTAAAGAAGAAAAGAAATTTTGAAATTCTTGTTTTGCTATTAAAGCAAGACTCAAGTTAAGAACACCTGCAATTAAAGCTCCTCTAAGAAAGATTAAACGAAAGCCTAATATTGGATGTTTATCAAGAGTCCCTGCTAAACCTATAAGAAAACCAATAAATGTATACCACAACAAAACTCCCCAGGCAACAGAAGAGTTAAATCCAAGAACAGAACCTATATATAAAAAACCAGCCAAACTTATCAGAAACCCCGAAAGTGTGGCTACCAAAATTCTTTTTGTTATCTTTAACATATTATGTAGAATAGAAAATTAAACTTTATAAATGTGTGGTTTTTTTGGAGGGATGATAGAGGAAGTCTAAAAAATATCTTTAGCCAAATTCCTTAGATTCTCAATTCCTTTAGGTTCATTTTCAAACATTGTTATCGACAAGAGAGGCACATTAAATTTTTTTTTAATTTCCTTTAGATATTTTGTTTGCTGATTTAATCTACTTATGAAGAAATCATTTTTTGCATGCTCTTTTGGCATAATATAATTTACTGCAACAAGTCCAGGTTGTATACCAACTTGTCTTTTGAGTTCTTCAGATGCTCTGTATGCTTCCATTATAGGTGTGTATTCTGGATACATTACGAAGACAAAAGTACTCTTATTAGTGTCTTTCATAGTAGCAATGATATTCTCATATTTTTTTTTAGTTTCATTAGATGTATCTTTTGTAAGAGTCCCTAAATCAATAAAGCCTTTCCACATTGTTGGAAGTTCAAGAAGCCTTAATGTATGTCCTGTAGGAGCAGTATCTATTATGATGACATCATAACATTCAAATTCAAAATAACTCATAAATTTCTCAAACGTAGCCATTTCTTCAGAGCAAGGCGATTTTAGTTCTTCTTCAATCTTTTTTTTTGTAGCTTCAATATCAACCTTTATAGATTTGTTAGCTTCAAACCCGTTAATTACATGCTTCATAATCCTTTCTTTGTATTCCTTTAATGCCTCATTTCTATCAATTCTTGAAGCATAAAGGTTTTCTGTGACTTTAGTTGGTTCATAATTGATTTCTATTCCAAAAATATTTTGTAGATGAGAGGCTGGGTCTGTTGTTACAACTAAAGTTTTGTATCCTTTTTTAGATACAAAAACTCCTGTAGAACAAGCCAGAGTACTCTTTCCAACACCTCCTTTTCCTGTTACAAAAATGAATCTTGTGCCATTTTTAGGAGTAATTTTCTCGTATATTGAACTGTCTTTATCAAAGACAAAATCTTCTTGTCCTTGATTGATTAAGATTTTTGTTTCTACATACTTATTCTCTATAATAGTTTTGGCAACATCCATCAATAGCTCTGAGCCATTAAGTTCAGTCTCTTTAAGGGGATATTTAATAATTTCTGAGTTATCAAAATTTTTTTTTACTTCATCTATTATAGATTCTTGAGCATCTCTTTTCTTTTTGTAGAACTCCAAAGTGTTTGCTTCTTCGGGTAATATCCCGTTTATGATAATTACATTAGATTTGATGCCAAGTTTTTCAAGCTCAGCATAACTTCTTTTTGTCTCAAAAAATGAAGAGTCTTCAGGCTTCATGACAAAAGCAAAAGTTGTCTTATCATTGTCTTTAAGATAAGAGACTGCTTTATCATATTTTTGTTTTGCACCAGTTAGTGAATCGCTTGGACCGATGCAAGTTGCACCGCCTCGTGCGATTTCTTCACTCCATCCTTGGGGTAATTGGAGCAATCTGATTGTATGTCCTGTAGGAGCAGTATCAAATATGACAACATCAAATTTAGGATCATCCATGAATTCTATGAATTTGTCAAAAGCTGCTACCTCCTCAACACATGGGCTGTCCATCTGCTCTCTTGTAACTTTAAGGGTTTTTTCATCAAGTATCCCTTTTAGAGGAGACATTACTCTATCTTTGTATTCTTCAGAGGCCTGATCAGGATTTATTTCAATTGCGGACAAATTATTTACTGAATTTATTTTAGTAATTTTTGAACCTATTTCTTGGCTGAATATATCTGAAAGATTTGGTGCGGGGTCAGTGGTTACAAGTAGTGTATTATAGCTCTTATTTGCAAGCCAAACAGCAGTTGCACAACTCATTGTACTTTTCCCAACACCACCTTTCCCTGAGAAAAATATGAATCTTGTTCCTTTTTTTGGGAGTATTTTTTCTTTCATTTTTTTCTTCCTACAAATTTTTTAACTCTTCATAACTAGGATATTTTTTCTCCTGAACAATCTTATTATTTACAGTAGTGATAGGAAGTGTTTGAACACCTTCTTCTTGTATTTTTTGCATTACATTTTTGTTTTTCTTGAAAAAATCAATATGAGAAGAGAGGTTGACTCGCTTCACAGCTATGTTTTCTTCTTTAAGTTTGTTTACAGCTTCATTAAATTCAATAAGTTTTTGATCGGGATTTGGACCACATAAACCACTTGAACAGCACTTTATACCTTCATATATTATAATTTTTTTCATTTTATTTTCTAGCAATTTTTTTTTGTTTTTATCTTCTTTATATTAAGTATTTTTAAAATTTTTTTTGCATTATTGTTTTTAATTTTATACCATATATTTGTTCCAATTTTTTCTGATTCAATGACTCCAGCCTCTTCAAGGATTTTAAGATGTCCTGAAACTGTAGGCTGTGCTTTTCTTACTTTGGGGACAATAGAACAAGCACAATGTTTATTTTCCAAAAGATTTTGAAGAATACTAATTCGAGTCTCATCAGCAAGAGCTTTTAAAAGTTTTATTTTATCTCTCATCAAATATTGATATATGGCAATATTTAAATATTTATCGTTTTTGAATTTTCAATCATTTAAAAGTATTTTTTACTCACTTTTCATTATTTCCTATCAACTTTTTCTATCAAAACTATTTTAAACTCAACTTTTTTAGTTCTATTATATATGGGTAAAGAACAACTCCAAGAGAGAATTGATGAACTTGAAGCAGAACTAAAAAATACTAAAGTTAATAAGAGAACAGAAATGGCTGTTGGGCAGCTTAAAGCAAAGATTGCCAAATTAAAAGAAGAACTTGAGACAGCTTCATCAAAAGGAAAAAAAGGAGAAGGATATGCAGTAAAAAAAGAAGGGGATGCAACTGTCGGTTTATTAGGCAAACCGTCTGTTGGAAAATCAACACTTCTCTCAAAAATTACAAACAAGGAATCAAAAATAGTAGCATACGAGTTTACCACATTAGAGGTTGTACCTGGACTTTTGCATCATAAACACACAAATTTACAGATTTTAGATTTGCCGGGAATTATTAACAGAGCATCTGATAACAGAGGTTTTGGAAAAAAAGTTCTCTCTGTAGTTCGTGCATGTGATTTAGTAATATTTATACTTGATGCAAGATGTGCACTAAAAGATATGAAGATGTTAACAAAAGAGGTACATAATTCAAATCTTCGAGTCAACAAACAAAAACCTTTCATAGAATTTAGAAAACTCTTTAAAGGAGGAGTTCAGGTTCCAATTAACAAGAGTGTGAATAAAATCCCCTATGAATTAATCAAAGAGGTTGTAAATAGTAATGGGTACGTTAATGTTGAAGTTTTAATACATGAAGAAAATAGAAACATAGAAGACTTGCTTGAAGCGCTGTATGGCAATGTTGTATATTCAAAAGCAATGATTTGTTTAAATAAAATAGATCTAATTAGTAAAGATGAGTTAATTAAAATTAAAGAAGAAATAAAAACAAATTATCCACTTTTCCCATTCTTTGAGATATCTGCAGAATCAGGAATTAATTTAGAAGAATTTAAAGATTTTGTTTGGAAAGAACTAGGTTTTATTTGGATATATTTAAAAGAACAAAAAAAAGAACCTGATTTTAAAAAACCTCTAGTTTTAAAAAGAGGTGATTCAATTAAAGAGTTATGTAAGGAGATTCACAAAGATTTACTAAAAAAATTCAAATACGCAAAAGTAAAAGGGAGTTCCGTTAAATTTGATTGGCAACGAGTTGGTTTAGAGCACAATTTAAAACATGAAGATGTAGTGGAGATTTATGCAAGGTAACACAATGGCAGATTTTTATTATTTAAGAGAGGATGGAAGTGTGTTTTACCCTGTTAAAGTTCAACGTAGAGGGTCTGAAACTAGAATTTTTCTTCATGAAGAAGGTTTTAAAATTGATTTTCCAAATGGGATATTTCTTTATAAACGAGAGTTAAATAGAAGAAGAGCAAACTCAGAAATTTTTTTTCACTCAGGAATAACTGCTGAGTGTATGTTAGATTCATATCTTGAATTTGTTATTCTTCTTTCTGCTAGAGATAACAGCAAAAAGTTAATTAAGCCATTTGAAAAAAGATTTTATGATTTATTTAATGTAATTAATTCTTTACCAATAAAGAGTGTTTATGAGGGATTATATGTTCCTTATTGTCTTGGTTCTTAGTTTTTTTATAGTTTTCTTGTCTAAGCATCAACATAATCTTTCATAGATGATAAATCTAAACTTACAATACCACTTATTTTTGTTGCATTCATTGTTACACCATAAATTGTCTGAGAACTTTGTATGAAATGCTCAGAGTGGCTTGCGACAATATATTGGGCTTTGTGAGAATTTTCTTTAACTAATTTACCTAGTTTTTCAGTATTAATTATGTCTAGAGCGGCATCTACCTCATCAAAAATATAAAAACTTGCTGGATTAAATTCTTGAACTGCAAATATGAATGCAATGGCAGTAATTGATTTTTCCCCACCAGATAAGGATTTAATGTCTAAATAATTTTTTTTGGACAAACGAACTTTGATATTTACTCCACTATTAAATAAATCTTTTTCATTTTCTATATTCAATTCAACCTCTCCTTTAGTTGATAATTTTGAAAATGTCTTTACAAAATGTTCTTTTAAGTATTGAAAAGTTTCTAGAAATTGGACTTTCTTTTTCTCATCAATTTCTGCAATAAACTCTAGGATTTCTTTTTTTTCTACATTCAATGTTTCTCTTTTTTCTAGAAGTAAATTAAAATCTTCATTTAATTTATCATATATTTCAATAGCCTTCATATTAATTGAACCAAAAGAAGATAGTTTTGTTTTTAGATAATTAACGCTATTTTGCAATTCACGAACATCTTGTTGTTTCTTTGAGAGTTCTTCTTCAACCTTTGTAATTAGGTCATCGTATTTTGTCATATCTTCGTTTTCAGATAATTCTATTTTAAGTTCTTCATGAATTAATTCGAGTTCTTCTTTTAATGTGTTAGTGTGTGTATCAAGCTCCGAAAGAGAGTATTTTATTTGTCCAATTTTTTCTTTTATTGAATCAAATTTTGTGAATTCTTTAGTATATTTTTCTTCAAGTTTTTGTCTTTTAATTTTTAGAGCATCTCTTTTTTCAATTTGTCCTTTGTATTCTTTTGATATTTCTTTCTCCCTAAGTTTTAATTCTTTTATTTTAATATTCTTTTTGGAAATTTCCAAAGTTAAATCTTCAACTTCTTTTTCTAGTTTTTCTTTATATTTTTCACTTTCTGAAATTGATTTTTTCATATTAATATTTTCAGGTGTAATAACATTATCTATTTGAATTACTATTGAATCTATTTTACTTATAAGTTGCATTATTTTTTCTTTGAGTTCATCTCTTGTTTGTTGTGCCACATTTAAGTCTTTAATAACTCCTCCGGATGAAGTGCTTTTTAATCCTCTTTTTCTATTTGATAATCCTGAGATTTTTTCATCAAAAGTGCCAATTTCTTTTTTTATTTTATCAAGATTTTTCTCCATAATCACTTTATCAGAGAGTAAAGTTTCAATTTCATCATTAATACTTTTTGTGTCTCTACCTTCAATTGAGAGAATTTTCTCACACTTTGCAATGTCTCCTTCAACATCCATTTTTTCTTCTCTGAGAGAATAAATTTTTTGTTCTGTTTCTTCTTTTTCATCTCTTAAATGTTCGATGGTAGCTTTTAGCGAATTTATTCTTGTTAATATTTCATTAACTTCTTTTTGCATTTTATCATCTTTAAATAAACCTAAACTTGATTTTTTTGATCTAAAACCACCACTCATTGCCCCAGTTTTTGCAACGACATCTCCATCTAAAGAAACCATTTTGTAATCTCCAATTCCAATTCCTTTGGCATATTCAATGTCTTCGATAATTATTGAATCTGAAAAAATAAGATGAAAAACATTTTCATATTTAGGTTCATATTTAACTAAATTTAAAGCATAATCAACGACCCCTTTTTTGTTTAATACATTCTCATCTAATTTGTATTTCGCATTAATTTTATTTAAAGGTAAAAATGTTGCAGAACCAACTTTATTTTCTTTTAAATACTTTATGTACTTAACAGCTGTCGAGTCATTATTAACTACAATATTAAATAATCTTGTTCCACCAATTCTTTCAAGAGCTGTGGAGTATTTTGTCGGAACACTTGCAAGTTCTGAGACAGTCCCCATTATGCCTGAATCCTGTGACTTGAATTTCAAGATTGTGTCAACAGCCCTATTTTGTGCAATAACTTCTTTTGAGGCATCAAGTTTTGATTGCATTTGCATATGTTGTTCAACAAGTGATGAGCGTTCTCTTTCTAAATTGGCAATTTTTGCACTAAGCTCAGAATGAGAATTGCTTTTGGCTGAGATTTCCATAATTAATTTTTTTAGGTGTGTTCTATTTTTATTCAGTGTTAACATCTCTTCTTTATTTTATTGCTTAACAAATCTATTTTTTTCAAATCCGCTTGCAAGTGTTCTATTTTTGCATTTAATTTTTCAACCTGGATTCTATTATCTTGTAGTATGTGATTTTTTTCTAACTTTTTTTCATTAATATTATCAATCTCCTCATCAATATTATCAATTTCTTTAAACTGTTTATCTGAGAGTCCCCCTTTTAATTTCATGACAATTTTGTCTATTTCTTTTAATTCCTTATCTAATGCTGATTTTTCTTTATCTAAAGTTGATTTTTCTTTATTTAATGAATCAAGCTTTTTAGAATTTTCTTTAATGTTAACTTCAAGTTCTTTTTTTTTTGTTTTAATTTCTTCTATTTGTTTTTTGCTATTTGCAGTTTTTTCCTTTAAGTTTTGTATTGAAGATTCAAGTGATGTGATTGAATTAGTAACTGAAATAAAATCTTTATGCGAAGAGACTTCAATTGATTTTTCAATTTTTGAAATTTCCTCTTCAATGCTTTTAGATTCTGTTTCAAATTCGTCAAGTTTTTTTCTATAAACATCTAATTCTTTCTCTTGTTTTTGAAGTTCTTCACTTTTTGATTTTTTCAAATCATCATTTTTTTTAATTTTAGATTTTATTAATAACAAATTTTTAAATCTAAATTCTTCTTTTGCTTGATGAAATTTTTCTGCTTGTTCTTTTTCAGATTTTAATTCTTTTATGTACTTAGTTTTTTCTTCCATTAAAAGATCTGCTTCTTTTAAATCAGTATCAACTCTTTCTAATTTTTTAAGACCACTTTGTCTTTTTTCTTCATAACCTGACACATTTGCAATCTCTTCGATTAGCTCTCTTCTTTCAACAGGAGTCATATTAACAATTTTTGAAATATCTCCTTGTAAAATTATATTGTATCCGTCAGGGTCTATATTTGCTCTTTTCAACATTTCTACAATTTGTGTTCTTGTCGATTTGTTATTGTTTAAGTAATATGTAGAATCTCCTCTTTTTTTTACAACTCTAGAAATTTTTATTTCTTCTAATTCGTTTTTCATAAACTCTTGATTATCATTTGATAAAAACAAGTCGACTTCAGCATCACGTGCAGGGTTTAATCCTTTTCCTCCATTGAATACTAAATGTCCCATCTTTTCTGTTCTAAGCCCTTTTGAACTCATTCGTCCCAATACAAAACAAAGTGCGTCAAATACATTTGATTTACCTGAACCATTTGCTCCAACAACAGTGTTAAAACCAGGTTCGAAATTTAAAGTAGTCGGATTTGCAAAAGATTTAAAACCTTTTAATTTCAATCTTTTAATATGAGCCATTTTTAATTACTATATTTCCCTCCCTTTATATTGAAATTAAATGGTACCGAGCAAATGCAATTTGAGACTGCACCTTTTAATTTCAATCTTTTAATGTGTGCCATTTTTAATTATTATAGATTCCTCCCTTTATATTGAAATTAAATGGTACCGAGCAAATGCAATGTGTGACTGCATCTTTTAATTTCAATCTTTTAATGTAAGCCATTATATTAATTCTAATAAAAGAAAGTAAAAAATTGCCTTTTAAAAGTTTGTTGCTACTGGGGAAAAGTTTATATACTAGAAACATTATTACCACTTATGGCAGATTTAGCTTTGAAGAAAAAAATTGAAGGTTCCGAAATGAATTATAGTGCTTTGTTTAGAGATGAATTTTGTAATTCACTATATTTTGCTTTATATGAGATTGTTGATGAACAAGAAATAGAACGTAGAAATAGATTTAGATTCAATGCATTTCTATGCGATGCTAATTTAACTCGTGATTCTACTCGATGGGCTGTTGAAGAAGAACAGTTAAATTCATCCACAGGTTTTATAATTGGAGAGTTTGGCATACATACAACACCTCTAAATCCAAATGATTTTGATCCTTCAACTACTAGAAACAGTATGAATTCAATGATTCGAAGAGGTGTTTGTTCACTCTTAGAAATTTATGTTGATGAGGGACTTAGAAATGAGGTATTAAGACAAAATACTGGAGATCAAATAACTATTGAAGAAAGATTTTTAAGAATAGTTGAATCTTATGCGAAAGAATGTGGAAGTAAGTATTGTGTTTTAGGAGAGGATTTTAGACTTGAGAGAGGTTTAAGAGAGAAAAGGGGATACAAACCATTTTTACCTCGTGCTGATGGGGATGGTTATAGATTTTCAATTAAAACACTTCCCAATTCATAAATTTTACCTTCTTCTTCTTATTGTTTTATAAATTCAAATTTATTCACATTATTGTGAAAAGTTTTATATATGATGATATTCGAAACTATTTTGAAAAAAATAGAGTTCCTAAATTTAGATACAAACAACTTATAACTGCAGTTTTTAAAAATTTTATAATAGATTTTGATGAACTTACAACATACCCTAAACAATTAAGAGAAGAACTCAAAGAAAAATTTTCTCTAACTACAATGACACTTAAAGAAGAACATAAAAGTTCTCAAACTGTTAAATTTCTTCTTGAGATGAAAGATAAACAATATGTAGAATCTGTTCTTATGCAACATAGTGACGGCAGAAATACAGTGTGCGTTTCATCTCAGATTTTTTGTGCTGTGGGGTGTACATTTTGTGCAACAGGTGCTAATAAATTTTCAAGGTCATTAACAACCCAAGAAATAATAGAACAAGTTCTCTTTGTTGCAAGATATTTAAAAAAATATGATGAAAAAGTAACTAATGTAGTTTTTATGGGTCAAGGGGAACCTTTTTTAGCATACAATCAAGTAATTGGTGCAATTGAAATTTTAAACTCTGAGGATTATTTTGGAATTGGAGCAAGACATATAACTGTTTCAACTTCAGGTATCATTCCTAGAATTAGAGATTATGCTATATTTCCTCTTCAAACTCGTCTGGCAATATCTTTACATGCACCCAACGACAGATTAAGAAGTGAGCTTATGCCATTAAATCGTATATATCCGCTTAAAGATTTGATGAAAGCTTGTGATGATTATGTTAAACAAACAAACAAGAGAATAAGTTATGAATATGTACTAATTAAAGGAGTAAATGACTCTTTGGATTGTGCCGATGAATTAGTTGATTTACTAATTGGGAGACTTGCTCATGTTAATTTATTAATTTATAATCCACATGAATTCTCTAAGTTTGAAATGCCAGATAAAAAAACAGTAATGAGTTTTTATAACAGACTAAAAGAAGATGGAATTGAAGTATCAATAAGAAAATCAATGGGTGATGACATATCAGGTGCTTGTGGACAACTCTCTTCTAAAGAAATCAAAAATAATTTAGTTGGTTTTGAAAAAGAGTATTTGAATACTTAGTTTTTTGGTTTTGACTTTAAGGCAAAAATATTACAAGATAAATCTTCTTAAAAACAATAAAGTTTATATTGCTTCTTTAATTGGATAATTATATGTCACAAGACATTTAAGAGATGATATAGAATATGGGATTCATTCTGATTCTAATGGAAATATAATTGGACCGATTTCAAAAACTCACGCTCACTTAGAGGGTGTAAGAGCAGTCTTGACACATTATAGTACTTGGTCAATGATTTATCGTCCAGAATCAAAAAAATATAGTATTCAATTAAAAAATCCTAAAAAGCATGACAAATATGGTGCTGGAAAATGGGATATGGGAGTCGCAGGTCATAACTGTTATGTTAAAGAAAATGGATTTTTTAGACCACTTGACTTTGATGAAAATCTAATTAAAGAAGCTAAAGAAGAAATTGGAATCGATATTGAAATGTTTCAATCTAAAGAAGAGTTTATAAAATAAATTAATTCAAATAAATCAGTAGGTTTTATTTTTGATAAATTTCATTATAAAACAGAAACTAATAACGAATGGGTTGGGTTAGGTTTTATAATTGTTCATAATACTAATGTAAACTTTGAAGATGATGAAGTTATTGATTTCAAATGGTTAACACCAAATGAATTAAAAGAGTTTATTGAAACAAATGATAATTATTGTTCTCCTCTTCCATTGGTATTTGAAAAAGCAGAAAAATTTAGAAAAGAAAATTCTCTATAAACTAAGATACTTCATCTTAGTCTTTCAGACAGATTGACTCCCTACGGTCGAGATTAATTAACGCAATTCAAAAACTCAATGAATGTTGCACTTTGCTCTCCCAAATTTTTTCTTACCTCTCACTCACTTTGTTCGAAATTGGTATGAATTTAAATAAAACTCTTCAGGATTTTTTGACTCTGTCAAAAGCCTTCTTGTAGACTATTCCTTGTTCTTAACGGAAAAAATTAACGAGTGTTAGCTAAGCGAAAGACTATAACTCATCTTTTTTAGCATTTATGTTACCTTATTTTTGCAAACTCATATAACGTATATTTTGGCCAATTATCTGTTCTTTTAACTATTGCAATAAGTTCTTGAGCCTTTTGACTAATCCTTTATTTAAAAAAATATTAATTTCCTCTTTTGTACCCTAGTCTTTGGCATGTAAGAATGATATACTGTTTAAGATTTTTTATGTTTATTAAGTCATTAATTTTCTCTAAAAAGGAAATAACAATGTTTATAAATAGAGAGTTCTAATAGATTTTATGGATAATCAAGTTAAATCTGACGAAGTCTCTGGCTTTAATGACAAATTGGCTAATGAAACCTCAGAAATTATTTCTGACATTAGAGCTTGTTTAATTAATTGAGCCTAAATATTTTTTGTTCTATAAATTTCTTCTTAATTTTATTCCAATTAATATGATTATCTTCTAATTCCTTTAAAATGAAATCTTTTCTTTTTCTTGCATTTTGAGCAATTTTATTCAATTCATTAATAATACTCTGGTTATTATTTTCAACTTTTTTTGAAAGATTAATAATTGGTTTACTTTTAGGAGTTAATTTATGTTTTCGGATAAATTTGGATCTCATTTCAGGAAAATCCAAGTTCAAACTTTCTAAACTTATTCTAAATTCTTCAATTAATCTAATTACTGAATCATAAGAAATTCTTGCCTTATTTAAATCTGATTTAGATAAATTATCAGTTTTAGTTTCAAATTCTTTAATAAAAGATAATTCTTCAAAAAGAATTACTCTTTTTATTATAACTAAATATTTTTTTAAAAATGCATTTGATATAATTAGATCACATCTCTTTTTTTGATAGATTGGTTCAAATCTTGATATATCATTCACTATTAGATCCTCTTGATTTTCATCATAAATTTCTTTTAATGTTAAAGCAATACTAAAAACTATCAACTCCTCAATAGAATTTGGTTTTTTAATAAACTCAGAAAAATCTTTTTTTAGAATTTCTTTAGAAAAAGTATCTATAATCTCTTCATTGTTTCTATTTTCATCTATTATTTTATTAAGTTCTTTATCTTTTAAAGCTAATTTTGGGAAATCTTCTAAAGTCTTATCAACTTCTAACTTTAATAAATCTAATGTCTCAGAATCTTTAACTTCAATAAAATATTTTTTTAACAATAAAATATTATTTTTTTTCTTTAATCTCTTAGATAAAAAATCGGAAATGTATATATATTTTGGCATCCTATTAATCTTTTTTTATTCAAATATTTAAATCTTTCTGAGTATTAAAAAATATTTAAGATGTTTGAGATGTACAGGGTGTATTTAGAATTAATGGTTTATAAATAAAAAATATAACAGGTCTATAAATGGCCTCGGGCTTTTTCAGCATCTAAAATCCTATTTACAGCCAATGCATAACATGCTGTCCTAAATGATATTCCTGTAGCTTTATGTTCTTCAAGCATAGCAGTGTATGCCTTATGCATTCTCTTTCTGAGTTTTTCATTAACGTCTTCTAACGACCAATAATAATTTTGTAAATTCTGAACCCACTCAAAATAACTAACTACAACTCCACCTGCATTTGATAATATGTCTGGAATAATTGTGACTCCTTTGTCTTCCAAATAGTGATCAGCTTGGGGAGTAATCGGAGCATTTGCAAGTTCGACAATGGTATGTGCTTTAATTTTATCTTTATTTGCTGAATTAATCACTCCTCCTAACGCAGCTGGAATTAAAATATCCACATCCAATTCTAACAATTCATTATTAGAAATTTTATTGTATTTCTTTAAATCTTTAAAGGATTTTTTCTGTTTTTTATATTCAACTAATTCTGAAATATTCAATCCCTTTTTATCATATACTCCCGAGGAGGAATCAGATACAGCAACGATTTTAAATCCTAGAGTAGTTAACATCTCAGCAATGTGAGAACCAGCATTTCCAAATCCTTGAATTGCAATTTTTAATTTTTCTTTTTTTGCAGTTTTAAAATGTTCTTCAATTACATAAAAAACTCCTTTTGCAGTTGATTTATCTCTTCCTTGACTTCCTCCTAAAATAAGAGGTTTTCCTGTAAAAGAACCTGGAGCTTTTTGTTTAGCAATTTTTTCATATTCATCTGTCATCCAACTCATAATTTGTGGATTTGTATTTACATCTGGCGCGGGGATGTCTTGGTGTGGTCCAATAATAAAAAACATTTCTCTTACAAATCTTCTTGAAATTCTCTCTAATTCTCCTTCACTATATTCTTTAGGATTAATTGATATTCCTCCTTTTGACCCCCCAAATGGTAGTTCTAAAAGTGCTGTTTTTAGCGTCATTAAGAATGCCAGTTCTGCAACTTCTTCTTCATCAACACTTTGATGAAATCTTAATCCTCCTTTAGTTGGACCAAGTGCATCGTTATATTGGATTCTAATTGCACTAATCATTTCAATTTTACCATTATCTCTCCTAAGTGGAAATGACAATTTGAGAATTTTTTTTGGATTCTCTAAGATAAACAAATCTCTTTTTGAAAGTTTTTCTAAGGTTTTAACTCTATTTAATTGTTCTTTACAATTTACGCATACAATTTTTGTGTCTCTAGTATTTACTACCATAACTTATTACATGGTACTTCATATATAAATGTCATCTTTAAGAGAAATATGATATAAAACATTCACACTTTGTGCAATGAAAGAATTTATAAATTATTAATTTAAAAATTATGTATGACACTTGAAAAAAATATAATAATCCCGACAATATTTTCAAAATCATTAGTGGAGTTTAAAGAGAAGTTTGAGAAAGTAAAAGACTTATGTGAATATTTTCATATAGATTTAATGGATGGAGAATTTGTAGAAGGAAGATCTGTTGATATAAATGAGCTTAGTTTTATCAAAGATACAAGTAAACGGTTTGGTGTTCATTTGATGTGCAAAGAACCTCAAAAATATTTTCAAAAAATAAAAGAATTAGAAATAAAAAATGTTTGGATTCATATTGAGGTATTTTCAAATGATGAAGAATGTAAATCTACTCTTAATGAACTTTATTCTCAAGGTCTTGAAGGGGGACTCTCAATAAATCCCGAAACGGAAATCACAGAACTTGAACCTTTTTTTAACATAACTAAAGCAGTAATGATAATGTCCGTGCATCCTGGAGCACAAGGACAAGGTTTTATTGAAGAAACATATGATAAAATCAAGTGGATAAAAGAAAAAAATCCTGAAATTATAATTCAAGTTGATGGTGGGATTAAACTTGAAGAGATAAGAGAACTTGCAAAAGTAGGAGCACATAGGTTTTGTATAGGTTCATATCTCAATGAAGCACAAAAACCAATAGATAATTTCATTTTACTAAAAGCTGCAATGGATTTGGGTTTGAGTGAAAAATAGATAAAAATTTCCCCTTAAAGGATTTATTTATATATTATTAACATTTATTTAATCTATGGCAAAATTAGATAATGTTCAAAATTATGTAACAAATGATTTAACAACATATAGAGAAGAATTATTTGGAGATATGCAACCGATTCAATTTAAAGGTGTTGATTCAAGAGGTAATGAAATTGCTGAAGCGAGATTTCAACTTCCTTCACTAGATTGGTATGATGGTAAAAAAATTAGTGGTTTAATTGGAGGTGCAAAACCTTCTAATTATTCTGGAAGTCCTAAATTATGGAATTCATTTTTTCAAGAAGTAGGAATTGATGGTGCGTATATGTGTTTTGATTTTCCTTCTGAAAAAAGAGAAGATTTTCCTAGGTTTTTAGAAGAACTTCTAAATGTTCAAGGAATTTTAGATATTTCAGTAACAGACCCATATAAATCTGATGCATATGAATACTTAAGTTCAGTTAGAAATAGAGATGTTGAATTTAGTGCTGCTGCAAAAGCTCTTGGAGTTGTAAATCATATTATCTATGATGATGATAAAAATAAAATTTATGGTTTAATGACAGATGGAGCAGGAATGATTTGGGGAATTAATACTCAAAGATCAATTAGAGATAAAAGAGTTTTTCTTCTAGGGGCAGGTGGAGCTGCAAGTGCAATTGCGTACGAATTGATTCAAGGTGGAGTTTCCTCTTTACATATTGCAAATCGAAGAGTTGAAAATGCTCAAAGATTAAAAAACAAATTAAATTCAGATAGAGTTTCAATCTCAGGCTTGGAAGACACAATAGGATTTATACGTAGTTCTGACATTCTCATTTATGCAATTGAGCCTACAATTGAGCTTAAGGGAATTGAAGATGCTAAAGAAGATTCTTTGTTTGTTGATGTTCGTTATGGTGAGAAAGAAAAGTTTGCAAAATTAGGTATGAGTTTGGCACACAAGGGTTTAGATGGAAAAATGATGTTATATGGACAATATAATATCGCTGCAAGAAAAGTTGCTGAAATTGAAAAAGCTAATATTTCTGATGTAGATGATGCATTAAATAAGATTAGAAAAAGTTTTTTAAAATAAATTTATGCTGCTCTACGGTCATATTCTGCAATAGAACTTGAATCTCTTCCAGGTAAATTTTCGATAAGACGAAATCCTGCAGAATGAATTCTATTCCTTTCTAAACTAAACCCATTTGTTAAAAATATCCCCCTTCTATTTGGTTCAAATTGATATGCGAGAAGGTAATTTGTTAAGGAGTCAGGTTCAAAATCAAAATTTTCCAATTCATAATTTCTTCCAAATAACATTTTTGAAATATCTCCAAAAAATCTTTTAGAGCTATCTATAGTTGAGAGAAGACCGAGATTTTTGTAAAGAAATTCAGCTGCATTTGAAACAGAGGGAATATTTCTAATTTCTCCACTATATTCATAAAACTGTGGATTTTGAACAATGTCTCCTTCAGGAATCCACAAACCTATTTTTTTAATTAATTCTGTATTCATAATAATTTATATATGTCATTCAATGTTTATAAACCCTCTATTTATGTTCAAAAGTCATTGAAAAAGGAACCTGTTTAGAAATGAATCTTTAATTCACACATTTACTTAAAATATCCTCTAAAGAATTCTCAAAAAGTTACAATGATTCACTTGTTCTCAAAATCACCATCCAAAACACTTAAAAACAATTCCCATTTAACTTAATACATGAAACAAGTAAAAGTAATAGACATGTTCAACGTTAAGTACAATGAAATGGAAGAGAAAATAAACTCTGTTCTTAAAGATTTAGATTCTCAAGGTAAAAATATTGTTGAAGTAAAAACAATTGGTGAATCATTAAATAAGTGTGCAGTCTTTGTTGTTTATGAATAAAATTTTATTTTTGTCTAGAAGCTCATAACCCCCCAACTAACTATACAAACACTCACTTCTTCTTCAATGTGCTTAGCACTTTCTCAATAAATGTTCTCTTCTTTTTATCAGGTGTTCTATTCTTGTAAAACCTATCAACAATCTTATTCATTTTGTCCTTTTTATGTTCCAAATGACTTAAAATAGATCTAAGTACATACTCTTTCCAATTAGTATTTAATTCATAAATCGGCAAGAACTGTATACCACACGCTTTATATATATCTTTTTTATGCTCAGTTACATCTTTGTACCCTTCATTGTGATTGTACATACCAAAATACTCAATTACTATTTGGTACTCTTTTAAATAAAAATCTGGATACCATATTTTTGCTTTATTTTGATCAACAACTGCAATAGGAAATTCGTACTCAAAATCAATATTCATTTCATTTAAAAATTTAGCAATTTCATATTCTCCTTTACTTTGGTACTTTGTTCCTTTGAAACGATAAGGTTTTCTCATTATATACAAAATTCAGAACTCATTCTTTATAAGTCTTTATGAAAATATATTCTGAAAGGGTGTGAATGGTCTCTTTTAATTAAAATAGCAATAGATATCTTTCGATAAATTTATAGCTAAACATAAGATATTTTACTTATGAATAATGTGAGCATTTATACAATTGGTAAAATAAAAAACAAGAATCTTAGAGAGGAAATCAAAGAATTGCTCAAAAGACTTCCAAGAGTAAAAGTAATAGAACTCAAAGAAATAAAAGGACAATCTATTAATACAATTAAACAAAAAGAAGAAGAATTGATTTTAAAATCAATAAAATCTCAATCTAGAACTTATATATTAACAGAAAGTGGCACAACTTACACAACAAAAAATTTTTCTAAAGAACTTACACAACAAAGTGAGGAAATTCAATTTGTAATCTCGGGACCATATGGGCCAAGTGAGAATCTCAAAAAACGAATATCAAATCATCTAAGTCTCTCTGAGATGACATTTACTCACGAACAAGCACTTTATCTTCTTGTCGAACAAATATATAGAGTTCAATGTATTGAGAAGAATATAAACTATACAAAATAAATTTATTTTAGAAATTCTTTCCCACCTAAATAAGGTCTTAAAACTTCAGGAATTTTAACATTCCCATCTTCTCTTTGGTGTTGCTCAATAATTGCAATAACGGCCCGAGGAGTTGCAACTGCGGTGTTATTTAATGTATGACAAAATTTTATTCCATCTTTTCCTTGGTATCTTACATTTAAACTTCTAGCACCATAATCCCTATAATTTGAGGATGAGCCCATTTCTCTATATTTTTCTTGTCCCGGAAGCCATGCTTCTAAATCATATTTTCTAGTTGCAAAAATTCCTATGTCTCCTGAACAAATATCAACAATTCTATAATGTAGCTCAAAATCTTGAAAAATCTCTTCAATATTCTCTGTAATTTCTTTATGTATTTTATCACTATCTTCTTGTGAGCAGTAAACAAATTGCTCAACTTTGTTAAAATTATGAACCCTAAAGATTCCTTTTTCATCTTTTGTAACACCTGCTTCTCTTCTAAAACAAGGAGAGTATCCGGCATAATATTTTGGTAAGTCTTTTTGTGTTAGAATTTCATCTTTGTGAAATGTTGCAAGAGCATGTTCTGAAGTTCCAATTAAAAACAACTCATCACCCTCATTATCAATTTTATATACAGTATCCTCAAAGTCAGCCAAAGGAATAGCTAGTTTTGCAACTTTTGCTCTTAGCATTGTAGGTGTTGACATTACTGTGAAACTTTTTTTTCTTAATTTGTTTAAAACATACTGATGAACTGCCATTTCAAGCATTAATAATTCATTTTTAAGAAAATAAAATCTTGCACCTGAATTTTTTGCTGCTTTTTCTAAATCATACCAATCATTTAGTTCGCATAATTCTTGGTGTGTTCTAACCTTAAAACTAAATTTTGGTTTCTTGCCCCAGGTCCTAATTTGAACATTCTCTTCTTCATCAGCACCAGAGGGAACTTCTGGATCAAGAAGATTTGGAATTGAAAATAATAATTCATCTCTTTTTTTAATCAAATCATGTTCTTCTTTTTCTTTCTTTCCAATTTGTTCAGAAATTTCTTTAACTTTATCTATTTGTTTTTTTATATCTCCACCTTCCTTTTTAATCTTATTTATTGCCTCTGATTCTTTATTTTTTTGTGATTTTAATTTGTCTAATTCTTTTTTATTGTGTCTCCATTTCAAATCAATTTCTAAAACTTTATCTACTATTAATGTGTCAAAACCTTCTCTTCTCTTAAGGTTTTCAATTATTTTCTCTTTATTTTCTCTAAGTAACTTTATATCTAACATAATTTTTTTATTTTATACTTATTTATAAATTTTAACTATGCAATGGATATCGTAACACTGCACCAATTCCCCCAATTCCTTTAAACTGAGTCCCTTCAGGCGTATTATCTGTTATTAAGTGTAACTTTGCTTTTGAACTCTCAGCAAGTGTACTCATCTCATCTAAATCATCATCATTTATACAATCATCAATTAAAATCAAATCATCAACAGCCCCAATATTTAGTGCATTTTTAGTTTCATCTAATCCATAAGTAATCATATTTGTGTTTTTTGCAAGAGTTTCAAAAAATTTTTGTAATATCTTTTTCTCTTCTGCAACTTCTGTTTCTTGTAAAATGTCTTCTGATTTGTCAACTAGTTCCTTTAAACCAAAGGCGTTAGTATATGTTATGTCTTTGATGCCTAGAACTTTTCCTTTTATTTGTTCGTTCATATAATTTCCGTCAACAAAATTATTTTTTGTAGTTCCAGGTCCTCCAACGATTATTCCTTTTAATTCTTTCATAAAAGTAAATTCTCGAATTGCAATATCTGCAACTCTTTTGTAAAATTCAATTGCAGCTCCTTCACGAATTCTCTCAAATCTTTGAGCACTCTGACCTCCTGTTCTGAACTTTCCTGGTACGGTAGAATTTAGATTTCTAATAACTTTAATTCTAGAACCAACAAGAAGTCCAACAGTTGCTTCTCCTTTATCAATAGCAATTAAACCATATGTTACATCATTGTTGTCCATTTCTTCAAGTGGAGCAGAGATAAAACGTTGTTCACATCGGTATAATTTTAAAGGAACAGGGTATGGGGGTTCAATCAAAAATACTTGACAATTATCAACATTGTCTTTATCAGACACATTTCCACTAAAAATTGCAATACCATGTGGAGGAAGTTCTTTAAATGTTTTAAGTGTTCTAATCATCCTCTCAAGAGCAGTAATTACAGCTTTTCCTGTATTTTTGTCTTTAATATTTGTTGCAGTTCCTTGTTCATCTTGAAGAGTTGAAATTTGTTTTGCAAGATCTGTTTTAGGGGGCAAATAAACAGAAATTAACTCAGTATGTCTTCCTCTAAATTTTTGCAAGTTTTTTACAAACTTTCTAAATTTTAATCTTTTTGTTAAATTCATCTTCGTATCTAGTAAAATATAATAAAAGAACCTTTATAAAGTATACGTGTTATAAAATCATATGTTTGACGAACAAGAGCAGGTTTTTCTAAAAAAATTGCATCTTGCACAAGAGAAGAAGAATACTGAAGAAATAATTTTAGCACTCAGGAAGTTAGCTGAATTTTACTATAATCAAAAACAATATGAAAGATCACAAAGAGCCCTTTTGGATATTATTCAACTTAATCCTAAAGAGAAAAATATTTATTATTATCTCTCAATAATTTATGTTGATTTAGGAGATAGTAAAGAAGCTTTAAGTTTTCTGGAAAAAGAATTAAAAAATCATCCCAAAAATAAAGATGCAATAATATTTAAAGGCCAACTAAAAGAACACACAAGAATTCCCATAATCACTTTCACATTATTTGTTTTAAATATTATAATTTATTTTTTGTATCCACATCCGTTGTCGTTTGTAGATTTGGCAAAATATGCAATGTCAAGTTTTTCAATAAATATTTCGAGTTTGATAACATCTATTTTTTTACATGTGAATATAATACATTTAATTATGAATTTAATAGTTCTTCTTATTTTTGGAAATAGACTTGAAAAAAAAATAGGTTCAATAAATTTTTTATTTATTTATTTATTCTCAGGAATAATCGGTAATTGGGCTCAAGCAGTCTTGGTTTCAAATTCATTTGTAATTGGGGCTTCTGCCGCTTTATTTGGAATAATGGGTGCTTTACTAATGAGAGAGCCTCTTTTAAATTTTTATTTTTTGGGGATATTTCGAGTTCCGATTATATTGTTTTTTGGCGGTTTTTTCTCAACACTCTTTGTTGTTTCTGAATTGTTTGTTTTAGGAGAAAGTACAATTCAAATTGCTCATTTAATAGGATTACTAAGTGGGATTCTTCTAACAGTGGTTTTATATTCTCAAACTCAAAAAATATTTTACAATTGGTTAATTATTGCAATAGGTTTTTGGTTAACTTCATATTCAATTAGTCAAATATTTTTTTATTCTCAAGGTGATTTTGTATTAATTACAACACATTCTATAATTATATTTATATCCTCGATTATGATTTTTTACAGTTATGTTCTTCTAAAAACTGTTGAATTTAAGGGAGGTAATATTTGAAAATGCAAGAAAATTTCAAATCAACGATTGCATTTATTTTTCTTTTGGGAATTGTTAGCATATCTTTTTTTTATAATTCAACAAAAACTCTAGAAAATTTTTGTGATGGAGATCTTGATTGTACTCTAAAACTAATAAGTGAAACTAAAAACACTCTTTATTGTGATTCAATTGTTCAAAGTGAGAGCTGTTATTTTGAAGTAGCACAAATTTTAAATAATGCAAATCTTTGCAAGAAAAGTAATAATGAAACTTCCTGTATAATAGAAAATGCTATTACAAATAAAAACTCTCAAATCTGTAAGAAGAGTAATAAAAATGATTTTTGTGTGTTTCAGGTTTCAATTTCAAGAGAATTGATGGCGGACTGTGAAAATGCACAAAATGTTTCATTTTGTTATTATTCATATGCTTTGGCCAAAAAAGATATAAATGCATGCAAGTTGAGCGAAAAGTATAAAAACACCTGTCTCTTAAGAATTAATAATGAGACGAAATAAAAGAAGAGGAAAATCAATAGTAAGTAGTTCTCATTCATCTTTAACCCTTGTATCGAGTATAATTAAGGCAATAATAGTCATAAGTATTGGGTTAGGATTTGTTGGGATTTCTTTTAAGATTACATCACTTCAAATAATACTTCTTTTAGTTGTAGATATTTTGATTAGTGCGGTGTTTACAAGAAAACAATATACACTCGAATTAGTATGTATTGTATTTTCATTACTTCTTTTCATAAGTCCTCTTAATTCAATTGGTCTACTTGTAATTTTTGTATTGTTAATATATTCAATATTAAGAGATATGAAAATTTTGAGATGAGAGAATATGAAGGTAATTAGTATAGATAATATAAAAAAAGTTGAGAATAAAGAAGATACCTTTTTGGAGATAATTCTCAACCCAAAAAACTTAATGAAAATCCCTGTTTTAATTTTTTATCACAAAGAACAGAATTTTAAAAATTTTTTATTAACGTATGATGTTGAGAATTTACCTCTTCCTTTTTCAACATTTATTCCTAAAATACTTCCACAATTAACAAAACTTTCCGTTGCACATAATTTAAAAATAGGATTTAAAGGTTTTCCTCGACAAGTATTTGAAAGGTCAATTTTAAGACCTGGGCTTAGATGGAAATTTGAAGATAAATTTATTTTCTTTGATTCTGAAGATGAGTTATCAAATTATATTTTGAAATTTGGTGAAAATGAATTAAAAGAACTCGAGGAGAATTCAATGTTTTATCCTTTGTATGAAAATAAAATAAATCTTTTTACATCAGAGAAATTAAAAACTATTGCAAAAAAGATATTAGAGGATTTTAGGACAGACAAATATTATTTAAGAAAAAGATTTGTTTTTGTTGATTCTTATCCAAAAACTAATGAAGAATCTTCAAAAGAGAGATTTGTGTATTATATTTACAATCGAAGAGATGATTTTGAAAAAACTTTTTCTTTGTTAGAGAGATATTTTGATAAAGGAAAACTTAATGAACTAAAAAAGTACATAAAAGAATCTGAACAAATTGTAATTAGTTTTGCAATTATGGCAGACGACAAACTAAGAACCTCAATTTATTTCACACTTCATGATTTTGAAGAAAAAGAGCTTGAAGAGATTTTAGAAAAGACAGGACTAACACAGGAAAAAACAAACAAAATTTGGGGAATTGGGATAGATTTAATTGAGAATAATTTTAGTTATAAATTATATTATGAGGAACCTACAATAAACATTAATGAAATTAAAGAATATGTAAATGAATTTCCGCTCGAAAAAAAAAGGAAACTTCTTAGGTTTTTGAATTCTAGAACAAAAGCGTTAAAAGCAGTATTATTAGATAAAAAAATTAAAAATAAAAAATTTTATTCAAAGAGAATTGATATATCTTTACAATACAATTCTGTTAAAATACACCAACTTATGTCTCTTTTTGATATTGATTTAAGAGGCCTTGCCGATAAAGATCTTTTCACATTAAGCTTTGAGATTACAAATGATTTTTGTGAAAAAATTAACTTTTATTATGCTTTGAAAATCCCAGATCCAGAAAAAGAAAGAGAAGAAAGAGAACTATATAGAAGAAATCGATGAATGTTTTATGTTGTGCATAAGATGTAACATTATCAATTAAAGGAATTTCATAATAAAGTATTTGTTCAGAGTTTATTGGAACACTTTTTATTGTTTTTCCTCTATTATCTATAAGTTTAGTTAGACCAGTATTTGCTGTTCTTAGAATGTATCTGTTGAACTCTGCCGCTCGAAGATTTGAATTTAAAGAAGAGAGTTCTAAAGCAAATTTACTTTTAATTAGAAATTGATTTGAAGCAATTATAAAAAATTGGGAATTGAAATTTTTAATTTGTTTGCTAAAAATATCTTGAAAGTTTTCTTCATAACATATAGCGAACCCAAAATTTGTATTTTCTATTTCAACAGGCATATTGTTATTTGCATTTATTGTATTTGTGTCAAATATTGAAATTGGTTTGTATGCGTTGTAAAAATAGAATTTGCCATTGTTAAAAATATATAAAGTATCATATCTTTTTGATGAAATTGAGGATTTATTTTCTAGTAAAAAAGAACCAAATATGAGTGTTATATTTTTTTTATAAGAGTAGGAAATAAGTTTGTTTACAAAAAGATAATCTAACTCAATTTCGTGAGTAAATGTGTATTCTGGCCAGACTATAACCTTTAAAGTAGGATTTTCTAGTAAAGCTTTATTTGAGAGATTAATGTATTTCTCGTAGTTTTTTTCTTTATTTTTTATTCTGTCCCCCCAGTTCTGATTCAAATCTCCTTGGATTGCTGCAATAGAAATTTTTGAATTATTCTCATATGAATTTAAATTAAAAATAGGTAAAACAAAGAAATGAACTAACAGCACAAATATGAGGATGATAGAAAAAGTTTTTTGTTTTTTGTTTTTTAAGTATGTGTTGAAAATCTCATAAAATAGATAATTTAAAATTAGAATTAGAATTAGAATTCCGTAGGATCCTAGATATCTAATCGTGATGGGAAAAGAAGATAAAAATCCTGCAATATTTAACCAATAATTGCCTATCGGAGTAAAATTTAAAAAATAAAACAATATGAAGAATAATCCTGCTAATGAGATTTCTTTATATTTCTTATTAATTAGATTTTTTCCAATAAAGACAAAAATTGTGAAAAATATGAGAAGAGAAATTAATAAGATAAAAAAGTATTTTATTCCATAATTTACAAAAGGCAAAAAAATAATAAATGTAACAACAAAGACTAGAGACCAAATTAAAAGATAATTAATTTTTTTTGAAGTCTTGAGATGCCAATATAAAGGAACTAAAAAAAAGAACTCAACTAATGGGAGTTGTAAGTAAAGTAAAACAAATAAGAAAAAAAATAGATATAAGGAATACCTATTCAAAAAAGAAATTAACCCTCTAAAGGAGATTTTGTCTTTTTTTACCATTGAGCATTTTTATCTTTTACCTATAATTTATTTCTTAGAACCATTTTGATGATTATAATGATTACCGTGTGCTGCGGAAATGCTTTTTGGAGGAACTTCAATTTGTATTGATTCTTTATCAATAGAATATGTTCTTGTTGTAGTGTCTACTTCATTGTTGTTTTGAATTAGTGGGTCTGATGTTTTATCAAAAACATGGTTATTATGATTTGAATGATTGTAATGTCCTTTTGCGTTAGCATCCTCGGCGTGGATAACAAAATTAAAGGCGGCGAAAGTAAGTGCCAATGTAATTTTTATTGCTGTTTTATCAATAACTTTTGCATCTTCCTCTAAAATAAAAGCTTTAATATTTTTCTTAATTTGAGGCAAACGTTTTTTCATATTAAAAATGTAATAATAATCTTTATAAAGGTTTTTATTTGCTAATTAGTTTAGAATGTCTATTGTCTCACCATTTGTTAATTTTTTAAAAGGATTTGGAGCAAAAAAACAAAAAAACGAATTTCAAGAAATAAAACCAGGAAACAAATTTCAAGAGATATTAGATTTAATTGATATTTATTCTGTTAATAAAAGATTTAATAATCAAAGAATTCAAGTTCTTAAAAAAATTTTAATAAAATTGACAAATATAATAGAAGAGTTAGGTGGCAAATCTAATGAGAGACCTGAAAATCAAACCTTTTGTGATTTATTACGTGGTATTTATAACTCTTTAAGCTCTAAAATAGATTTTTTAGAAAAAAAGTTAGATAAAAACAATTTAAAAAAAGAAACTAAAACAAAAATTTTAGAAATTTTAAATCTACTTAAAAGATTACTCCTAGATTATCTTAAAACCCATTAATTAAATCTTTAATAGCTTTTTTTGGATTTTTTACTTTCACAACACCGGACGCAACAAGAATTCCTTGTGCTCCAAGTTTAATTCCAACTCTAACATCCTCTGCATTTTTAACTCCTGCACCAACAAGAAGAGGAATTTTCCCCACTGCTTTTTTAGAAGATTTAATTAGTGAGGGTTTTGCTGTTGATATTGATATGTCTCCACCAATTAATTCTTTAGGCTCAACTGCTATAAAATCAGGTTTTAGAGCTGCAACTTTTTTAGCGACGCTAGAAGTTCTTGCGCAAATGCACACTTCAAGGCCTACCTTCTTTGCCATTTTTACAGATTCTTTTAAAACATTAAATGGAATTTGGTGTTCACTGTGGTTTAATAATGTGCCTTTTACCCCAAGAGCTTTTATTTGATTTGGACTTGTAAATCCTGTATGTGCTCCAGGTAACACTGGGTCTATGTGTTGTGCGTATATACTAACTTTTGATTTTACAAGTTCCTCTAAATCAAATAAAGCACCACATAAAACAATCTCTACTTTTTTTTTTTTAGCTAAAGGATTTAGTTCGTAACAAATTTTAGCAATTTTTAAAGCATTTTTCAATGTGCCCTCATTATATCCTTTCAAATTAATGATTAACTTATACATAAATCCATTTTTATTTCATTAGTATTTAAATCTTTTTCATTTAGTAAAGACAAAGAAAAAATATATACTAAAATAATAGGAAGAGTGTAAAGAGAAAATGGCTAAACACTCAAAAATCTTTTATTTGAAAAGCGGTAAGACTTTTAATTCGTTAAAAGGCCTTGCAAAAGAGCTGACTAAAATGTCAGAAGATGTATACAATCATCATGTGACTCCACACAAAAATGACTTTGCTAATTGGATAAGAGATGCCTTAAAAAAGGAAGATCTTGCAAAAAAAGTAGACAGACACCTTCTTAAAATTGAGATGGAGCTTGAAACTCTAAGACACATTGTTCATGGTCCGACTCATGTAGCTAAAAAAAGTAAAACTTCAGCAAAGAAAGTTGTTCATAAAAAGAAAGCAGTAGCTAAGAAGAAGAAATAAACGGATTAGTTATAATATTTATTTCTCCTAGTCTCTAAATTTCAATCTCTGCACAAAACTCTATAATCTGAACCATTCTCCCACCCTCTAAATTTCCCCACAATATTCTTTTTATATGCTCACTACTGTATTAACATATAATTAATTCTTTCATTTAAAACTAAAAATAGTTAAATTTAGAGAATTTTCTCTTGATGAGATTTCATTAATTTATACTTCACAATTTTTTTGATTTAGTGATTTAATAGTATAGATGTTATTTTATGTTGTAACCTTTGGAAGAAGTCTTCTGTTTTCCAAATTTTTTCTTATGGCATTGCAACGCTTGGTATATTGGACTGCTATAAAATCTTCACAGGTTTGAGTTCTGTGAGTTAATATCTCATGGGCAATACTTGAGCCGATGCAACTATTTTTTTCTTCTCCTTCAAGCTGATTGCATAAGTTGTAATCTCCTTCTTGAATTGCCTTAAATTTATAATGTGTCTAGAAAGACGATTTATAATTGGGTTGACTTCGATAAACAAGGTTTTGGAGTTTCAGAAAGATAAATTTAATGTCTTTGTGTTGCATACTCATACGGCTAAAAAAAAAGTAGGGTATAACTCCTTGTTGTTGTTTAGCTTACCCTTCCCCTTCTGTCGCCTGCATTGATCCATGTAACTGAATGGCCATTAGTTGCAATGTATTTACCAGCGACACCTCCGCTACCGCCAACACTGGCAGGGAAACCGCAACAGGTAGTTGAAGCAGTTCCGGAACTTCCCGGCAATCCCAAATCTCCACCTCTTCCTCCATAACTTCCATAAAACCCTGGCTCGGGACTACCCCCACTTCCTCCTGTTGTTCTAGTCCCTGGAGATCCAGGTGTTGGATTTGTCCACCCAGCACCTCTTCTTCCTCCTGTGGATAAGATTCCTGCACCGGCACCTCCACCTCCACCGGATCCACCATACTGTCCCATTGATGTAGACATGGAGCCGCCTCCACCACCTCCACCACCTCCACCTGATATAAGTCCCCGGTTATCGATGCTTAAATCAATATCAGTATATATTGCTGGACCTCCTGCACCTCCTGGACTTCCGGGATAAGCGGTATACTCTGCAATTGCGTCTCCTCCTTTTCCTCCATTTCCTCCACGCCCAACAATGTCTCCCTTGTTTACTATTGTAACCTGCGATCCAGAAGGGAAAACTCCAGTATATAAAGCGGGTGTAGAGGTGGAACTGCTATAAATAGTTACTCCTGGATTAATAGTAAGTGTAAATGTCCCTGGTGTGGATGGATAACCAAATATTTCATGCAAATTAATGTCTTGCATATTTGTTGTGATTGTTTTGTCATTATTTGGTGTGCCTGCTGCACCACTTAACTCTATCCAGTCGGTTCCATCACATCCCTCGAATTTGCTATTGGAAAAACGTATAGTCCCTTGCATACTCGAATCACAAGTTTGAGCTGTGGTGCCTATTTTCACTGCCCCACTGATTTCTAGTTTTGTTCGAGGATTTGTTGTTCCGATACCGACATTCCCATTAAATATTGCATTATTATTTGCAGTTAAAATGTTATTGAATATTGCATTAGCATTTGCAGTTAAAATCCCATTAAAAGAAACAGGATTAATGAACGAAAAATTATTAGTATTGGGTTGTTCATCATTCCCAAAGATTCCACCTCTAACATCCTTAGCATCATGCCAAACTCCGTTACTATCTGCCCAAACCAAACCTCCAAAAAAAACTAAAATAAGTATCATTAAATTTGAAATAAAATTAAGTCTTTCTAAATTCATATGAAGATTCTATATTTTTTCTTTATAAGTTTTTTTAACTACTTCTTATTTCGTTCTAAAACATTATTATAATACTATAATGAATATAAATGTAGCTTTTCTTATTAAATTAAAGAAAGAAAAAAGTTTATTCGGAAGCTTCAGCTTCTTCTGTTGCACCAGAACTTCCAAGGTCTACGTCTTGAATTATAATGATGTCTCCAAATGCTCTAAAGAATTTATGTGGTATAATTACCCCTTTAGCGTCTTTAACTTTACTTGATAAGAGAGAACCAGGAGTTGCCTTAATTTTCCAACTTCTAATGCTATTGTCCTCAACAAGAGCCTCTTCTACCTCTCCAAAAAAGTATCCTGAATCAGTAAACACTTTCATCTCATAAACATCTGATATTCTTTTAAATCTTGCCATAGCTTATTAGATTCTTAATTATTTATAAATCTTTTTAATCTCTTTTGGTGTATTTAAAAACTTTCTAATTAAATTTGGGATAAATTTGTATAGGCCTTGTTGTTTTTTTATCTATGTTGAGAACAAACGAATAATCATTTAAGAAGACGTCGTTGTTATTATTTTTTTGAAGTTATTCTTTCTTAGAACCACTAGAGTCACCTTTTGTAACCCAAACCATTGCTCCAATTATGACAACTACCACAACTACAGTCCAGAAATCCTGCATATAAAAACCACCTAAATAATAATTGATCCACCCCCAAACATCTAAAATCCAAAATAAAACACCCAATGCAACCAAAAAAACAACAATTGCAATAGTCCAGGAAATCCACCCCTTAACTTTTCCCTCACTATCTCTTAAAAGCATTTGATATTCATCTCCAAAGATAAAGGCAAGAAGTATCAACACACACAAAATAAATATGACGATAAGAGAAATTATTACAACTAGTTGCTCTATGAAAAATACTGTTTGAATGGAAGCTACAACAAAAAGTGCAAAAACAAAGGCAATTAAAGAGTGTACATTCTTAATATGAGAATTGTCTCCTTCTTTTACCTTAAAAATAGCCGATTTTTCTAAAATTGCAAAAATTACAACATAGACTAATATAAAGGGCAAAAATACATCATAGAAGTGAATATTATGTAAATTATCTATTATTGCCCTAAAGTCAACCATTTGTTTAAAAGTTATTTATAAGATATCTTCTTCTGAGATAACTACAAAATCTCCAATAGCAATAACTGCATGGAAAGGAACTAGAAAATCACCGTTAGTGTCCTTTTCTAGACTAACATCTTTTACGTATTTAGTAGGATTAACTATTGTAAAATCAATAATTTCTCCTGATTTAGTGTCAAATATCAAGTCTCCTACTTCACCAAAGTTCTTTCCACTTTTACTAACTACTACTTTATCGAGTAGTTTCCTTGCTAAGATTTTTTCTTTTCCTGCCATTTGTATATTCTTATTATTTGTTAATATATTTATATACTTTGTGGTACTCTTTTTTGAAATAGGTGTTATTTAAATAAAATTTTTGAAAATGGCCTCATTCTTTTCCATATTTTTTAATTTCTTCTTTAATAACTAGACCTTTTTTTGTTGCAAAATACATCTTATACCTTTTTTCATTAGGATTTTCACATTCAATAAGTCCATATCTTTCTAATTCTTTAATAGTTCTTGCCATATGGGATCTGTAGTTAGGAGGAGTAATTTTAAGCAAATCTGTTTGAGTTAAATATGGTTTTTTTATAATCTCAAAGAAAACATCTTTTCTATATTTACTCCTTAATACATATGTTGGAAGATGTTTTTCTTCAGTTTTTTCCATAAATTCTAATTTTTTTCAACTTTTATATCAAAATATTACCAAGTTGTTACCAAAATAATTTAAAAAAACGAAAATTATAAGAAATATGATAAGAGTTAAAATAAAAAATACTACGCTTTATAAGGTCCCTCTATATGATAAAAATACTTTTGTGTGTTTTAGAAAGAGTATAAATAAAGAGAGTTATGAGGAAATAATTAAGAATCATCAAAATAAAAGAATCATTTTTTTAGGATAATCCCAACAGGACAATGATCCGAACCCATAACCTTATCTAAAATCATAGCGTCTTTAAGTTGTGTTTTTAGTTTTTCAGATACGAAAAAGTAATCAATTCGCCATCCAACATTTCTTCCTCTAGCGCCTCCCATATACGACCACCAAGTAAATTTTTCTTCATTTGGATAAAAATGTCTAAAAGAGTCTATAAAACCAGAATTAATTATATTTGAAATTCCTTCTCTTTCTTGGTCTGTAAAACCTGGATTTCCTGGTTTGATTTTAGTTGTCATGTTAGTTTTGTCGTTTTTCACATCAATTTCTTTGTGTGCAGCATTTAGATCACCACAAAAAACAACAGGTTTTTTCATATCAAGCTCTTTACAGTATTTTAGAAAAAGAGGGTCCCATTCTTGGTATCTTAACATCAAACGAGATAAATCATGTTTAGAATTTGGTGTGTAGCATGTAATTAGATAGAAATCTTCAAATTCAAGAGTTAACACCCTTCCTTCACAATCAAGTTCATGGCCAATTCCTTTATTAATTGACATTGGTTTTTTCTTTGAAAATATTGCTGTTCCTGAATAACCTTTTCTCTCTGCAGAATTCCACTCTTCTATCCCATAACCTTCTTCTTTGAGTTTAATATCAACTTGATGAGGATGGGCTTTTATTTCTTGTAAACACAAAATATCAGGATTTTCATTTTTTACAAAATCCATGAATCCTTTATTTATAGCGGCTCTAATACCATTAACATTCCAGGACAAAATCTTTATTGACATAATAAGTTTTGAAATAGACTATTTATAAGCTTTACTTACATATTTTATTCATTTTGTTCTACATCAATATTAAAAGAAAAACTAATTTGGTTTGCAAAAATCTTGTTTGTTAAAATATTCTCTATTCCTTTTAAATGTCCCGCACCCATAATCGCCATTACAGCACCTTTATGATTCTTTTTTAATTCCATTATTTTATTTGCCATATACATATTTCTATCTCCAATTAGTATTTTATATAAAATTGGAACTTCCTTTCTAATCATCTCTATCATCAGAAGAATTTGTTCTTCTTCGGGAACACCATCTTTAGGATTAAAATAAAGTTTTTCTCTATACTCTTTTTTAAAACCTTTTGTAAATAAGTTAAATACGAGTTTAATTTTTTTTGAGAAAGAGATTTGAGACAATTTTCTAAGTGTCTTTGATATGTGTATATCTATTAGGGCAGTTGCAATTTTATTTTTTCTTGCTTCAAGATATCCTGTTTTCATATCAATTCCAGGTTCAATCCCGAGAGATTTACCTATTTTTTTTTGTGTGAATCCTCCTATTTTTGCAAATAAATATCCAGCAAAACCAATTTCTCTTAGAATTTTGTAATTAGGTGTTTTTTTATCCTTGCGAGGATTCATTAAATGGTTAAATCTATCTATATCAAGCTCTAAACACACAAGTTCTGGTTTGTAAAACTCTATTGCTGCAATGATTTCTTTCTTACTTTGTTTAGCAACATGTGATGTTCCAACTAAAATGATATCATCGACTATTTTTATCATAAAAATGAATTGTTTAGTGCCTTTATAATATTTGTTAAAAATATGTGAATATTGTGATTTTCTATCTGGGTATTGGGGGAAGAGGTACAATTAATTTTATAAAGCGAATGGGTTTACTTTTGATTACAACATTAAATGTTTAATAAAATGCCTTATTAGCTCAGCAGGTAGAGCACGCGGCTGTTAACCGCGGGGTCGCAGGTTCGAGTCCTGCATAAGGCGCTTAAGGGAGACTTTTGATGTGATAAGAGTCAGACCTTACAATTTTAGCACTACTGGAATTGTGTTCGTGCGTACTTTGTACCCACTCAGCGGAATTTGCTCGCAAATTCCTGCACAATTTTAGCACTACTAGAATTGTGTTCGTGCGTACTTTGTACCCACTCAGTGGAATTTGCTTGCAAATTCCTGCACAATTTTAGCACTACGTGCGAAAATTGTCCCGTTAGTTCAGCCCGGTTAGAATGCTCGACTGATAATCGAGTGGTCCGCAGTTCAAATCTGCGACGGGACATTGTTTCTAAATCAAGGAATTTGAAGGTAGAAGAGCCTTACTATATACATTCTAACATGTCTAATGATAAAAATAAGTGTTGTAATGTATTAAATATACTTCCTAAAATATATATAGGTATAGTATGGTTCTAATGATTAGAAGTATATTAATTTTAGAATTTGGAATTTTTATTATATTATTTATCCATTCTTACCCAATATATAAATCTCTCCTTTCTCACTCAAAGACCAAACATCTCCTTTTATAATAAATCCTTCTTCAATTAATTTATCAAGTATTCTAGATACATGAGCAGCAGAAATGTCTAGTTTTAAGGCTAGATCTTTTTGCAAAAATATTTTATTCGAACTAATATACATTAAAGCTCCTAACTCTTTTTCAGAAAGTTGTGCTATTCTAAATAGAGGATATTCAACTAATTCATTGTCAGAGGGATTAAAGTAAGTTATTTTTTTAACATTAGAAGGATACTTAAGCATTAAATACAATACTATTGTTAAAGCTTGACTCCTAGGACCATGAGATATATCAAAATAGAACTCTTTATTTTTATGTTTTTTTAACTCTTTATCTAATCTTTTAATAATCTCTTTAATATCATATAGTGGAATTTTTACTCTAGTAGTTTTAATTTTTTCTAACTTTGTAATACTCTCAATATATTGAAGTGAAGATTTTTGTTTATTGTTTTCTTCATTATCTTCAAATAGAACTAAATCTTTGAAAGGTTTATTCTCCAAAATAGTTTTAATAATTGAATCATGTCCATAAGATGTTGCAAATAATATTTTTTCCATAATATATTCATTACTGTATTTACTTATAAATTTAACTAAACTTACATTTAAATGTAATTATTGACAAGAAATTACAAAAAAGAAAATACTTATAAAGTGGAAATGTTGTATTTTTATTATGGCAATAAACGGATTTTGTGGAAGAATTCAAAACTATAAGAAAACTTCCCTTCAAATTTATAATAAAAGTAGAAATGAAAGAATATTACAAACTAAATTATAGAATCAATGAATTCACCAAGGAATATCTGTTAGAGATATGCTTGAAAAATAAATCAAAGATGCAAGAGAATTATCGTGGATGATTAAAAATGGATAAAGAGAAAAAAAATAAAAATAAAAGTTTAGACGATGATGTCAAAGTTTTAAAAAATGCAAATGTTTTTGCAAGCGATAAATTTGGCAAAGAGATATTAACTCATTTAAAATCTAAAGGAGTTCAAAGTGGAAAATATATTTTTCTTAATAATAAAACTAAGGAAGAAAAATTAAATAAATGTATTTTAGAATCCTTTATTAATTTTTATTGTTTCGATTTTAATTTAGATTCAAATATTGATATTATTAAAAAATTATCAAAAGTTATAACTGAAAATAATAAAATTTTAATCGCAATGGCATTACTTCCTGAAACTAAAAATAAAGTTAAACTAGAAGAATTTAAAAATAAAATTATTGAATTAAAAAAGATATTTAATACGATTATAGTTATTGATTTAAATCATTTAAAAAAAACTATGAGAAATTTACCTAAAAAAGAATTAATAGAAGTAACTTATAATTTAATTATAATTACAATAAAAGGATTAGTTGAAATTGTTGTAACTCCACAATTTGTTGGAATACATTACACATATATTGATATGATCTTTAAAAACGGTAATATTACATCAATTTCACTTTCTAGTTCTGATTCAGATAATAGAGTAAAAGAATTAGTTGAAGAGACTTTTTTGAATATTTTATTAGATTGTAATTTAACAAAAAAAACTGATTGTATAATTCATATAAGTGGTTCAAATGATTTGAGTTTAGAAGAAATTGATAATTGTGGTCAAAATATATCTAAATTACTTCCTGAAACTTCTAATGTAGTATGGGGGGCTAGAAATGAGGAAAATTTAAGAAGAAAAGTAATTATTTTCACAATATTTACAGGAGTTGAATTTAAATGAAAAAAATTTCATATCTAAAAGATACTAAAGAATTAATCAAACAACTAGAGAATTCTCTAGCAGAAGTTGAAGAAGTATTATTGGGTTAAAAGAATTAAAACTCTCTGAAGAAGAGCAAAAGTTAGTCCTAGAAAGGTTAAAATCTTTAGGTGAACTATTTGAACCTAGAAAAGGCAAATTAAAAACGCTAGAATAATAAGAAAATTATATAAATAGATTAAATGTGAGAATATAAGATGGTGAATTTATAAAATGAGAGATTTAGAATCATTAAAAAGTATTTTTAAAGATAGAATTTTCAAAATACCTGATTATCAAAGAGGGTACGCTTGGAAAAAAGAGCAGTTAAGTGATTTTTGGGAAGATATTTTAAGTCTAGAATCAAGCAAAAAACATTATACTGGAGTTCTTACTATAAAAATTGTAGATGAAAATATTTGGAAAAAATGGAATGAAGAAAGATGGTTATTAGAAGATGGAGGATATAAAGCATTTCATGTTGTTGACGGTCAACAAAGATTAACTACTTTTGTAATTTTTATTCAAGCTATTTCAGATTTAATGAAAAATTTCCCTCAATATAAAAATAAAAATGATGAAAAGATATATCTTGGACTTTTTAGTTTGAAATCAATAAAAGAAGAATATTTGGTAATTCAAAAACCTCCTCAATTCATCATAAATACTTATAAATTCAGTTATGAGATTGATAATCCTAGTTTTAAATATTTGAAATATAGGATTTTTAATGAATCTGGCGGAGGGACTATAGAAGAAACTTTTTATACTTTAAACTTAGAAAATGCAAAAAAATTTTTTGATGTAAATCTGAAAAATCATTATTATGAGTATGGGATTGAAGGGATTGAATCATTATTTAAAAAAATAACTCAAAATCTAATGTTTAATTTATATGAAATTAATGATTATTTTGATGTATTTGTAGCATTTGAAACTATGAATAATAGAGGGAAAAAATTATCTAATCTAGAACTCTTAAAAAATAGACTTATATATTTAACTACTTTATATGAAGATTCTGAACTAAAATCTGATGAACAAATATCTTTACGTGAAAAAATTAATAAGTCCTGGAAAGAAATATATCATCAATTGGGAAGAAATAAAAAAATTCCTTTAATTGATGATGATTTCTTAGCTGCACATTGGATTATGTATTTTAAATATAAAAGGAAAAAAGGGAATGAATATATAAAGTTTCTTTTAGATAAAAAATTTACTGCTAAAAATATATTTGATAAAATTGAAGTTAAAGTTGATTCTCTTGAAGAATTTGAAGAAATAAATGACTCTGAAGATCTAGATATTGAAGAAAATAATAATGGTGAGGACGAGAAGATTAGATATATTTCTAAAGTTTCTCCTAAAGAAATTGAAGAATATGTGCTCAGTTTAGAATCTTCAGTGATACATTGGTATAACTCATGGAATCCCCTAAATAATATTGATTTAACTAAAGAAGAAAGTTTTTGGATTGATAGATTAAATAGAATTGGAATGATTTATTTTCGACCATTAGTTACTGCATCTTTTTTATCAAAGAAAATTACTTCAAAAGAAAGAATTGAATTATTCAAAGAAATTGAGAGATTCATATTTATAGCTTTTAGACTAAGTAGAGCATTTTCAACTTATAGAAATAGTGAATTTTATGGCTATGCAAGACAATTAAGAACTGGTGAAATTTCAATTAAAGAGATTATAATTAAAATAAATGAAAATCTTGATAGTTGGCTATTTTTTATTGATAGTGAAACAAATGAAAAGATTTTTAATGAAAAGCATTTCAGATTATATTTAGAAAAACAATTTAAAAATGGTAAAGGTTTTTATTCTTGGAATGGTCTTAGATATTTTTTATATGAATATGAGATGGAAAAAGTAAGACAAAGGGGAAGTCAAAAAATTGATTGGAAATTATTTATTAAAAATGATAAAGATAAAATTTCTATTGAACATATATATCCACAAACTCCAAATAATGAATATTGGATTAATCTTTTTAAAGATTTTAAAGAAGATAAATTAAAAATTTTCCAAGGAACTTTAGGGAATTTAATTTCATTATCGCAGAGTATTAATTCTAGTTTACAAAATGATAGTTTTGAAGATAAAAAGAAACCAAAATTTGATCTTGATGGTAAGAAGATAAGACAAGGATATAATGATGGCTCTCATTCTGAGATTGAAGTTTCTTTACATGAAGATTGGACTCCTGGAATAATTCTTAAAAGAGGTAAGCTTTTATTAGATTTCATGGAAAAAAGGTGGAATTTTAAATTTCAAGAAAATAAAAAAAAGGAAATATTATTTTTAGATTTCATGGAAGAAACAACCATTAATGATAATTATTAAATAAAAATGACACTAAACAATAACCAAAAAAAAGCAGTTGAGAAAACAAAAGGACCAACTATCGTTCTAGCTGGAGCAGGTACTGGTAAAACATATACAATAGTTGAAAAAGTTAAACATTTAGTTGAATCAAATGAATATAAACCTGACGAAATACTTTGTCTTACTTTTTCTAATGAAGCTGCAAATTCTCTAAAAAATAAGATTCAAGAGGGTTTGAAATCTTTTAAAGTGCCAATGATTAGAACTTTTCATGGTTTTTGTTTAGATATTTTAAAAGAAGATTCAAATTTATTAAATATTGATAATGGTTTTGATATCCTTTTACCTGATGATGCTAAAGTATTAATGCACAGAGAATTAAATATCTCTCCTTACTGGTCTAATAGATATGTATCAACTATCTCTAATGCAAAAGATTTTGGTATTGAAAAAATAAAAATTGAAGAACATTTTCTAAAGTTAAAAGAACAATTAGGGCAAAGCTATGATATAGATAATATTGATCAGATAGCAAAAAAGAAAGAGTTTGATTTAAATACAATTCATTTAGAACCAAATACTAAAGAAATTAGAGTATATAAAAAAGAAATTAAAGAGTTTTTAGAATTATATAAGCAATATTCCTCCTTTAAAGAATTACTTGAAGTTTGGACTAATTTTGAACAATTAAAAAGAGATAAAAACTTTTTAGATTATGGTGATTTAAATCATCTAGTTTTACAATTATTTAGAAAATTTGGTGCAGATAAGTATACTGACAGATACAAACATGTAATAATTGATGAGTTCCAAGATACAAATAAAGTACAATTTGAATTAATAAAATATATTGCAATAGATCACAAAAATATAACAGTAGTTGGTGACCAAAATCAGAGTATTTATGGATTTAGGGGTTCATATAAAGAGAGTTTTAATCATTTTATGAAAACTTACAATGTGACAGAAAAAGATGAAGTTAAATTAGAAGAGTCCCATAGATCAACAAATAAAATATTAACTGTCGCTCATGAGTTAATTAAAAATAATTATGAAAATCAAGAAGATTGTTTTAAAACATTTAACGCAGATAAAGTTGAAGGAGACAAAGTTAAGATAATTGAGTCTATAAATATAGATGAAGAAGCAAGAATTATTGCAGACTTAGTTGAAAAAAAATTAAAACAAGGAACAAAAGCAAAAGAGATATGTATTCTTTTTAGAACTCACAGACAAGGTGATTATCTAAAAGAGTATTTAACTTCAAGAAATATTCCTCTAGCTCAAGCAGGAAAAACTAATCTATTAAATAAAAGAGAGATTAAAACAACTATTGCCTATATTTCAATGTTAAATAATTTAATAACTAGAACTGCAACTGGTGAGCAAGGGTTATGGTCTTTATTTCATTACAAAAACTTTCTTTCAATGGAAGATTCTCTAAAAATAGGAAGATATCTAAAAAGGAACAAAGATAAATCTATTGATGAAGTTTTAATGTTAGCAATTAAAGATTTAGATTTAACCCAAAGTTCAATTAAAATTATTAAAAATATTTTAGATAAAATAAGAGAGTTACATAAAAAATCTAATTTACCACTTGAAGAATTAATCTTAGAAATATATAAAATAACAGGATTAAATAGAGCTTTTTCATATGAGAGAACTAATGAGAATGTCGAAGCTTTAATGAATCTAAAAAAGTTTTACAATATTGCAAAATCTTTTAGAGAGTTTCATGGTGATAATCTAAACAATTTTATAGATTACTTAGAAGTATTAGGAGAATTAGGAGTGTCGATAGATGCAAGTGAGATTAAAAATGATAATGCAGTAAGGTTTATGACAATTCACGCATCAAAAGGTTTAGAATTTGAAACAGTAATTGTCACAAATCTCGCGGAGAAAAGATTTCCAGTATCAAGAACTCAAAATGAACCATTAATTCCAAAAGAGTTACTTCCAGACTTAAAACCCTATTTAGAAAAAAAAGGTGAACTTACTGATAAAGAAAAAGATAAAGCAATTAAGGATTATGAAAAGGAGATGCTTTTAATTGAAGAGAGAAGACTTGCTTACGTTGCATTTACTAGAGCTAAAAATGAATTAATATTAACATTTGCAAGAAGCTATGATAAAAATCCTGATTCAAATGATGAGTCTATATTTCTACAAGAGATAAGTTATAATAATTGGAATTTGTCTGAAGAAAAAATAGAAGATGAGAATTTGGAGTATATCAAAGATGAACAAGAATTAAATACTTCAGTTGCACCAACCTCATCAAAAGATAAATTATTAGATACTTTAAAAAAACAAATTGTTGAGAGTTTAGATAGTGAAAATGTTAATACTATATTAGATAATATTTCTCAATATAGGACAGTTAAAGAAGAGAAAATAGTTAATCTAAACAAGATGTCAGAAAAAGATTTAACTAATCTAATTGAGAAAGCTAAAACTAATTTTTCAGGACTTAAATTTGACAAATCTATGATAACTCTATCACCCTCTGCTTTAATGGATTATAGTGAATGTCCAAAGAAATTTGAATTATCCAGAATTTTGCAAATGCCACAAAAAAATCAATTTTCAGAGGATAATGATGCCGCATCTGTTGGTTCATTTATTCATAAAGTATTAGAAGACGGTGTAAATTCTAAATTCAAATCAGAAAAAGAATTTTTACAATATTCAAAAGAGTTAATGAAAGAAGAAGACTATAAAGATATGCCTGTGGATGAAGTTGAGAGTATGATTAAAATATTCTGGCTTAGAAACAAAAATAAATATAATGATAAGTCTCAAACAGAGATTGCTTTATCTATGGAACTTGATGGCTTTAAATACTTTGGACTAGCAGATAGAGTAGATGTTTTAGAAGATGGAACACTTGAGATTGTAGATTACAAATCTAATAAATCCGCAGTTGATACTAAAAAAAGAAACTATCAATTAGGTTACTATGCAATTGCATGTAGAGAGTCTATGAAGAGAGAACCTTCTAAATTGACTCTTGAAATGTTGAAATTAGACAAACCTTTTGAGATGAGTGTTGAAGGTAACATTGTAAAAGGTCCTGATGGGAGAACAAAACCATTTGATTTAGAAGAACTAAAAGAAGAGTTTAAGATATTAGCAAACAACATTGCAAAAGACTTTGAGAGTGATTTTAGTGTAACTGATAACGAGAATATTTGTAGGTTTTGTGGACTTAAATTCTATTGTCCAAAATGGGGTGAGGATTGAATGAGAGTGGCTTTTTGCTTTATTAATAAATGAACTCTAATTATGAATAAAATGAAAACTGAAAATAGAAATAAAAAAGGTATGTGGGATGAGATGACAAATCAGTATAGTTTATCTAAAACCTTAAGGTTTGAATTGAAACCTGTTGGTAATACTTTAGAAAATATAAGAAAAATTATTGAAGAAGATAAACAAAGAGATAAAGATTTTCAAGAAGTTAAGATAATAATGAATAAATATTATTCTTATTTTATTTCAAGAGTACTAAATAATAAAGTTAAAATTGATAAACATTCTTTAAATGAATATAAAAACATATATTTTAATTTAAAAAAGAAATCAAATGATAAAGACTTAAAAAAACAGTTAGAATCAATTCAAAAAAGAATTACAAAAAATATATCACTTATGATAAAATCTGATAGTGATTTTAAAAATATTTTTGGTAAAGAATTTGTAAAGAATATTTTAAAAAAGTATTTAGAAGAAAAAGAAAATCAAGAAGATTTAGAATTAGTCTCTAAATTTAATGATTGGACTACTTATTTTACAGGATTTTATGATAATAGAAAAAATGTTTTTTCTGACAAAGATATTCCAACTTCAATAATTTATAGGATTGTACAAGATAATTTACCGAAGTATTTAGATAATTTATATAATTTAGAGGAATTAAAAAAATATAATATTGATTTTTCAATTTTAAATCAGGATTTTAAAGATAGTATTGAGGATAAAAATCTATTTGATTATTTTGGAATTGAAAATTTTAATGAGTTTTTATCACAAGATGGGATTGATAAATATAATTATTTAGTTGGAGGTTATAGTAAAGATGAAAAAGATAAGAAAAAAGGAATAAATGAAATAATAAATGAATATTCACAACAAAATAAAGAATATTCAGATGTTAGAAAATTAAAACTAACTGTTTTGTTTAAACAAATTTTAAGTGAAAAAGATGAGGGGATTTCTTTTAGATTTTCAAATTTTAATTCTGCAGATGAAATGTTAAAAGAAGTAAATAATTTTTACGAAGGATTGTATAATGAGAATCTTTTTGATAAATTAGGATTTTTATTTGATAAATTATATGATGAAAAATACGACAAAAATAAAATTTTTATTAAAAAGAATAAATTAAATTATTTATCTAATAAATTGTTTGGAAATTTTTCTACTATAAACTATTTAATGAAAGAATATGTTAAAAAAAATTATCCCAATTATGAAACAGATTCTAAATTTGAAAAGTGGTTTAAATCAAAAGAGTTATTTTCACTAAGTTTGATTGAAATGAGTGTTGCTATGTATTTTGATTATTTTGATTCAAACTCATTAGAAGTTAAAAAATTAGAAGAAGTTATGTCTGAGAATTTTAATAATTCTATTTCTTTTTATCTAACTCAATTTAAAGTTGATAATTCTAATTTATTTGATGAGATTAAGGATAATTATGAGTTATTTCAAAAATTATTAAGTTCAAATATTTTTGATAAACAGAATTTAAATGAAGAAGAGAGAGAAGTAAAATCACAACAAGTTGAGAAACTAAAATCTTTTTTAGATTCTATTTTAAGATTAAATTCGTTTTTTAATATTTTCTCAATGTTAAATGTAAGAAAAGAAGTCGTTGAAAAAGACAATGATTTTTATAATACTTATGAAGCTTATTCAAATAAACTTTTTGAGACAATTTCAATATATAATAAGGTTAGAAATTATACCACTAAAAAACATACAAACATTAAAAAATTCAAAGTGAATTTTGAAAAACCAACGTTACTTGATGGTTGGGATTTAAATAAAGAAACTGCTAATTTATCAATTATATTTAGAAAAAAAAATAATTACTATTTGGGTATTATAAATAAATCTAATAATAAAATTTTTGAAAATTTTTCTAAAGAATATATAATTCAAAATGGAGATTCCTTTGAAAAAATGGAATATAAATTATTACCTGGTCCTGAAAAAATGCTTCCTAAAGTTTTTTTTTCCACTAAAAATATTAAATTTTTTAACCCCTCAGAAAAGATATTAAATATAAGGAATTATTCTTCACATACTAAAAATGGGGAATCACAAGAAGGTTATTCTAAGATAGATTTTAATTTAGAATACTGTCAAAAAATGATTAATTTTTACAAAGAATCTATTGAAAAACATGAAGAATGGAGAAATTTTCAATTTGAATTTAAACCTACAATAGAATATAAAGATTTATCAGAATTCTTTAAAGATGTTTCTTCACAAGGATATAAATTAGATTTTTTAAATATTTCAAATGAATATATTGAGAAATTAGTTGAGGATGGGAAATTATACTTATTTCAAATTTATAATAAAGATTTCTCTGAAAATAAAAAGAAAAAAGGAACAGATAATCTCCATACTATTTATTGGAAAGAGTTATTCTCAAAAGAAAATTTAAAAAATGTAGTGTATAAATTAAATGGACAAGCAGAAGTATTTTATAGAGAAAAAGCTTTTGAGGCACATATTACTCATCCGAAAAATCAGAAAATTCAAAATAAAGAATTTAAAGAAGAATATACTAAACTAGGGCTAAAAAAAGAGAGTGAGTTTAAATATGATTTAATTAAAGATAGAAGATATACTTATGATAAATTTTTATTTCATTGCCCCATAACTATAAATTTTAAAGCACCTTCAAAAGCTTTAAGATTTAATGATAAAGTTAATGAAGTAATTAAAAAAAATTATGAAAATATAAAAATTTTAAGTATTGATAGAGGTGAAAGAAATTTAGCTTATTATACATTATTAAATTCTAATGGAGAAATTGAAAAACAAGAATCATTTAATTTAGTTCAAGATAAATTTGGAAGAAAATCTGATTATCATAAAAAATTAGACAAACTAGAAGGAGATAGAGATAAAGCTCGAAAAAATTGGAATACTATTGAAAATATTAAAGAACTAAAAGGTGGATATTTATCTCAAATAATACATAAAATTGCAAAAATAGTAATTGATCAAAATGCTATTGTTGTTTTTGAAGATTTAAATTTTGGTTTTAAAAGAGGAAGATTTAAAATTGAAAAACAAATTTATCAAAAGTTTGAAAAAATGCTAATTGATAAATTAAATTATTTAATGTTTAAAAATAGAGATAAAAATTTGATTGGGGGTTCTTTAAATCCGTATCAATTAACCAATAAATTTGAATCTTTTCAAAAATTAGGAAAACAAACTGGAATTATTTTCTATGTAAATGCGAGTTATACAAGTAAAATTTGTCCAGTTACGGGATTTACAAATCACATCTACCCACAATATGAAACAATTGAAAAATCCAAGAATTTATTTAAAAAATTTAAATCAATTAAATATAATACACAAAAAGATTATTTTGAGTTTACATATAACATATCTGACTTTAATAACTCATTAAAATTAATTAAAGATGAATGGACTTTATGTACTTTTGGAGATAGATTATTTACATCTAAAGATAAAAATGGATATTTTAAAACTAAAAAAATTAATTTAAATTATGAATTGAAAGAATTGTTTGGAGAGTATAATATTAATTATACAAAAGAGAAAAATTTAACAGATTTAATTTCAAATCAAAATGAAAGTAGTTTTTTCAAGAAATTAATATTTTATTTGAAAACTTTATTATCTTTAAGAAATTCTTATACTGAAAATGAAGTTAAAGAATTTATGAAAAAAGAGGGAGATAATCTTAATTTAAATAATTATGATTATATATTATCTCCAGTAGAAAAAAATGGAGTTTTTTTTGATTCTAGAAATTCTACAGACAAATTACCAAAAGATGCAGATGCTAATGGAGCATATAATATTGGAATTAAAGGTTTAATGATTATTGATAAAATCAAAAAAACTTTAGAGGATAAAAAAGTTGATTTGAAAATTAGTAAAGAAGATTATTTAAATTTTATAATTAAAAAAAATCATTAAATATGGAAGAAAACATCAAAATTTCAAATCTTAATGATTTCATTTTTTGTCCTAGGAGCATTTATTTTCATAATTTATATTATAATTTTGAAGAAAAGATTTTTCATGATACTTATCAGCAGGAAGGAAAAAGGGCTCATAAAAATATTGATAAGAAACAATATTCAACTAAAAAAGATATTTTACAATCAATTGATATTTATTCTGAAGAACTTGGTGTAATAGGTAAGATAGATTTATATGACAAGGATAAAAAACAATTAATTGAGAGAAAAAAGAGAATTAAAATAATTTATGAAGGATATTATCTCCAATTATATGCTCAATATTATTGTTTAATTGAAATGGGATATGAAGTTAAAGAATTATACTTCCATTCATTATCTGATAATAAACGAATAAATATCCCTTTACCAACTAAAGAAAATAAAGAAAGATTAAAAGAGATTATTAAAGAAATACAAAATTTTAGTCTTGATGATAAAGATTTTACACAGAATCCTAAAAAATGTCAAATGTGTATTTATAAAGAGTTATGTGATTATTATAAAAATGATTAGTAGACCAGATTTTATGGGTAAGCAAATAATATTTATTGAGAGTGATTCTTCTAAGAAGATTAAATTTAGAAATTCAAATTTTACTGTTATTGATGAAAATAATAAAACAATAATTCAACATTCATTTCATAAAATATTTATTGTTTTTGTTCTAGGAGAGTTTTCAATTACTTCTGTTTTAATTAAGAATGCTAAAAAATATGCTGTTCCAATAATATTTTTGAATTATAATTTAAAGCCTTATTTTAGTGTAATTCCAGATAACAAAGGTAACTTTTTACTTAGGAAGAAACAATACTCTAATGATAATGATTTAGAAATTGCAAAAAATATTGTAAAAAACAAAGTTTCTAATCAAATTGATTTAATGAAATCATTAAGATATAAAACAAAAAATGAGAAAAATAATTTGAAAAAAGCAGAAAATTTATTATTTAGTATTGACAAATGTTTGACTAGTCAAGAACTTTTAGGTATTGAAGGAAATGTTTCTAGAATATTTTTTAGTATTTATTTTAAAAATTTAAATTTTCAAGGTAGAAGACCTAGAGCTAGAGATGATGTATTTAATTTGCTTTTTGATATTGGTTATTATTATTTATTTAATTTTATTGAGGCAAATTTAGAATTATATGGTTTTAATATTTATTATGGTTTTTATCATAAATTATTTTTTCAAAGAAAATCTTTGGTTTGTGATTTAATTGAATCTTTTAGATGCATTATTGATAAAAAGATTAAAAAGGGATTTAATTTAAAACAAATAGATTTAAATAATTTTGATATGAAAAATGGACAATATTATATTAAGAAGGGTTTTCATAAAAAATACTCAAAGTTCTTTTTAGAAGAAATATTAAAATATAAAGAAGATATTTTTTTATACGTACAAAAATATTATAGATGTTTTGTAAAAAATAAGGATATTGAACACTATCCTATTTTTTATATTAGTGATAAAAAATGATAATTTTAACTTACGACATAAAAGACGATAGATTAAGAATAAGATTTTCTAAATTTATTTTGTCTTATGGAAGAAGATTGCAATTTTCTGTTTATGAAATCGACAATAGTGATAGAATTTTAAGGATAGTGGAATCAGAGATTAAATCAAGATTTGAAAAAAAATTTTCTCAAGAGGATAGTGTTTTAATATTTAAATTATCAAGTAACTGTAAAATTACAAGATTTGGTTATGCTAAAAATGAGGAAAAAGATTTAGTTATGTTTTAAAGATTGCAAACCTAAGTCTTTATTTTTTAGTTATTTTATTTAAATTCTTTCTTATTTAGACTTCTCAGAGCCTAAATTGGAGAGTGGAGATATTTATTATTTATCAAGAATTATATTTTACTTGAAAATTAAAGTTATTTTTTAAAATTAAAAAACCGAGAATTTAGCCTTTATACTCAGAATGCCTTGTATATATAGAAAAGTATATAAATTCTGACCTATTTAGAATAATTATAAAATTTCTACTATTGTAGATATAATCCCCTGACACATTATTAGTATTATATTTAGAATAATTATAAAATTTCTACTATTGTAGATTTAAAAGTTTATTTAGTGGAGGTTCTGGGGGATTTAGAATAATTATAAAATTTCTACTATTGTAGATAGATTGAGATAAATTAGTCATCTTTTCTATTTAGAATAATTATAAAATTTCTACTATTGTAGATTATTAGTAGATGGATGGTGGGTAAAAGAAATTTAGAATAATTATAAAATTTCTACTATTGTAGATGGAAACAAAGGAAACATTAATTTTGTGAGAATTTAGAATAATTATAAAATTTCTACTATTGTAGATAGAGAAGGGGAAGAATATAGAGAAGCTGAGATTTAGAATAATTATAAAATTTCTACTATTGTAGATTGGAACAGTGAATCTGTCTCTTATTTGATTTAGAATAATTATAAAATTTCTACTATTGTAGATCTATCTACTCGCTATCTCTATTGCTTGGTCGATTTAGAATAATTATAAAATTTCTACTATTGTAGATTTACATCTTAAAATAAAAATTCAATTTTTATTTAGAATAATTATAAAATTTCTACTATTGTAGATAACCAAATTTCTCCAGTAACATCAAGAACGTGATTTAGAATAATTATAAAATTTCTACTATTGTAGATAATTATATTGTTTTATTTCTTGTGGTATTTAGAATAATTATAAAATTTCTACTATTGTAGATTAGAATCCCCTTATTGATGCAAACAATTCGATTTAGAATAATTATAAAATTTCTACTATTGTAGATTAACAATCCTCAATATTCCAAATCCAATTTAGAATAATTATAAAATTTCTACTATTGTAGATATAAATGAGTGAAGAGGAAAAAGTA
>Ga0114931_10000340_pt1 | contig 55481 bp, 54 predicted proteins | sample 2SBtaG_FD_89579 | JGI IMG/M metagenome (GOLD analysis project Ga0114931, IMG submission 89579) | Deep subsurface microbial communities from Kolumbo volcano to uncover new lineages of life (NeLLi) - 2SBTROV14_V59a metaG | ecosystem: Environmental > Aquatic > Marine > Volcanic | place: Kolumbo... | reverse complement strand
GCGCCGATCCCAATGCCGGCATCTTCTTCAACGACATGGTGGTGGCGATGCGCCGCATCAAAAACCATTCCGTCAACATCGCCGAAGCGTTCCAGGGCAAGAAGTAGGCGCGCCACACCAACTGTCAGTCGTGATTCACGGGCGCGCCGGCCTCCGTGGCGCCGCCCGCGTGACGTTCCAACTGCGCGGCGAACACCGCAGGGTCGGTGGTCGGAAGATCGCACACCTGGCGCTCGCAAACGTAGGCCGTGGCCTTGCCGTCTCGCGCGATTTTGCCCGCCACCAGGGGGACCACACGGGCGGTCTGCGCCGCCTGCTTGCCTTCACGGACTACTGCCAGAACGCGGTTGGGAACGAACGACGCGCGCAAATGAGTCAGGAATGGGTCCGCCTGGCTCTGCTCTCGCGGCACGACGATGACGATCTCGAGGGCACCGTCCAGCCAGAAATCGATGCCGCTCAGCATCTGCGGAACGCTACTCGGGTTTCGTTTCCACGTTGTTTCGAACGCTTCGAGTAAGCCTTCAGCGTGCTTTCGATATCGATCCGCAGTTGTAAATTCGTAGAGGCGCAAGAGATTTTGCAGCGCCACGGAATTCCCTGACGGCTCGGCGCCGTCGTACGCTGGCTTTTCGCGAGCCAACAGAGTCTCACCATCAGCAGCAGTCAGAAAGTAACCTCCGCCAACCTCATCCCAGAAGTGTTGGTCCAGGATCTGTTGCAGCGCACTCGCTTCACTCAGCCAGTGGGGCTCGAAGGTGGTCTCGTACAGATCGAGCAACCCCGCGATCATGAAGGAGTAATCGTCGAGAAATCCAGTGCCGTTGGCGACTCCATCGAGCCAACTGCGGCGCAACCGAGTACCGTCGCGCATCTCGGTCAGGATAAAGCGGGCCGCTTTGGCCGCGGCCCGCGCGTAGCTCGGTTCGGCGAATACGAACGCCGCCCGCGCAAAGGCGCTGATCATGAGACCGTTCCACGACGGCAAGATCTTCTCGTCCCGCAGCGGCGGAACCCGTCGGCGCCGCACCTCGTACAGCTTCGCGCGCGCTCGCTCAATCCGCTTGGCGACGACGTCCGCGGGAACGCCAAGCTCCGCTGCGACGTCGGCCAGAGAGCGCGGCGTGCTGAGGATATTCTTGCCCTCGAAGTTGCCCGCCGCGGTGACCGCGTAGTAGGCGAGCGCCGCGGTGGCTTCCTCGGGCGGCAACGCAGCCCGCACCTGGTCCGGCGTCCAGAGGAAAAAAGTACCCTCTTCGCCCTCACTGTCGGCATCGGTTGCTGAGTAGAACGCGCCCACATCGGCGGTCATCTCACGCCCGACGTATGTGAGAATATCGCGGCAGATCCGAGCGTAGAATGGGTCGGACGTGGCCTGGTAGGCATCGAGGTAGACGACGGCCAGCTGAGCATTGTCGTACAACATCTTCTCAAAGTGCGGCACCAGCCATTTGGCATCGGTGGAGTACCTGTGAAAACCACCGCCAACCTGGTCGTAGATGCCACCGCGGGCCATCGCGTCGAGAGTCTTGCGCACCATGCGCAAGGCACTCGAGTCGCCGCTGCGCCGATACTCGCGCAACAGGAACTCCAGGCGCGAGCTCTGTGGGAACTTTGGAGCGCGACCGAAGCCTCCGAATCGGCTGTCGAACGCCGCCTGCTCCGCCGCCAGTGCGCGCGACAGGACCGTGGCGTCGGGCAGCCCTTCACCGCGCGTCGTGCGCATGCTCGCCGACACACGCTGGGCTATGTCCGCCGCGCTGGCCACCACCTTGTCAGGATTTTCGTCGTAGGCCTGCGCCAGTTTCTTCAGCAACGACAGGAAGCCGATCCGCGCGCCGCGATCGCCGTCGCGAGCCGGGAAATAGGTTCCTCCGTAAAACGGCTCACGGTCGGGCGTCAGCCACACCGTCATCGGCCAACCGCCACGGCGAGACATGACGCGAACCGCCATCATATAGACGCCGTCGACATCGGGCCGGCGCTCGCGATCGACTTTGATAGCGATGTAATGCTGGTTGAGGTAGGTCGCGATCTCAAGGTCCTCGAACGACTCTTCCTCCATTACGTGGCACCAGTGGCAGGTGGAGTAGCCAACACTCAGCAACACCGGCTTCCCCTCGCGCCGGGCGCGCTCGAAAGCTTCCTCGCCCCACGGATGCCAGTAGACCGGATTGTGCGCGTGCTGCTGCAAGTACGGCGAGCTCTCGAGAATCAGGCGGTTGGTATACAGCGGCCAGCCATCTGCGCTCAGGTGACGCGTTCGCGGGCGATAGTCCGCCCCCTTGGCGACCACCGCCGCGCGCAATCGCTCGGCAAGCGCGGGCGGGTAAGCTTTGCCGCCCGGAGGAGGGCCGATCGGGCGCTCGCTGGCGCTACCCAGGATGACCCAACACAGAGACACGACGACCAGGATTGGAGTTCGATGCAGCATTTACCGAGACTAGCAGCCCGCCCCCCTTTACCCCGAATGGTAAATCCGAGATTCTGCGACGATGACCAGCTGCGACGAAATGTCACCGGCCGCACTCGAGATCGCAAACTCCTGCAAGGGTTTCCTCGATCCGGACGAAGGCTCGAGACTTTTTGCGCTGGCCCGCGATCACGCTTCCCTGGGACCGGTCATCGAGGTCGGGAGCTACTGTGGCAAATCCGCGATCTACCTGGGCAGCGGTACCCGCGCAGCAGGTGGGACCCTGGTGTGCGTCGATCACCACCGCGGCAACGAGGAGAATCAGCGCGGCGAACTCTACCACGATCCCGACGTCTTCGACGCAGACGCGGGCGTGATGGACACCCTGCCGTTCTTGCGCGACGCAATTCGCCGAGCCAACCTGGAGGATGTCGCCATCGTGCTGGTGGCGAAGAGCGCGCGCGCCGCGGCACTGCTCAACGTCCGCCCGGGCATGGTTTTCATCGACGGAGGCCACACCCAGATGGCTGCCGACACCGACTACGAGAGCTGGGCGCCGAAAGTCGAGCGCGGCGGCATCCTGGCGATCCACGACCTCTTCCCCGACCCCAACGAAGGGGGACAGGCGCCGATCAACATCTACCGCAGAGCCCTGGCATCCGGCGATTTCGACGAGCTGCCGACCACCAAGACGCTCGGCGTGCTGCGCAGGAACTAACACATAGCGTTTTGGGAAGGCCGAGCCGCACGGCAAGCTGGCGAGGAAGAGCGAAGGTCGCGGGCGAGCGTCAAACGGCGTCGAGCTCGCGGAAGAACGTGCTCGTAGGCGAGGTACCGTCGAGAACGTCCGCCGCGATCAACACCGTAGCCGCTGTCCAGGTCGGCCGCTCCGGCGGCCACTTCAAAAGATCCGGGTAGGTGACGCCGGTCCAGTAACCACCGTCGCGTTCGCGCAAGCTATGCGTCCACTCGAAAAGTCCGCGCGCCTGATCGGTAAGCCCACACGTGTCGAGCGCCATCACCAACTCGCAGGTCTCGGCGACGGTGTACCAGGGACGCTCGCGCACACAGCGGCATCCCATTCCCTCGCCGATGAACAGCCCGCGACCTTCCTGAAAACGCAGGCGCGCAGCGTCGCCGCGGATCGCCCCGCCCAGCACCGGGTAGTACCAGTCCATCGAGAAGCGCTCGGTATTCTGCGGCGTCGCCGTGAAAACCGGATGATCGGCGCGGATGGCATCGGCCAATTCGACACGCGCCGCGGTCCACCGCTCGCGCGCGTGACCGAGATGGGCGGCGATGCGCTCGGCGCAGATCAGACTCCCGTGAATCGACGAGGAACCGGTCAGCAGCGGCCAAAGGTGCCGGCGCCCCTCTCCGTCAGTCGCCCACCACACCGCGCCCGACTCGTCGTCCTGCATGCCGACGACATAGTCAATCGCCCGATCCAGGCACGGCCAGATCTCCGCCAGGATCTCGCTGTCGGCGGCGGCGGTGTGGTGATACCACAGCCCGCTGGCGAGGTAGGCGGCGTGGTTCGTCTCGCGGCAGGTGTCGAACGACACCGCAGCCGTACTCGCCGACGGCCAGGCACCCAGCTCATCCTGAGTACGCGCTAGAAATCGAAACCCATCGCGCGCCGCCTCGCGGCGACCGGAGATCGTCAGAGACATCACCGCCTGGAGATGATCCCACGGGTCGAGCTTGCGGCCGGGAAACCACGGCAGAGAACCATCGGCCCCCTGGCGCCCGGCGATCCAGGCCGCCGTCACCTCGCGCTCTTCAGGTGACAGCGTTCGCAAGATGCGCTCCCTCGTCGCGGCGACCCGCGGCATCGACCCGCCGGGCCTGCTGCGAGGTCGGCGCGCCAGCCATGTTGGTCGTGTAGAATACCAGACTCTTACCGATCAGCGGATCGAGGATCGCCGATGCCACACGCGTCACCAGGGGGTGGTGGAACATGTCCCAGACCAACAACCGGTGGTAGAGCTTCACCAGGACCTGCTCTTCGTCGTCGACACCGACGACGCACTTGATCCACCAATACGGCGAGTGCAGCCCGTGCTCGTGGTTGCTCGAGTCGACGCGATAACCGTGACTCTCCAGCTTGGCTCGCAACGCGCTCCTGCGATAGATGCGGACGTGCCCGCCGGCGCTGTTGGCATACTCGTCCGACAGCGCCCAGCAGATCGCCTCGGGCAGGAACCTTGGCACCGAGGTGGCAAAAATACCGCCGGGCTCGAGGACGCGACGGATCTCGTCGAGCACGTCGTCGTCCTGGTGTAAGTGTTCGAGAATCTCCGAGGCGATCACACAATCGAACGCGTCGTCGGCAAACGGCAGCCGATAGCCGTTGCCGCGCAGTACCAACCACGGCCCCGCGTCCGCGGCGGCGTAGCCCGCAATCGAATGGCCCTCGTCCATCGCGCGCAGAGAAAGGGCGGTGTTTGCCACCTCCTTCTCACCGAGATCCAAGCCCACGGCGGTAACTCCGCGAAGCAGGCGGGTCGGGCGCAGATGCCGGCCGTCACCGCAACCCAAATCCAGAACACGGCTCCCCGGGCGCAGTCCCAGACGGTCGATATCGATGGTCTTCACCGGGCGCCCTGTCGAGCCGCGATCGCCTCGCGGTAGAGATCTGCGGTACGCTCCGCGGTGCGCCGCCAGGTGAACAGATTGGTAACTCGCTTGCGCCCTTGAACGCCCATCTCCTGACGCTTTTCCGGGGCATCGAGCAAAGCCGAGATCTCGCGCGCGATGCATCCAGCACTGCCGGGCTTGACCAGCACGCCGGCACCTCCGTCGTCGCCTACCACCTCGGGCAGAGCACCAGCGTGGGTACTCACCACCGGAACCTGACACGCCATCGCCTCCGCCGCCGGGAGCCCGAAGCCCTCGTACAACGAAGGCACCACGGCAATCGTCGACCGGGCGTACCGCCGAATGATATCCGCAGTCGGGATCCGTCCAGTAAACTCGACCGATCCATTCAGATTCAACTTGCGCATCAAGCGCTGGGTCTGTTCGTGACCATCCCGGCCGATGACGGTTAGATTCAGATCGGGGCGCTCGCGGCGAAGCTCGGCAAACGCTTTCAACAGGAATGGCAGCCCCTTGAGCGGAGCATTGGCAGAAATCGTCGCGATCAGGCGATTCGGTTCGCGCTCGATCGCCGGCATCGGCTTGAAGAGATCGAGATCCACGCCAATTTCGATGACACGGACGCGGCCCTCGTCGAGCTCGAACTCCTCCTCAATATCGCTGGCGGACTTTTGCGAGACAGTGAGGAGAACGTCCAGACCGCGGGCGACCCGCATCTGCATCGGGATGAACGTGTACCAACGCCTCAGCCCAAAACGCTGTCGCAACGATTCGGTCGCGGCCAGGGCAATCTTCTTGTCCTTGGTGATCGGATGATGGATCGTCTCGACGATCGGAACGACCTCTTGCAGCGGCAAGAGCCCGTCGCCCAAGCATTGGTTATCGTGAATGACATCGTAGCGCGCGTCCGGGGCCAGTTCCTGGTACTTGCGCCAGACCCTTTGGGTGAACGTCAACGGCTCCGGAAAGCCGCCGGTGACCGTGTGCATCCACTCGCGCCGGTTGATTGGGTCGGTGAGCTCTCGCACCGTCGGAAGACGGAAAAAGGCTTCCTCGTTCCACAGGTCGAGGCTGGGAATCTCCTGCAGCGCAACGCTTTCGTGGAGCTCCGGATAGGGCTGGCCACTCCATACGTCCACCGAATGGCCGAGCGCCACCAGCTCCCGGGTCAGGTAGTGGGTGTAGATTCCCTGCCCTCCGCAGTGCGGGTTACCTCGGTAGGTCAGGAAACAAATTCGCAACGGCGCCGTCATCATAAGATTTCGGAGATACAGATTGTCGGGCTTTCTGGGATGACGGGCTGAAGCGCGGCCGGCTCCCCCCGGGGGTTGGCTCGGTAGATCAAGCCGCCAATGCGGCTACAAGGACGGAATAACGCAGCACAATTGCACAGACCAATGACGGGATGCAATATGGGCAGGCAGCGGCCAGCGAGCTTGTGTCGCGGCTGTCGCCCAGCATAGAGATAGCCTGAGTAGCTGTCTCGGAACCGATCGAGCAGTCCTCCCGTCCCACTGCCCCGAGGAGTCTGACGTTGCCCCCAGCCGACTCAACTGACGTTTCCCGTTCGCGGGTTGCACCGCCACCCGGCACCGCTACGAGTCTCAGCCGACTGTTCCTGGCGGTCCGCGCGGCCACGCGAGATCTCGCCCGCCCGCTATCGGCCGAAGACTGCCAGCCGCAGTCAATGACCGATACCAGCCCGGTGAAGTGGCACCTCGCCCACACCACATGGTTCTTCGAGACCTTCGTGCTCGAGGCGCTGAACGACGACTATCGCCCCTTCCACCCCGATTTCCGCACCCTGTTCAATTCGTACTACCATTCCGTGGGATCGCAGCACCCGCGCCCGCGGCGGGGCCTCCTCACCAGACCGAGCCTCGAGCATGTGTTCCAGTACCGCGAGCACGTCGAGCAGGCCGTCACCGCGGCCCTCGAGCGAGGAGACGTCGGTGAACCACTGCAACCCGTCCTCGATCTCGGTTTGCACCACGAGCAACAGCACCAGGAGTTGATCCTCACCGACGTCAAGAACCTCTTCGCCCAGACCTGCCTCGAATCCGCCTATGCCAACGCACCAGAGACAGCGGTGCGGCCAACGGCTCCGCTCGCCTGGAAATCGTTCGCGGGAGATATCCACCGCATCGGCAACGACGGGTCCGGATTCGCCTTCGACAATGAGCTGCCGCGCCATCGCGTCGTCATCGAGCCGTTCTCGCTGGCCGACCGCCTGATTACCAACGGCGAGTACTGCGAATTCATCGAAGCCGGCGGCTACCGCGATCCGATTTTGTGGCTCTCCGATGGCTGGGCGATCCTCGCCGAGCGCGGCTGGGACTCACCGCTGTACTGGAGCGGCGAAACCGACTCGCGGCGCGTCTTCACGCTCAACGGATCGCGCCACCTGCGCCGCGACGAACCGGTCACCCACCTCAGCTACTTCGAAGCGGACGCGTTCGCGCGCTGGGCCGGCGCGCGACTCCCCACCGAAGCGGAGTGGGAACTGGCCGCGGGCGGCGAGCTCAAGGAAGGGAATTTCGTCGAATCCAAACTGTTTCACCCGCGCCCGCGGCCCGAGCGAGCCACCGGTGCGGAGGCGATGCAGCTCTTCGGCGACGTCTGGGAGTGGACCCGGAGCCCTTTCGCGCCATACCCCGGCTATCGACCACCCGCCGGGGCCCTGGGCGAGTACAACGGCAAGTTCATGGCCAACCAGATGACGCTGCGCGGCGGATCGTGCGCAACCCCGCGATCGCACATCAGGGCAACCTACCGAAACTTCTTCCCACCCGACGCTCGCTGGCAGTTTTCCGGCCTGCGTCTCGCCAAAGACGGCTGACCGCGCAGCGGGCAGTAGTTCGCAGCGACAACCCGTTCGATCCGCGGCGGACGAAATTCCCGCGCGAGTCAAAATCGCCAGCCCTATTTCGACAACCAGACCAAGAGAATCCTCGGCCCCGGGTTGAGTTTACCAACCGAATCGGGTTGGATTTAACGTCGATCCTACAGGTCTACAAAAGGAGCACGGCCGATGGCACTGAGTGACGCACTGCGCGAACGCATTTCTTCAATCATCCAACAGGACGACGTCGTTCTTTTCATGAAGGGCAACCGGAACATGCCACAGTGCGGATTTTCCGGGCGCGTCGTTCAGATCCTCGACAGCCTGGTACCGGAGTACGCCACTGTCGACGTTCTCAGCGATCCGGAGATCCGCGACGCCATCAAGGAGTACTCGTCCTGGCCGACGATTCCACAACTGTACATGAAGGGAGAGTTCGTCGGCGGCTGCGACATCATCAGCGATCTCTACAATTCGGGCGAGCTGCACAGCCAGCTGGGTCTCGAGGCACCGCCGCGCAGCGCACCGGAAATCGAGATCACCGACGCCGCCGCTGCTCGGTTGCGCGAGTTTCTCGAACGCTCGCCGGAAAAGGCCCTGACTCTGAGCATCGACGCGCGCAATCAGCCATCGCTCGGTCTGGCTCCGCCGCAGGGCAACGAGATCGTCGCCGAGTCGAACGGGATCCGCGTGCTGATGGACCTCGGCACGGCCGGACGCGCGAATGGAACACGCATTGACGCTGTCGAACAAAACGGCAGCGTCGGTTTCCGCATCGACGTTTGCGAATCCAATGCCGCGACCACACCGACACCCAGCATCACTCAGTTGAGCGCCGCCGAGGTCAAGAAAATGATCGACGATGGTGTCGAGTTCGAGTTCTACGATGTGCGCACCCCGGAAGAGCGTGAGATCGCCTCAATCGAGGGTGCCCGCTTGCTCGATGACGAAGCCGCAAAGGCGATCGAGGCGTTGCCGAGAGACGTTGCCCTGGTCTTCCACTGCCATCACGGTGGCCGCTCGCAGGCGGCCGCGGAACACTTCGGCCGGATGGGTTTCTCCAAGATCATCAATATGGCTGGAGGTATCGACGCCTGGGCATCCGAAGTCGATCCCAGCACGCCTCGTTACTGAGATCGGCCACCGATGTCCCTCGATACCTTCGACCCCAGCGCCGCCACGGTCAGCCAGATCAAGAGCTCGATCGAATCCGCGATTGTCGGTGCCGAAGTAGCGGTCCAGGCCGCGAGCGCCGGACACTTCGAAATCGATGTCACCTCTGACGCCTTCGCCGGTAAATCAATGGTGCAGCAGCAACAGCTGGTGTATGCAGCCATCAAGGAACTGATGGCCGGCGATGGCGCGCCGGTGCATGCGATCGACCGGCTGCGCACCAAGACTCCATAGTCCTGCCGATCGGCCTCAGCGGCAGAGGCCGGAAAGGAAACCCATGACGGAGCCAGCCACGTTCGACATGCCGCTCGAAGAAGCGATGATGACCCAGCGCGCCATCCGGCGGCTCAAACCCGACCCCGTCGATGACGCTCTGATCCTGAAACTGATCGAGCTCGCGCTGCGCGCACCGACCGGGTCGAACGCGCAAAACTGGGAGTTTGTCGTCGTCAAGGATCCGGCCGTCAAAGCGAAACTCGCGAAATTGAATCGTCAGGCATGGGGCCTGTACGGCGGCATCGGGCGCCGTATTGCCGAGCGAGCGAACGACGAACCGATGCAGCGCATCCTCAAGGCCGTGCAGTGGCAGGCCGATCACCTCGAGGAGACACCGGTCATCATCGTCGCCTGCCTCAAGGCGATCATCCCCTGGTTCCCGCCAATCGCCGCGGCCAGCGCGTATGGTTCGATCTTCCCCTCGGTGCAGAACCTCCTCCTCGCAGCGCGCGCAGCCAACCTCGGCGCGGCGTTGATCACCCTGCCGTTGTGGAGCCGATTCCGCGCCCAACGCGCCCTCGGTTTGCCGTTCTCTGTCGCACCGTGCGCAGTCATTCCGATCGGCTGGCCCAAGGGCAAGTACGGTCCGACGACGAGGCGGCCAGTCGGCGAAGTCGTCTCTCTCGACCGCTACGAGAACCGCCCGTTCCAGTAGCCGACAACGCGCAGTGCCGCGATCGTACCGCCCTAAACGGTCCGCCGTCAGACCTTCGGAAGAACCCAGCGCAGCGTCAGTCCCAACAGCACGGCACCGGCTCCGCCGAGTAGATAGGGCATCTCCGGGCTTGCGTGATCGATCAACCAGCCGGTGAGAACGTTCGATATCAGTCCACCGGCGCCGATGCCGCACATCGCCAGCATTCCCTGCGACGTCGATCGCAGCTTCTCCGGCACGACCTGATCGAGGTAGAGCGGACCGCCGACCATCAGGCCGGTCACCGTGACGCCGTGCAGAACCTGTACCGCGTAGAAGATCGGCGTGCTGGTTTCGAGTCCACACACCAGCCAGCGAATCCCCCCGCAGACCACCCCGATCGTCAGAATCGCGCGCGCACCGAGACGATCGAGCCCGGCTCCGGATGCTGCGATCAGCGGAATCTCCAACATCAGCATGACGACCCAAAGCCGCCCTACGGTCTCGATATCACCACCGCGCGAGCGGACGAGAATCGGGAAAAGGGCCATCGGTCCCTGCAGGAAGAGGAAGCTGAGGAACACGACCGCGAACAAGGCGACGGCCGGCCTCACCGCCACGAGGATTCGCCAATCGCCGCGCTTGGCGCGTACGCGAAGTGAGCCATCGCGCGGCAACCACAGTCCGACCAGCGCCGCCGCGCCACTCGCCCCGGCAATGACTGCGAACATCAGCGACAAACCCGGCTCCGACACACCTTCGACGCCGCTCACCGGATAGGTCGACTGCCACCAATCGAGCAGAGCCGGAAAGCTGGCAACCGCAATCAGATACCCCACCGTGCCCCAGACCCGCGTCAGTCCGAACGCGTGCGGCCCCGACTGATCGAGTGCGGCGAGGGCAACCGAAACCGAGAGCGGAATCACCGCGGTGGCAAACAGCGCCATCACCGCCGTCGCCGTGAGAATGCCCGCGAAGCCCGAGACGAACGAAATCGCGTAGTAGCCGAGCGCCGCGGCCGCGGTGAGAAATGCCAGGACCGTCGAACGCGCGCCCAGGCGATCGGCGACATTGCCCCACATCGGCTGCGCCATCAGACCGACCAGGGGAATCACCGACATCACCATCCCGACGTGGATCCCGCTGAGGCCGGCGTTCTCCCGCAGATAGAGGCTGTAATAGGGGAAAAATACGCCCAGCCCCGCGAAGTAGAACAGCCAGAAAAGGGCAATCGGCGCACCGCGTCTCATCGTTTCAGCCGGGACCAACGGGCGCCGGCAACGCACCGGTTCACCAGTGGGCCGATCGCGCGCGGTCGCAGTCGTGCCAGACTTCTACACCGCGTCCCAGTGCTCGCGCAGAGCGCGCATGCCGCCGATCATGGAAACGACGTCGACCGGCGCATCGATCGGCTCGCCGCGCAGCTCGCGATAGGCGCGCGCAACGTTGAAGATGAGGCGCTCGGGCTCGTTCCAACCGGCGTACGGGCCGAGATCAATCCGCTTGGCAGCCTCGAGCTCGCTGCGCTCGGCGCGAAAATGTCGCTCGGCCTCGCGACGCACGTACTCGAGATAGGACTTCATCTCGCGCGCGCCCTCGAGACCACACACCGGTCCGTGCCCCGGCACCACGACCTCCGGGTCGAGCGCAATGATCCGATCCAGCGCCGCCGTCCAGTTCGCGAACGTCCCCTCCCAGCCAATCGGAGTGCACAGCCGGAATAGAACATCGCCGGCGAAAATCACGCGTTGCTCGGGAAGATGAACGATGACGTCGCCTACGGTGTGGGCCGGACCGACATAGATGAGCTCGACCGCGACACCGTCGAGATCCAGCTCCATGCGCTGGTCGATCAGCGTCGTCGGCGGCTTGAGCTCGATCCCGCTGAAATCGTACTCCGCGAGCGCCGCCGCAAACTCGGCGAGCGCGGGATCGGCGCCGGCACTGTCGCGGATCTGCTGCATCAGCTCGGGACTCTCCTTGCCGAACGCCTCGGCACAGAGGCGGTGGCCGATGATCTCGGCGCCCTCAAAGAGCTGGTTACCCCAACAGTGATCGCCGTTGTGATGGGTGTTGGCGACGCGCTTCGCCGGCGCCGGCCAGACGCGTGCGTAATGTTGCATCATCTGCCGCGTCCGCGGCAGGTCCCAGAACGTGTCGATGACGAGTCCGCCGCCGCGGTTGATCAGTCCCGAGTTGCTCCAACCGAGACCTCTGTCGGGCTGCAAGCAAGCGTACACATGGTTGCCGATCTCGCGAAGTTGCATGGCGCACACTTAGCACGCGCGGGCCGCCACCGCGAAATCACACGCCACACCACAGACCGTACCAACTCACAATACCCCTCGCAGACGTTACACAATCGGAGCAACGACCAGGCGCCACGAGACTCGTCACGCACCTCGAAAATCGCCAGAAAACGTCCACGCGACCCGGTGCTCGAACGGCGAATGGGTACTGTTTGGAACAACGGCCCAACTGGTCCCGAATTTGCGAGTTATCCGGGCGATGCACCTGCAAGCTTCCAGAATCGTCAACACGGCCATCCGCTCGACATGGCGCCGGATCGGCACCCGTGGCACCAGCCTGATGGAGCTCCTCGTTTCGATGCTGCTGTCGACCGTGGTGCTCACCGTAGCAGTGCGCGACTTCAGCTTCGTCGTCCACTCACGGGCCGACATGGATCTCTTGGCCGAGACCCAGCAGGCCGCCGACGCGTCGATTACCTTCCTCACCCAGGAGCTGCGTCAGGCAGGCGCCTGCCTGCCCGAGCTGGGCAACTTCATCTCACTCGACGGCGCCGATGGCGGCACCCGTGACAGCATTACACTGCGCATCGGAATCGCGGATCGCGGCACGCTCGAGTGCGACCGGACGATTCTCAAGAAAAAAGCCGCCAAGAACCAGTCGATGATGAAAGTCGAGAGCGCCGCCGGGTTCGAAATCGGCCAGTGGTTCTACCTCATCAAAAACACCGGCTACGGCAATTTTTTCAAGATCGCAGGGATCGCGGGAAAATGGATCACCATCGAGGGGTCGTTTAACAAGAACTTCGGAAGAGGTAGCGGCGTCTACGCGTTCGAGGAGCGGACCTACCAGATCGAGGACCTCGGTGGCGTGCCGGTCCTGACCGTGGCTATTGACGGCGACGCCCCTCAGCCTCTCGTTCGCGATGTCGAAGAGTTGAACATCCAGTACCGGATGGACCCGTGCCCACCGTGTTCCGCGATCGACGAACCCGCCAACGACACCGACTGGCGAGTCGTGCGCGAAGTCGAGCTTTCGGTCGTCACCCGATCGTCCCGACCGGATCAAGAGGGCAACTATCGCCGCATCGAGAATCGCGCCACCGTCAAGCCGAGAAACCTTCTCTAAAGGAGGGCTGACCAGTGAAACCAATATCACGAGAGGGCGGCCCCTGGGGGCGGAACCAGCGGGGAGCCGCACTCGTCACATCGCTGATCTTTCTCACCGCGCTCAGCGCGCTGGCCGGCGCCTATGCGATGAACGTTCGAGCGTCGCTCGCCCTCGCCGGCGCCAGCGGTGTCCGCCGCTCGGCGTTCTACGCGGCTGAGGCAGGCCTGAACGTCGGGGTCACCGACTTCGCCAACATCTTCCGCAACAGCGGAGTCCCCCACGGTCTCGACTTCGACCAAACCCTGACATTCGAAGGCAAGAACGTCACCATCGAGATGAGCGAAGTGGCGGACTGCGCCCCTTGTCCGGCGACACAGATCCCCGAGGGGGAGGTATTCGGCGGGCTCAACACGATCCCCTATCGGTACGTCGTGCAGTCCACGTCCAAGGTCCCACCGGGCGACAGCACCGCCCACGTCGCCGGCGAGTTCGACATCCACAACGTCCCGATCTTCCAGTTCCTCGCCTTCATCGACTCGCACCTGTTCGTGATGCCTCTCCCCAACATGACCCTGCACGGTCGTCTACACACCAACGACGATCTCTACATACAACCGGACAACACGCTGCGCATCGAGGACAAACCTCCCGACATGCCGAATGTGCAAATCACTTCGGTCGGCGACATCTACCGCGGCGGCCGCAAGTACAACAGCTCGTGGCGCTGTTGGGGCAACACCTACATCGACAAGCTCGAAGACATCGTCGCTCCGCCAGACGATCTCGACCCGAAGAAGCTGTACTGCACCGGTAACACCAGCCCTCTGCCGGAATCCACGATCACCCAATGGAACGGCAGCATCAAGGACGGCGTGCGCAATATCATCACGCCGCCCGTCGATATCGTTGACGAGGGATCCGGGGAGTATTGGAACCGCGCCGACCTGCGAATCGTTCTCAACCTGAACACGGTGCCACAGTCGATCGACTTCTCCGCGCCTGGGCTGTGCCCCGGCGGTGCCGGGAACCTGGTCAGTCCGCCCTTGTTCCCGATCGAGGTCCAGACCGCCAGCGGCGCGCTCGACGTCGCCAAGACGACCCAGCTGCACCGGTTCATGTGCGAACGCCGCGGCGCCATATTCTACAACGACATCCCGACCAACCCGCCGGCACCACCCGGCAACAATACCGCCGTCCTCACCAACCCGGCGCGCTACATTCCCGCCTTCGCCGCGTCGCAGCGAATCTACCGCCGCGTCGGCGAAGACACATCTGGCAACGGCTCCCTCAGCCTGTGGGACCGCAACAACGACATCTGTCCGGTCAACGGAGCAAACCCCTGGTGGACTCCCCCCGCTTGCGCACCGATCGCCGGCAGCGGCGCGTCGACATCGTGGTTCCGCGATATGGACTATCGCCGCGGCGGCTTCTGGAATCACCGCGAGCGCCAGTGGATGTATCTCCTCAACGTCAACCTGAGAGCACTGATCGAGTGGAACGAGTTCAACGGTGACCCGCTGTTTCCGCACGGCGACACCTCCGACGGCGGGCTCGTCATGTTCTTCACGGTTCTCGGCCCGCAGACCGGCGCCGACCTCAACAACTACGGCATCCGCGTCTTCGATTCCGCCGACCTCGACATGCGGAACAAAACATTCGTACCGGGCACCTTCGATCCCACCGGCGTCACGGTGGTGAGCGATCAGTCCGCGTTGGTCCAGGGCAACTACAACACCAGGGACAAGTTTCCGGCGGCGATTCTCGCCGACGCGATTTGGATCCTATCGCAGGGCTGGGAAGTTCCCCTCGGTGGATCTCCCAACGACCTCAAGTCCATCTTCAACCTCTCGACCAACCGGCGCGATGTGCCCAGCCGGGACTCTCCGGGGGGGACCGGCTTTGGCGGTGGTCAGGCATCCTTCACCGGGTCGACCGCCCTCGGAGTCAATGCCGCGCTGCTATTCGGCCTCGGCCCGAGCACCCGCAACAAGGACTGGTACAACGGTGGCCTCGAAAACTTCCCGCGATTTCTCGAGAGTTGGAGGAGTCGTACCTTCAATTACCGCGGTTCCTTCGTCAGCCTCGGCGAACCACAGCACAAGCTGAACAACTGGGAATGCGGCTCCGGCAACAGCTGTAACGGCACCGGCGTCTACGACCCGCCGACGCGCGCGTTCGACTACGACACGGACTTCAACCAGGTCGAGAACCTGCCGCCGATGACGCCCAAAGTCGTCTACGTGCAGCAGCGCATCTACACGCGAATCTACGACTGAGACTCGCTTCGCTCGCAGGCTCAGGCGAGGCAACGGCCGGTCGTCGGTTGTGGCCCGTCGCCGTCACGGGTGTGGCACTTCCGCGAGGAGGCGGTCGATCCACCGCTCGTACAGCTCGTAGGGGTGCGCGCCGACGACGATACCGGCGCCGCCTTCGACACGGACCGCCGGAACTCCCGTAGCGCCGTGCTCCTGGGCCTCGTTGTGCTCGCGCAGCACCGCTTGAAGCAACGCGGGGTCGTCCTTCTTCTCGAATCCAGCTTTCGGCAACCCGCATTCGGACCAGATAGCGCGCAGCGTGTCGTCGCAAGTGATATCGCGGTTAAGGTAGAAGTAGGAGTGCAGCAAAGCGGCGTGGATTTGGTGAAATTCCCTGCCACCGAGCGCCGCAGCCGCCTTGGCCACCAGATGAGCCGGAATGCTGTGCGACGGCGGCCCCTCCTCGCTCTGCCAGACCCGAAACTCGGCCGCGTCGTCATCCGCTGCCGGACGCAACCACGACTGCGTGTAGGATCGGAATTTCTCCAGTGTGCGATTCGGGTTGGGGCGCGGACGCAGCAAAAAACTGCGCCACTCGAGCTCGATCCGATCGCCGTACCGATCTTCCAGACGACGCAGGCGCACGGCCGCGTTGTAGCACCAGGGTCAGAGGTAGTCGGAGTAGACGATCAGACGAAGCTTCACCATGATGTGGAGACTACCCCCAGAAGCAACCGGTGATCAATCGGCCACCAGCGCAACAAATTCTCTCACTGCCGCATCCCCTCGAGTGCCTCATCCCCTCATCCGAACCGAGGCACCTCCCACTGTCGAGTGGCACTCCGGCCTCGACAGTACCCCGCAACACCCCCCGGGCCACGTCACGGGCCACGTCACGGGTACGTCACGGGTACGTCACGGGCCCGGGGGGGCGCAGCGCCAGAGCCCCGCCGGTCACTGAAATACCGATGTGGGGATCGCCGCCGCAATCGCCTCGGCCATCCTGGCCGCGCCGAGCTGGTTCACGTGGCAGCAGAAATCGTTGTAAATCGTACCCGGCTCATCCGCGTAGAGCTGCGTCAGATCGACGAAACGAACCCCGAGATCCTCGCGCAGTCGACGGCCTTCTTCGCGCAACAACGGATAGGCCAGCGGCACCCGCTCGTAGCCGGTGAAGTCCGGGTCGTAGGCCACCTCGCGTTCCTCCGGGGTCAGCACCTTGGAACCCGGTAGGTACTGATTTGGCTGAAGAAAATGGAGGTACACCGTGTCGTACATCCGGCACAGTCGGTCCATCTGGGCCGAGGAGCGAGCCCACTGCCGCGCCATTTCCCGATACATCTGCTCGTCGTCGGCGTACGCGAAGGCTGGCCCCCGAATCTGCGCCGGCAGATCCGAATCGTCGAGCCGCGCCTCGAGACGAGCCGACTGCCCGCGGATGTCGGCGGCCAGACCACCGTCGAGAAGATCCCACAGAATCAGGGCGAACCTGCTCCAGCACAGCAGTGGCGAAGAGAATCGCTGGCGCAGACTCTGGCGCTCTTCGCGAGCGATCTCGATGCGACCGAGGGCGGCATTGGCCGCCGGGTCGATCGCCCGGCGCCCGTGCAGCTTCCAGGTATGTGGGAAATAGGGATAGACACCGGTCATGACGTTGTCATGGGCGCTATCGATCTCGTTGAAGCCGTCGAGATTGACAACCACGTCAAATTCGGCGCCGAGCGACAACAGATACGACAACACCAGCATCTGCTGCGGCTGCTTGTAGCCGCCGATTGCGGTACTGACGACTTCGATCTCCTGGCCAGTGAAATCCTCGCGCGCGCGCAGCGCGTCGCGCAGCGCATTCTGCCCCAGGTAGTAGACCTGGTCGGCAACCGAGCCACCGAAAAAGGCGACGACGATCTTTCCCGGCGCCCGCTTGGTGAGCGGACTCTCGCCAAAGAATCCGAGCTCGTTGACACCGGGTTTCTCCGGATTGATGACGAATCCGAAGTACGGGTGAAGAATGACCGGTTGATCTGGCACCGCCGAATCAAGTGCCAGCCCCGCCAGCTCTCCGCTGTCGTCTCCAGCGACACGATCGTTCAGCAAGCGACCGAGGATCTCGCTGCGCGAAAAGGCTCGGCCACGCGCCACGCGGTAGGCAACCGTGGCGCCGATCTCGAGCGCGCCCAACCCGAGACCGCAGGCAATCGCAAAGACCAGCAAACTCTTCAAAAAGCCGCGCATCGTATCCACCGGCGGCCGTGTTTACCGCCCGTGCAGGCCTAGCGCGAACTCGGGGCGAAGTCACACCGACCCTGGCTGGATCGGCGCTCGATCGTGCCGGCTACATCTGCCACGTCGAGCGCAGCAAGCCGATCCTCTTCTTCTGAGTCTTGTCGAACTTCTTCTGCAGCGCCTTGACCTGCTTCGCGTCACCTCGTTTGCGCGCCGCAGATAGCTGGCGCTGCACGTCGATCACGTTTTCCTCGGTCTTCATCAGAGCCTTCTCTGCGTCGTTCAAGGGAGAGCTCCCCTGCGACAACGCGGGGCCGGAAACACACAAGGCCAGCAATCCCGCACCGACCAGGATCATCAAGTTCTTGGATCGCATCATATCTCCTCTCCCCACGCGAGAATCGACATCGGGCGTGGGATCAGCCCGCTCTGACCTTGGATCTCGTCCACCAGTTGCAAACATTCGTTACAGTAGTCGACAATCGCGCTGCCGCCCACCTTGATTTGCAGATTGCCAGTCCAAAGCGAGCCCAGGATAGTCGCGTTGCCGAGCACGATCGTGTCGTCGGTCGCGCTCCCGGTGTAATTGATCACCGTGTCGCCGCGGACGATCATCAGTCCGGTGAAGTCGAGCGTGCCGTTGATTTTGATCGAGCCGTCGGCGATCAGAATCCCGGCTCCCTGCGCGTTGCCGTTCAACGTTACATTGGCATTGGTCATATACGTGACCTGCGGGTTTGCCAGCGTGCCGAAGGTATCGTTGCCGTTGAACTTCTTGGTATTCGTCTGGAACAGGCTCGGGTTCGTTAGAAGATCCGCGACGAATGCGTCGAGGTCGTCAACTCCCGGGCCGCCGGCCGGAATGACACTCGGCGTGAGTGGACTGTTGGAAAACCCGGTTCCGCGCACGTTGTCCTTCTGCTGGTTGTTGAGGCTGCTGGCGACGCTGTTGGCGATGTCACCGGTACGAGTCGAGATTCCCGGGACCTGGCTACCGTCGCCGGTCAACGTCCCGAACCTGTCGTGGTTGTTGCCGTCGACCTCGAAGGCGTTGCCCGTGAACTGGCTCGAGACTCCGCCGTCGGCAGCGATGTGGATCGTGCCGGGAGCACCCCAGAAACCGCTTTTGCCCACAGTGACCCGGATGGTTCGACGAGCCAGCAGCGGGCCGGTACCGACGGCGGTGATGACACCGCGATCACGCGGATTCGCGGCGTCGGCCTGGACCGTTATCGAGTACCCCGATTGGCCGTCGCTCGGCATGCCGAACGCGCCACTTCCCAGCAACTCCGCCCAGCGCCCGACGATATCGGCCTGGAAATCGATCACCTTGGGTCCGTTGATCGAATTGAGCGCCCGCATCAAGCCGGATTCGGCGGCGTAGAAAGCGCGGTTGCCGGTGTTGTAGTGGGCGGTCGAGCGCGTGTCGAGAGAGGTGTGGACGACGCTGAAAGACGACACGACCGCGAGGATCATAACCACCAGCAGCAGGCCCGCCATCGCAAATCCGCGCTCGTCGCGTTCGAGCTTCATGCGGCATTTCATGATGGACACCCCGTGTTTTGTACAAAGAAACGATTGCGCAGATTGATGTCCGTCGCCGCCTTGGCACTGACCGTCTCACCGGCGTCGGTCACGTGGCGGACATCGAGCACGAGTCGCACGCGGCGTACAGCGGCGCGCTGCGCCGCACTCAGTGGCTGGAATCCGGTGTCGATCTCGACACCTGCCCCGTCGAAGTAGCGCAGCCGCGACCCGTCCCAGTTCACGTTGTCTATCAAGGTATCGCTGCCAGCGGTCGTACTGCGGAGAAATCGGTCGCCCGTGTAGACGTACAGTACATTCTCATCCGGGCTGTCGATGGCACCGCTGCCATCGAGGTCGGACTTGAGACGGATTCCCCAGAAGCTGGCATACTCCATACTCTCGAAGGAGCCAGCGCACGTGGGATCGGCACCGACGCGGCGTACTTCTCTCGCTACCAGCTCGGCAACGTCGCGCACCGTCTGCTGCAGATCGAGCTGGTTCGCCTGATCGCGGCTGGCGGTGATCTGAAACGTGGCCATCGACATGAATCCGGTAACAGCCGCCAGGCCAATGACCGTGGTCAGAAGGACCTCGACGACGGTGAACCCGCCCTGGCGCGCAGCTCGCGAAGTCATCGCTAGGCGCACAAGTCGGTCAGGCAGACGAAGGTCGCGGCGCTGATCGCGTTGTCCCCGTCGGCGCCTGTCCAACCCACCGTAATGACGACTTCGGCGAGACCGATCGCCGGCGTGTCGCGCGAGACTTTCCAGGTGCGCGTGTAGCCGCCTTGAGCCTCGCCGGTCGCGCTCATCGGGTTCAGCGAATCACTGTGATAGCCCGCGGCAAAGTCGGGCGGATTCGAGAGTGGATCCATCGACCGCAGCTCCTCGACTTTGTCTTGCACCAGCGCACTCGCCGCCGTCGTACTGCGACTGACGCTGTTGGTCTTGATGGTGGCCATCGTCGTCCCAGCAAGCCCAGCCGCCGCTACGGCGAACACAGTCAGGCTGGACAAAACCTCGATCAGGGAAAAGCCCTTGTTACTCTTGACGATCTTTCTCATGCTACCTCCGCTTGTCTTCCAACTCACAGCTGCACCGACAGCGACACGCGACTCGTCTTGCCGATCAGGTTCGTGACCAGACCGACCACTCCGACCGGGCTCAGAATCAACACCCTCGAGGACCACGGCGCCGTCCCCTGCCGGTTGAATTGCGGAACCGCGGTGACCACGGCGGTCACCCCGGTCGGCAGTTGAATGGTCTCGCCGATCGTCTGGAACTGAACACCATCCTCGCTGCTCTGCACCTCATAACTGTGCGTGTCTGGAAAATTGATCCGGATGGTTCTGTTCTGAGCGATCGCCTGCATCCGCGCCTTGGAGATCTCCATCGAGATCTGCCGGCTGATTCCTTCGAGCTGGAAGTGGTTGCGCAGCTCCGACAACGCCGGTGATGCCAGGCCCATTACGACCGCCGCGAGTGTCCCCGCTACGATCAGCTCCAGAATCGTGTAACCGGCCTGGCCGTGCATCTTTCGTTGCCTCTGCAGTGTCGTCACCATGTCCAGGGGCTAACGCAACCGGCATGCCAATCGAATGCGATACGATCAGCCAGCAGCACTGCCATAAACGACCATTCTCTCACCGCAGTGAGGTCCGGGTCGTCAGAATGTTGAACGAGCGACGACACCGCGCCACTGGGGTTGTGCTGCGCTGCAGTCGCTCGCATGCGATGACGCACGGCCCCGTCACCCGCCATGCTCCGCGACTCCGCAAGCGCCCCACCCCTTGCGACTCGACACATCGTGCCGTCTGGCAGCCGTCCAACCACACCGCCAATCGTCACCCCGGACTTGTGACGGGTTCGACACTCCCGAGTAGAACCGAGCCGTCGCCGCACAGCGTTGGCCACAGCCCACCGCAAAGCCTGCGGCCTACTGCAAAGCCTACGACCGCCGCACACGGCTGGGTGCATCGCAAGCCCCACTCCGACCGGAGCCGAGACGCTCTGGTCCGCGCACCTACGGTCGTTCAGGCGGGACTGGCGAACTTCAGGGGATGGACGACTTCCCCCGGGCCCAATACGTACATCGTATTGAAAATGTATCGGCCGCGAATCCGCACGGCCTGCTGTCGAGCCCGCGCGGCGCGCCGAATCGCTTGCTTCTCGGCCTGCCTGCCAATCTGCGCGGCGGAGTAGCTCGGTTCCGCCACTTGCACGGGGGTCATGTTTCCGAGCATCAAGATGATGGTGGCCAGTAACACCGCGACCGGCAACCCGACAATCCCGAAATCCCGCTTCTCGTCTCGAAACCACATGGCTAAACGGAAAACGCAACGACCGTGCCAGAGCCGGAGATCCAGTGTCCGGACCGCTGACAACAACAGCGTCCGGCCAGCATCGGCCGCGCCACAGCCCATCGGCAAGATCTTACGCGAGCGTTCAACGAGCGTCGATGTAAGAGGATTTCGCTACCCTACACGGTAGGCCACTCCGCAAACGCGACCGACGCGCGCAACTGCCGTACTTACTGTGAAACCGCCGGGCGCGCATACACTCGCCCGTCTTCAACCTCGAGCGCCGCACCTTGCAGGAGACGCAGGCGGCGACCGTCGCAACTTCGTCCGGTGCGAAGATCGAACTCGTACCCGTGCCACGGACATCGCACGCGGTCGCCGAGCTCGGGAGATTCCCGCAACGGTCCGAGCGAGTGCGGGCACACGGTCGAATAGAGAACGAGATCGCCGCCGACGTCAGTAACCCGAAAGCCTTGCCCTCCGACCTCGAGATCGAACGGAAGGCGCTCGCGCACCTGCTCTTCCGTTCCCAGCGAGATCCGCCCGGCGTCATCACACACGGCACCAACGCGCGACAACATCTCTTGGCGCCGGCGCATCATCTGCTCGTCTTCGTCCCACAACCGCGCGTAGATCCCGCGATAGTAGTCGCCGAATACCTCGGCGTCGGCAGCGGCCACACCGGGCACGAGAAACCGCACCTCGATCGCCGTCTCGTGCGCCGCGCGCGGATCCAGAGTGGTCCAGATCTCCGTCCCCTCGCCGACCCCGGCGAGGGTTCTCGTGACATACCGATTCGCCGCGACCTCGGTGCGAATCTCGATCGTCAGCACGCGTTCCGCACCCTCTCCAGCAAGCCCAACACGCGCCCTCCAGCCATCCGACCGCGCATCCTCGAGCGCGATGCTTGCAAACGACGAGCCGTGCAACCACGGAAGATGCTCCCAATCGAGCACGTTCTCCCACACCCGCTCGAGACTGGCACCGACTCTTCGCCGGTACCGCGCAACTTCCGTCAAGGACGGTGTCATCGCCGCAACACCAGCTTGTCCGTCTCGGCGGCGAGATCGAAGTCCGCCTCGCTCAAACCACCGACATCGTGCGTGTTCCACTCCACCACCACCCGGTTGTACACGTTGAACCATTCGGGGTGGTGGTTGCGCGCCTCGGCGACCAGAGCGAGCGAGCTCATGAAACCGAACGCATGAACAAAATCGGCGAACACCAGCTCGCGGCGCAGCTTGCCGTCACTGATCTTCCAATCGGGCAGGCTCGCCATCCTCTGGCGCACGTCTTCGTCACTGAGTCTGCGCATCGCCTCTCCTCTCGAGCACCCAGCCTGCATTGCCATGCCGCCGGTCGTCAACCGAGGAGCAGCGCCACGGCGACGACCGCGCCGATCACACCGGCGACATCCGCGATCAAGCCGGCGGCCAGCGCATGGCGAATCTTACTCACTCCAGCAGCGCCAAAGTAGACCGCGAGAACATAGAAGGTCGTTTCGGTACTGCCCTGCAGGGTCGAAACCAGGTAGCCGACATGGCTGTCCGGTCCCTGGGACTGCATGATCTCCGCCATCACCGCGTATGCACCCGATCCCGACAACGGTCGCAGCAGGGCCATCGGCAACGCTTCGGCGGGAAGACCAACCGCGCTGGTCCACGGCCCGACCAGCTCGATGAAGGCGCCGAGCAAGCCCGACGCGCGCAGCATGCCGACGGCGACCAGGATCGCCACCAGATACGGTATGATGCGAACCGCAACTTCAAAACCCTCCCGCGCCCCGGCAATCGCCGCGTCGTACACGGACACTCGCCTGGAGAATCCGAAACAGAGAATCAACCCGATCAGAACCGGCAACAGCCAGTCCGAGATCATCGTTCTGGCGATCTCGCCAAAACCTGTCCCGCCGGCGAGGCCGTCGGCGATGGTCCACGACGCAGCAATCGCGATCGCCGCAACGAAGGCGAGCGGCAGCCAGCGACCGCTCGCGGTCGCCTCCGGCCGGCCGCCGAGATCCGATGCCTCTGGACCCTCCACCAGCGCCGCCTCACCAGCCGATTCATCGGCGGCGTACGCCTCGACCGGAGCCACGAACCTCTGCAACGTCTTCGCCGCGAGAATGCCTACCGCTGTCGAAAACGTCGTCGCCAACAGCGTAGGGATCCAGATACCTCCCGGGTTGTCGGAACCGGCTGCGGCGCGCAAGGCAATCACCCCGAGTGGGAAGAGGGCAACGTTGGAGGTGTTGATCGCGAGGAAGAGGACCATCGCGTTGGTGGCGACGCCGGGCACCGGATTGAGCCGATTGAGCTCGATCATCGCCTTGATACCGAAGGGAGTCGCCGCGTTCGCCAGGCCGAGCATGTTGGCCGCGACGTTCATGATCATCGCACTCATCGCCGGGTGGTCGGGAGGAACGTCGGGGAACAACCAGGTCATGACAGGCCGCAGCTTGCGCGCCAGAATATGGAACAGCCCAGCCTCGCGCACGATACGCATCATGCCCAGCCAGAAGGCCATCGCCCCAATCAGACCGATCGCGAGAGTCACCGAGGAAGTCGCCGAGTCGATCGATGCGCGACTCACCTCGGCCATGGTTCCCGCAAACGCTCCGTAGAGCACTGCCGAGACGATGAGTCCCATCCAGATGTAGTTCATCATGACCGCGGCCCCGCCGACTCGGTTGGCGACTCGGATACGAGAACCGTCTCTATAGTCGGTTGCCGGGCGATCCGCGAATCCGTCTCACTTGCGCCCCGGGACTCCGGTCTCGGCACCACTCCCCTACAGCAGAACCAGGAGCAGAATCCCCGCGATCACCAGTGCCACACCTGGCAACTGGCGCCACACTTCCCGCTCCTTCCAGACCACCACGGCGAGAACGACAGCGAACACCGCCTCGACCTGACCGACGGCTTTGACGTAGGCCGCGAGCGTCAGCGAAAAGGACCAGTACCAGCCGAGACTGGTAGCGAATCCGGTAAAACCGATCGCTGCCATGCGGCGCCAATGACGGCGCACCAGGGGCAACTCTGCGCGGCGGCGCAGCAACAACCACGCCGACAGGGCCGCGACCTCCATCCAAGTGGTGTGAAACAGGGTAGTGACCGCCGCCTCGAAACGATCGCCGCCGACCCGAGGGTTGAGGGCGACGAACTCCGCACTGGCACCCTTCAACATGAACGCCGCCAGCGTCATCAGTACCGCCGCCGTCAACGCCAGCAGCGAACCGGTATCGATATGAAAAGCACGCCGCCAGCCCTCCGGGCCACTCTCGCGACCGTGGTTCATGGCGATCACACCGAGAGTACAGGCGATTACGCCGAGCCAACCGAACGAGCTCGGATACTCGTGGAAGAACAGCGCTCCGACGATCGCCGTGAGCACCACCTCGAGCTTGAGCAGGACGATCGACTGGGCGAAGTTCGCGTGATTGAACGCCGCTACGAGAGCGACGTTACCCAACAGCTGGGTCGTCGCGGTGGCGGCGCAGAACGCAAAAAACACAGGCGACAACTCCGCCTCTCCCTGCAGCGAGGCGACGACGAGCAGCAGCAGCGAAGAAAACGGCAGGTTGAAGGCGAACCTCGACCAACTGTTGAGGGCGGGCGAGATCTTGCCGGCGAGGCTACGGGCGAGGGCGTTGCGCGCCGTCTGCATGCAACCGGCCGAAAGCGCGATGAAAAACCACATGGCGCGGCGCAGCGTAGCGATCTAGGACTCACAGCGAAACTGGCGCGTTTCCACGACACGACAATGAACCGACCGCTGCACCGTATCGACCCCGAGGATACGACAAGCCGTGCACCCATGGCTTCGACAAGCCGTGCGCCCATGGCTTCGACAAGCCGTGCGCCCATGGCTTCGACAAGCCGTGCCTAATTCACTACACGTCGGAGCTCACACCGCGAAGGAGCCTGGGCCGTGAAAATCAGAGCCGCTATCTGCTGGCAGCCGCAGAAACCGCTCGAAGTGGAAGAGATCGACCTCGACGGACCGAGGCGGGGAGAGTGCCTGGTCCGCCTGGAAGCGAGCGGAGTCTGCCACACCGACGCCTACACGATGAGCGGCGTGGACCCTTCGGGACTGTTCCCGAGCGTGCTCGGGCACGAGGGAGGCGGCGTCGTCGAAGAGGTCGGGCCGGGCGTCACCAGCGTCGCCGTCGGCGATCACGTGATTCCGCTCTACATCCCCGAGTGCCGCAACTGCGAATTCTGCACCAGCGGCAAGACCAACCTGTGCAATTCCCTACTGGCGACGCAGGGCCAGGGTCTGATGCCGGATGGCACCAGCCGCCTTTCCTATCGGGGCAAGACGCTGCACCACTACATGGGTACGTCGACGTTTGCCGAGTATACCGTGGTTCCCGAGATCGCTCTCGCCGTGGTCCGCGCCGACGCCCCACTGGACAAGGTGTGCCTGCTCGGTTGCGGCATCACCACCGGCATCGGCGCGGTCCTCAACACGGCCAAGGTCGAGCCGGGGTCGAGCGTGGCGATCTTCGGCCTCGGCGGGATCGGAATCTCGGTGGTGCAGGGCGCGGTGATGGCCGGCGCAACGCGCATCATTGGCATCGACCTCAACCCGGCGAAGTTCGAGCTGGCGCGGCAGCTCGGCGCGACCGATTTCATCGACGCCAGCAAGATCGATCTCGGCAACCTGGCCGAGGCGGTCAACGACACGACTGGCGGCGGCGCCGACTACACCTTCGAGTGTATCGGCAACGTGGAGGTCATGACCCAGGCGCTGCAGTGCGCTCACAAGGGATGGGGCCAGTCGATCGTCATCGGCGTCGCCGGCGCCGGCGAAGAAATCCACAACCGGCCGTTTCTGCTGGTCACCGGACGCAGCTGGCGCGGCACCGCCTTCGGCGGAACGCGCGGCCGAACCCAGGTTCCCACCTACGTTGACTGGTACATGGACGGCCACTTGAAGATCGACGAGTACGTCACCCACACCATGCCACTGGAGAAAATCAACGACGCGTTCGACCTCATGCACCAGGGCAAGAGCATCCGCAGTATCATTCGCTATGGAAGCTGAACATCACGGCTCGAAGCGGTAGCCGACGCCGCGCACCGTCACGAAATGGCGTGGCTGCTCGGGGTCCGGTTCGAGCTTGGAGCGCAGCCGACCGACGAAATTGTCGATCGTGCGCAGCGTGAGATAGTCGGTTCGCCATACCTCGTCGAGAAGGACGTCGCGCGACAGCGCCAGCCCGGGGTGCTGCACGAAGTAGCTGAGTAGCTCGAACTCGCGCGCCGTCATGGCAATCTCCTGTTCGCCGCGGCGAACCACGCGCCGGGCGAGATCGATCGTCGCGTCACCGACCTGCTGTACTGACGACTCGAACGACTGCAATCGCTGCCGCCGCAGCGCGGCGTTGATACGGGCCAGCAACTCGCTCAGCGAGAACGGTTTGCCGACGTAATCGTCGGCGCCGAGTTGCAAGCCGAGCACCTTGTCCGCTTTCTCGCTGCGCGCGGAGATCACAATCACCGGCGTCTCCGGGCTGCGTTCGCGCAGTCGCCGCAGAACTTCGAGGCCGTTCATCCCCGGCAGCATGATGTCGAGCAACACCAGGTCTGGCGCCCGCTCCGTGGCGACCCGCAAACCGGTCTCGCCGTCGCAGGCGGAGAGAACCTCGTAGCCCTCGAGCGACAGGTTGAGCTCGAGCCCCGACACGATCGCCGGATCGTCCTCGATGACCAGCACGGTTTCGGAGGGCATGGGATCTTCTCAGGCGACAGCCGGCAGCAAGATGGCAAATTCGGACCCGCCGCCATCGCGGTCGCGCACCGTGACGCGGCCACCGTGCGCATGCGCCACGTGTCGTACGATAGCCAGCCCCAGACCGCTTCCCTCCTGCCTGCGACTGAGGCGATCGTCGATGCGATAGAACCGTTCGAAGATGCGCCGCCGCTCGCGCCGGGGAATCCCGGGACCGGTATCGGCAACCGCCAGGCGAACGCGCCCCTGCACCGCACTGCACTCGAGCCGGACCTGTTTGTCGTCGCCGCCGTATTTGACGGCGTTCTGGAGCAAATTCACGACCGCCTGCGCCAACATCGTCCGATCGGCGAGAACCTGGGGCAATTCCGGAGACAGATTAGTCGACAGCTCGACATGGTCGCGCACGCGAATCGGCTCGAATGCGCGCAGCGCGGCCTCGACGACCGACTCAACCGATTCCGGGTGTCGGTCGTAAGTCATGCGACCCGCTTCCATCCGCCCGAAGTCGAGAAGGCGTCCGATCATCGTATCGAGGCGCCCGGTCTCGTGCTCCAGCATCCGCAGGCAGTGCACCCGCTGCGCTTCGGTGAGTGGACGGTCTTGCGACAGCGTCTCCGAGAAAATGCGGATGCCGGTCAGCGGCGTCTTGAACTCGTGCGAAACCTTGGAGAGGAAATCGAGTTGCAGCTGAGATAGGTCCGAGGCCTTCTTCAGCGACCTCAGCATCGAGATCGCGCCGACCGCAAGCGCGGTGCAGAAAGACAGGATCAGAATCCCCAGCGTCGTGTCGACGGTCTCCCGTCGAAACGCCAACACCAGAATGCCGACGACGACCAGCGCAACCACCGGAGCGATCACGAAAATCGAGGCCATATACCAGTTCCGACGCAGTCGCATCAGGCAAAATGGTGGCCCCTGGCGACGACCACGTCAAGCAGGACCGAGCGACGGCGAAGACCACAGCTGGCGCAGCGACCGCCAAGATCGCCGAATTCGATCAGGACCCGTGGTTCATATGGCCGGCGTTCACTGCGCCGCACTCCCCATCTACAGGTGCCCGTACCATCGCGCCATGCCGTAATCGCTACACGATCTTGGCGTCCCACAGGTCGGTGAGTCGAGCACCGCGGGCAGACTACCGCGGTTCAGTCGTTGCAACAGTCGTCCCGGGCCGATTTCGGCAAAGACGAGGGGATGCATCCGTGCCACCCAAGCTCTGCCAGCGAGCAGATTGACGCCTCCCCGTTTCAGGCTGCGGGCGCCGCTGCCGGTGAGGATGAAGCGCAACTCTTTGTTGCGCTCGACCATCAAGTGGACCTCGTCGAGCAGGGACGGCAGCTTCTGCACCTCGTCGATAACGATGAGCCGCGCGTTCTCGCTCACGGTTGCAGGCCAGGCCCTGCAATCGGCGTTGCCAAGCTCAACTACCAAAAACTTTCACCCAGCAGACTCCACCTTAGCCACGCCCGTTTTTGGTCCGAAGAGAAGTAGGTAGCGGCTAGGGCAATTTCGATTTCTACTTTTCCCGGCTTCGTCGCTTCGGCGGCGTGGCCAAGGCTTTCCCCGGTTTCGTAGATAACGCCTTGCCCATCAGTGAATCGAAGTTGCGACGGGCGGTATCGCCCTCATCGTATTCGTACGGTGGTGCTGGGCGATCTTTGTCGCGGTCAGTATTCATGCTGACTTCAGTGAAACGTCAAGAGGCTCGCGATTTCTGTTTCCATAAGATTGGTGTGCCGGCGCAGGATCTGTCGGACTAACTCGGGAGCTAGGATTTCATCGTCTTTCGGAACGAAAACCATCCCCTTGTTCCCAGGCTTGCGGTAGATCCAACTATTGCGGGAGGCGTCCTCGACGGACAACCGAACAAACCCGAGTTCTTCAAGCTTGGCGATGAACCACTCAGTGGGCACAGGCGACAGAAGCGCTAAAGCTAGTGGGCACGTCGAAGCGAATATCGTCTTCGGATACTCCTTGCGGCAGCTCCACCTTCAGCTCCCACCCCATGTCGGTAAGAAAATCCGGAAGAGATCCCTCCTTGTAGAGGATCTTCAAGAACTCGCCCACGATCTCGGTGGATCGCCGGATACAGTCCTCATGGGTACGGCCCTGAGATACGAGGTTTAGGCTGTCGCAGACCCCCACCCACATCTCGACCTCGGGGTCTAGGGCCGTTTCCCAGTTAACGTGCGCCACAACCTCATGGTGGCCCCCTTTGCGGTAGAACCTAACGATCTGGGGATTCGTCGTCGTCATCCCTACAACCTCAAACCCTTGGTGACCCGCCGCAACCACTCGAAAGCCGTCTCCACTATTCCGGGTAACCCGCAATATAGTCCCCATGGGTCACAGCGGCAACTCCCATTGCGCACGGAGGCAGCACGCACGGTGCTACATCCGTTGAAACCAACGCAAACCACAAAAACGCACCATTGCCACGGAAATTCATACTGTTCCTATGAACAGTTCTATGTTCATAGGCTGAACATATTCGCAGATCGGTTCGTCTCACGAACAATCCCCCATGCTGAACCACAGCTCTGCACATTGCTCAATCCCAGCATTGCTCGTCATCGCCATGCTGCTGATCGGTCTGATTGCATCCGTGGTAGCTCCACACTTCATTCCGTGACGCCGACCTATCATGGACAACCTAGCAAACGATCGTTTGGTTACGCGAGTATATTATTACCGAACCGATGGTGGAGGAGCGTGCTCTTCCCGGTCTGACGAGCGCCGAACAGGAACAGCGATCGATGCCGGAGAATATCTCCCAGTCGTAGGGCTCGCGAGTACATATCCGGAAGCTACGCCGCGTGGTGAAATTCGGCAACGTATTGTCGGATTTTCATGCATTTTGGTTGAAACGGCGCCGCGGCTCTCCGCGGGGCGGCCGTTCTGAATACCCAACGTGCTGGGTTCCTGGCACTTTCGGGCCTCGTTCGGGCAGGAATTTACCGCGGATTACTCAGATTGCGCAGATCGGTGGATCGGCTTCGCCGGCTGGAAGGGGATTGCCCCCACGGATTACGCGCGCTCGAAGCTACACACTCCATTGTGTAAGTCTGCGCTCGGAGGTTGCCATGCCGACGAATCTCGCCATTGACGACGCGCTCATCGAAGAAGCGCGCCGCGCCGGGGCGCACAAGACGAAGAAGGACGCGGTGACCGTTGCGCTGCAAGAGTACATCAAGATGCGCAGGCGCCGCGGACTCCTCGCACTCGAAGGCCAGGTCGACTTCTGGCCAGGGTACGATCACAAGGCATTGCGGACCGAGAAACGCGGGCGGTGACGGTCCTCGTCGATACGACGATCTGGCCCCTGGCTCTACGCCGCCCGCAACATCGGCTGAGTTGATATTCCTTACCATGTGCCTTACACTGCGGAAGTATGAAGTCGACGGTGACCAGCAAGGGACAGATCACCATTCCGCTTGCGGTTCGACGCAAGCTGAAGCTCGAGAAGGGAACGGTTCTCGACTTCGACCTCAGTGCCGACTACCTCAAAGCGACGAAATCCGGGGATCGCGAGTCGATGCGGAGGGTCATCGGCATTGCGAGAGATGAGCTTCGCGGCAAGAGCGCGGCGGAGCTACTCGAGGAAGTACGCGGGCCGGTCGAAATCCCGCGACCCTCGTGACTTCGACGGCGATCGACACATCGGTTCTGATCGCGATTGCCAAGGGCGAAGACGAGGCAGAGCGTTGGGTCGACGTTCTGGCCAGGGCTGGCGACGAGGGTGACCTGGTGATTTGCGATGTAGTCGCCGCAGAGTACTTTGCGCTCTTGATGGACGACGAGAAGTTCGAAGCAACCCTTCGCGGCCTCGGGATCGGCTTTTCGCCGATCCGGATCGAGTCGGCCCGGCACGCGGGGCGGATCTTCAGGCGTTACCGAAACCGCGGCGGGCCACGCGCAAACTTGGTGCCGGACTTCTTGATCGGTGCTCATGCGATCGAGCAAGCCGATCGACTCGCGGCGGTCGATCGCGGTTACTTGCGCCGCTATTTTCCGAAGTTGAGGATCCTACGTCCGCGGGCGCGGTGAACGCCGCTCTTTCATCGCCGCAAATCTGCGGCCATCCGCGCCATCTGCGGATGAGTCGTTCTCGGCGAAAGCCGAGCCCCGACACTCCGAGCAACCTGCGGTGCATCCCTTCTCAGAACGGTAGAGACCATGACTTGCGATGGTCAGACCACCATGGGGGTAGTCTACGCAATCTGCTCGATCTGCGGTAAATCCCTTCGCGGGGACCCGTAGCGTTCGAATCCCGCAGGCTCGTCTCCGGATCGTCTAACGATCAACGGCTGGCGGCAGATCGACGGTGGCCCAGATCGGCAGGTGATCGGAGAGGCTGCCGCATTCGGCCGCAGGGCAGAGGGCGGCGTCGCGCGGCGTCGCTCCGCGGACGAAGACGAAGTCGATGATCAGCGGAAGAGTGTCGAAGCTGGTGAAGCGCGACTCGAGCGGTAGGCCGGCGTGCGCATCGGCGAACCCATGGGTCAGGAATGCCTGCGTCGGACCATCGTTCGTCGTTGCGTTCAAGAAATCGAATCTCGCCAGATAGGCGTTGAGATCTCCGCCGACGACGACCGGGTACGCGATTCCCGCCGCGTCGGTCGCGATCTCGACCGCTTGCGCGTCGCGAATATCGAGCGTGGTCAGCGTCGATTCCAGATGCAGCGCGTACAGTCGCACCAGCTGTCGTCCCACCCGCATGTCCGCCGCGATGGCGACGCGGCCGCCGAGCCGAGGCTCGTCGGGATTGGGAAAGTCCGGCGGCGTGTACCAGCTGCGGTTCTGCGCGTGGCGAATCTGGCGCACATTGCCCAGCGGGTAGCGAGAGACGATGGCGTTGCCGTGCTCGCAGAGAGGCGGGTCGAAGGGACCGTCGGGATCGCGCCGACTCGGCAGCTCGACGAACTCCGTCGCATACACGTAGTAGTAGCCGAGAGCCATCGCGTAGTCGCGGGCGATGTTGCGAAAATCCGTGCGCCGGCAACCGCGGTCGACTTCGGAGAGAAGAAGTACATCGGCGACAGGAATCCGACCCGGGCCCAGCAGCGCGTCGATCTGCGCGTCGACCTCGAACCCGCGCAAGATGTTGTAGGCGAGAACGCGGATTTCCCCGCGTGGCTCGATCTCGGGTGGAGCGAAGGTCGCTCCCTCGAGCGCACAATCGATAAAGGTCGTATCGGGGGATCGATCGGGATCGGCCGCTTCGGCGCACAGGCGCTGATTGCGAACATCCGGTTCGGCGCTCTGCCAGCTGAACTCGACGAAGTCCGCTGGCAACGATCCTCCACCATCGTCATCACCGCACCCACCGGCAAACAAAAGAACCGCCGCGAGCGCGAAAGCGAGTGCGCTCGGACGACCCGGTCTCCGGGCTGGGCGCGTCACCATCCATCCCTTCTTGCCGAATCGCGGTACCTCGCCTCCAACCGTCGCGGGGCGCCGGACCGCGAAGCCCTGGACGCAGGACGATTACGAACGGAGTGCTCTGCGCTCATGGTTCAGTGCGGTAGTATGCCGCCCGCCCGCCCGTCAAGGACGAGAACTGCAGTAGCGGCACAGCCCCCCACAGCAGGCACACGCGAAGGCCGGTAGCTAGCCGGCCATCGATCCTCACGACTCTGGGTCTCCGACTCAAACCATCCGGCGACACATCCGCTCTTTCATCGCCACAAATCTGCGGCCATCTGCGTCATCTGCGGATGAATCGTGCTCGGCGAAAGCCGAGCCCTGACACTCCGACGCGAGCCCAGGTTAGCGCGGGCGCTGCGGCTTGGCCGATGCGTCCTGCGCCTTGCGACGGCCGGCGGCCACCTCGCGGCCGGGACGGCGGATCGCCACCACCATCGACCAGCGCTTGTCCTCTTTGCTCCACTTGCCGGTTGCGAATACCTTCATCTTGGATCTCCCTCCCGTTGTGAACGTCCAAGGGAGTGCGCAACCCGCATGCCAATCCGGTAAAGACCAACCCCATCAACGATGTTTCAGGCGTGCGTACGATTTCGTCCGTGCCGCCGTTCGCCATCGAGCAGCCAAAAAACGACGTTCTGCGAAACGCAAACGCCTGTAGTATCGGCAGAATGGAATTAGCTCTCAGCTCCCAGCACAATGACGATTGGTAAGCCATCGTCGCGCAGCGACCACCAGCCTTTGCCTTTGCCTCTGCCGGTGCCTAAGCCTACGAGGGCAGCGAGTTTCGCTGCCAACACCACGACAACCCATGAGAAAGAGGTTTTGATGGCTGACGAAGAGAAGAAACAGGCCCCGAGCAGCGACCAGCAAATCGCCGTTCAAATCGACCCGCAGCACGGCAACGGCGTCTATTCCAATCTGATGATGATCAGCCACCGCAAGGAAGAGTTCATTCTCGACTTCATGTTCCTGCAACCGCAGCGCGCCGGAAAGGGCCAGTCGATCGCGACCCTGCGCTCGCGCGTCATCACGTCTCCCGAACACGCGAAACGTATCCTGCGCGCGCTCGGCGAGAACGTCGCCCGCTACGAATCCGCCTACGGTACGATTCAAGAAGCGACCGACATTCCCAAAGTCATGCACTGAGGTCGCGATCGACTGCGCGGACGACCCGTGACAACCCTCGAAACCAAGTTCGATCTGACGCTGCTCGGCTATCGCAACGATTTGTCGCGCGAGCGCACCCTGGCTTTCCTCCATCGTCTGCCGGAGGCCCGAGGCGGGCCGGTCGACCTTCACCGCGACGCCCCCCTACCCCGGACGATTCTCGAGGGCCTCGACCACGCTACCGGCCTACAACTCGTCACCGAGCTGCGCCAACGCGGCGCCCAGGTCAGCTTGCGCGGCTACGACTCCGAGCTGCAACAGGAGCCGGTAGAGCCGCCGACACCGAGCGAGCGTGGCGCGCATCCGTTGCAGGTCGCCTTCATCGCGATCGCGGCGACCCTCGTCCTCTTCGCCGCGGCCCGCACCCTGCAGGTACAACGCCCCGCTCTGGCGCCAACCGCGGCATCGCAATTCGCAACCGCACTGAGTTCCGGAAACGTACCTCTGCAGCGGCATCGGTTGAACCAAGAGGCCGTCGATCTCAACGCGGCCGGCCAGTTCGAGGAAGCGGCGCAGCGGCTCTATGACGCCATCGAGCGGGCTCCCGGCGAGCAGGTACTCTACGCCAACTTACTCACGGTGCTACGCAACTGGGCTGTGGCCGAAATCAACGCCGGCCGGCCGGAGCGCGCCGTCGACCTGCTCGACGAGGCGCTCGAGATCAGGGGAGAACCGTCCCTCCTGGCACTTCTGGGAATCGCTCAGGAGCGACTCGGCACCCTGCACGATGTAGCAGGCAACCTCGAAAAGGCAGTCCAGCTCGGCAACAGCGAGCCGATGACCTTCGTCGCCCTCGGCCGCGTCTACCGCAAGCAGGGGGATCAGCAGGGTGCCGCCGAGATGTTTCAGCGCGCGCGCGAAACCGGTGCCCACGGCACCGATTTCGAAGCCATGCTCAAACGCATCGAGCGCGAGCTCGACGCCGAGTGGGATTTCGTCGACTTCAACACCCCGCACTTCCGCATCTCCTTCGCGCAGGGGGAAAATCGCGAAGCCGCGCACATCGTTTCGCAGGTCCTCGAAGACGCCTACTTCTCGGTCGGCCGCAAGCTCGATCTCTTTCCAGCCACCCCGACCGACGTGGTTCTCTACCCGAGCGAGGATTTTCACACGGTAACGCAAACCCCGGACTGGACCGGCGGTGTCTTCGACGGTCGCATCAAATTGCCTGTGGGCGGGGTCGCCGGCCGCAGCCCACTCCTCGAACGCACCGTGCGCCACGAATACGGACACGTACTGGTCACCAAACTCGGGAATGGCCACGTTCCCGTGTGGCTCAACGAGGGCCTGGCCATCTGGGCCGAGGAACAAGAAGACGGCGATCACGAGCCATGGGCCTACGCCACCATATCCGGCCAACGCCTGTTCAGCCTGGGCGATCTTCTGCCACCCTTCACGCGCCTGCCCGCGGATCGGGTCCAGGTCGCCTATGCTCAAAGTTACCTCGCGGTTCGTCTCATCATTGCCAACTACGGCGAACGCCGTCTTCTCGACCTCCTGCGATCGACGGGAAATGGCGATTCGATCGAAACATCCTTCGAAAACGTACTCTCGACCAGCATCGCCACTTTCGAGTCGAGACTGATCGGTGCGCTCACTTCGTGAGGCACCGATAGAACGGCGGCGAACCAGCCGGACACGGCATCTCACGTTTGCAACGCCGCCGGGGCTCGGTAGGCATCGCCGGCCTCACCCTGCGGTCGAGCGCGACCGGTGGCGGCGCGCCGATCGCCGCGCGGCCCCGGCCCGCGCCAACACACCCGGCCAAGTTGCCTTCCACGCGACCGTATGATTCGGTTCGGTGTTCAAGCGAAAAACTCGGTAGGTGCCCAGGTTGGGTGCCCATGTTAGGTGCCCATGTTAGGAGCCCAGGTATGGCTGTGCAGGATGCGCTGGACGAGCTCCGCAAGCGCCACTCCGAAGCGGAGCTCGGCGGCGGCGAAGCGCGAATCAAAAAGCAACACGACGCCGGCAAACTGACCGCGCGGGAGAGGATTGACAAGCTCCTCGATCCGGGGACGTTCGTCGAGCTCGACAAGTTCAAGACCCACCGCTGCACCGACTTCGGCATGGAGAAGAAGAAAACGCCGGGCGACGGGGTCATCACCGGCTACGGCAAGATCGACGGCCGCCACGTCGTCGTCTTCTCCCAGGATTTCACCGTCCTCGGAGGTTCACTCGGCGAGGCATTCGCGCAAAAGGTCTGCAAGGTGATGGATTTCGCCGTCAAACAGGGCTATCCGGTCATCGGCTTGAACGATTCCGGTGGCGCTCGCATCCAGGAGGGCGTCGTCAGCCTCGCCGGCTACGCCGACATCTTCCTGCGCAACGCCCTGGCGTCTGGTGTCGTGCCGCAGATATCCGCCATCATGGGCCCGTGCGCCGGTGGTGCGGTCTATTCTCCGGCAATGACGGATTTCATCTTCATGGTCGAGAAGAGCAGTTACATGTTCATCACCGGACCCGACGTCATCAAAACCGTAACCCGAGAAGAAGTGACGATGGAGACCCTCGGCGGCGCGATCACGCACAACACGCGCAGCGGTGTCGCTGATTTGCACACCCCGAGCGACGAAGAATGCCTGGCTCGTATCCGCGATCTTCTCTCGTATCTGCCCGCCAACAACACCGAGGATCCGCCGCTGGTAGCACCCACCGACGATCCTGAGCGACGCGACGCCGCCCTCAACGATGTCGTTCCGCACAACCCCAACAAGCCCTACAACATGCTCGACATCATCGGCGGGGTGGTTGACGATGGCCGGTTCTTTCAGATCCAACCCGACTACGCAAAGAACATCCTCACCGGCTTCGCCCGGCTCGGCGGGCGCAGCGTCGGCATCGTCGCCAATCAGCCCAACGTCCTGGCCGGGGCCCTCGACATCAACTCTTCGATCAAGGCAGCCCGATTCGTGCGCTTCTGCGACTGCTTCAATGTCCCGATCGTCACGCTTGTAGACGTTCCCGGGTTTCTGCCGGGCACCGCTCAGGAATACGGCGGCATCATCAAGCACGGCGCAAAGCTGCTCTACGCCTACTGCGAGGCGACCGTCCCCAAGATCACCGTGATCACGCGCAAGGCCTATGGTGGCGCCTACGACGTGATGTCCTCCAAGCACATCCGCGGCGACATCAACCTCGCCTACCCTTCGGCGGAGATCGCCGTGATGGGACCCGACGGCGCGGTCAGTATCGTATTTCGCAAAGAGCTGAAGGACACCGGGGGCGACCCCGACAAGCGCGCCGAGCTCGTCGCCGACTACCGCAAGACCTTTGCCAATCCTTACAAAGCGGCCGAGCTCGGCTACATCGACAACGTCATCCTCCCCGAGGATACGCGGCCGGAGTTGATCAACGCGCTCGACATGCTGAAAACCAAGCGCGACACCAACCCGCCAAAGAAGCACGGGAACATCCCCCTTTGACTTGAACCAGGCGCACGGATCGAGCACCGCCCGTGCAAACAGCCAGCGTGACGTTCCTCGTGGAGCGCCACCGCACCGCGCAGCGGAAAACCGAGAGGCGTATGGGAACTCATCGATTCAAGATCGACGGTCAGGACTTCGAAGTGGTAGTCGGCACGCGGATGGGCAGCCGCGTCGACGTATCGGTCAACGGCAAGGCATACGCGGTCGAGATCGAAGCATCGGCGACACCTGCCGCATCAGCCGGCGCCGCTACCCAGGCCACCTCAGTCACCACGCCGGTCGCGGCACCGGTTGCCGCACCTCTCGTGCCAGCCCCGGTCGCGCCGGCGGAACCGATCGGCGGCGGCGCCGGTGAGGTACGCGCCCCCATCTCCGGGGTCGTCCTCAGTCTCGAGGTCGCCGTGGGCGATCAGGTCGAGCCTTCGAGTAAGGTTCTCGTGCTCGAAGCGATGAAGATGGAAAATGAAATCTTCGCCGCTGCGACCGGTAAGATCGCCATGATTCACGTCGAAGCGCAGCAGGAAGTACGCGAGGGCGATCTCCTGGTCACGATCAGATGATCCCGTCTTTGCGCGCCGCTACCGGGCGGCGATTCAGCGCGTCAGACGGTTCAGCTGTTGCAGACGCCCGGCGGCAGCCCAGGACGACGTTCCCTCCCTCGGGTCCACGGTCGTTCGCGAACGAGACTCCAGCGCCAGCGCCACTCCAATCGCAGCGGCGGTGTGCTCATCCGCCCCTTGCAACGCCATGGTGATCGCAGCCGCAGTGGCGCCATCGACCTCGGCAGTAACGCCGGCTTGCGTCAAGCCCGCCACAGCAGCCGCTGTTCCGGTCGCCGCCGGAATTGCCACGGGCTCGGCTTCAACCCAGCGCACGACTCGGGCCGCTACCTGTAAGGCCACCTGCATCGCCAGCATGACCACGAACACGCCGATGAACCGCACTGCCAGCGTGATCATCGCGTAGTTCCAGTCGATGTCGGGACGCGCGTATGCAAACAGCCAATCCATCGACAGCACCTACTTGAACATCGCGATGAACATACCCGCCGCCGCCGCAGTGCCCATCACTCCGGCCAGATTCGGTGCCATCGCGTGCATCAACAGGTAGTTGCCCGGCTGCTCCTCGAGGCCCACCACCTGCGAAACACGGGCCGCCATCGGCACCGCCGAGACCCCCGCCGAGCCGATCAGCGGGTTCATTTTCACCTTGCTGAACTTGTTGAGAAGCTGGACCGTCCAGATCCCGCCCGCTGTACAGAATACGAAATCGACGATGCCGAAGGCGAGAATGGCCAGCGGCTTCCAATCGAGAAAGGTCTCGGCCCGCATGGACTCGCCGACGGCGAGACCGAGAAAAATCGTCACGCCGTTCATCAGGGCGCCACCTCCGGTATCGACCAGACGCTTCACCACGCCGGATTCGCGCATGAAGTTACCCAACATGAACATACCCATCAGCGGCGTCACCGCGGGAATCAACAACGCGATCACCGCCGCACCGATCAACGGAAACACGAGCCGCTCCAACCTCGAGACCTTGCGCATGTTGTCCATGCGGATCATGCGATCTTCCTTCTTGATCAGCGCGCGCATGATCGGCGGTTGGATGATTGGCACCAACGCCATGTACGAATATGCCGCCACCGCGTTGGCGCCCAGCAGATGCGGCGCCAATGCGCTCGTCAGATACACGGTCGTCGGCCCGTCGGCGCCGCCGATGATCCCCACCGATGCCGCCTCCTTGAGCGTAAAACCACACAACAGGGTGCCGAGAAAGGTGATGAACACACCCAACTGGGCACCCGCGCCGACTACCAGTACCTTGGGATTCGCGATCAACGGAGTAAAATCCGTCAGCGTACCGAGGCCGAGAAAGATCACCGACGGCAGGATCTCCCATTCCAAACCGTAATGATAAAAGAAATAGAGAAACTGCGGGACACCGTGTTCGCTGGTTCCCATCAGGGGGGCGAGCGGAAAATTGACGATGAAAATCCCGAATCCGATCGGCACGAGCAGCAGCGGCTCGATGTTCTTCGTCGCCAGAAACATGAAGAACAGGCCTACGGCCCACATGAAGACGTGGCCGAGGGTAATGCTCGGAATGCCCGTCTGAGTGATGAAGATCGTGTAGAGAATTTCCCAGAGTTGGTCCCAAGACATGCGCAGCGACTCCGAAATATTGAGGGAGAAATCAAAAAAACGTGGTAACGCCGAAGTTCCGAGCGAACGCACCGCACAGGGCACCCCGAAGCCCACTGCGCTCCAGCCTGCTTACCCGGTCAATTCGAGCTGACGATCCCGGCGAGCCTACCTCATCGCAGATCGCGCGTCGACGTAGGCCTGACCAGGCGTCGCCCCGCCCTGGCGCGATCGAGATTCTCGCCGACCAGCGAACCGCCGAGGCCGCGTTGCCAAAGATCCTCGAGGATCTTAATGGACTGCTCCCGGTTTCCCGTTTCCGCCTCGACGTAGGCGAGGTACTGCGCCGCCATCGGTAGGGTCGAAGCGTTTTCCATGGCGACGCTCAACATGTGTCGGGCAAACTCCGGCTCGTTGTCCTCGAACGACTCCACCCCGCCCAGCAAATTGGTTTCGGCGATCTCTCCAGCCAGGCGCGTCGCGTACGACGGCTGCGCCTGGACCAGGCTGTTGAGGCGCACCGCGGCGTCGTGCCACGCACCGGTGTGGCGCTGCAGCCGCACGATATCGAGACTGACCGAATACCATTTGGGTTTGCGGGCAAGTGCTTCTTCGAACATTCCTATCGCCGCTTCGGGATAGCCGCGCGCCTTGTAGATCATGCCGAGCTGGCGGTAGGCAGCCGCCGAGACGCTCTCCTCTCGAGTATCGGTCGCCGGCAACAGGACATCCTCGGCCTCTTCCAACCGTCCCATCCGAGCGTACAGGCTACCCAGCTGAATGCGCGCCGTCGCATGCTCGGGATTGAGCTCGACGGCGCGTTCGAGCGGGCCGATGGCCTCGCTACCCTTACCGCTTTGCAACAGCGCACTGCCGAGCGAATATTGGTTGCGCCAGTGGTCGGGCGCCTTCGCCACCGAGTCGCGCGCCAGCGACAACTCGTCCTGCAGGACGCGATTGCGCGCGACGGTTCCCCAACCCAGCGCCGCGATACACAACGCCGCGACGATCACACCTCTGCGTTCGTACGACTCCGTTCTCGATGCCGAGCCGCCGGCGAGCCATCGCAGCGCGTCGGCGCTGCCCACGACCACCATCAGAGCGAGACCGAAGATCGGCATATACATCCGATATTCGAACGCCGCATCGACGATCGGGATGATGCTGGACGAGGGCGACAGCGTGATGAACATCCAACCCAATCCGAACGTGATCCAGCGGTGACGCGAGTAAGCGGCGACAGCGATCGCGACCAAGCCTACCAACACCGCCAGCGGCGCCAGAACCTGCCAGGTCGCGAAGGCGTCGGCAAAGGGCCAGCCATAATCGAAACACTGCTGCGTCGGCGCGAGGAAGAGCCGTAAGTACCACAGCACCACACCGAACTGGGTGATCAAGTACCTCCACGGTGTGATGCCGTCGAGTTCGAGACCAGCACTGGGAATGAACATCCAGGCACTCTGTCCACTCGCTGGGTCGGCCAGACCGGGGACCAGGAAATGCCGCGCCAGATAGACGCCGTACAGCGTTGGCAGAGCGAGGACAGCGGCGAGACCCCAGCTGAGCCGGCGTTTTTCCCCGCGCAGGAAGCAGGCGTAGTAGAGAAGCAACGCAGCCGGCAACGACGCCACGGTTTCCTTCGACATGATACCGAGCAGGCCGATGCCGCCGAGAACGGCGGCGAGCGGGACACCCCGCAAGCGGATTCTCCCGGACATCGCCGCGGCGAAGACCCACACCGCCGCGAGGTAAAACAGCGCCGCCAGGCTCTCGGCTCGCTGGACGATGTAGCTGACGGCCATCGTCTGCAGCGGATGAGCGACGAAAATCAGGGCGGTCAGCAGGGCGAGCATCGATGCTCGCTTGTCATACCGGCCGGCGTGAATCGGTAGCCGCAAGGTCAACGACGCAATCGCGTAGACGAGCAGTGCGTTGATCAGGTGGATGACGACGTTGACGAGATGATAGCCCCACACCCGCTCGCCGCCGCACAGGTAATTCAGAGTATCCAATAGGTGCGGGATCCCCCGCGAGTGGGTGAAAAATCGCGCGAACGGCTCGAGCGAGTGGGTCTCCGGGTTGGATACAATGACGAAGTAGTCGTCGAAGAGGAACGGGATCGAAAAACTGTTGGCGTATACCGCGGCACCGACCGCGACGATCAGCGCAGCGGCAGCGAATGTGGCCCAAGACGCGGGATCGGACGCGGGATCGGACGCGGGATCGGACGCGTGCTCGGACACGTGCTCAGGCGCATGGGCCGGTCGACCTCGCCGTGAAACCTCGCGCGCGCCGGTATCACGTTCCCGTTTTCGTTTTCGCGCTCGCCCCATGTCGCCTCACCAAGACCATGCGCAGCGTCGGCTCCGCAATTCAACGAGTTGCCGCGCGCCGAGGAGCCCTCGACACCGCCGAACTGAAGCGCAGCCCGTTATGGCGCGCCGCACGAACTGCGAAGGGCCCGCCTGCATCGCAGGCGGGCCCTTGTCCCGTCGTCGCCAGGGGATCTTACGGCAGTACGGTTGCCGAAGACGGGAAACACACCACGTAGGACTTCCTCGCCTCGAGTTGCACCGTTCCAAACACGTTCGTAACCTCGATCTTCGGCCGCGGCGAGAGATTCTGTGACTGCACTTTGTAACACACCAGATGGTCGGCGGCGTTGAAGATTCCAGCACCGTCGACGTCGGCAGGGTTGCAATCCAGAAACGGCTTCTTGATCAGGGCATTGGTCTCGTTCTGGAACTCGTCGTCGAGCGAGGCCACGTTGGTCTTGAGAAACTTCGGGTTCTTCAAGTCCCTCGACTTGTAACACTTGAAGGCATCCAGGTTCCCGGACAGGGGTGTCCCGGCGCACATGCCGGTGAGGCACTGGTCGAGAATCGTTCCTGCCATGCCATCATCGCACGTTGTACCGTCCGGCTCGTTGCCGTCCACAGGACAGCTCGCTCCACTGCCGTCGCAGATCTCGACAGCGTCACAATCTCCCGTCGAGGCGCGACAGATGGTACCGGAATCAAACCCGTCGGCCGGACAATTTGCGCCCGACCCATCGCAGGCCTCGGCCACGTCACAGACACCGGCCGATACCCGGCACTGGGTGCCACTATCAAAACCATCGCTCGGGCAGTTGGGCCCGCCCCCGTTGCAGCTCTCGGCGACATCGCAAACACCCGCCGCAGCGCGACATTCCGCAGCCGAATCGAAACCGTCCGGAGGACAGTTCGCAGCGCTACCATCACAGCTCTCAGCGACGTCACACACACCCGCCGCAGCGCGGCACTCGCCGCCGGACACGAAGCCGTCGGCCGGGCAGTTCTTCGATGCGCCGTCACAGTTCTCGGCCTGGTCGCATACCCCGCCAACCGCGCGGCACTCGACACCAGCTGCGGCGACCGTGTCCGACGGACAGGTGACCGCGAGGCCGTCACATTGCTCCGCCACATCGCATGCGCCGGTGGCCGAACGACAAACCGTACCAGCCGGTTCGATCATATCGGCCGGGCAAGCCACCGACACCCCGTCGCAGAACTCGTCGATGTCACACAGGTCGCCACTCGACCCAGCACGGCAAACAACCAGCGCCGACTCGACACTATCGACCGGACATGTCGGCGAAACGCCGTCGCAGACTTCCCCGACGTCACACGTATCGGCCTGAGCCCGGCAGATGTCGCCCGACGTGCGCAGCTGGCACAGATTCGTACAGCACGAGTCGGCGGCCCCATTCGCCGCACCCTGGTCGCAACCCTCACCGGCATCGATGACACTGTTGCCGCAATCCGAGGTGACGTTCAGGGTCAAGGTACTGTTGTATCCGTCGGGCCCGACAGCACGCGCCCACTGGCTGTAATTGTCGGCGCGGATACCGTCGATCGTACCACCGCAACAGTCGTCGACGTTGTCATACCCCATCAGAACGGCAGCGTCCTCGCCCCCCGAAGCACTGCTGCAAATGAAGCCGCTGCATCCGGTGTTGGAGAACGCGTCGATGTCGAACGAAATCGTGACTGTAAAACTGGCGTTGCCGCTGCCACTGGCAACCCCGCTATCGCTGCGCGACCCGCTGAACTGCACCGAAGACTCGGCGTTGTTCGAAGGGTTGTCCGCAGCTGCACTGGGACTCGCCGAAAAGCTGAAGTCGGAGGTGTCGACGTCGACGTTAATGGTCGTAACGCCAGCGTTGCCGTCCACCTGCGTGCCAACTGCGGTCAGCGTTCCATCGCCGGCAAAGCCGAACAAGCCGAGGACGTCCTGGGCCAGGTCGACAGTCCAGTTCTCGACGACCAGCGCCGTCACGTCGACGCCGAGCGCGTAGCGAACTTTGCCCTGCTCGTACTCGTCGCTGAAGTCCGTGGCGGAATCGGCGGCAACCCCGGCATCGATATCGAAGTCGATCGACGTGCTGCTGCCCGGACTGGCGCTCGATGCGGTAGCCCCCGAATCGCTCACGCGCATGAAGTTACTGTCGGCGCCACCGGTCGGCTCGGAGCATGCCGCGGCAGCGGTATTGTATGCGGCTTCGGCGTCGTTGCCATTGTCGCCATTCGCGGTCACGCAGGTCGTGTTGTTGGCGACACTGGTAATCGTGATCGTGGCAGCATCCGCGGATCCGCTCAGTCCGATCAAGGCCAGAGCGCCCGACAACGCGACGAAAGCCCCAGCTCTGAAAATCTTCATCAGTCCCCCCCCGCCGCGGCGCGCCATCCCTCGACGGAGGCACCCTTGGCCCGGCGAAGCTATCAGAGTCTCTGCCTCACGAGCAAGAGAATTTCGTACCCCTCGGGACAATTCATAACCACCCGAATCCAGATGACAATCTCTCCAACCCCGGGAGATTCACCGACTCCGGGGAGAGCGCATTGCTACCGAGCGTTCCGGCCTTTCTCGGTGCGCGAATCCGGGCCAACCGCCGGCTCGATCCACGGCGTCCGCAGCGGCACACGGTCGTTCTCGAGCAGCGCCCACAACGCCAGCGCCGAGACGTGCGCATCCGATCGGGGCACGGACGGGTTGCGCGGCCAACCGCCATCAGCGTGCTGCAGCGTGAGGATTTCTCGTATCCAATCCGGCTGCACTGCATCGGCCGCTCCTGCATAGTAGAGCATGACGACCGCTTCGATCCACAGATCGGTGACCGAGGAGTAGGTAGAGGCCAACTCGTCGCGCCGTTCGACGAGCGCGACCAAGAGCCCGATCTGCTCGCTGCGCAGCGCGGCCAACCGCTCGCGCCGCACGCAGCCGTTTTCGACGCTCCACTCACTGGCGAGCAGCGCATGGGTCAGGGCATATCCGCCGGCCCGTGAGGCTTTGCCGAGAATTTCGATCCAGTCATCCGGTAGGTCGATGCGGTCACAGTGCAGCGCGCTGGCGGTAATCCGGTCGATGACGTGCGGTAAGTCGGCGATCGTCTGTTTGGCGATGGCCGCATCCGGATCGTCGATGCGCCGGAACACTTCGAACATCTCCGGCCGCGCGGTGTCGCCGCGAACGGCGTGCGCCTTCTCACCGCTGGCGAGTGAGACTTCGAACCCGAAACGCCGCCGCATGTAACCAAAGAGGCTGATCCAACTAGGGTCGGCAACGTCGACGTGAGTCCCGAAGTACCTCCGGCCGCGCTCGATCGCCGAGCGGATCCGCGACGCGGTCGGCGACTCCGCAGCGGACTCGCAAGCGGAGCCCCACAACGCACTGCGCGCACACCTCGCCGTCCCGCAGCCAACGCATTCTCCCGGCCCATCTCCGCCAGCGACCACCCACACCCCCGCGATGATCCCGGCCAAGCACAAGCCAGTTATCGCGACCGCCTGCACGGCACCGAATTTGCGTTCCGATCTGCGCATTTCAGCAGCCTATTATGGGAGATTGGTTCCGAGAAGTGGACCGAGCCGCAACATATCCCAAGCAGACCCACCGGTTTCCGCACAGGCGGCGGTCTCCTCGCCAACCGTTGATAACGGGCACTCCCACTGCATAGAAACGACCTGCCAATGCCGCATCCGTTCTTGCCAGCAATCATCCTGTTGCTCGCCCCGGCCGCCTACCCGAGCTGGCGCCCGGGCCTGTTTCAGCACCGAGCGAGCGGACTGATGCCGGCGATCCTCTTCCACGCACCCTACCAATCCAATGCCCCAATCTCCTAACTCAACGCTCGAGGTCCGCCCGTCTCAGCTTCGAGCTCGCGGCCACTCAGCGGCAGCCGAGCTCCCGGCTACAATGGGGCGAATCGATCGGCGGTCGTGGGCACCGCTCGGCAATAAATCGGGAAGCACGGAGGATATCCGTCACCGATGCGCCACTGGACGCAGCATTCCACCCGGGCGGCGCCGGGCGGCGGCAAACGGAACGGAATTCACGCGCACGCGGCGGGTTCGCGTGACCAGAGACTGCAAACAACTGCAAGCTGCGCCCGCGCACCGTGCAGGAATCTGCAGTGCTCATTTTCGCTCTGAAAACGGGCGCGACAGCGCCGATACCCCGCCCCTGGAGGGGCGGAGTGTCACGAAATCCAAGGCTTGCGCTGGTCCGACCACGTCGGAGTACCCCGACACACGGAACGGTGTGGGCGAGCGCCCGGGTTCGGAGACGAGGCCGGTGTAGCTTTCACTCTCCAAGCGTGATCATTCACCCGAAATAGGCACCAACATCGGCGCGACCAGACGCGCTGAGGAGCGCAATGGCCGGCCCAAGGCCGGGAGGAGGACGCCGGGATGGATTCACACCGCGAGCTGCTCGCCAAGCACGACCCCGATCTCTACGCAGCCCTGGTCGGCGAAGAGGCCAGGCAACGGCGCGGCGTAGAGCTCATCCCGTCGGAGAACTACACCTACCCCGAGGTACTGGCGGCGCTCGGCTCGGTTTTCACCAACAAATACGCCGAGGGGTATCCCGGCCGGCGCTACTACGGCGGGCAGGAGTACACCGACGTGATCGAAAACCTCGCCCGCCAACGCGCCTGCGCGGTGTTTCGCAGCGAGCACGCCAATGTGCAGCCGCTATCCGGATCGCCGATGAACCAGGCGGCCTATCTGGCCTTCCTCGACCCGGGCGACACGGTGCTCGCCATGGACCTGTCGCACGGTGGCCACCTGACACACGGCGCCCCGGTTTCCCACATGGGTCGGATCTTCAACTTCGTCCGCTACAAGACGAACCCGGACGACGCCGGGCGGATCGATTTCGCCGAAGTGCGCAAGATGGCGATCGAGGCCAAGCCCAAGATCGTGCTGTGCGGCTACACATCGTACCCGCGCGACTACGACTACGCGGAGTTCAAAAACATTGCCGACGAGGTCGGCGCGCTGACCATGGCCGACGTCTCTCACATCGGCGGACTGATCGCCGGCGGTGCCATGCGCAACCCCATGGACTACGACTTCGACCTGATGACAACCACCACCCACAAGAGCCTGCGCGGTCCGCGCGGCGGCATGATCCTCTGCAAGAAGGAGCACGCGAAGAAAATCGACAAGTCGGTGTTTCCCGGACTACAGGGCGGCCCCCACATGAACACCATCGCGGCCGTCGCCTACACACTCGAGGAAGCGGCGACCGACGGATTCAAGGACTACGGCAAACAGGTTCTGACCAACGCCAAGACGTTGGCCGCCACCCTGATGGCGGAGGGCGGCCAGCTGGTGACTGGCGGCACCGACAATCACATGATGGTCCTCAACACCATCGAGAGTGTTGGCATCGACGGCAAGGAAGCCGAGAAGGTGCTCGACGCGGTTTCGATCACCACCAACAAACAGATCATCCCCGACGATCCCAACCCGCCACTGCGGCCGAGCGGAATTCGCATCGGTACGCCGGCGGCGACCACGCGCGGGATGGGCGAGCAGGAGATGAAACGCCTCGGCGGCTGGATCATGGAAACCCTGCGCAATCGCGACGACGCGGCCTTCCTCGACCAGCGCAAACGAGAAGTCGAGAGCTTCTGCCAGAACTACCCGGTGCCGGGGATATGAGCTGAAACTCGCTGCGCTCGTACCGCTCAGGCAAAGGCTGAAAGCTCAACGCTGAAAGCTGCCCCCGCCCGAACCATCCGCCGCACACCATCCGCCGCACACCATCCGCCTCACACCATCCGCCTCACACCATCCGCCTCACACCATCCGCCTCACACCATGGGCGCAAGTCCTCTCAGGCGAGAGTTCCGCCGTCGACGCGGATCGACTCGCCGTTGATGTGGACTCCCTCGTCCGACGCGAGCAGCGCGATCACGTCGGCAACCACCTCCGGTCCACGCGCTTTGTCGAGCGGCATGTGGCGTTCGATCAGCTTGAAGTCGAGATCCTTCGGCAGGTTACTGCGCGTGGTCATCGCCGTCTTGATCGAACCGGGCGACACCGCCTTGGCGCGCAACCCCTTCTTACCGTATTCCACCGCCAGGGTTCTGGTCAGCGCCATCACTCCCGCCTTGCTGGCGCCATAGGCGGCGGCGTACGGCATGCCGGCCAAAGCTGACGTCGAGGAAGTGTTGACGATGTTGCCGCCGCTCTCGAGCAAATGCGGCAACGCAGTCTGACAGAACAAGAAGGTTCCGGTCAGATTGATCGCCAGTACCTGGTTCCACCGTTCCAGCGAAAGCTCGTGCGTGTGGTCGAGACTGAGTATTCCGGCGATATTGATCAGCACATCGAGTCGTCCAAACTCCTCGATGGATTTCTCCACCGCGGCGCGAACTTCCTCCGGCCGGCTGACGTCGCAGGTCAGGTGGACCGCTTTGGCGCCGGCTTCGCGACACCTCTGCGCCGTCTCGGCGAGTGCCTCCTCCTGTACGTCGATCAGCACCAGACTGGCACCCTCCGACGCCAGTCGCTCCGCAGTGGCACGGCCAATGCCGGCCGCCGCGCCGGTGATCAATCCAACCTTGCTCTCGAAACGCCGCATGAAAATCCTCCAAAATTCACCAAACTGAAACTCGTCTCTCTCGCAGGCTCAGGCAAAGGCTGCGGCAGCGGTGGCTGCAGCCCACCTTGAGCTACCTCGTGAGACTCTGTTAATCCTGTCCAAACGATCGTTTCAATAGCCCGTGTTCCACCACTACCGGCGCGCTCGAGCCCGCCGCAGTTCTCAACCACATCAGCGTCGAATATCCGGCCGTTTCGCCGGGGGAGCACCAACGTGAATCTGAGCTACAGCCAGGAGTACCAAGATTTTCGCCAAAGGGTGCGGAAGTTTCTCCAGGACAACTGGACCGACGAGGATCGCGCCTCGGCACCGGAAGTCGATCTGCAGACCGTCCGCGGCGCCATGGGCGGCGGCGTTCGCAAGGACGCGCGCGCCACCGAGTTTCGCAAGAAGGCGATCGCCAGCGGCTACATGTACCGCGGCCTTCCGCGCAAGTACGGAGGCGGCGAGCAGCCGCCCGACGCCCTCGAGGCAACGATCATCGCCGAAGAGTTCAAGCGGGCCAAGGCGCCATTCGAGATCATGGGGCAAGGCCCGAGTATGCTCGCTCCAACACTGGTCGAGAAGGGCACCGAGGAGCAGCGACAGAAGTTCGTCGAGCCGACCCTACTCGGCCAGATTCTGTGGTGCCAGGGATACAGCGAGCCCGGAGCCGGCAGCGACCTCGCGTCGCTGCGCACCAGTGCGGTGCTCGACGGCGACCACTGGGTAATCAACGGTCAGAAGATCTGGACATCGAATGCCCATGAAGCGGACATGATGTTTGCGCTGATCCGCACCGAACCGGACAAGCCGCGGCACGATGGCATCACCTACTTTCTCATCGATATGAAGACACCCGGCATCGACGTTCGCCCGCTGCGTCAGATGACCGGCGAAGCGGACTTCAACGAGGTGTTCTTCGACAACGTACGGGTTTCCGTCGACAGTATCGTCGGTAAGCGCGGCGAGGGTTGGCAGGTCAGTCGCTCGACTCTCAAACACGAGCGCGCCCTGATCGGCAACGCCTCTCTGGCGCGGCGCACCTTCGACGGCCTGGTCGCACTGGCGCAGGTGGTCGAGGTGCGCGGCGAGGTAATCATCAAGGATCCGGTCATTCGCGATCGCATCGCCACTGTCGAAGCGGATCTGCTGGCCGCCGAGTATAACGGCTACCGGCTTCTGACCCTCGGCGCCAAAAACGAAGACCCCGGTCTCGCCGGGTTGGTTCCCAAGCTGCATTCGACCAACCTGGTCTACACGGTAGCCCGCTTGGCGATGGACATACTCAGCGACCGCGGGCTGTGCGCGCCAGGCGAGCCCAACGCGCCGGACATGGGCGGCTTCTCCACGGCTTACATGTGGTACTGGGGCATGGCCCTGGGCGGCGGCGCACCGAATATCCAGCGCAACATCATCGGCGAACGCGGGCTCGGTCTGCCACGCGACGCCCGCAAGTAAGAGGCCACTATGGATTTCGGACTGTCGGAAGATCAAGTTCTGCTCAAGGACACCGTGCACCGCTACCTCGAGACCGAGTGCCCGACGACGCGAGTGCGCTCGATCATGGAGAGCGACGACGGCCACGATACCCGCCTGTGGCGCGGACTCGCGGAGCTCGGCATGCCGGGCCTGATCGTGCCGGCCCGATTCGGCGGCTCTGAGCTCGAGATTCTCGACCTCGCCCTGATCGCCGAGGAGAGGGGCTGGGCGGCAACACCGGGACCGTTTCTCGGCTGTGCGATGGCTACCGTGGCGCTCGGCGAGTCGGACAGCGAGGACGCGAAAGCCGCGTGGCTGCCCAGGATCGCCAGCGGCGAGGCACTCCCTACCTTCGCCCTTGGCGAAAAGGTCGGCGAGTGGGACGCGGCCAAGCTCGAGGCGCGCGTAGAAACCACGCCGGAAGGCGAGCGGCTGAGCGGCGAGAAGCCACTGGTGCCATACGCCGGTGTCAGCAACGTAATCCTGGTCGCCGCACACGATGCCGACGGTCCCGGTCTGTGGCTGGTCGAGGGCGACGCGCCCGGCATCGAGGTAACGCCGATCAAAGGCAACGACATGACCCGCCGCCTCGACACGGTGCGATTCGACAGTACGCCGGCCATCAAGGTCGCCTCCGGAAGATCGGCCATCGACCGGGCGCGCGATGTCGGCCTGGTACTGATCGCCGCCGACTCCTACGGTGGCGCCAACCGTTGCCTGCGCATGACCGCCGAGTACGCGACCACTCGGGAACAATTCGGCCAGGTCATCGGCGCCTTCCAGGGCGTCAAACACCAGCTCGCCAACATGGCGACCGATCTCGAACCCTCCCTCTCGCTGTGGTGGTACACCGCACACGCGATGGATCACATCCGCGACAAGGCGGAGCGTCACGCGGCGCTCGCCAAGGCGCACCTCACCGACATCTACGACTCGACAGTGCGCTACGCCATCGAGCTACACGGGGGGATCGGATTCACCTGGGAATTCGACTTGCACCTGTGGTTCCGCCGGGCGCTGTTCAACCGATCCTACCTCGGTGGCTCTACCTACCAACGGCGCCGCGCCACGGATCTCGCCGACTGGTAGGCAATCACCATCTCACCACGCGTCGGGTCGAAGTACGGAAGGAATGAAAGTGGGACGATTGGATAAGAAGGTCGCTGTCATCACCGGCGCTGCATCCGGCATCGGGTTGGCGTGCGCAGAGCGTTTCGCCAGCGAGGGTGCGGTCGTCGCCGGGCTCGATCTGGCAACCCGGCCGCCGTCGTGGGACGGCGTCGAAGCAGCGGCCCCGGAGACATCCTTTATCGGCTTGGTCGACGTCCGCGACGAGACCGCGGTCGAGGCCGCAATCGAAGGCATCCGCAAGGACCACGGCCGCATCGACATCCTGGTCAACGGCGCCGGCGTCGAGGGAGTCGGCGCGGCACACGAACTCGACGCTGCCGACTGGGACCGGACCATGGACATCAATCTCAAGGGATCGTTCCTGGTCGCCAAACACGTTCTGCCAGCGATGATCGAGCAGAGCTCGGGCAGTATCGTCCACGTTGCCAGCGTCGAAGGCATCGAGGGCATGAGCGGCGTGTTGTCCTACAACGTCTCCAAAGGCGGCGTCATTCAGCTGACTCGCTCGATGGCTGTCGACTATGCGCGCAATGGTATTCGCGTCAACTGCGTCTGTCCGGGACTGATCGACACGCCACTCACCAAGATCCTGCAGGACCCCGGTCTCGAGTCGGTCCGCGCACAGATGATCAGCTGGCATTTGCTCGACCGCATCGGGCGCCCGGACGAGGTCGCCGCAGCGATTCTTTTCCTCGCCTCCGACGAAGCCTCGTTCGTCACCGGTCACCCGCTAGTCGTCGACGGCGGTTGGACCGTCGGGCACCGCCTGGAGTAACAGCGCTCGAGTGACATGAAGCCTTACCCTTGCAGCAACTTCCAGCCATCCCACAAGATGAAGCGCACTGCGATCACCGACAGGGTGCCGCGAAACAACAGGACGAAGGTCGCGTCATCGACGCGGTCGAGAATACGGCTGCCGACGGCGTTCCCGGCAACCACCATCAAGGCCATCGCGCCGATGGTCGGCAAGTAGTCGGCAAAGGCAAAGCCCACCAACCCGAAAACCAATGTCTTCGAGGTGTGCGCCAGCGTCTGGCACGCCGCTTTGGTCCCTACCACACCCTGCCGCGGCAACCCGAGATTGAGATAGAAGGGTGCCTGGAGTGGACCGGTGGCACCGATGATCGTGCTGAGGAAACCGATCGCTCCACCGAGAAAGATGAAACGCCTGCCGGGATCGAAGTCCTCCGGGCTGGCACCCAGCATCAACCATCTCGGCCGCCACGTCGCTACCAACACGAAACATCCGATCATCAGTTTGGTGAAATGCGGCGGCAACTTGAGAGCCACCCCAACCCCCACGTAAGCCATCGGAAGCAGGAAAATCGCGTAACGCCAGGTCAGATTCCAGGCGACGTACTCGCGCTGAATGAAGGCCCGCGATCCGTTGGAAACCAGCTGTACGACACCGTGAACTGCAATCGCCGTCACCGGGTCGAGGAAGAACAGCATGACCGTGAGCAGGATGATTCCACCGGCCATGCCGACGATCGCCGACAAGATCGAGGTCACAAATGCGGCAACGCAGAGCGTTACGAGCTGTACGGCAGAGGGATCGATGGCGTGACCTCGGCGGCACCGGACACACGCATCGGCGCGCGAGACCGGTCCCGCAGTTGAGGAACCATACGTGAACGGTCAGAATGCCTGCAACATCGTGCAAGACATTGGGGCAGCACTTCGGACCGACTCGTTGCCTCGACTCGTTGGCCAAACCGGATATGAATTCGACATCGTCGCGAACCAACCTCCACCGCATCCTCGCCAACTCGCGCGACCAGTAGTCAGACCCCGATGAAAGCGCGCATAGCGATTCCGGCCCTGCTCGCGGTGGCCACCCTCGCCGTACTGGCGATCCAGCGGCAGCCACCGCCAATTTGCACCGATCTCAACGTCGCGCTGATCGTCCTCGACGCGGACGGCGTGCGCCACCTGAGCGGCTACGGCAACCCCAGGCCAACCACCCCGAACATCGACCGGATCCTCGCCGGGGCCACGCGCTTCGAGCGCGCCTACGCTCAGGCACCGGCTACGGTGAAGTCGATGAGCAGTCTTCTGACGGGTAAGTACGCTCCGTCCGTAGAAAGCACCGAGGAACCGTTCAAACTCGAGAACGAGCGAACACTGGCGATGCTACTCGAGGGGGCCGGCTACCGCACCGCGGCCTTTTCGCAGAACCCTTGGATATCTCGGACCTTCGGCTTCGCAAACGGGTTCCAGACTTTCGCGGAGATCTCGGGCGAGCCGGTCCCGGGGCGCCCGTTGCCGAATACGGCGGGTGCCATCGAAACACCGTTCACCAAAGCCGTCACCAGTTGGATCGACGAGCCCGCGAAAGTCCCCTTCTTCTTGTACGCGCACCTGCTCGCGCCGCATTCGCCCTACACGCCGCCGAAACCCTTCGCCGGCTCCTTCGATCCGAACTACGCCGGGAAGGTTCGCGACTTCGACGTGTACGCGACCGAGACCGGCAAGCTCGTCCTCACTGCCGAAGAGATCGCGGACCTGCGGCTGGCATACGAGGAGAATCTGGCCTATGCCGACGCGCAGGCGGGTGCCATTTTGCACCACCTGGACGATCTCGGTCTCTTCGACGACACCTTGATCATCCTCACCGGCGACCACGGCGAGGCTTTTTTCGAGCACGGCCGCATGATGCACGGCACCACCCTCTACGACGAAATGCTGCGCGTGCCGCTGTTCATCCATTGGCCGGCCTGTTTGGCAACCATGCCGGCGCGCTATCCTCACCCCGCCGAGCTGCGCCAGCTGTACGCGACCATCGCCGATGCACTCGACATCGCGGGAACCGATCGCAGCGGCAGCTTCCTCGCGGCACTGCGCACGCCCGATGCGCCGCAACCGGTGCGCGCCGACGCTTCCGATCCGTTCACGCACCGGCACATGCGCATGGTGGTCCGCGGCGGATTCAAGCTGATCGAGACGGACCCCGGGGAAGAGGAAGAACTATACGATCTGAGCGAAGATCCCCGAGAATTACACAACATCGCGGGACGGCGGCCGGACCTGGTGGCGGAGCTGCGACCGATTCTACAAGCCTCGGGCGACGAAATCGGCTCCGGCGAAGTCCCCGAAATCGACGCAGCCACACGCGAAAAACTACGCGGCCTCGGCTACCAGATACCCTGACCCGCGCGCCACAACCAGGGACGACCAGGGACAACCAGGGACGACCAGCGACCGCCAGCGTCCGCCACTCAGCTCGAGATGGCCTCCGCGGGGAGGGCGACAGTGACCGAGCCGGTCGCGTGGTCACCGAGATCGTTCGCGGCACGGATCGAAACCTCGACCAGCGCCTCGTCGCCGTCGCGATGAATGCCACTGACGCGCCCGGTGAAGCGGAGAATCTGGCCGGGAACCGCCGGCACCCCCAAGCGAATCTTGATACTCCGCAGCATCGCTCCCGGCCCCGCCCAATCGGTGACGAACCTGGACACGTAGCCGTTGGTCGTGAGGATGTTCATGAAGATATCCGGCGCACCCTGCGCGACCGCAAAGTCGCGGTCGTGATGGGCGGGCATGAAATCACGCGAGGCGATCGCCCCGGCGACGATCACCGTCGCCGTCACCGGCAGCTCGAGCACCGGAAGCTCATCGCCTTCAGCGATCGCGGTTGGACGCGTTACCGCACCGTTGCCGCCGCTCATGATGAGCTCGCCCCGAGACGTGCCGGATCGATGGTCGCCGGGTCGAATTTGAAGATGCGAAACAGTTGCCGGCCGACGACATCCCTGTTCTGGTCGGTGTACGTAGTCACCCAGGTTACAAAATATCCCTTGCCGAGCGACGTCGTCTTTCGCTCGGAGACGGACTCGAGCACGACATCCGATTGCAGCCGATCGCCCAGCGTCAGGTAGCGCTCGAAAGACAGCTCCGAGTTGGTCGCCAGTGTACCGACATAACCCGCCGTATCGAGAACGCGTATCGGATTGTCCTCAGCAATCTCATCCGGGGCCCCGCCGCGCTCGGCAATCCCCTCGATCCGAACCCGTGGCCACGTCCACGTCTGCAACATCGCCGGCGGGGCGACCACCTCGCCGAAACGGGTTTCCGCCGCCGCTTCCGGATCGAGATAGATCGGATTGCGGTCGTCGAGCGCATCGACCCAATGCCTGATCATCGGCAGATTGACTTGGTCCGGTGCGATCGCCGGTCCGCTCGCGCTCAGCGACTGTCCGATCCACTCTCGCAGCTGTTCTACTAGTGGATCTGCGCCTTCCTCGTTCATGTATTCCCCTTGCCGGATCCGCACGACCGGCGCCTCGGCATTCCCAAATCGCTATGTGCTAACAGCCCGTTGAAAAACAGGACACGCGCTGCAAATGGTCTTTTGCCGCTCTGGCTGCGTTGCGGAATCCTCAACAAAAGTAACAACTTTGCCTCCGGATCCGCGCCTTGCCAGAACGCCAAAATCCTCATTTTCGCCTGCGCGCCTCTTTTTCAACGGACT
>Ga0114931_10000339_pt1 | contig 55528 bp, 43 predicted proteins | sample 2SBtaG_FD_89579 | JGI IMG/M metagenome (GOLD analysis project Ga0114931, IMG submission 89579) | Deep subsurface microbial communities from Kolumbo volcano to uncover new lineages of life (NeLLi) - 2SBTROV14_V59a metaG | ecosystem: Environmental > Aquatic > Marine > Volcanic | place: Kolumbo... | reverse complement strand
TGTTCGGGTTGCCGACGAGCACCACGACGCCACTCCCGGCGCCGGTCGCCGGGAGTGGCGTCGTGGTGCTCGTCGGCAACCCTAACACCGGCAAGTCGACCCTGTTCAACGCGCTGACCGGCGCCCAGGCCCAGGTCTCCAACTGGACCGGCACCACGGTCGAGTGCCTCGAGGCCGCGCTGGAGCTGCCCGGTGTGGACCGTCCGCTCAAGGCGGTCGACGTGCCCGGCACCTACTCCCTCGCGGCGCGTTCCCCCGAGGAGCGCATCGCCCTCGACGTGGCACTCGGGCGCGGGGGCGAGCGGCCCGACGTGCTCGTGGCGGTGGTCGACACCCCGAGGCTCCAGCGCAGCCTGTACCTCGTGCTCCAGCTCTTGGAGCTGGACATCCCGCTGGTCGTGGCCCTGAACCTCGTCGACGAGGCGCGCGCCGAGGGGATCGAGCCGGACCCCGAGGCGCTCGCCGAGGCCCTCGGGGTCCCGGTGGTGCCGATCGTCGCGCGCTCGGGCGAGGGCCTGCCCGCCTTGCGGGACGCCATCGCGCGCGTGCTGGCCGACCCCACGAGCGCCGCGCCGGGCGGCCCGTGCGCCTTCTCCGACGCCCTGCGGGCCGACGCGGACGAGGTGGTCGCCGCCTTCGGCCCCTCCCTGCAAGCGCTCGCCGGCCACGACGCGGCCCGTGCCCGCGCGATCGCCTTGTGGCTGATCCTGTCCGTGGACGGTCCGGGCGGGCTCGCCCGTGAGGCCGACATCCCGGCGGAGGCGGTGCTGGCGGTGCGCGAGCGCGCGGAGCGGGCCAGTCGCGACCTCGAGGCCGAGATCATCGGGCAGCGCTACGCGTGGATCGACGCCCGCGCGCCCCTCTTCGTGCGCCAGGGCGAGCGGCCGGCCGGCGGCACCCTGTCCGAGCGCATCGACCGGGTGCTCCTGCATCCGGTGAGCGGCGCGATCGTGTTCCTCGCGGTGATGGCGGTCGTGTTCCGGGCGCTCTTCTCGTGGAGCGACCCGGCGATCTCGGCGATCGAGGTGGCCTTCAACTGGCTCGGCGGCGCGGTCGGCACCGGCATGGACCACGTGATCGCCGTCGCCCCGTCCTTTCTCGGCGGCCCGCTCACCGTGCTGCGCGACCTGCTGATCGGCGGGGTGATCGACGGTGTCGGCGCGGTCCTCTCCTTCCTGCCGCAGATCGGCCTGCTCTTCCTGTTCATCGCGGTGATGGAGGATCTCGGGTACCTCTCGCGCGCCGCGCACCTGATGGACCGGATCCTCCGCGCGGCGGGGCTGCCGGGCCGCGCCTTCGTCCCGCTGCTCTCGGGCTTCGCCTGCGCGGTGCCCGCCGTGCTCTCGACGCGGACCATGCCGCGCTTTCGCGATCGGCTGCTGACGATGATGGTCGTACCGCTCACCTCGTGCTCGGCGCGGCTGCCCGTGTACACCCTGGTCATCGCCTCGCTGTTCCCTGCGACGGTCGAGGGCTGGCCCTTCGATCTGCGTCCCACCGTGCTGTTCGGGATGTACCTCCTCTCCACGGTGGTCACCCTCGTCGCGGCGACGGTGCTCGGGCGCACGGTGCTTCCCGAGGACCCGACCCCCGAGTTCCTGGAGCTTCCCCCCTACCGGATGCCCCATCCCAAGACGGTGGGGCGCACGGTGCTCGCGCGGATGGGCGACTTCGTTCGCGAGGCGGGGCAGGTGATCCTCGTCGCGACCATCGTGCTGTGGGGGCTGCTCTACTTCCCGCACCACAGCCCCGAGCAGGTGCTGCCGCCCGAGGTGGTGCAGTCGGTCCACGACCCGGCGCAGCTCCAGCGGCTGGCCGCGCCGGTGCGCATCGAGCAGTCCTACGCCGGGCAGATCGGCAAGACCATCGAGCCGGTGCTCGAGCCCCTCGGCTACGACTGGCGCATCGGGATCGGGCTGATCGGCTCCTTCGCCGCCCGCGAGGTGTTCGTCTCCACCCTGGGCGTCGTGTACGGGGTGGGGGACGCCGACGAGCACAGCACGAGCCTACGCCAGAAGATCCGCAACGCGAAGCTCCCGGACGGGCGGCCCGAGTACACCCCGTTGACCGGGCTGTCGATCCTGGTGTTCTTCGCCTTCGCCTTCCAGTGCCTGTCGACTCTGGCGGTGCTGCGCCGCGAGACGGGCGGCTGGCGGTGGCCGCTGTTCATCGCGACCTACATGGGCGTGCTCGCGTGGACGAGCGCGTTCCTCGTCTACCAAGGCGGTCGGCTCCTCGGCTTCTCCTGACGCGACCGGTCCGTCAGTGGGCGTAAGCGCGCTTCGGTCCACCTGGGGTAGGCTCCAATGCACGGGGACACGCCCACGATGCGACACGTGATCGGCCTGATCTGCTGCCTGTGGATGCCCGCTGCCTGGGCGCAGACGGCACCGCCCGAGCCGGAGCCCGAGCACCTGCCGGTTGCCGACCCGGTACCCCCGATGCCGCAGCCGGACGCCGTGCCCGCGCCGTCCGAGGAACCGGCGCCTGCCGCGTCCGCCGACGAGTCGAGCTCCGAGGCCGCCGCTCAGTACAAGGTGGGGCTCGATCTCATGGGGCAGGGCAAGTACGCCCAGGCGTGCGCGATCTTCAAGAAGGTGTCGCAGACCTGGCCGGGGTCCGACTACGCGGTGAAGGCCGAGCAGCAGATGGCCACGGCGGCGCTCGCCGAGGGCGGCGATGCCTGTGGCGGAGAGGCCCCCCAGGGCGCGCTCGAGAGCACCGGAGAGGGGACCGCGGAGCCCGCGCAGGGCGCCGTCGCCCCCGCGAAGAAGCATGCGCCGCCTCCCGAGCAGAAGCGCAAGAATGGCAACGTGTCCCTGGCGATCTCGCAGGGTCTCGTCGGCCCGGCGACGCTCGGCGTCTTCGTGCCGCTCGCCCTGAAGATCAACGAACCCGCCGTGTACCTCACGGGCGGCCTGCTCGGGCTCGGGGCCGGCATCGCCCTGCCGCTGGTGCTCACGCGCAAGCACCCGGTGACCGTGGGCCAGGCGATGGTCATCTTCTCCGCGGAGGCGATCGGCGGGTGGAACGGGCTCATGCTCTCCGCGGCGATTCCACCGCTGTGGAACTCCGACACGGGGCCCTTCCCGCTGATCACCGCCGGCACCCTGCTCGGCGCGGGCGCGGGCACGGCCGCGGCGCTGCTGCTGAAGCCGTCGGCGGGCCAGGTCTCCATGTTCAACGCCGGCGCCACCTGGGGCACCTACTTCGCCGGGATCTCGTTCTTCGTGGCCGGCGTCGACAGCGCTCAGCCCGCCTTCCTCCACCTCGGGCTGGGCGCCGACGGACTCGGGCTCGTCGCCGCCATCCTGTCCACGCAGTTCCCGATCAGCAGCCTGCGGATGAACCTGATCAACCTGTCCGGCTACGCTGGCGCCCTCGGCTTGGGCCTGGTCTACGGGATCATCTCGCTCGCGGCCGACAGCACGAGCACCGGGGCCTGGTTCGGCGTCCTCGGCACCGGCGCCATCGGCGGCATCGTGACGGGCGTGGTCCTGACGCGACACACCGACGGCGACCGCCAGGTCACCGACCTGTTCCGCGGCGCCCCGATCGTCGTCGAAGGCGGCCACGCGCACTTCGGACTCCCGATGCCCACGCCGCGCGTGGTCCGGGACGGGTCCGTCGGCGTGGACCTCCCGCTGGCCTTCGGCAGGTTCTAGCTCCTGGGTGAAGCTCGTTCCACGCGGAGCGGGTTGACGATTTCTTGACATATCACGGATCACAGGTCGAGTTGGGAAGGCGCGATCCCGATATGATCCCCAATTCATCCACGGCGATGAACCGCATTTCAGGCGGATCCAGGGGAAAGTGTCCCCAGCCGTGATGGGCTCGTCGCGGGCCGTGGCTCGGGCTCTGGCGTGCAATGGATTGCCCGATGAGTGGCGTAAAAAGCCAGGTTCTACCGTGAATCCAAGTTGGCACGCTCCGTGCAATGTCCCCGTGCGGCACCTGGGAGAGCCCGGGTCCGACCGAGGAGGTTGCTCCTCGGAGCGATCTTTGACGTCGAAAACCCCATGAAGGTCCGTGGAAAGGCCTCGCGGGGCTGCACTCGGAAGGCCAACGCTTCGGCGGCGGCACGAAGAGGGCGGCATCGCGGAACGCGCTCCACGACTTCGCGCACCGGACAGACTCTTCCGGGCACCGGCCCTCGCAGGCAGCTCCGCTTCGGCGGAGCGATGGCGAAGGTCGCGTCATCGGGGTCGCGGGACGACGCTGAAAAGGCGTCGGCACGCGGCTCGGCTTCGGCCCCCGACGGCGCCGCACACCACGGGCTTCGGCCTGCGGGATGCGGGAGAACCTGGAGAGGGATCCCGGCTGCCCACCACCCCACCGCGGTTCGCCGCGACGGGCGGAGGGCACGGCGCCTCCGAGCCTCGGCTCGGTACGCGCCCGCCGACCATGGCACGGTCGGGTCGGAGCGGAACACGAGGGACCTCGAAGGGGAACAAAGCCCATGGAAGGAACGAGCGTCGCGCTGCTGGCAACGGCAGCACGACGTCAACGGACTCGTCAGCGGAGCAAGGCCCTGTAGCTGGTCGCTCTGCAGTTGATTCGACGGGCCCGCGTCCACTCGCTTCGGCGGGTGTGGCGCATCGCCGCTTTCGGCGGCGCCGAGGCTTCGGCCGCGGTGCACCTCGAACGGCGTCTTCGGACGCTGCGCGGGGGTCGGAGCGGACCGCGGGGTGCCTACCCCGTCGGTGGCTCGGTCGCGCGGTCCAGGTCGGCGCTTCGGCGCAGGCTCCGGTCGTGTCGGCCCTGCGCGGCTGCCCACGGATGCTTCGGCGTTCGCGTGCACCACGCGCTCGATGACGTGGGGGTCCGCTTCGGCGGATCGGAGCATCATCGAGTCGGATCATCTGTCCTGTGTCTGCGCGCCCCGCGCTCCTCGGAGCGCCGCCGCGCACGGAACACCCTGTCGCCCTCGGGTGGTGGGATGCCGGATCAGGTCGTCGCTTCGGCGTCGGTCGGGCCGGACAGGACGGCAACAGCAGGAGGGCAACGGCCGTCGTGAGGCGGTACGGCTGCGGACGAGGGGAACTCTTCGAAGGGTGTGAACCGCATCGCGGGGAACGCGCGGAGGCTCCCGAGCCCCAACCCACCTTCGGGTGGCGGGCGCTTCGGGCCCGAGCAGCGGGAAACGCGGTGAACCCTGGATCGGCAGCGGGATGCAACAAGCTCGCGACCGTCCGCGCGGAGAAAGCCGTCGAGGTGGTGAGAAACCACGAGGGCGGAACGTGAGCCGGCGGGTGGAACCGTCGGACCGAAGGGGGCTTCGGCTCCCGGGAGTGGACGCGTGAACGGCATGTCGGTGGAGGGGCGGTCTTCGAACGAATCCCACGAGAGAAGGAGCAGGCGAGAGCCGGCTCCGGCGCTTTTCCGAGCGCTCTGAAGGGGAGGTCGAGCCCATGAGGGCTGGCGTCCATTGGCTTCGGCCGGTGGCGGCGCGAGTCCCGGGAACACCTCGTAGTCCAGGCCGGTGACGGCCAAAGGCCAGGGAGGGAGCGGCAAAGTCCAAACGAGCCGCTACTTGGATCCGCGCACGAGCAAAGGATTTCCCAACGCTCGAGCGGCCTTGAAGGGCGGACCAACCCCACGAGAGCAGCCCGGACCCTCGGGTCCGGAATCGGATGAGCGCTCGATGCTCTGCAGGGACGTTCCTCGGGCTTTCGTCAGGTGTCAACTTCAGCCCCCGGGCCTCTCGGTCCGGGGGCTGTTCCTTTTTCAGACCCCGCCGAGCGGATATGCTCGCCGGGCCCCGAGGCAGCGGAGGCCTGGCATGGACGAGCGGCTCGAAGCGGGTCGGCACCACCTGATCAACGGTTCGCGAGCCCTGGAGCAGGGCTACCCGGACGACGCGCACGCCTACTACCAGGCGGCGCTCCTGCAGTTTCGCGGCCCGGAGCTGCGGCTGGGGGAGGCGCACGCGCTGCGCGGGCTCGCCCGCGTGGAGCTCGCGCAGGGGGGCCACGAGGAGGCCGAGAGGCTCGCCGCGCGGGCTGTCGTGGCCTACGAGGATCTCGAGGAGGAGCTGGAGCGGCTCGATCCGGAGGGCGCGATCCGCGAGATCCGCAAGCGAGCGCTCGAGGGGGAGGCCGCAGCGTGGATCGTGCGCGCCGACGCGCGCCTCCGCTCGGGCAGCAACGGCGAGGTGCTCGCGGCCCTGGAGCGGGCCCGCACCCTGGCCGAGGCGGTGCGCTACCCGCCCCTGCTCGCCGACGTGGACCTGATCCTCGGGCGGGTCGCCCTGCGAGAGGGACGGGTCGAGGAGACCCTGGAGCGCTGGAATCGCGCGCGGTCCCTGCACCACGAGGCGACCAACCCCCAGGGCGAGGCCGGGGTGTGGCTGCTGCTCGCGGAGCTGCACCGGTGGCGGGGCGACCCCGACGCGGCGCGCGCGGCCCTCGACAAGGCCGGGCCCCTCGCCGAGGCCCAGGGGAGCGATCGTCTCCTCGGGCGGGTCACCTACGGCCGGGCGGTGCTGGCGCTCGCGAACGGGAACACCTCGGAGGCCTCGGTCGGCTTCGACACGGCACTGCCGCTGCTGCGGCGGGCAGGCGACTTCGAGATGGCCGGCTACGCCCACCTCGGACTCGCCGAGGTTGCCAGCCGCACTGCGGTCGACGGGGCCCGCCCCCACCTCACCGAGGCCCTGCGCCGTCTCGGAACGGTGGGGAGCCGCCACGGCGTCGCCTCCACCGGGCTGCAGGTCGCGGCGCACGCGCTCCGCAGTGGCGAGCCGGAGATCGCGCTCGTCGCCGCGGCCGCAGCGTGGTCCCTGTGGCGCACGGCCGACCCGGTGCGCGGCCAGGGGCAGGCACTCCGCGCGGTCACTCGCGCCCTCCACGCGCTCTGCGGCCCCCTCGACGCGCTGGTGGCGGCGCTGGTGCGCGCGTCGGTCGCCGGCGAAGACCAGCCCTCCGCGGTCGCGATCGCCGACTGGCTCCGGGAGGAGACCCCCGAGGCCGACGCCGACGCCCTGCAGGCGCTGTCCTCCGAGGCCCTCCTCGCTCGCCTCGACGAGACGGTCGCCGGCGCGATCGACCCGACCCTCGCCCGCGCGGGCCTCACCCACGAAGTGCTCGACGGCGTGTCCGGGGCGCGGCAGGTCCTCGACCTGATCATCGAGCAGCTCCCCGAGGTGGCCGCTCCCGCGCCGGAGCCCGAACCGGCGATCTCGGCGAGCTATCCGGAGGACGAGGAGCAGCCGACCGGTGCCTTCGCGGTCCTGGGCGGCGATCGACCCGGCAAGGCGGGCACGCCCTCGCCAGCGCCCACCCGCAGGGCCTACCATCCCCCCGCCCCCGACGAGGAGGAGTCCTCATGAGCACCGTCGCTCCCTTCGCCTACGCCGCGGACGGCGAGGTCTACGTCTGTGGGGACGGGCCCGAGCTGTTCTGCTACGCCGGCTTCGACGACACCCCGCGGTGGAAGCAGTTCTGCGACGGGATGGTCGTGGGGGTGGGCGCCTCCATCGAGGGGGTGCACTCGCTCGACGACCAGGGCGGCTACGCGCTGTGGGATGCCCAGTCCGGCGAGAACCGGCTGAAGGTGGCGGTCGGTGCCCCCGGGATCTTCCTGGCGGTCGCGCCGACCGGCGACGCGCTCGTGCTCACCGATCGGGGCGTCACCCGGATCTCCTCGGACGGCACCACCTGGCCGATCTCCTTCTCCGGGGCCACCGTCGCGGCGTGGACGCCGGATGGGCAGCGGGCCGTGTTCGGCACCCCCCAGGGCGAGCTGGTGCTGTTCGACATGCAGGCCGGCGTGCGCGTCGGCGCCGCGGTCCTCGGCGGCCCGGTGGTCGACGTCGATTGGTCGGGCCAGGGCGAGTGGGTCGTGGTGGTGGGCAACCAGGTCGTCTTCGTCGCCGGGGAGGTGGTGCTCACGCCCCCCGAGGAGGGGGAGCCACCCCCATCGCCGATCCGACACACCATGCAGGTCCAGGGGACCCCGACCCACGTCGCGGCCAACGTCGACGGCGTGCTCGTCGCCTGCGACGACGGTGCGAACACGGTGTCCGTCTACGAGACGAACACCTACAGCTCGGGCGGCACCATCGCCTACCAGCGGCCGGTCGGCGATCTGGACTTCGGGCCCGGCACGATGCTCGGCATCGGCCTCGAATACGCCGACGCCAACCGGGTCGAGGTCCTCTCGGGGCAGACCGAGCGCACCAAGCCGGGGCTCGGCAAGGGCAACGCCCCGTGGTTTCCGCGGGTGCAGCTCGACCAGTACGTGCTTCGGGGGGCCGTGGCCACCAAGCGGGCGGGCGGGCAGGCCATCGCCAACGTCCGCCAGGTCCAGAAGCGGGGCGGCAAACGCACGCTGATCATCGTGGCGATCGGCGTGGGCCTCACCTTCCTGTGCTGCGGCGGCGTGGGGATCGCGCTGGCGGTCTGGAGGTTCGTGCTCAATTGACCCGACACAGGTCGCGGAGTACCGCGACCGTGGCCGGGCCGATCGCGGGAACGCGCGCGAGGTCGTCGCAGCGCTTGTAGGGCCCGTTCTGCTTGCGGTCGGAGACGATGGCGGCGGCCTGGTCCGGGCCGATCCCCGGGAGGCCCTGCAGGGCAGTGGAGGTCGCGGTGTTCACGTTCACCTTGCCCTTGGCCCCCGGGGGCGCGATGCCCGGGGCGGCGTCGGGGGCGACCACCAGCCGCGGGCCGACCACCACGAGGTTGCGGAGGCTGTCGACGGTCGCGGGCCCGATCCCACGCACCGAGAGCAGGTCGTCGAGCTTGGTGAAGGCCCCGTTGGCGCTCCGGTACTCGACGATGGCCGCCGCCTTGCTCGGCCCGAGTCCGGGCAGGGTCTGGAGCTGGTCGGCAGACGCGGCGTTGATGTCGAGCGCTGCAGCGAGCGCCGGACGGGCCCACAGGAACATGGCGAGCAGCAGCCCCGCGAGGAGCGCCCACCGGGACCCGAGGCTCGGAGCCCGGAGCCCGAAGCCCGCCATCACAGGTCGATCTCGTCGCCCTTCGGGCCGCGACGCTTCAGGCGCTCGAGGCGCGCCCGGGCCTCGGAGAGGTCCGCGGGTGCGGGGGCGATGGTCAGGGTGAAGCGCTGCCCCTCGCAGGTCTCCGCGGGCAGCTCGGACAGGGGCCAGTCCACGAGGCGGGTTCCGACCTCGAGCACGGCCAGGTCGCCCTCGATGCGGTCGACGGTGACGATGATCTCCATGGCGCCTCCCCGGGTCAGCGGCCGGCGTGCGGCCCCTTCTTGTGCTTCTTCTCATGACCGATCGCGAGGTCGTCGTAGGTGTGGGTCGGCGCCTGCACCCCGGAGAGGTCGGCGCCGAGGTCGACCGCGGTGGTGGTGGGCCCGCTCGACGCTGGGGCCCCGACCACGGTGATCGGCGCAGCGCTCGCCGGGCGGGCGGCGACGGGCGGGTGGCTGAACTGCGGGAGCAGCCCGTGCTCGACCTTCACCTGCGTGCCGTCCGAGGTAACCCGCAGGTGCCCGAGCAGGTCGGTGCGGTACACCGCTGCGCCGGTGCTCTCGAGCCGCGCCATGGTCGCCGTCCCGGGGTGGCCGTAGCGGTTGCCCGCCCCCACGGAGATCAGCGCGATCTTCGGGTGCACCGCCGCGAGGAAGGCGGCGGTCGAGGAGTGGTTGGACCCGTGGTGCGCCACCTTGAGCACGTCGACCCGGGGAAGCCCGCGGGCGAGGAGCGCTTGCTCGGTCGGCTCCTCGGCGTCGCCGGTGAGCAGCATCTTCACCTTCTCGTGCTCGACCAGCAGCACCACCGAGTTGCTGTTCAGGTCGGAGCGCGTGTCGGTGAGCGGCGTCCCGGTGGGGAAGAGCACGGTGAGGACCACCTGGTCGCCCATCTTGATCTTCAGCCCGCGGATCGCGGCCCGGTACCGAACGTTCCGCTCCTCGATCGCCTTCATCAGGCGGTCGTAGGTCTGGGTCGTGTGGGGCAGCCCGTTGTCCATGTACAGGCCGATCGGGAAGTGCCGCACCACGTCTTCCATGCCGCCGATGTGGTCGGCGTGCGGGTGCGTGGCCACGACCAGATCCAGCCGCCCCACGCCCATGGCGCGGAGCTGATCGGCGACGTGCGCGTCCTGGACTCCGGCATCCACGAGGACCGTCTTGCCGCCCGCGCGCAGGAGCAGGCTGTCGCCCTGGCCCACGTCGAGCATGTCCAGGGTGAGGGTGCCCGCCCACGCGGGCAGGGCGAGGAGGCAGGCGAGCAGCAGCGCGGCTGCCGCGAGCAGACGGCGGAGGAAGGTCACGCCGGACCCCTACAGCGGGGTGACGAAGATGCGGCGGTTCGTGTAGTCGTAGGAGGCGGCCCACCACCGGTCGCGGGTGTAGGCGACCTCGTTGTGGTAGCCGACCGCGATGCCGTCGCCGGCGACCTTGTGGGTGCTCCAGGTGCTGCCCGTGTACTCGGCGAGCCACATGTCGTTGTTCTGCCCGTCGAAGTACACGATGGCCGGCTGGCCGTCCTTCTGGAAGATCTCGGTGTCGGCGCCGCGGTAGGGGCCGTCGTCGACGACCTGGTTGGTGAAGGTGCCGGCGCCCGTGCGGGTGGCGAGCATCAGGTCCTGGGTGTTGGCGCGCTGGTAGGCGATGCGGACCGTGTCGCCGCCGACCTGGATCGAGGGCCACAGCCCGGTGTCGCCGTCCGACGCGACCACCGTGTCGGTGTAGGCGCCCGGGAAGCCCTCCAGCAGGTGCAGGTCCCCGGCGGCCTTGTCGTAGAACGCGATGTACTCGGTGTTCCCGTCGATGAGCAGGCGAGCGTACATCCCGGCGTCGGGCGGCGTGTCGCCGACCGCCTGGCCCTCGTAGACCGTGTCGGCGCTCCAGGTGCCGTCGCTGCTCCGCCGTGCGACGCGCAGGTCGCCGTTCTTCACGTCGTGGTAGGCGACGACCGGGTTCCCGTCGGAGTCGAGCGCGAGCGAGGTCCACTGGCCGACGTCGGGCGACAGGCCCGGTCCGGTGTCGGCGACCTCGCTCGTCCAGGTGCCGCCGTCGCGGTAGGCCGCCTTGAGCGCGCCGTTGGAGAGGTCGTAGTAGGAGACCCACACCCGCCCGTTCGCGTCGATCTTCATCGAGGTGTACTTGCCGCGGTCACCCGGGTTGAGGCCCTGGCTGTCGGGGTAGCCGTCGACCTGCTCGTAGGTCCAGTGCACGGTGCCGTCGTCGCCCGGCATGCCCGTGCCGAAGCCGATGGCCCCGCGGGTGTGGTTGTAGAAGGTGACCGCGAGCTCCCCGTCGGGGGCCACGCCCATGGACAGCCACTGGCCGTGGTCGTCGGCCATGTCCTGGTACTGCTGCGGCACGAACTGCAGATCGCTCTTGCAGGCCGAGGACAGCGCCACCGTGGCGAGGAGGAGCGCGGTGCGGAGGGGTCGGAGAGCGGGCATGAGGGGCTCCGGAGCGGGGGTCAATGTGCCACCCGATGCCAGGGGTGTCAATCGGGAAGATCCGCCTCGGAGGCGCCTCAACCGGGGTGTTCGGCGCGGATCGCCGCGAGGGTCGTCGCTACGGCCTCGGCGGTCCGGAGGAGCTGCTCCTCGGAGTGGGTGCTCGACAGGAAGAACCGCAGCCGCGCCGCGTAGTCGGCCACCGCCGGGTACACGATGGGCTGGACGTTGATCCCCCGGTCGCCGAGCCGCTCGGACAGGAGCAGGGCGTGCAGGGAGTTGCCGGTGATCGCCGGCGCGACCCCCGACTCGCCGTGGGCCGGTCCGACGTCGACCCCGCGGGCCACGAGCGCGTCGTGGAACACGTCCGCGTTGTGCTGGAGCTTCTTCACCCGCCAGGGCTCGGCCTGCATGAGCCGGAGCGCCGACAGCGCGGCGACGCCGTTCGCCGGGGTCAGCCCCGCTGAGTACACGAAGCCGGGGGCGGTGTAGCGCAGGTAGGTCACGAGCGTCTCCGACCCGGCGATCCACCCGCCACAGGAGGCGAGGGACTTCGACAGGGTGCCCATCCACAGGTCGACCCGGGCTCCGTCGATGCCGTAGTGCTCGCCGACGCCCCGCCCCGTCGTCCCGACGACGCCGAAGGAGTGGGCCTCGTCGACGAAGAGCAGGCACCCATAGCGGTCCTTCAGCTCGAGGTAGGCGGGCAGCGCGCAGAGGTCGCCGTCCATCGAGTAGACGCCCTCGACGACGATCATCACGCGCCGGTAGTGGCCGCGGAGCTCCCGGAGCTGTCGCTCGAGGTGCTCCGGGTCGTCGTGGCGGAACTGGCGGCGGGCCGCTCCGGAGAGCTTGATGCCCTGCAGGGCCGAGTCGTGGATCAGCTCGTCGTGGATCACGAGGTCCTCGGACTTCATCAGGTGCCCGATGGTCGTGACGTTCGTGGCGTGGCCGGCGGTGAACACGAGCGCGGCTTCCGCCCCCTGGGCCTGCGCCAGCTCCGCCTCCAGCTCGTGGTGGAAGGGGCGCTCGCCCGAGGCGACCCGCGAGGCGCTCACCGAGGTGCCGTAGCGCTCCACGGCCTCCTTCACGTCGGCGAGCACCCGCGGGTCGCCGGACAGGCCGAGGTAGTTGTAGGAGGAGAAGTTCACCAGCTCCCGGCCGTCGACGGTGGTGGTGTCGCGGGCGGTGCCCTGGTGGACGTGGAAGTAGGGATTTCGCAGGCCCTGGGCCCGCACGCCCTCGAGGCGCTGGACGAGGTCCTGTACCTCGGGCCAGGAGGCCGGATCGACCGGGCCGGCGGGCGCCGGCGAGGCGCCGAGGTCGCGCAGCTCCGCGACGAGGCCCTCGGCCACGGCGACCAGCCGCCCGTCGGCGTCGCGGAGCCGGACCGTCCCCACGAAGCGGTCGCCCTGCAGGTCGTCGAAGGTGACCTCGGCGGTCAGCTCGCCCGCGGGCAGCGGCGCGAGCTGGACGTAGCGGGCGATGCCCGTGGGGGTGCCGAGGCGTCCGAGGCGCTGGTGGGCCACGTAGCCGCAGAGCTGCATCGCGCTGTCCAGCGCGAGCGGGTCCGCGGTGAAGGCCGTCCGGTCGGTGCCCGGGACCCAGGCGTCGGGGGTCGTCGTGCGCACGCGGCCGCGCACGAAGTGGGGGCCGACCGCTTCGATCGCGGTGATCCCCTGCAGGGAGGGGCCGTGGAAGGTGACGTCCCGGTAGAAGGTGGCGAGGTCGAGGGCCGGGGCCTCGCCGCCCTCGGTGGGCGCGACGTCCTCGGGGAGCGCTGTGGCGGGCCGCACCCGGGCGCGCCACGCGAGGCGGTCGCGGTCACCGAGGCGCACCTCGGCGTGCTCGGCGCGCACCCGGGTCACCACCCGGACCGGCTCGCGGACCGTCACCCCGCTGAAGAGCTGGAGGTCCTCCACCTGGAAGGGAGCGGTCAGGGCGGCGACGCGGGCGACCTGGTCCAGGGCCGCCGCCAGCGGCCATACCGGAACGCCGTCGATGCGGTGGTCGGCGAGGAAGGGATGCGTCTCGACCGACAGCGTCTGCACGACCTCCGCGGCGTAGGTCGTGGCGGGCAGGTCGCGGCCGTGCACGACGGCGCCGGAGCGGCCCGCGAGGTCGCCCCACAGCGCGTCGAGGCCCGAGGTGTCGCTCGCGAAGTCGACGCCCTCGGCGCGCATCGCCGCCTCCGCCTGGGGCGGCAGGGTCTCGGCCATGGCGGTGCCCTTCCACGGGCCCAGCTCGGCGACCACGGCGCGGACACCCTCCGGCGCCTCGTCGGCCAGGGCGGAGAGGAGTGCGTTGGCGGCGGCGTAGTGGGCCTGGTGGCGGCTCCCGAAGCGCCCGGCCCAGGACCCGATGCCGAGGGCCACCTTCAGGGAGGGCCCACAGGCGGCGAGCGCGGCCAGCCAGCCGCCCACCTTGACCGCGCGGGCGAGGCGGCCCTGCTTCGGTTCGACGCGTCCGAGGGCCCCGTCGGCGAGGACACCGGCAGCGTGGACCAGGGCGGTGATCGGCCCGTGGGGTGCCAGGGCGTCGCGCAGGGCCCCGGCGTCGGTGACGTCGGCGCGCACCGCGACCACCGTGCCCGGGTGGGCCGCGACCAGCGCGGCGACCTCGGGGGAGGGCTCGCCGCGGCCGAGCACGAGCACCCGGGCTCCGGTGGCGGCGAGGCGGCCCGCGATCTTCCCGCCGATCCCGCGGGTGCCCCCGGTGACGAGCACGGTGTCGCCCGCTCCGGGAGCCCAGGTGGTCGTGGTGTCCGCCACCGGGACGAAGCCGAGGATGGCGCGCTCGCCCCCCGCCAGGCGGACATCGACGGTGCGCTCGGCGCTCGCCCACTCGTCGAGGAGCGTCGGCGCGGCGGCCGCGTCCTCCAGGGCCATGCAGGACACCCGCGCGGAGTCCCACTCCCGAGCCACCGAGCGGGCGACGCCCCGCACCGCGGCGGCCCACGGGTCGCCATCGCGCACCACCGCGAGCAGGTCGGGCGTGCGGCCGTGGCTCGCCTGCCGATCGAGGGCCGCGACGAGGGGGGTGGCGAGGTCGGGCCACGGCTCGGCCGGCGCCGGGTCCCAGGCGGCGCACCACACGAGGACGTCGGCGGAGCCGGCGTCGGCGGCCTCGGCGCTCCCGGTGCGGACGACCTCGTGGCCCGCGGCGGCCAGGGCCTCGGCGAGGGGCTCGGCCACCGCCGCGTGCCGCGGGTCGGCGACGAGCAGCGCCGTGCCTGCCGGGCGTGGATCGGCGGGCAGAGGCGTGCGCTGGGAGGGGACCCACCGCGGGGCCCAGGCCCCGAGCGGGGCGTCGTCGTCGGCCGTGGCGGCGGGCCCGTCCTGCGCGTCGCGCACGAAGACCACGAGGTCGGACACCGTGGGCCGGTCGATCCACAGCTCCTGGGGGATGTCCGGGAGGCCCGGGAAGGCCTCGGCGAGGGCGACTGCGAGGTCGCCGACCATCAGCGAGTCGAAGCCGAGGTCGTCCGTGAGGGTCATTCCCGGCTTCAGGGCCTGGCGCGGGTAGGCGCTGACCCGGGCGATCACCGCAGTCACCCGCTCGGCGAGGTTCCCGGTGGGGACCTCCGGGGCGGGGGCCACCGGAGCGGTCGTCGCCGGAGCGGGCTCGGGTGCCGGGGCCGCGGGCTCCCGGGGCTGCGGCGAGACGCCTGCGAGGTCGAGGCGCTTCTGGCGCGCCTCGGAGATCGCCCAGTAGCGCTCGCGGGGGAGGACCGCGGGGGGCACGCTCGCGACCGGCGCCTCGCCGGCGACCGCGCGGGCGTCCACGTCGATACCGAGGACCCACAGCTTCGCCAGGGCTTCGAGCAGGGAGTGCCCGCCGTCGTGGTCGTCGCGGGAGGCGAGGGTGAGCACGCCGCGGGTCTGGCCGCGCAGGGTGCCGCGGGCGAAGGACGCGAGGGGGCCACCCGCGCCGACCTGCAGGAACACGTCGGCGCCCGCGTCGCGGCACTGGGTCAGGGCGCGGGTGAAGATCACCGGCGAGCGGGCATGGCGGAGGAAGACCTCGCGGGCGTGGGCGGCGTCGCGATAGGGCTCGGCGTCGATCCCCGAGGCCACGGTGAGCTGCGGATCGGCCAGGCAGATCCCGTCGAGCAGCGGGGTCGCGTCGAGGCCCTCGAGGGCGGGGCCGTGAAAGCCGTGGGACACCGTGAGCGGGACGCACCGCACCCCCGCCTGCTCGGCCTTGGCGCGCACCTGCGCGACGGCGTCGGTGAGCCCGGAGACCACGACCTGCCTGGGGTGGTTGACGTTCGCGATGATCGCGCCCGGGACGAGCAGGTCCTCGGCGGAGGCGGCGTCGGTCATCAGCGCGGCCATGGCGCCGTGGTCGCCCGGCAGCTCCGCCATCGCTCGCCCCCGCCGGGCCACGAACCGCGCTGCCTCGGCGGGAGAGAGGACGCCTGCGACCGCGGCGGCGGTGAACTCCCCGAGGGAGTGCCCGGTGACCACCTGGGGCCGGACGCCCGCGCGCTCGAGGAGGCGGGTGAGCGCGACCGCGATCGCGAGGAGCACCGGCTGGCAGTTGGCGGTGTCGGTCAGCTCGGCGGCGGCCTGCTCCTCGGAGACCGGCTCCTCGCGGCGCTCGGGGTAGAGCAGGTGGGTGAGCGGCAGGGGCAGGTCGTCCCGGAGCTCCGCCTCCAGTGCGGCGAGGGTGTCGGCGAGCACCGGGAACCGCGTCTGGGCGTCGGCGAGCATCCCGAGGCGCTGGCCGCCCTGGCCCGGGTAGAGGAACGCTATGCGCGGGGCCTCCTCCGCGGTGCCCAGGAAGGCGCCCTGGGGATTCTCCCCGGCCGCCACCGCCCGGAGCTGGGCCAGGAGGCCGTCGCGGTCCGACGCGACCAGGCCCAGGCGCGCGGGCAGGGGCTTGCGCGGCGCCCACGCGCGGGCCACGCCGGCCACGGTGGCCTGCGGGTCGGCCTGGACCGCCACCGCGGTCCGCCCGGCGAGATCGCGCAGGGTCTCCTCGTCGGGCGCGGAGAGGAGCGCCAGCTCCGGGCGGCCCTCGGCGACCGCGGGAGTGGGACCACGGGCCAGGACGAGGTGGGCGTTGGTGCCGCCGAAGCCGAAGCTGCTCACCCCGGCGACCCGGTCCTCCGAGGCCCAGGGAGTGGTTTCGGTGGGCACGAAGAACGGCGAGTCGGCGAGATCGAGGCCCGGCTCGGGCCTCTCGAAGTTCGCCATCGGCGGCAGGACGCCGTGGTGGATGGCCAGGGCGGTGCGGATCAGGCCGGCGATGCCCGCCGCGGACATCGTGTGCCCGACGTTGGCCTTGGCGGAGCCCAGGGCGACCCGCTCGATGCGGTCGCCGAGCGCCTCGCGCATGCTCTGCACCTCGCTCGCGTCCCCCACCTCCGTCCCGGTGCCGTGGGTCTCGACGTAGGCGAGGCGGTGCGGGTCGAGCCCGGCGTCGGCCCAGGCGTCGCGCAGGACCTCGGCCTGGCCGGCGGCGACCGGGGCCATCGGGCCGTCGCCGCGGCCATCGTTGTTGAAGGCGGCACCGTGGATCACCGCGTAGACGCGATCGCCGTCATGCACCGCGTCGTCCAGGCGCTTGAGCAGGACCGCGCCGGCGCCGTCACCCTGCACGAAGCCGTCGGCGCGCTCGTCGAAGGGCAGGCACCGGCCCTGGGCGCTCATGGCGCCGATGCGCGAGAACGCGATGAAGTGGTCGGGCATGACGCAGGCGTAGGCGCCGCCGGCCAGCGCCGCGTCGACCAGCCCGGCGCGCAGGAGCGCCACCGCCTCACTGACCGCGACAAGGGCCGAGGCGCACGCGGCGTCGACCGTGTAGGCCGGCCCGTGCAGGTCCAGCTCCTGGGCGACCGCCGCCGCGCTCATGTTCCCCAGCGCGCCGGTGGCGGTGAACGGGCGCGGCGGCAGCGCCCGCTCGACGGCGCGCGCGAAGGCGTCCGGGTCCTCGGCGGGCGCGCCGAAGTGCCCCGAGGCCATGAGCATCGCCATCGCGCGAGAGTTCAGGTAGGACTTGTACTCGTAGGCGGTCAGGCCCATGAACACGCCGGTCTTGCGCGGCAGCTCGGCCGGTGCGTGCCCAGCGTCCTCGATGGCCTGCAGGCACACCTCGAGCGACAGGCGCTGATGCGAGTCCATCACCTCGACGCGACGCGGGGGGAGGCCCAGGGCCAGCGCGGGGAAGGTCTGGAGATCCTCGACGAAGGCCCCGCGCGGGGCGAAGATCTTGTCGGCCTTCCGCTTGTTGTCGTCGAGGAACACCTCGGCCGGCCAGCGGTCGGGCGGGATCGGTCCGAAGCTGTCCCGCCCTTGAACGGTGAGCCGCCAGTAGGCGTGGAGATCGGGGGCGCCGGCGAAGCGACATCCCATGCCGACGATGGCGATGGCCTTCAAGGAGCTACCTCCCCCAGGACGCGGTCAGGCTCCGACGCGTTGTCCGCGGATCAACGCGCCGAGGTCCTTCACGGCCTGGACCTTGGCTAACTCCTCGTCCGGAAAGGTCGTGTCGACCCGGTCCTCCAGGAACCCCACCATCTCCATGGTGGTGATCGAGTCCAGGCCGAGAGTCTCGATCGCCGTGTTCATGGCGAGGTCGTCGAAGTCCTGGTTCGGGGCCACTTCGAACAGGGCCTCCTTGACGAGGCCGATGATGTCCGCGTCGGTCATGGCGCGTCTCCTGCTGGGATCGGGGTTCAGCGGAGCAGCACCGTAGCCTTTGCGCGGCTCCAGAGCGAGCGCGCGACATGCCGTGCAAGCGTCACCTTGTCGCCCTGGGCGCCGAAGGTGCGCGACCCCGCCTGCCCGATCTGCCCGGTCAGGTAGAGCTGGCGCGTCTTTCGGCGCTGCAGCTTGCCGGAGGAGGTCTTGGGCAGCCCGCCATTGTCGACGCACACGACCTCGGAGATCGCCAGGCCCATCTCTCGCTGCACCCGCGCCCGGACCTCCTGCACCAGGGTGGCGTGGTCGGAGGCCTGGGTCTCGAGGACGAGGACGAGCTCCTCGGAGTCGGCACCGGGGATGCTGAAGGCGACCACGTTGCCCTTGCGGACGCCGTCGATCTCGGCGGCGGCCCACTCGATGGTCTGGGGGTGGACGTTGCGGCCGTTGAGGATGATCAGGTCCTTCAGGCGGCCGGTGACGTAGGCCTCGCCCTGCAGGACGTACCCGAGGTCGCCGGTGCGCAGCCACTCGCCGCGGCGGGTGGCCGCGGTGGCCTCGGGGTTGTCGAGGTAGCCCGGGGTGACCGAGGGGCCGCGGAAGCACAACTCACCCTCGACGCCGTCCGGGAGGCGCTCGCCCTCCTCGCTGAACACGGCGATCTCGTGGCCGGGCAGGGCGGTGCCGCAGGAGACGTGGATGTCGACCGGCGTGTCTTCGGTCTCGGGGCCGACGGCGCGCCCCTCGGCCTGGAACTGCTCGGCATCGACCACGTTCACGCCGAAGCGCTGGCCCTGCGGCTTCAAGGTCATCGCGAGGGTCGCCTCGGCCATGCCATAGGCGGGCAGGAAGGCCTGCTCGTCGAGGCCGGCCGGCCGGAAGGTCTCGATGAACCGCTCCACGGTCTCGGCGTGGATCGGCTCGGCGCCGCAGCCGAAGATGCGCATGCTCGACAGGTCGAGGCGCTCGATGTCCTCGGGCTTCGCCCGCTTGGTGACCAGCGCGTAGGCGAAGTTCGGGGCGAAGGAGACGCCGCCGTGGTGCTTGCTGATGGCCTCGAGCCAGCAGATGGGCCGCTTGATGAACCGCATCGTGGGGATGAAGACGGCCGAGAAGGTCGCGACCACCGGGGTGAGCACGTGCCCGATCAGCCCCATGTCGTGGTACAGCGGCAGCCAGCTCACCGCGGTGTGCAAGGCCGGGTCGATGCCCAGCCGCGCGAACATCGCCTGGGTGTTCGCCACGAGGTTCCCATGGGTGACCATGACCCCCTTCGGCTCCGAGGTGGAGCCGGAGGTGTACTGCAGGAAGCACAGATCGTCGGGGTGGATCTCGGGCAGCTCGGGCGAGGGGTTCGACCGGTCGAGGGACTCGACGGGGACGAGCTTGCGGCAGCTCGGCACCTGGTCGACCAGGCCCCACAGGATGTTCTCGAGGCGCTTGCTCGCCAGGAGCACGGTGGCGCCGGCATCGGACAGGATGCGCGCCGTGCGGTCGGCGTAGGCGTCGAGGTTCGCGAAGGACATCGGCGGGTACAGGGGGACGGGGATGGCACCCAGGCGGGTCGCGGCGAGGAAGGTGAGGATGAACGCCTCGGGCTCGATCACGATCAAGCCGAAGCGGTCGCCCTTGGACAGGCCCAGCGCCTGCAGTCCGGCGGCGCGGCGCCGGGTGTCTTCGTCGATCTGGGCGAAGCGGTAGGTGGTCTCCTCGCCGCGCACGTCCTGGAACACGAAGTGGCGGTCGGGGTGCAGTGCGCCCATGCCGGCGACGGCTTCGGCGATGGTGCGGAAATCGTTCGTCATCTCGGACTGGCCTCCGGGGTCGATGCCCTCGGCGACCGTGTGGGTCGGGGCCCCACTCGGTTGCCGGTTTTCCGACCGAAAGAGTAGGTCGTTCGACGCGGTGACGCAAGGCGCATAGCGGGGGTAACAAGGCGTTGTCACTGGATTTGGACACCGACCGCGCAGTCGATTCGTGGGAACAGGGGTTCATTCGTTCGAAAGTGACCAGCCGGTCACAAATCGAGCAGATTCGACCATACGGTCAGAATCGAAGATCCGCACGAGGGTGCGAAATCCGCTTCGCACTTCGGGAGCTGGGTCGACCCCACTCCGCACACTTTGTTGCCGGCGGACGATTTGTGTGGAGTCGCACGACCACCCACGGATCCACTGAAAAGGAGAAGGCCGGTCTCGCCCGAGACCGGCCTTCCGTAGGTCGTGTGCGTTGGAACCCGGGTCGTTGGACCCGAAGACGAATCAGACCGTGTCGTGCCGGCGGCGCCGGAGGACCAAGCCGAGGACCACGAGACCGAAGAGGCTCATCGGCGCGTTGGCCGGCGTGGTGTTGCAGCCGCAGCCGCGGGTCTGCAGGTCGCCGTTGCCGTCGCCGACGCCGGTGTCGTTGGTGCCGGTGTCGGTGGTCGGGGTGACCGCCGTGCCGAAGACCGGGACGTCGACGTTGGGCATCATCGGGTCGTTGGTCGCCAGGGTCAGCGTGCCGGTGAAGTTGCCCTCGGACTGGGGCTCGAAGTGCACGGTGACGTTCTCGGCGGCGCTGGGATCGATCTGGAAGGTGTTGTCGTGGACGATCTGGAAGGCGGCGTCGCCGTCGTAGGTGGCCTCGCCCTCGAGCCCGGTCTGGCCGACGTTCTGGATCGGGATGTCGACGTCGGTGGACTCACCCACGTTCACCGTGCCGAGGTCGACCTGCGAGCGGACGCTGACCGCGGGCAGCGGGTGGCTGAAGTCGGTCTCGTCCGAGGCGAACTTCACGTCGTCCTCGGTGAAGGGGATGGTGTACAGGTTGGGGTGGAACTCGAAGTCGGGGAAGCCGTCGCCGTTCGTGTCGACCGAGATGACCGCCTGGATGGAGAAGTTGAAGGTGCCCGCGGCGTCGCCCTGCCAGGTGGCCTTGGCGTCGTACTCGCCGTTGTGGGTGGTGGGCAGGTCGAGCAGGCCCTGGCCGTTGTTGGTCGCGATGTCGACGTCGTTGGTGGTGACGCTGGTGCCGCTGATGACCACCTGGGCCTGGGGCACGATCTGGGCGCCGAGGGTGATGTCGACGCCGTCGACGCCGAAGCTCGAGAGCGCGTCGTAGAAGGTGTAGTCGATGCCGACGATCTGCGACTGCGGCACGCTCACGACCACCGAGTTCGGGCCGCCCGGCAGGGGCAGGGTGTCGAACTTGACGGCGCCGCTGCCGAAGTCGGCGGTGGTGGCGGGCAGGGTGAGGCTGAAGCCGCCGTCGGGGTCCCGGACGTAGACGCCGAGGAGCGCGGAGGCGTCGAGCTGCGCCGAGCCGCCGCGGGTGACCCCGTGCCACTGCTGGGTAAGCGCGGTGGGCCAGGACAGGTCGGAGTCGGCCTTCATGTCCATGGACAGCTTGGAGTTGACGTCCAGGCTGATGCCCACCTCGTAGCCGAGGCCGGGAATGGTGAACAGATTCTGCGAGACCTCGGTGCCGTTGAACACCCGAGTCTCGGCGTGGAAGGGGACGTCCTGGACTTGCGAGTCCCACGCGAAGGACGTGGCGGGGACCAGGGCGGACAGGAACAACAGTCCGAGTGTGCGCATCACAACCTCACAGCGTTGGGGCGGAAGCCAGAGGGCTACTGCCAGAAAGCGACGGCAACCTAGTGGTTCGTCCAGGGCTTGTCAAGGGAAATCTTGGGGTTCGCGGTCGCGGCCCGCGGAAGCCGGCTCTCGAGGGGCGCACGGTCCCCGGGACGGGGGATGGGGGAGGGATGCCCGACCCCGGGGCGACCGTGGCGCCGGTCGCGGCTCCCCCGCTTCCGGTGCGACCTGGCGCCGAGGTGGTGCTTCCCGATCGGGCCGCGGAGCGGCGTGCGGCCGTGCGGCGGGTCGAGCGGCAGGAGCGCCTCCGGGCGGCCCTGGAGGGGGTGGCCGGCGAGGCGCCGGGTGATGGTCCGGTCGGTGGGGGCGCACCGGGAGCAGGGGAGGTGGGGGGCGATCCGGCCCTCGCGCTGTGGAAGGGCGAAGCCGAGGCGGTCTTCCGGGAGGCCTTCCACCCACCTCCGGGGGACCACTCCGGACGGGTGGCGCAGGTGCAGCTGGCCTTCGACCCGGAGAGCGGAGCGGTGCGCGGCGCCACGGTGCATAGCGGTAGCGGCAGCGCGACCTTCGACGCGGCGGCCCTCCGCGCCGTGGGCAGCGTCCCGGCCCTCCCGCCACCGCCGGCCCGGTGGCGGGAGATGGTCGGATCGGCGCTCCTCGTCGACTTCGTTCCGCCCTGAGCGGGCGGGTGCGATCCCCCGCCCCGACGCGGAGTGATCTGGGGGATCTCGCACGGGGGCCCGGTCGTCAGGCCCTCGCAAGGGGATGTCATCGATCGACCCCGATCGTGGACTATGCTCGCCTCCTCTTCGGCCCGGTCCGCTCGGATCCAGGGGCCCACTTCCAGGAGCCGCCATGTCCCGAGCCCTCTCGATGTCCGTCGCCTTTGCCCTTCTCTTCGGCGGTCGCGCCGCGCTGGCCCAGGATGCCGCTCCACCCGCGCCGGCCCCGGCTCCCGTGGTCCCCGCGCCGGCCCCCGCCCCGCCACCTCCCGTGGCTCCGGCACCCGCTCCCGCGGCGGCGCCCGCCCCCGCTCCAGCTCCGGCAGCGACCGGCGGCTGGCAGCCCGGCATGACCATGGACCAGTGGAAGCAGCTGCCCGACAAGGTCCGCTACTCCGTCGGCAGCCCGATTCCGCCGGGGTACGAGCGCCGCCAGCTGGTCCGCAAGGCGGCGGTCGTCACGGGGATCTCGGTGGCCGGCGGCGCCTACCTGACCTCGACCCTGGTGGCGACGGCCGGCCAGGAGTACTACCCGCTGCTGATCCCGGTGGTCGGCCCCTTCGCGACGATCTTCACCCTCGGCGACTATGCGACGCCCCCCGGTGTGTGGTTTCTGACCGTGGACGGGCTCGCCCAGGGCACCGGCGTCGTGCTGTTGATCTGGGGGCTCACCGACAAGCAGGAGTTCCTCGTGAAGAAGCCCTACGGGTTCGCCTCGCTGCAGATCGCGCCGAGCTTCGGGCCGGAGCACGCCGGGGTCGTCGTGCACGGGCGATTCTGACCAGCGCGCGCGACTCCGATCGGAGCGCCCTTTCCAAGACCTGAATCTCCGTCGTTCGGCGCATCGGTACGGTATAGCGGCTGAATGACGATGCCGTCGCTGTGCGGGTACGGCTGCGCCGCACCGGGATGTTGACGATTTGCAAAGTTCGGTTGCAGAGTGTGCCCACCCCCCCCTGGAGAAGGCATGCGAGCAACAACCGTCGCAGTTGGAGCGCTCTGTCTATGGGCCGGGACGGCCCGCGCGCAGGAGCCCCCGGCCGATGCCCCGAGCCCCGCGGCGCCGCCGGCGGCGCTCGCCCCGGCGCCCGCTCCCCGCGCGATTGGCTTGTTCCTCGCGGCCCGAGCCGGGGCCGGACAGAGCGCTGAGGCCGAGACGGCTCGGCGGGGCGCCTTCGGGGTCGAGGCGGACGCCGCCTTCGACCTGCCCTTCGGACTGCGCGTGTTCGGTGCCTTCCGCGACCGCCTGCAGCAGCAGGCCTACCTCTCCACGAACACCGATCCGTCGACCGGCGCCCTGCAGGCGGTGACCGTGGGCGAGCAGTCCCTGGACGCCTGGATCGGTGTCGACTGGGACCTGGCCTCGGTCCTGGGAGGGCCGGACACCTGGCACGCCCGGGTGGGCCTCGCGCCGCGCTTCGCGCGCCTGGACAGCAGCGCCTTCACGGTCTCCACCGGCACCTTCCGGTTCTCGGGTGAAGGCGAGTGGGCGCCGGTGCCTCGCTTGTTGCTCACCGGGCACGTCGGCTTCGGCTATCGCCTGTTCGGCACGCCCGAGACCCTGTCCGACTTCGGTCTGCCCCGCTCTCTCTGGGACGGCGGGGCGGGCGTGCGGATCCCCTTCGGCGACGGACCGACCTGGTCGCTGTCCCTCGGGTGGTCCTTCGACTCCATCGTCTTCGATCGGACCACCCGGGTCCGCCACCTGGCCCTCGCCGGCCTCGCCGTCGCCCTCTAAGCCTCGGAGGCTTCCATGCATCGCATCCTCGCTCCCCTGCCGCTGCTGCTGGTCGCCCTGGCCGGGTGCACCCAGCGGGTCCAGGCGCCGACCGCCTCGATCGCGCTGCTGAACACGCGTCCGATCTACCCGGGCATCGAGGCCGATCTGGACGGTCAGGGCTCCTCGGATCCGAACGGCGAGGGAATGACGCTCACCTACGCGTGGCGCATGCTCTCGGCGCCCCCGGGCTCGACCACGACCTTCAACGCCGGCGACATGCCGGTGGTCAGCTTCGTCCCGGACCAGTACGGCGACTACACGGTCGGGCTCTCGGTCTCGAACGGCCTGCTGTGGAGCGACGAGGTCACCCAGACCGTGACCGCGGACTCCTGCGGCAACGAGGCCCCGACCCTGGACGGGATGGCCGCCGACCCGGCGAGCCCGATCACCGGGGACGTGGTCCAGATCTCCGCGACCGCGATGGACGCCGACATCGACGGGTGCGGTCAGGACCCGACCATGGCGTGGAGTTGGAGCCTCGGCGCGATGCCCGCGGGCTCGGCGGCGCACCTGAACGATGCCCGGGCCCAGGACCCGTCCTTCGTGGCGGATATCCCGGGCGACTACGAGGTCGATCTCGTGGTGACCGACGTCACCGGCCGCTCCTCGGCCCAGGCCTCCCTGGTGGTCACGGTCTCCGACTGCGGGGACGCGTCCCCCGTGGTCGATGGCGTCGACGTGAGCCCCTCGACGGTGCACACCGGCGACGCGGTGCACCTCGCCGTCGCGGTGAGCGACGCGGACAACGACACCTGCGGGCTGTCCCAGGTGCTCGACGTCTCCTCGGCGCTCATGGCCCAGCCCGCGGGCTCCCAGGCGACCCTGGAGCCGGCCGCGGGCGCCACCCCGGCCTTCGTGGCCGACGTGCCCGGCGACTACGTCGTGCGCACCACGGTGACCGACGGCACCGGCCGCAGCGGGTTCACCGACACGACGATCTCGGTGGACGGGTGTGGTGACGCCACCCCGTCGGTCACCGTCGACGGGCCCTCCGCCGATCCGGCCGTGGGCGGCCTCGTGACGCTGACCGCCACCGCGGACGACGCGGACAACGACCCCCTCGGGTGCAACCTCGGCCAGACCCTCGATCTGATCTCGTGGTTCGTCTCGGCCCCGGCCGGCTCCCACGCGAGCCTCGCCCCGGCCGCCGGCGGCTCCCCGGCCTTCGTGGCCGACGTGAGCGGCAGCTACGTGGTTCGCACCCGGGTGAGTGACAGCACCGGTCGCTCCAGCACCACCGACACCACGGTCAAGGTGAGCACCTGCGGCGAGGCTGCCCCCAGCGTGACTTCGCTGCCGACGAGCCCGCCTGTCGGCGGCTACTACGTCGGGCGTCCGGTCAGCCTGACCTTCACCGCGTCGGACGCCGACAACGACACCTGCGGCATGAGACAGGATCTCGTGGTCACCACCGCCCTCGTGGCAGGGCCTTCGGGCAGCACCGCGGCCCTGTCGCCGACCACCGGGCTGCTCACCGGGTTCACCCCCGACATGGCCGGGAGCTACACCGTCCGCGCGACGGTCACCGACGGCACCGGGCGGTCGGGCCACGTCGACGTGATCGTGAGCGTGAACGACTGTGGCGCCGCGGCCCCGACCGTGGCGATGGACGCGATGACGCCCTCCGGGCGTGCGCCCTACACGGGCGAGCCGGTCGCGATCACCTGGAAGGCGAGCGACACCGACAACACCACGTGCGGCCTCGGCCAGGACCTCGTGGTCACCTCGGAGCTGGTCGGCGCCCCGGCCGGCAGCCTGGCGACGCTCTCGCCGTCGACCGGCCTCGCCACCGGGTTCACTCCGGACATGCCCGGCAGCTACACGGTGCGGGCCACGGTGACCGACAGCACGGGACTCTCGGGGTTCGTCGACGTCCCGATCTCGGTGGACACGTGCGGCGATCAGGCGCCGGTGGCGATGGCCGAGGTCGTCAGCCCCGAGCCGACCGCCGCCTCGGGCACCGTGTCGGTGCACGTGGAGAGCGGTGTGCCGGTGCAGCTCTCGGCGCAGGCTTCCTACGACCCGGACGCGCAGAACGGGTGCCCGAACGGCGCGCTCACCTACGACTGGCGCTTCACGAGCGTGCCCGCGGGGAGCCAGAGCACCTTCAACGACCCGACCCTGATCGAGCCCTCCTTCGACCCGGACGTGCCCGGCGCCTACGAGATCGACCTCGCGGTGAGCGACGGCATGTACACGAGCCACGCCATGCTGGACATCGTGGTCGATCCAGCGCTGCTGCTGCGGACGGCGAGCGGCTACACCGTGACCTTCCTCGCGGGTGGGTCGGGGCTGTGGGATCGCCCCTATGGCGTGACCGAGGACGATCGCGGCAACATCTACGTCGTGCAGAACAAGGGCGATCGGATCACGGTGACCACCCCCGACGGGCAGGCCACGTCCACGGTCTCGGTCGGGGGCTACGCGCAGTCTCCCCAGGACATCGTGTACGACCCGACATTCGACGACTTCCTCGTCACCTCCCAGGGCAACCTGAACTCGGTGTTCGCCCTCGAGAAGGACGGTCAACAGGCCCTGTACCTCCCGAACGACCGGGTGAAGCGCCCCACGGGCATCGCCCTGTACGACCGGGTCGTCGTGATCGGTGACTACGAGGCCGACCGGGTGCGCACCTACGACGCCGACGATCGCTCGGGGGACGCGCGCTCCTACCTCAGCAGCAACTTCGGCGACAACCTGCGTCGGCCGTGGGGCGTGTGGGGGATCTCCGGAGGCACCATGTGGGCCCTGAACTCCGGGTGGAACGACGACCTCGTGCGCTCCGACGGCCAGATCCTGGCGCACATCTTCGACCAGTCCAAGGACCTCGCCCTGGACAACTCCGGCGACCTGGTGGTCACCGACTCGGGCGCGGGCGCCGTGTACACCGTGGCGAACTGCAACAACCCCGGTGGCAACGGGTGCAGCTACCAGTTGGTTGCTTGGGGCCCGTGGGAGCCCGCCGGCGTGTGGGTCGAGGACGCGAACAACGTCATCGTGACCGACAGCGCGGGCAACGGGCTGTACCGGATCACCGGGCCCTTCTGAGGGTCCCGAGGCGAAGGTGGCGCCCCGGATACGATTCGAACGTACGGCCTGCTGATTAGGAATCAGCTGCTCTATCCACTGAGCTACCGGGGCTGGCACCGCCTCGTAATGCCGGGCTACGCCACCCGTCAACGGTTGGAGAGCCATGCCGCGCCGCCGCCTGCCTGCCGCCTGCGCCCTGCTCGTCCTCGTGGGATGCGCGAGGTCGGAGCGACCCGTCGACGCGACCCTGTCGGCGGACGGGATCACGTCCCTGCGGGCGCTCGTCGATCGCGGTGACCTGACCGTGCACGGCACGAGCGACACGGGGTTCGTGCTCCAGGGCACCTCCGCGGGCATGGGGCGCAACGAGACCCGGGCGGCGCTACACGAGTCGGGCAACCGCGTGGACCTCTCCGCGGACGGCGCCGCCGCGGTGCTCACCTCCACCTCGGTCTACCGGCGCGCCTGGGTGACCCTGGACCTCGCCGGGCCCGCGCAGCTCGACCTCGACCTCCAGGTCGACCGCGGCTCGGTCGACGTGGAGCAGGTCGAGGGGACCCACACGATCACCGCGGATCGGATCACCTCGGTCCAGCTCGCCGGGAGCATGGACCTGCACGCGACCTCGGGCGGGATGGACGTGGACGTGTGGCCGGCGGACGACGGGCAGGTGCAGCTCGACTCCTCGGCGGGCGACGTCGTGTTGCGGCTTGCCTGGGGGCGCCCCTACGACGTCGAGGTGATCGGCGATCCCGCCTACGACATGCAGATCGAGGATCTCGGCTTCCAGGGGACCTTCTCGGAGCCGGGCTACTTCTCGGGGACGGTGGGGGATGGGTCGATCCCGGTCTCGGTCTATGTGAACGGGGGCTCCTTCGAGCTCCTCGAGTCGCTGTAGGGCAGGCCCGATGCTGCGCGCCGGACAGGTCATCGACCGGTACACCGTCGACCAGCTCCTCGGGAGCGGGGGGATGGCAGTCGTCTACCGGGTGCGGCACAACCAGCTCGGCAGCTTTCACGCGCTCAAGGTGCTCACCCACACGAGCCCCGGGATCCACGAGCGGCTCCTGCAGGAGGGGCGGGTCCAGGCGAGCCTCCGGCATCCGAACGTGGTCGCGGTCACCGACGTGATCGACGTGGACGGGGCGCCGGGCCTGGTCATGGAGTACGTCGACGGGCCGGCCCTGGATGCGTGGCTCTCGGGTCACCGGCCCGATCTGGACACGGCCGAGCGGCTGTTCCGTGGGATCGTCGCCGGGGTCGCCGCGGCCCACGCCCAGGGGCTCGTGCACCGCGACCTCAAGCCCGCCAACGTGATGCTCGCGCCGCAGTCCGCCGGGCAGATGCTCCCGAAGGTCGCGGACTTCGGGCTCGCGAAAGCGCTGTTCGCCGAGGAGTCGGGGCCCCACGCCACCCGGTCCGGCGTCACCATGGGCACCCCCGCCTACATGGCGCCCGAGCAGATCCGCGACGCGAAGAACGTCGATCACCGAGCCGACGTGTTCTCGCTCGGCTGCATGCTCTACGAGCTGGTGTGCGGGCGGCCGCCCTTCGTCGGGCCCGATCTGCTCTCGATCTTCAACGCGGTAGCCACCGGGAGCTTCCCCCCGGCGGCGAGCCTCGTGCCGGACCTGCCGCCGCGGATCCACCGGGCCATCCACGGCGCGCTCACCGTCGAGAAGGAGAGGCGCATCCAGGACTGCACCGGGCTGCTCTACGTCCTGGACGGGCACGAGCCCGAGGCGGCGCCCGCGCCCACGCCACCCGAGCCGCAGCCCACCCTGGCCCCCGAGCCGGGAGCGACCTTCGACGCGGACGCCCTGGATCTGTCCGAGCCACCCGCGGCCTCGGTCCCGCCGCCACGTCGCCGGCGATGGTTCCTCCTCGGGGTGGTGCTCCCCCTCGGCATCCTGCTCGTCCTCGGCGGGACGCTCCTCACCCTGGGGCGGTTCGGCGCAGCCGCGTGGGAGCGGCGGGTGCGGCACGCGGTCGCCGAAGGGACCGGCGGCCAGCTCACCTGGAAGATGGCGAGCATTCGCCCAGGCGCGGTCCTCCTCGGAGACGTCGTCCTGCTCGGGGAGGACGGCGAGCCCGTCGCGCGGGCGGCGCGGGTGCGGGTCGGTGGCTGGTGGCACCTGAAGGGGGGGATCCACCTCGCCCCGACCGATCTGGAGGCGGACGGCCTGCGCCTGTACCCGCGCCGTACCGCGGACGGGTGGGTTCTCCCCGACCGGGCGATCGCCCTGCTCCGCGACCGGGGAGGGGACCAGGGCGTGCACCTGCGGCGCATCGCCACCGGTCCGATCGGCCTGCGGGGCGCCGGGAGCACCGGCACCCTGCAGGGGTACATCGGCGGCGTGGAGCTGGACGACGTCGTGTTGCTGCCCCCCGGCGGCGCGCCGTGGACGGCCGCCGACCTCTCCGTCGGCTCGATCACCCTGAAGGCGCCCGACCCGGTCCTCCAGGTGAAGCGGGTGGAGTACGACGCTGGCGTGCTCACGGTGGACGACCTGAAGGCGGCGGTGCGGGTGCGCCAGGACGGCCTGCTCGACCTCCCGCCCCTGCTCGCCGACCTGGCGCCGGGCTGGCTCGGCGGGCTGCACGACGACGCGGGGGACGCGCCGTGGCTGGGGATCGATCCGCGGGTGCTGCCCGTGCCCGCCAAGCGGGTGGAGGTCACCTCGGGGACCCTGCAGATCTTCGACTGGGCGCACACTCCGAAGACCCAGGAGTGGGATCTCGACCTCGACCGGGTCACCCTCGGGCCCTACGCGGCGCCGTGGCTGCCCCTGGACGGGGCGGGGCGGATCGAGGAGGCACCGGTCATGGTCCAGGGCGACCTGCGCGCGGACGGCCTCGTGCGCGGGCGAGCGGGTGTCCGCCACCTGCCGCTGGGGTCCTTCACCCCCTATATGGGCGCGGGCCTCCGCCGGCTGGTGGTCGAGCCGTCGGGGGGCACGCTCTCGGGGACCCTCGACTTCACGCTGAAGGACGACTCCTTCGCCGGACGACTCGACGGGGAGGCCGACGACGTCGCCTTCGTGCCGGCGGCGAGCCCCGAGGGCTCGTCCGGCCCGCCCGCGGGCGCTGCGGCCCTCGCGCCGACCCGCGATCGGGTCCCCCTGTCCGCCCAGGTGGAGGGCTCCCTCGCCGACGCGGACTTCCACCCGCTGGAGGAGCTGGTCCAGGCGGTGTCCGCAGCGCTCCTCGCCCCCGCAGCAGCGCTCCTCGCCCCCGCAGGGAACGTGGCCTCGGCTCCCCGCTCGGGGCGGGCCCGCAGCCACGAGGTTCTCGACCGCTTCCGGCGCGAGGTTCGAGAGGCCCTCGACGAGTACCGCCCGGCGCCGGCGGCTCCGGGCGACCCCCCGCCGAGGCAGCTCTTTCCCGATCGCCGATGACGCGCCGAGGTGAAAGTGGTTATTGGGCGGGCGGATCGAGTTTCGTCGACCGGTAGGAGGGTTTGCCGTGGCGGGCAGCAAGGCCTTGGACGTTCGCAGCGCGCTGCGCCTCCCACCCGAGGAGCGTGCCCCGCTGTTGGTGCAGATCGGGCGTTCGCTCGTCGAGGGAGAGAACGGCGTGCACGACGTCGAGCGCACTGCCCTGGTACGTGCGCTCGTCACCCTCGTGGAAGAGGGCATCGGCGATCCGCGGGGACGCGTGCAGGTGGGGGAGGTCCTCGGCTTGCTGGGCGATCCGCGCCTGGTCACCCCCGTGGACGAGGCCTACTGGGTCCGCGTCGAGCTCACCCGGCTCGGGAGCTCCATCCAGATCGGTCGCTTCCCGGTCACGAACGCGGAGTACCAACGCTTCGTCGACCAGGGCGGCTACGACGACGAGTCCCTGTGGGACGACGAGGGCCGCGAGTGGCTCCGCACCGTCGAAGATCCGTGGCCCGTGCGGGCACGCGCCGCGTCCTCCAAACCCTTCGTGGTCCCCAACCAGCCGGTCGTGGGGGTCACCTGGTACGAGGCCCGAGCCTATGCTCGCCGCCACGAGGCCCGGATCCCGCGCTTCGACGAGCGCCTCTGGGTCACCCGCGGTGACGAGAAGCGCCCCTACCCGTGGGGCTCGCCCTTCGGCACGGGCAACGCAAACACCCGCGAGGAGGTCCTGAACCGGCCCTGCGCCGTCGGCCTCTTCGTTCGCGATCGCACGCCACAGGGCGTGTGCGACCTCGCGGGCAACGTCGCCGAGTGGAACCTCGACGGCGTCGGCAACCAGAAGTGGATCCACCCGGGCGCCTGGGATCAGCCGTCGATGGCGGCTTGGGCCAAGGCCCGGTTCCTCGAGGCGCCCGACTCCAGGTGGGCGGGCCTCGGCTTCCGCCTCGCCCGGGACTGATCGAGCCACGGGGGGCACGTGGGCAAGCAGAAGAAGAGCGGCCACTCCTCAGACCGCGAGGAAGGCCGCGAGCACGCCCCGAGCCCCGGAACTCGCGAGGGACACGAGGTCGATCCGCTCCTCGCGGAGCAGGATGTGCGCGGCAACCAGGCCCTCCAGGCCCAGCTCGGAGGCGAGCACGCGCCCGAGCCCGAAGTGGGGATGGACGTGGTACGCGACGTGGCGGTCCCCGTCGTCGAGCGGGCCGTGCTCGCCCTGGAGCTGGGGCCCCTGGACTCGGAGCGCCACGACCGGTTCGTCGAGATCGTGCAGGCGTCGCACCTGCCCGAGGATCGGCGGCAGATCCTGGCCGACAAGCTGAGCACCGACCAGGCGGCGGCGAGCGCGATCGCGGACGCCGTCGGGCGCTGGTTCGGACAGGACGGGGCGGCGCTCCGTTCTGACGTGTCCCGGGTGCTGGACTCGGTGTGGACGGGGCTCGTGCAGGGCCGCTCGGTGGCCGGCGGATGGCAGGTCGGTGACCAGGAGGTCCCCCTGTCGAGCGAGGCTCGACAGGGCGCGCTCGCCGGGCGGGCCGAGGCGCTGGTCGCGGATGTCGCCGAGGTGGTCGCGCCGTCGGGGCCGGCTCGTGACGGAGCGCGCGGCGGCCTCGGTGCGGCGGTGCGCGGCTTGTGCCGCGACGTGGTGCTCGCCTTCGCCTTCGACGAGGAGGAGGAAGAGGAGGAAGCGCCGGGGTGGGAGATGAGCGTCGAGGAGGGCTGATCCGCTTCGGCCGACTCCCTGATAGGCTTAGCAGGTCACCCGTGAGGCCTTCATGCCCCTGTCGACCGACGATCGCGCCGCCTTTCTCGCGTTGCTGCCGCTCCTGGGCCCCGGCGCGTCGGACGACGGCGTCGACGTGATGGTCCGCGACCACTGGCGCGCCTGCCTCGACGAGGTGGGTGCCGATCCGGGGTTCGACAAGGTCCGCGCGGGGCTGATCCGCGTGTTCCGCCAGCGGCTCGCGGCCAACCCGGACGTGGGCCGGTCCCTCGCGAAGGCGGTGCAGGTGGTGAAGGGCTTTCCCGAGCAGGTCGCCGCGGGGGATGCCACGCTGCTCCTGGCCCGCCACCCGGCGTGGGTCGGCCTGAGCGCGCTGGAGCTGGCCGACTGGGACCCGACCGTGGCCAGGGATCCCCTCGAGTGGGCGCTCACCCTGGCAGCGGCGGGGTTCTCGGTGCTCGCGGGCAAGGGGGCCATCGGTCGCGGCGAGGTGCTGTGGGCGCTGGCCGAGGAGGCGGCGGAGGTCGGATGGTCCGATCGCGCCAGGGGGCTGTTGGCGCAGGCCAGCCGCGGGCCCTTCGCCGATCCGGCGCACGGGGTCCAGGTGCGGCTGCTCCTCGCGCTGCGCTTGCTCGACGACGGGGATCCGGAGGCGGAGGCACTGCTGGAGCAGGTGGCCCGCTCCGCCGAGGCCGACGGGCGCACCGCCACCCACGCGCGCCACCTCCTCGCGGAGCTCCACGCGGAGGCCAGTGACGCCGAGGGGGCGCGCTACTGGTTCGGCCAGGCGCTGCAGAGCGTCGATCCCGAGGAGGAGCCGGCGATCGCGGAGCGACTCGCCGCGGAGATCGCGAACCTCGACGAGCTGGAAGATCCCGACGAGGACACGGCCGAAGTCGAGGCCCCCCAGATCGAGTTCTAGCCAGGGCCGTCCCGCCGTGGTTGCGGGAGGTGGAACAGGTTAGGAGCCGCGGTCATGCCGTTGTTTGCGCCGCCCTTTCTGGAGTCGCTTCGCGAGGGGTTCGACCTGTCGCGTTGGCCCGGGGTGCTGGCCGCTCCGGGGAGCGAATCGCTCCGCGCGCGCGTCGAGCAGGCGCTGAACTGGGCTCCGAAGCCGGTGGCCGAGGCGTTGCGCGAGCGGCTCACCTCGACCGAGGCCCGCGACCTGTTCCTCGGGCGCGCGCTGCTGTGGGGCGCCTGCCTCGCCGGGCAGGCGGGCGCGGTGGCGCGGGAGGTCCTCGAAGACGGCTCGCTTCGCATGGCCAGCGACGACGGGGAGTTCCTCCTCGCGCCACTCGTGTTCCACATGGACCCGCACCCACGCGGCGAGCCCGAGGCGATGCAGCGCCTGCGGCGCACCCTGGAGCAGAGCTTCGCGGGGCGTCGCTTCGCGGTGGCGGTGCGCCGGGCGGTCCAGCCCGACTTCGACGCCGAGGCGGTGGCCCGCGCGGTCCACCTGTGGATCCTCGCGGTCGAGCGCGGCGAGTGGCGGGGACGCCACGCGATCTACGACGACGAGAAGGTCTCGGTGGAGCTGACCCTCCTGGATGCGCAGCGCGTCGAGCCGGGCCACGGGCTTACCTTCCTCGTGGGGCCCTCGAGCAGCCTCGAGCGGCTCGCGGTGATCGACGGCCACCTGCAGGGCATCGGCCGGCAGCACATCGACAGCGGCCTACCGATGGTCGGGCTGCTCGTGGGCGAGCCGCGGTGGGGGATCGCGCGGGGCTACGCCGCCCAGCTTCTCTACGGCACGCCCGACGAGGTGCGCGCGGTGAGCAACGCCGCGGAGCACCAGCACCGGGCCGCCTACCTCGACGAGGGGTTCAGCCTCTTCGCGGACGTGCAGTTCCGCCGGCTCGCCGCGCTGTGGTGGCTCGAGCCGGCGCCCGACGACCCCCTCGGGGTGGTCGGCCACGCCCACGAGAACCCCTGGGCCGAGCAGGTCCAGGCCGTGCCGCACTTCCCGGGATCGCGGTTCAGCCGCGTCGAAGGCCAGCCGGGCGACGAGGCGCGCCCTGGCCGCGCGTGGATGCGCTGGACCCGCCGGCTGCCGACCACCTGGCGGGAGGGTCCGTGCACCCCCACATGATGCCCCGGGACGTGGGGTGGATCGAGGTGATCACCGGCTGCATGTTCAGCGGAAAGACCGAGGAGCTGATTCGCCGCGTGCGTCGGGCCCGCTACGCGAACCAGTCGGTGGTCGCGTTCAAGCCCACCCTGGACGACCGGTACAGCGAGGAAAGCGTGGGCTCCCATGCCGGCGGACGCCTGCGCAGCTTCCAGGTCACCTGCTCCGCCGAGATCCCGTCCCTCGTCGGCGACGCGGTGGTGGTCGCGATCGACGAAGCCCAGTTCCTCGACGAGGGGCTCGTGGAGGTGTGCGAGCGGCTTGCCGACGGCGGCCTCCGGGTGATCGTCGCGGGCCTCGACCTCGACTATCGGGGGCGGCCCTTCGGCCCGATACCGCACCTGCTCGCGGTCGCCGAGTACATCCAGAAGGCGCTCGCGATCTGCGTCGTGTGTGGAAACCCCGCCGATCGCTCCCAGCGCATCGTGGACCGCGAAGGCACGGTCCTCGTGGGGGAGGCGAACGCCTACGAGGCGCGGTGCCGGCTACATTGGGATCCAGACGACTTTGCGCCCGTTCAGGAGCGGCTGCCCTTCGGGCGCAACCTGGCCGAGGAGGGCGCAGATGGCGACGACGTTTCTGGAGATCGATCCGAGCACCGGTGAACCGCTCGGCACCTGGCAGACCCACGCGCCCGAGGCGATCGACGCGGCCCTGGCTGTCGCGGTCGAGGCCCAGCGGGCCTGGGCCGGGCGTTCCTACGCGGAGCGCGCGAAGGTGCTGTACGCGGTCGCGGCGCGCCTCGAGGACCAGGCCGCGGCCTTCGGCCGGCTGATGGCCCAGGAGATGGGCAAGCCGCTGGACCAGGGCCGCTCGGAGGCGAACAAGTGCGCCTGGGTGTGCCGCCACTACGCCGAGAACGCCGAGGGCTACCTCGCGCCGACCCGGGTGGGGAGCGACGCTTCCCGCAGCTACGTCCGCGCCGATCCGCTCGGGCTCGTGCTCGCGATCCTGCCGTGGAACTTCCCCTTCTGGCAGCTCTTCCGATTCGGTGCCCCAGCGCTGATGGCCGGCAACGGCGTGGTCCTCGAGCACGCGCTCAACGTGCTCGGGTGTGGCGACGCGATCGCCGAGGTGTTCGCCGAGGCGGGGCTCCCCGAGGGTCTGTTCGCGCACCTCGTGCTCGACGAGGCACAGGTCGCCGAGGTGATCGCCGACGATCGGATCCACGCGGTGACGCTGACCGGCAGCGGTCGTGCAGGCTCGGCGGTGGCAGCCCAGGCGGGCCGACACCTGAAGAAGGCCGTGCTGGAGCTGGGCGGGAGCGACCCGTTCATCGTGCTGTAGGACGCCGACGTGGAGCGCGCGGCCGAGGTCGCGACCACCGCCCGGCTGCTGAACAGCGGCCAGTCGTGCATTGCGGCCAAGCGGTTCATCGTGGTGGAGGCGGTCGCCGACGCCTTCGAGACCGCCTTCGCCGCCCACCTGCGCGAGGCGCGGGTCGGCAATCCCCTCGAGCAGAGCACCGACGTGGGGCCCATCGCCCGCGCCGGCGAGGCGATCGCCCGGCGGCTGGAGGCCGGCTGCGTCTTCGTGAACGGGATGGTGAAGTCCGACCCGCGCCTGCCCTTTGGGGGCGTGAAGGACAGCGGCTACGGCCGGGAGCTGGGCGCGCTCGGGATCCGCGAGTTCGTCAACGACAAGACGGTGTGGATCGCCTGAGGACGCTCAGGGCGTCGCTGGGGCCGGTGCGGGCGGGGTCCCCGAGTCCTCGAGCATCTGCTGGAGCTGCTCGGGCGAGAGCTTCTGGATCCCCCCCTTGTCGGGGGCGGTGGCCTCGCCGGGCTTGGGCGGCGGCTTCTGGTCGAGGTCTTCGAAGAAGTTCGGCTGGGGCGCGGGGGCCTCGTCCGGGAAGTGCCACAGGGTGGCGATGGGCACGTAGGCGATGATCAGCACGCCGACCGTCATCATGCCGAGGAAGGGCAGCGCGTCCTTGTACACCTTGGCCAGCGGTTCCTTGAACCGGAAGGAGGCGAGGAACAGGTTCAGCCCGACCGGCGGGGTGAGGTAGCCCAGCTCCAGGTTCGCGAGGAACAGGATGCCCAGGTGGACCGGGTGGATGCCGTAGACCTGCGCCACCGGGATGATCAGCGGCACGACGACCACGATGGCCGAGTAGATGTCCATCAAGCAGCCGACCAGCAGGAGCAGCACGTTGAGCATCAAGATGAACACGAGGCGGTTGCTCACCGACGCCTGCACCCAGTCACGCACCATCTCGGGAACCTGGGCGTCGACGAGGTAGCTCGTGAACCCGAGGGCCACGCCGAGGATGATCAGCACGCCGCCCATGAGCGCGGCGGTCTCGACGACCACCTCGGGCACGCCCTTCCGCAGGCTCAAGGTGCGGTGGATCACCACCTCGATGAGGAAGGCGTAGAGCGCGGTGAACGCGGCGGCCTCGAAGATGGTGACCAAGCCGCCGAAGATGCCGCCGATGACCACGATCGGGAGCGCCATCTCCCACTTGGCAAACCACAGGGCCTCGAGCATCTCGACGCCGCGTTTGCGGGTGGCCTCCCCGAAGGACACGTCGCTGGCGCCCGCGCCGCCGGGGGTGTAGTAGGCAAGGCCGTGCTGCCGCAGCCCCACGACCACGCTCATCCCGACGAGGAGCGAGACGAGCAGGGTGCCGGGGACGAGCCCCCCGATGAACAGGTCGGTGATCGGCACGTGGCTCTGGACGCCGTACAGGATGACCGGGAGGCTCGGGGGGAAGAGCAGGCCGATGCTCCCCGAGGCTGCGAGCAGGCCGATGGCGTAGTGGCGCGGGTAGCCGGCTTCTTCCAGGGCGGGCAGCAACAGGCCGCCCAGGGCGAGGATCGTGACCCCCGAGGCCCCGGTGAAGGTGGTGAAGAACGCGCACACGAGCACCGCTGCCGCGGCCACGCCGCCGGGCAGCCACCCGAACCACACGTTGAACACCTGCACGAGGCGCTTGGAGGCGCCGCCCTCGGCGAGCAGGTACCCGGCGAGGGTGAACAGGGGCAGGGAGACCAGGCTCGGGTCGGAGATGATCTGGACCGTCGCCGAGGGGACCGCCGACAGCGCCACGGGGACGGGCTCGCCGTAGAACAGGAGCATCCCGATGCCGCCCATGGCGGTGAACAGGGGCGCTCCGAAGGCGACGGCGACCATGAGCACGCCGGCGCCGGACCACACGACCCAGCTCCGGTCTCCGGCGGGCACCGCGGCCAGCGCGCCGGTGGCGACGACCGCCGCGAGCGCCGCGCCTCGGCCGGCCCAGGTGTCGTTCTGGTGCCACGCGAACCGGAGGGCCATCACCAGGAAGCCCACCGGCATGATGCATTCCATGACCCACTTCGGCACGCCGCCCCACAGGGACAGCGCCGAGGCCGTCTCGGCCATGACGAGGGTCACGCTCGCGTAGGCGAGGTAGGCGGTGACCGCGGTGGCCACCGCCGAGGTGAACCCGGCGAGGATCGCCTTGGCTCGCCCGCGGATGTTGAGGATGGTGCCGGTGGACAGGGCGAGGTGTTGCCCGGTGCGGGCCGCCACCGCGCCGCCGATGAACGCGACCCACAGGTTCAGCGCTTGCACCCACTCGTTGACGCCGGCGAGCAGCCCGACGCCGGTGACCCAGCGCACGAGCACGGCGGCGACCGGCCCGATGACCATCGCGGCGAGAACGACGACGAGGATGCCGTTCTCGACGCGGTGCCACCACCTGGGTGGACCTTCCTCCTCCTCCGGAATCGTGCCGCTCACGGGCTGGTCGCCTCCGACTTGTCCGGCGCGGCGCTACCGCCGTCCTGGCCCGCGTTCTGGGGCTGGCTCGGCATCGACGGATCCTGGGTGGACTCGTCCGGGTGCTCTTTGCGGTACGTCTCGACGAGCCCCTGGACGTGGTCGAAGATCTCCGGGGAGACCATCTTGTTGCGCACGACCGGGTAGGTCAGCTTGGCGATGTCGGCCCACTTGTGCTCGGTCGCCCGGTCGACCTTGTTCACGTGCAAGCCGTACTTCTCCATGACCGTGACCGCCTTCTTGTCCTGGCGGCGCACCGCGGCCTGGATGGCCTGGCCGTTGCTGCGGGCGGACTCCATGAGGGCCGGGCGGTACTGCTCGGGGATGCTCTCCCAGGCGCTCTTGTTGATGATCGTCGCGCCGAGGAGCGGGGCCCATGGCACGTCGAGCATGTTCGGCGCGAGCCCGAACCACTGCTGGGCGAGGGCCGCGAGCGGCGGGAGCGGGAAGCTGTCGATCAGGCCCGACTGTAGCGACGGAACCACGTCGGTCGCGGCGACGACCACCGGCTTGAACCCGGCCGCCTGGTACATCTCGACCGCTGCCGGGTCGCCCTCCCACGCGAAGATCTTGAGCTGACCCCGCTGGGACGGGTCGGTGATCTTCTCCTTGCTGAACAGGTGCGCCCAGCCGACGTCCGACCAGCCGAGCACCACGTAGCCCTTGTCCTCGATGCGCTTCTCGAACTCGGGCTTCATCGTCTTCATGACGTAGTCGAGCTCGCCGTAGTTGCGGATGAGCATCGGGGTGTTCAGCACCTGCGAGGAGGGGTCGATCTCCATCAGGCCGATGTTCGTGAACGCACCGGCGTGGAGCTGCCCGATGCGCATCTTGCGCAGCATGACCGTCTCGTTGCCGACCACGCCGCCAGCGTAGATCTTGAGCTGGACTTCGCCGTGACTGATCTCGGACCACTCCTCGCCCATCTTCACGAGCGCCTTGTGCCAGGTGCTCCCCTCGGGGGCCAGGGTGGCGAGCTTGATCGTGACGGTCGCGTGCGCGGCCCGCGCCGGGAGGACCACCAAGGCGAGTACGGCCAGCAGGCCGGCCAGGCGGTTCAGGATGCGGTGCATGGACTCTCCTATCAGAGGAACAGGTCGTCGACGTGCGCCAGGTAGAAGCGCGCCTGCTCCTGGGCGTAGAGGTTGGCGAGCTCGTCGTCGGGGTACTTGGACACGTCGATCTGAAGGGCCTTGTTCAGCAGGTCCACGAACTCCTTCCGGTCCTGGGTGAACACCGACACGCTCGTGGCCATGGACACGTAGGGCGAAGCCCGTGTTCCCTGGGCCAGCTCCACCGCGCGCTCGAAGTGCTTTCGTGCGCGGTCGAGCCCGCCGGGCTCGGGGAGGCTCGGCTCGAGCTGGATCATCAGGTCCTCGAGGGAGCCGTGGTCCCAGCTCTCGTCGAGCTCGAGCGCACGCTCGATCATCGCGGCGGCCACCGGCAGGGCGCCGATCGCCTCCGGGTCCTCCTTGGAGAGGGAGATCTCGGAGAGCCAGGCGCCGCCGGTCCAGTAGAGGAGCGAAATGTCGTCCTTGGTGGCCTCGGCGAGGGTGCCGTCGGGATCCTGGGTGATCTGCTCGGCAAAGCCCGGGTGCTCGAGGTCCCAGGCGGCCCAGCAGTAGCCCTTGGCGCGCTCGAGCATCTTCCTGGCCCGGGCGTGGCCGGCCTGGTAGGCCTTGTAGTCGTCGTAGCGCTGCTGGTCGGCGGGCCACTTTACGTAGACCAGCGAGTACTCGGTGAACCCGGAGCACAGCGACTCGCGGATCGGCTCGTGCTCGGGGGCCTGGTCGGACACGCTCTCCATGAGCTTGAGCGCGAAGGGAATGGCGTCGCCGACGAACTGTAGGTCGTCGTCCTCGGTGAAGGAACCGCCAGTCGAGCCGGACAGCGCGTTCGCCAGCGAGTTCACGGCGATCTTCTTGACGCAGCCCGTCGAGAGGAGCTACAGCGCTACGAACAAGAGGGAGAGCCAGCGAGGCGTCATTCCAGGGCTCCTGCGCAGAGGCGGTGCTCCCTAACCGATCGATCGGTGACGGGGGATTACAGCCAGCGGTCCATGGCACGCAGGAAGGGATGCTCGGCCCCGAGCCGTTCCCGGACCACCTTGCGCGCCTCCTCCATCGCCTGGAAGCCGATCTCCATCTCGCCGCAGTCGACCTCGAAGCGACCGAGCTCGAACCGGGTGATCCAGGTGTCCACGTGGTCCTCGCCGAGGGTGCGCAGGGTGATCGCGTAGGCCAGGCGCATCTGCTCGCGGGCGGCGAGGAAGTCGCCGGTGTTGTGCAGGGCCTGGGCGAGGGAGTAGCGGCAGGCGCCGACCGGGCTGGCCCGGGACCCGAGGCGGCGGCTCCACAGCTCGAGGGCTTCGCGGTGCAGCTCGACCGCCTCGAAGGGCTTGCCGCGGGCGCGCTGCACCACGCCGAGCGCGTCGAGGGTGGCGGCGACGTCGGTGTGCTCGGGGTTGTCGGCGCGCCGCAGCTGGAGCGCGCGCTGCAGGGTCTCCAGGGCGGAGGTGTCCTGCCCGACGCCGTGCATGCACACGCCCATGGCGAACAGCGCCTCGGCGGTCTCCAGGCTGTGGGCTCCGAAGCGCACCTCGGCGAGGGCCTCGGCCCGGGCGGCGATCGCGAGGCCCTCTTCGGGGGTGCCAGCGGCCCGGCACGCCTCGGCGAGAGCGGTGCGGAGCTGCACGTCGGCGGCGCGCCAGGGCGCCTCCTCGTCGGCGCTCGCCCGCCAGGTCGGGTCGCCCTTGCCACGCTCGGCGGCCGTCTCCAGGGCCGCCTGGAGGATCGCGCGGGCGGGCAGCGGGTCGCCGGTGGCGACGAGCGCCTCTCCCAGGGCCAGGGACACCTCCCAGTGGTCCGAGAGCGCCGCGCCCTGCTCGGCTTCCTCGAGCGCCTTGCGCGGCTGGCCCAGGCGGTACCAGGCGCGGCTCAGCAGGGCGTGCAGTACGCCCGGGTCGTCCGGCCCCTCGTCTTGCAGGGCACCCGCGGCAGCGCGCCGAGCGAGCTCCCACTCGCCGTTGCGGAGATGGCTGCGGATCACGTCGGCGCTCACGCCACCTCCGTGGTCTGCTGGGCCCAGCCGGCCCAGTCGCCGGCGTAGCGCACCTCGCGCTGCAGGCGCACGCCGAATCGCGCCTGCACGGTGTCCTGGACGTGCTCGATGACGCGCCGGAGCTGGGCGGCGGTCGCCGCACCGTGGTTGACCACGAAGTTCGCGTGCTTCTCGGAGACCTGGGCGTCGCCCAGGCGGTACCCCTCGAGCCCCGCCGCCTCGATGAGCCGCCCCGCGTGATCGCCGGGTGGGTTGCGGAAGGTGGAGCCGCAGGAGGGCAGGGTGAGGGGCTGGGTGGCCTTGCGCCGCGCGAGGAAGGCCCGCACGCGCGAGAAGGTCTCGTCCGGGTCGGCGGAGCTGGTCTGCAGGCGCGCCGAGGCGACCACCGCTCCCTCGGGGAGGTGGGTGGTGCGGTAGCTCATGCGCAGCACTGCCTTGGAGAGCGTGCGCACCGACCCGTCGGGGAGCACCACGTCGGCGTCGACGAGGGGCTGCACCGTCTCCCCGAGCTGCGAGCCGGCGTTCATCACCACCGCGCCGCCGACCGTGCCGGGGATGCCGGCGAAGCACTCGAGCCCGGTCCATCCGGCGCGCTGGGCGCGGGAGAGCAGCACCGTGAGGGAGAGTCCGGCACCGGCCCGGATCGCCGGCGGGTCGCCGCCGAGGTCCTCGGTGTCGGCGAGGGCGCCTCCGAGGACGACGACCAGCCCCCGCACGCCGGCGTCGCTGACGAGCAGGTTGCTCCCGCGCCCGAGGACGAACAGCGGGCAGTCGGTCTCGGTCGCGGCGCGGACCACCCCCTGCAGCGCGGGCAGGTCGTTGGCCTCGACGAGGCCGTCCGCCGGACCCCCGACGCGCCAGTACACGCGGGAGGCGAGGGGAGCGTCCTCCTCGACGGGCAGGTGCAGCGCCTCGAGGGCGCGCAGGGTAGGGGCGGCGAGCGGCAAGGGGCGAAGCTCCGCGATCCAGCGTCGCCTATGGTGGATATGTGCGCGCCGGATGCCCGGCAACAGGGGTTCTCCTCCCCGGGTCCCGTGTCGTAGGGTATGCGGCCCGTGGAGGTGTGATGATCGTCATCGGAGCAGGCCGCGTCGGCACCGCCCTGGCTCGCCGGGCCGAGGAGCGTGGGTTGCCCTGCGCTCTCGTGCGCCGTGATGCGGGCTGGGAGGCGCTCGAGGGGCGCCCGGGCACGCCGATCCTCGTCGCCACGCGCAACGACGATCTCCCCGAGGTCGTCGCGCAGGTGCCCGAGCATCGTCGCGAAGACCTCGTCTTCGTCCAGAACGGGATGGTTCGCCCGTGGCTCCGGGAGCAGTTGCTCGGGCAGTCGACCCGCGGGCTCCTGTACTTCTCCGTGCCGTCGCTCGGCGCACCCATCGAGATCGGCGATCGCCCCAGCCCCTTGTGCGGGCCGCGCTCGCTGGAGACCGTGGGCTGGCTGGTCGACCTGGGGATCCCGGCGATCTCGGTGGACTGGGCTCGGTTCTCCGCGTTCGAGCTGGAGAAGCTGATCTGGACCTCCGCCTTCGGTGTGCTGTGCGAGACCTTCGACTGCGACGTGGGGACGATCTGCGCCGAGCGCACGGCCGAGCTCCGCTCCCTCGTCCGGGAGCTCTCGCGGGTCGGTCGCGCCTCCATGGGCGTCGACCTGCCGATCGAGTGGCTCCTGGGCCGCCTGTGCGCCTACTCCGCGTCCATCCCGACCACTCGGGCGTCGGTGAAGGAGTGGCGGTGGCGCAACGGGTGGTTCGTCGAGGAGGCGGCCCGTCGCGGCGTCGCCACGCCCGTCCACCTGCACCTGCTCGAGGGGATCGGGAAGCTCCGCTAGACGCCCGAGAACTGCACGTCCTCGAAGAGCAGGCTCGGGCTCACGAGCGAGGAGTAGCGCCACGGGTCGTCACCGACGGCGACGAGCCGCTAGAACAGGGTGAGCACGTTGCCGCCCACGTTCATCTCGGACAGCGAGCGCGTCGGCTCGCCGTGCTCCAAGAGCACCCCGCGGATCCCGAAGGAGAAGTCCCCGGTGACGCTGTTGCTGTTGCCGCCCAGGAACCCATCCACGAGGATCGCCCGCGGCAGGGCGCGCAGGCGCTCGGCGAGGGGCTCGCCGGTCGGCACGACCCAGTTCGAGCGGCTGCCCGAGGTGGGGGGCATGTCGAGCTTTCGCCCGTAGTAGACGCTGATGTAGTAGCTCTCGAACACCCCATCGCGAAACACGTCTCGGTGGCGGGCTGCGAGGCCGTCGCCGTCCCAGGGGCGGCTTCCGAGGCCGCGGGGGAGTGTCGGGTCGTCGATCACCGTGAACAGCGGCGAGCCGAGGCGCTCGCCCTGCTTGTCGTCCAGGCAGCTCCTGCCCTCGTGCAGGGAGCCGCCGGACAGAGGGCCCATGAGCGCACCCAGGATCCGTCCCACCGCGCGGTTCTGCAGGAGCATCGGGTAGGTCCCCGACTCGATGGAGCGGGAACCGATCCGCGCTCGGGCGCGGCGCACGACCTCGGCGTTCACCGTCTCGAGATCGGGCAGGTCGTCGAGGTAGCGGGCGCTGTAGTAGGCCGCAGCCTCCGGGCGCCGCCCCTCGGCGTCGGACAGGGTCATCTCGCCCCCGAAGGCGAACCACGCGCCGCGGTGCGCGTCCGAGAACCCGTTGGACATGACCCGCGCGGTCTCCGACGACCCGTCGCCGACGTAGACCGCGCTCGAGATCCGGCTCTCGGGCGCGATGGCGTCCAGCCCCGCCTCGAGGTTCAGCGCCATCTTCGCGCGGTCCTCCGCGGTCCGGTCCGCCCAGGCGGGGTCGAGCTGGTCCAGCGCCTCCTCGGAGGTGCCGCGCCCGCAGAGCTCCGCGGGGGGCTGCCGCCGATCGGGATCCGGCTCCAGGTACCGCGTGGCCTCGACGGCTCGCTTCAGGAAGGTCGCCAGTGCTTCGGGCCGCAGGTCCGAGGTGCTGTGGCTGGAGTACCGATCGTCGGCCAGCAGCGAGACTACGAGGCCTCGGGTGGTCGACTGGGTGGCCTGCTCCACCTTGCCGGCACGCCGGATCAGGGTGGTGTGAGAGCCCTGGCTCACGGTCACCGACGCCTGGTCGGCTCCCAGGGCCAGGGACTGGCGGACGACATCGTCGGCCAGGTCCAGCAGCTTGCTCATCGATTCCCTCCGCCGACCGACAGGCGGCTCACCTTGACCGTCGGCATCCCCTGGCTCACGGGGACCCCCTGACCGTCCTTGCCGCAGGTCCAGCCGCTCTCGTCGATCACCTTGTCGTTGCCCACCATGTCTATGGTCGCGAGCACCTCGGGGCCGTTGCCGATCAGGTTCACGTCCTTGACCGGCTCGGTGAGGCGCCCGTCCTCGATGAGGTAGCCGTGGCGCACGTAGAAGGCGAAGTCGCCGGCGCCGATCTGTACCTGCCCGTTGCTGAAGGTCTCGCAGTAGATCCCGCGCTTTACGGAGCGGATGATCTCCTGCGGGTCGTAGGGGCCGTTCTCCATGTAGGTCGCCCGCATGCGCGGCAGCACCGGGTGCCGGAAGCTCTCGCGTCGGCCGGAGCCCGTCGAGGGCACGCCGTAGTGGCGCGCGGAGATCCGGTCGTGCAGGTAGCTCTTGAGGATGCCGTCCTGCACGAGGACGGTGCGCTCGCTGTCGCTCCCCTCGTCATCGACGTTGATCGATCCGCGCGCTCCCGGCAGGGTTCCGTCGTCGACGATGGTGACCTCGGGCGGCGCCACCCGTTGGCCGATCCGGTCCGCGAAGATCGAGATCCCCTTGCGGTTGAAGTCGGCCTCGAGCCCGTGCCCCACTGCCTCGTGAAGCAGGATCGCCGAGGACCCGGCCGCCATCACCACCGGCATCTCGCCAGCCGGCGGAGACCCGGCGTGAAGGGCCTGTGTGGCCCGCTTGACCGCCTCGGCCACGAGGCGCTCTTGGCGCTCGGCGGAGTAGTAGTCGAGGCCGGCCCGCGCCGCGAGGTTGTACCCGCCGCCCTCGCGCCGGTCGCCCTCCGCCGCGGTGAGCCCGACCCACGCCCGCGTCATCGGCCGGTAGTCGGCGGTGACCGACCCGTCGGCGCGCACGATCAGGACGTGCTGGTCGGTGTCGGCCAGACTCACCCGCACCTTGTGCACCCGGGAATCCGCGGCGAAGGCCTCGGCCTCCCAGGCGCGCACGAGCGGGATGCGCTCGGCCAGATCCACGTCCCACCAGGGGCGGTCGATCGGGTAGTGGTCCGAGGTCGCACGGGGGTGCGGGTTGACCGGATCCACCCGCTTGCCGCCGCGAGCGATCTGCGCCGCGACCCGGGCGGCCTCGACCATCGCCGGGAGGGTGAGGTTCTCCGTGTAGGCGTAGCCGACCTGGTCGCCCACCACGACCCGCACGCCGACTCCGAGGTCGACACTGCTGTGGGCGCGGTTCACCGTGCGGTCGGAGAGCCCGACCGAGGTGGAGGTGGAGTGCTCGAAGTACAGGTCGGCGTCGTCGGCGCCATAGAGAGTGGCGGCCTCGAGGACCGTCCTGCACACGGCGAGATCGATGCCGAACTGCTCGAACCACTGGGCGGGACGGGGCGTGACAGCCTCCATCGGTGCTCCTTCGCGGCGGGGGTACCCCTGGACCGTAATCACCGCGGGCGCCTCCGCCACGTTTGCACGTCGTGCGGCGGCGGGCCAAAGGTGCTGCCGGGGAGGGTGCCCGTGCGCCGATGGCTGGTCTTCGTCGTCCCGTTCGTCGTCGTGTTCGGCACGGGCCTCCTGGTCATCGGGTGGAACAAGGGCTGGTTCGGCGCGTCGCGAGGCGTCCCGGTGCCCATCACCTTCGACGACCTCGACCATCCGCCGACCTTCGTGAAGATCCGCGGGATGGCCCACTACACGGCAGTCGTGAAGCAGGACGTGCCGGGCAACCTGTTCCGCAAGCCCCAGGTCTACTACCTGTTCGGGCTCTTCCCGCCCTACGACACGGACGACCGGAAGATCCGTCTCCTCGTGCGCACGACCCGCGCCCCCGAGCGCCTCGTCAGCTACGAGCTGATGACCCTGGAGGGACGCCTCGAGCGCCCGACCCTGTCCAAGGTCCCGTTCGACACCGAGATCATCCTCGGAAAGTACAGCGACTACTTCTTCGCCGACGACGTGTGGCTCATCGAGCCCTGGTCGATCCAGAGCGGTCTGGGCGGGGGAACGGGGGATGCCGCAGCGCCAGCCGCAGCATCCCAGCCGGCGCCTCCGCCTGGTGGTTCCAGGTGAAGGTCAGCGCCGCCACGTAGCGGTCGAGCCACCGGGGTGGAGAGCTACTTGGCGGCGAGGGCGGCGCGCTTGCTGGAGAGGCTCGAGAGGAGGCCCTGGAAGGCTTCGGCGAACTTCGTGACGCCCTCGCGCTGGAGGGCCTCGGTCACGTCGTGCAGGTCGATGCCGAGACGGGCGAGGTCCGCGAGGTGGCCCGCGGCGTCGGCAAGGCCCCGGGTGACCTGCTCGGAGACGCGTCCGTGGTCGCGGAAGGCGTCGATGGTCTTCGGGGGCATCGTGTCGACCGTCTCGGGCCCGACGAGCTCCTCGACGTACAGGACGTCGCTGTAGTCGGGGTTCTTGGTGCTCGTGGAAGCCCACAGGACGCGCTGCACGCGGGCGCCGCGGCGGCGCATGGGCGCGAAGGCGTCGCCATGGAACAGGTCGCGGTAGCGCTGGTAGACCATCTTGGCGTTGGCGATGGCGACCGAGCCGCGCAGGGCCAGGGCGTCGGGCGAGCCGATCCTCTCGAGCTCGGGGTCGACCATGCTGTCCATCCGGCTCACGAAGAGCGAGGCGACCGAGTCGACCTCGGCGAGCTTGGCCGGGTCGCGGTCGGCGAGGTGCTGCAGGCCGCGGAGGTAGGCGCGCGCGATGGCATCGTACTGGGACACGCCGAAGAGCAGGGTCACGTTGACGTTGATCCCCTCGCCGATCAGGTGCTCGATCGCGGGGACGCCGGCGGGCGTGCCGGGCACCTTGATCATCACGTTGGGGCGGTCGACCGAGGACCACAGGCGCTCGGCCTCGGCGATGGTGGCGTCGGTCTCGTCGGCGAGGTCGGGGGAGACCTCGAGACTCACGAAGCCGTCGTCGCGGCCGGAGTGGTCGTAGACCGGGCGCATGATGTCGCAGGCGCGGCGGATCTCGTGGATCGCGAGGTGCTCGTAGGCTTCGGCGTCGGTCGCCTCGGAGTGGTCGGCGAGAAAGCTCTGGAGCATCTCGTCGTAGGCCTCGGAGGAGCCGATGGCCTTGGCGAAGATCGACGGGTTGCTCGTCACTCCCTCGAGACCGTCGTCGTCGATCATCCGCGCCAGCTTGCCGCTGTCGAGGAGGTCGCGGTCGATGTAGTCGAGCCAGGGCGACTGGCCTTGCTCGCCGAGCTTCTTCAGGGGATTCATGGGGGCTCCTCGGGAGGAGGTCATTGTTAACCGGGATGGTACCGCTGGGCGGTACAGGGTGACCTGCCAGGGTCCGAAGCCGAGCGCGGTCCAGAAGGCGACGGCCCGGGTGTCGGCGGCGAGGGTGCCCACCACCGCCTCGGGGTAGCCGGCCTGGCGCGCTCCCTTCAGGAAGGCTCGAACGAGGCGCTGGCCCAGGCCCTGGCGACGCCAGTCCGGCTCGACCCACAGGTCGGAGATCATCGCCGACGGTGTGTGGGCGAGGACCGCGCTCGGGTGGGTCACCTCGCCGTCGACGAAGCCCACGAGCCCGCGGTCGGTCTCGGCGACCCAGGTGTGTACGAAGGGGTGGGTCCGTAGCCAGGTGTCGGGCGCCCAGCGCTCCATGATCGTGCCGGCGTCCCGTGCGAGCACCCACCGGGGATCGGCTTGGCGGCCGTTCCCCATCAGCGCCGTCCACATCTCGACGACCCGCGCGGCGTCCGTGCGGGCCATCGGGCGGACGGTGGGCGTCAACCGGCGTTCCGGATGGTGTGGGCGCCCGAGAAGTACGCGGCCGGGCCCAGGGCCTCTTCGATCCGCAGGAGCTGGTTGTACTTGGAGACGCGCTCGGTGCGCGCCGGAGCGCCGGTCTTGATCTGGCCGGTGTCGAGGGCCACCGCGAGGTCGGCGATCGTCGTGTCCTCGGTCTCGCCGGAGCGATGCGAGATCACCGTGCTGTAGCCGGCGCGGTGGGCCATGCGGACGGCCTGCATCGTCTCGGTGAGGGTGCCGATCTGGTTGACCTTGACGAGGACGCTGTTGGCGACGCCCTCGTCGATGCCTCGCGCGATGCGCTCGGTGTTGGTGACGAAGATGTCGTCGCCGACGAGCTGCAGCTCGTTGCCCAGGACCTCGGTGTGCCGCCGCCAGCCCTCCCAGTCGTCCTCGGCGAGGCCATCCTCGATGGAGACGAGGGGGTACTTCTTGGCGAGCGACCCGTACCAGGCGGTCATCTCGTCGGCGTCGAGCTCGCGGCCCTCGCCCCGCAGGTCGTACACGCCGTCCCGGTAGAACTCGGAGGCGGCCGGGTCCAGCTCCACGGCCATGTCGTCGCCGGGGCGGTAGCCGGCGGCCTCGATGGCGCGGACGATGTAGTCGAGGGCCTCGGCGTTGGACTTCAGGCTGGGCGCGAAGCCGCCCTCGTCGCCGACCGCGGTGGACAGGCCGTCCTCGTGGAGGATCTTCTTGAGGGTGTGGTAGACCTCCGCGCCGTAGCGGAGGGCCTCCCGGAAGGAGGGCGCGCCGACGGGCAGGATCATGAACTCCTGCAGGTCGACGTTGTTGTCGGCGTGGGCGCCTCCGTTGAGGATGTTCATCTGGGGGACGGGCAGGCGGTTCGCCTGCGGTCCGCCGAGGTAGCGGAACAGCGGGAGTCCGACGGCCCGGGACGCCGCGCGGGCGACCGCGAGCGAGGCCCCGAGGATCGCGTTGGCACCGAGCCGACTCTTGTTCGGCGTGCCGTCCAGCTCGCGGAGGAGCTTGTCGATGGCCACCTGGTCTCGCGCGTCGAGGCCGATGAACTGGTCGGCGATGGGGCCGTTGACGTGTCCGACCGCCTTCGCGACGCCCTTGCCGCCGTAGCGGGAGCCGTCGCCGTCGCGCAGCTCCACGGCTTCGTGCTCGCCGGTGGAGGCCCCGCTGGGCACCGCGGCGCGGCCGATCTCGCCCTTCTCGAGCTGCACCTCGACCTCGACGGTGGGGTTGCCGCGGCTGTCGAGAATGGAACGGGCGTGCACGCGATAGATCGTGGCCATGTCTCCCTCGGATCCGTGGGGTGGAGTCGAGCCGTATCGCTGGGCCAAGCCGCCGTCAAAGGGCTCGACAGGCTTGACGATGCCCTCTTCTCGGATCATCCTGCACCGCTTGTCCAGGGGCTCCATGACCTTCTGCAATGCCTTCGACGAAGCGCTCGCGCGCAGCGGCCCGGCGGCCGTGTTCCTGCTGGACGTCGAGGGGGCCTGGCGTCTCGCCCCGAACTGGACCCGCGACGCCTGGCAGCGTCATCCCGGCCCCCACGACGGGATGTGGCGTTTCGTGCTGCTCCGCGACCACGTCACGGGGTTCGTGACCCTCGCCCTGGCTACGGGGTCGGCGCTGCTGGCGACCCACCCACGGGCCGACGTGCGTGCCTACGACAGCCTCGAAGCCGCGCTCGCAGCCCGCAGGGAGGGGTGGTGACGGCCCTCCTCCTCGCGCTCCTGACGCTCGCGATGGCCGGCCCGCCAGCCCCGCCGGATCCACGGCCGACCGACGGCCCCGACATCATCGAGGACGGGCACGTGGTGCACCAGGTCATCGTCTACGGCGATCTCGCGGTCGAGAAGGCGCGCAAGAAGGTGCTCGAGGACCTGCGGACCGAGGGGTACACCCACGTGCAGGACAAGGGCGACTACCTGCTCGTGCGCAGCGACGAGCCCTGGATGGGCGAGGTACGGGTCTACGACGACGGCTTCGTGCGCATGAAGCGCCAGCCCTTCCGCGTCGTGGGGCCGGACCTCCCCTGGGCGAGCCAGAACAGCCCGCTCTCCTACGCCGGCTGCGTCATCTACTGGTGGGCGTGCGTCAAGACCGGCGGGCAGACTGTCGGCCGCCGCAAGTTCATGGCGCAGAAGGTCCGCACCCTGGACGCGGTGCATCCCGACGCGGTGGCCCTCGCCGACCGGGTCGCCGACCAGCAGACCGAGCAGAAGGTCAACGACCTGCCCGACCAGCTCGAGGCGCTGTGGTCGGACGGCACCCCCATCGACCTGGGCGACGCGCACCTCGACACGATCGCGGAGCGCAAGGCGGCGCTGCTGTCCTACTGGGACTCCCGCAGCGACACGGTGTGGGGCGACCGCGTCCGCCTGGGCGTCGAGGCGTTCATCCGCGGCGAGATCCAGGGGACGCCGGACGCGTTCACCGACCCGGAGATCGCGGCCTTCAACGCGCAGCGGCACAGCGAGCGCGTCCTCGATCTCGACTCGCCCTGGGATGTCGTGTCGGCGGACGTCAAGACGCCCTGGTAAGGGATTGGTCGTGACCGATCTGTTCGCCGCTCGCTCGCAGATGGCGCTGTCCCTCGCTGGGCAGGCGCCCTACGTGAGCCCGCCCGATCCGACCATCGAGTGCGCCGCGACACCGCCCACGGTGCTCGTGCCGATCCTGGGGGCGCTGCTCGCGGGCTCGGTGCTGCTCGTACCGTCCTTCATCTACCTCTACCGAGTGTTCGAGGCGCCCGGGGAGTCCTCGCGGTGAGCGTGGGCACCGCCCGCACCCTGTGGGGGCTCGCCCGGCCGCGCGGCGCGGTGTGGGTGGTCCTGCTGCCACTGATCGGCTTCGCCTTCGGCCACTGGGATCGCGCGCTCACCTTCCAGGGCGGGCCCCGGGTCGCGGTCGTCATGGTGGCGTGGGCCCTGCTGCACGCGGGCACGATGTGGCTCAATGCGGCGCTGGACCGGGACGGCGGCGAGGTGCTCTACGGCGCGGCCCTCCCGGTGCCTCCGGTGGTCGTCCCGGCGGGCTACGGCGCCCTGGCGCTGGGCGTGGCGCTCGCGGCGGCCGTCCACCCGGCGAGCGGGCTGTGCGCGCTGGGGTGCGCGGTGCTCGCGGTGCTCTACTCGCACCCGCGGACCGGCTGGAAGGGGCGCCCGGTGCTCGGCCCGGCGGTCAACGTGGTCGGCTACGCCGGGCTGTCGCCGCTCGCCGGCTGGGTGCTCGTCCGCGTGGTCTCGGACACCCGCACCCTGCTGAGCTGGGCGCTCCTCGGGGCGTGGATGCTCGGGTGCTACTTCGCGGCGCAGGCCTTCCAGCAGGAGGAGGACGCCGCCCGCGGCTACCGCACGCTGGTGGCGACCCGTGGCCCGCGGGCCGCGGTGCTCGGCGCGTGGATCGGCCTGGGCGGGGCGGCGGGCGCGTTCTTCGTCCTGACCGCCCTCGGGTGGTTCCCGCGGGTCGCCCTGCTGGCGCTCCCCGTGTTCGCCTGGGCCACCGCGCGGCTGCGCGCGGACCGGGTGCACGAGCGGGGGTGGGCCGGGGCGCTGTTCGCGCGGCTGCTCGTCTTCGGGTGGGTGCTGCTCGCGCTGGTGAGCGTGGAGTACGTCCGAGAGAGCTTCGCGGACGAGCCGGTCGCCGGTCTCGGTACCGCGGCGGGCTTCCCCCCCGACCGGCCGCGGCTGCCCCCCGCGGCCATGCGGCGCTGGGAGCGGCTCCAAGCCGGCCAGGCGGCGACCTGGGCCCCGGCCGGGTGGAGCCCGCCCCGGGGGCGCTGACGGGTTAGTCGGGCTCGCGAGGAGGCTCCCTGGTCGCGCCCACGCCCCGCGTCCCGCTGCCGCGCGCCCTGTGGGTGCTCGCCCGCCCGCGGCTGCTCCCCTACGTCGCCCTGCTGCCGCTAGTCGGCTACGGCTGGGCCCACTGGGACCGCGCGCTGACCCCGGTGGACGGCCCGGGCATCCTGGTCGTGATGCTCGCCTGGGCGCTCCTGCACGCGGGCACTCTGTGGCTGAACGCGGCGGTGGACCGGGACGAGGGCGAGGTGCTCCTCGGCGAGTCCATCCCGGTGCCACCGGGCATCGAGGCGTGGGGGTACCTCGCCCTCGCCGCTTGCGTCGCGCTCGCGGCGGCGGTGGACCCGATCTCGGGCGTCGCCGCGCTGATCTGCGCGGTGCTCGCCGTCCTCTACTCGCACCCGCGCACCCTGTGGAAGGGGCACCCCGTCCTCGGGCCCTTCACCAACCTCGCCGGCTACGGCCTGCTGTCGCCGCTGGCCGGGTGGGCGGTGGTCGACGTCCCCCCCGACGCGCGCACCGCGGCGGTGTGGGGCCTCGGGGGGCTCGGGATCCTCGGGGTCTACTTCGCGGCGCAGGCCTTCCAGCAGGAGGAGGACACCGCGCGCGGCTACCGTACCCTCGTCGCGACCCACGGCCCCCGTGGCGCGGTGCTCGCCGGCCGGTGGTGCATCGGTGTGGGGTTCCTCGCGGCGGTCGCCCTGGCCGTGCTCGGGTGGTTCCCGCGGATCTGCCTGTTGGCCGCGCCGCTCGGGGTGTGGGTCGACGCGTGGTTCGTTCGCTGGGCGCGCGAGCCGGATGGCGGGGGCGAAGTGTGGGCACGGGGGATGGCGAATCGGCTCTTCGTCGCCGGGCTCGCCGTGCTGGTGCTCGTGCTCGGGGTGTACGTCGACCAGGCGCGCCGCGATGTTCCGGTCGCCGGGCTCGGTACCGCAGCGGGTCTTCCGCCCGATCGCCCCCTGCTCGGCCCGCACGCGATGGGGCGTTGGGAGCGGGCTCGCGCCCTCGACGGGGTGCCCCACCCCACTCTTCTGGTCGTGGATCCCGACAGCATTGCGGATCGACGGTGACCTCTCTGCTACCATGCCGCCATGCAGACGCAGGAGATCGAGGTAGGCAGTCGCTTCGGTCCGTACACGATCGAGGGGCTGATCGCCGGTGGTGGCATGGGCGCGGTCTATGCCGCCCACCATGCCGTGTACGGTAGTGCCGTCGCGCTCAAGATCCTCCACGCCGAGCTGCACCGCGACGCCGAGTGGCGCGCCCGGTTCAGCCGGGAGGGGATGGTCGGCCTCGAGCTGAAGCATCCCCACATCCTCTCCGCGCGCGACGTGGTCATGGAGACGACGGGCGGGTGGCGCTCGTGCTCGACCTCGTGCAGGAGGGCAAGACGCTCCTGCGGGTCATGAGTCGGGAGTTCCCCGACGGGCTGCCGCTCGTGCAGGCGCTGCAGGTGCTCCTCGGGCTGATCCAGGGGGTCGAGTACGCCCACGACAAGGGGGTGGTGCACGGGGACATCAAGCCCGAGAACGTGCTGATCCACGGCAACTTCCGCGACGCGCGCACCTGGGTGCCCAAGCTCACCGACTTCGGCACGGTGGGGATCCTCGCGATCCCGGTGACCATCGACGGACAGCCCGCGATGGTCGTCTCGCCGCGCTACGCCTCCCCCGAGCACGTCCTCGGGATGGACCGGCTCGACGCGCGCTCCGACATCTACTGTCTCGGGCTGCTCCTGCACTACCTGCTGACCGGGCAGCACGCCTCGAACGCGGCCACCGTGCAGGAGGCGGCCGCCACCGTGGTGCACCCCGTGCCCGTGGCGGCGCTCGTCGACCAGCCCGACAGCATCGTGAAGATCTTCCAGAAGGCGACCCGCGTGAACCCGGAGGAACGCTTCGAGAGCTGCCGGGAGTTCGCGATGGGGATCCGCGAGGCCCTCGACGGCCTGGGCGCGGAGCTCGTGGTCGAGGACCTGCAGGCCGACCTGCTCACCGAGGTAATGGAGGATCGGAAGGAAGCGCGCAAGGCCCTGTGGGAGAAGCAGCAGAGCAAGCAGGGAGGCGACGCGGCCGGGGAGCACGTCACCGGCGAGACCGCCGTCGCTCCCGAGGACACTCCAGCCGAAGAGGACGACGACTTGGGCAGGATCGAAGAAGAGGACGAGGACACCGCAGACCAGGTCAGTCCCTTCGGAAACAGGCTGAGCTCCACGGACGGAGACACCTCGACCGCCAAGACCGAGGTGCCCGGAGACGACCGGGAGTACCTTCCCGAGGACATCTCGACCCCCGCGCCGGTGGGGACGCCGATGGCCGAGGAGAGCGGGGGCGACATCCCGATCGGGGTGTGGGTCGCCGGCGTGATCGCGATCCTGGTGATCGTCGCGGTGGTAGCGTTCAGCCTCTGACGATCGGCTTGTAGCGGATCCGGTGGGGCTGGTCGGCCTCGGCGCCCAGGCGGCGCTTGCGGTCGGCCTCGTACTGTTCGTAGTTGCCCTCGAACCACGTGACGTGGCTGTCGCCCTCGAAGGCGAGGATGTGCGTCGCGACGCGGTCGAGGAACCACCGGTCGTGGGTGATCACCATCGCGCACCCGGCGAAGTCCTCCAGCGCGTCCTCGAGGGCGCGCAGGGTGGCCACGTCGAGGTCGTTGGAGGGCTCGTCGAGGAGCAGCAGGTTGCCGCCCTCCTGGAGCAGCATCGCGAGGTGGACGCGGTTGCGCTCGCCGCCCGACAGGGTGCCGACGGGCTGCTGCTGGCGCGAGCCGGGGAACCCGAACTCCGAGACGTAGGCGCGGCTGTTCACCTCGCGGTTGCCGACCCGCATCAGCATGTGGCCACCCGAGATGTTCTCCCACACGGACTTGTCGGGGTCGAGCTCCTCGCGGAACTGGCCGACGTGGGCGAGCTTCACGGTGTCGCCCACCTTCAGCGTGCCGGCGTCGGGCGTCTCCTCGCCGACGATCATCTTGAACAGGGTGGTCTTGCCCGCGCCGTTGGGGCCGATCACCCCGACGATGCCGTTGCGGGGCAGGTCGAAGGTGAGGTCGTCGACGAGCAGCCGGTCGCCGAAGCCCTTGGAGAGGTGCTCGGCGCGCACCACGACCTCGCCGAGGCGCGGGGAGGGGGGCAGCGCGATGGTGTGCTTGGTGCGCGGCGTGTCGGAGGTCTGCTGCTCGAGGAGCATGTCCTCGTAGCGCTGCAGGCGGGCCTTGTTCTTCGCCTGGCGGGCGCGCTGGCCCATCTGGACCCACTGCAGCTCCCGGTCGAGCTCCTTCTGGCGCGCGCTGGCCTGCTTGTCGGCCTCCGCGAGGCGGTCGCGCTTCTGTTCGAGCCACGAGGTGTAGTTGCCCTCGAAGGGGATGCCCTTGCCGTTCTCGAGCTCGAGGATCCACCGGGTCACGTGGTCGAGGAAGTACCGGTCGTGGGTGATGATCAGCACCGTGCCCTCGTACTCGGAGAGGGCGCGCTCGAGCCAGGCCACCGACTCGGCGTCGAGGTGGTTCGTGGGCTCGTCGAGGAGCAGCAGGTCGGGCTTCTGCAGGAGCAGCCGGTACAGGGCCACCCGGCGCCGCTCGCCGCCCGACAGCGTGGTCACGTCGGCGTCGGGCTCGGGG
>Ga0114931_10000338_pt1 | contig 55572 bp, 48 predicted proteins | sample 2SBtaG_FD_89579 | JGI IMG/M metagenome (GOLD analysis project Ga0114931, IMG submission 89579) | Deep subsurface microbial communities from Kolumbo volcano to uncover new lineages of life (NeLLi) - 2SBTROV14_V59a metaG | ecosystem: Environmental > Aquatic > Marine > Volcanic | place: Kolumbo... | reverse complement strand
GCAGAAAAATATTTCGAATGGTCTGAAAAGCCGCTTTTCATCGAAGACATTATGCGCTTTCTTGATAATGTGCTGGAGGATTTCATCACCCGCGCGCCTAGCGAAATGGCACGGGCGCGCTATTCGGCCATGCGCGAGCGCTCAGTGGGCTTGGGGCTTATGGGCTTTCACTCCTTCCTGCAGGGCCAGGGCATTGCCTTTGAAAGCGCCATGGCGAAATCCTGGAACCTGCGTCTGTTCAAACATATCCGCCAAGGCGCAGATGCAGCTTCCGTAAAACTGGCGCAGGAGCGCGGCCCCTGCCCCGACGCGAAGGACCGCGGTATGATGGCGCGTTTTTCCCACAAGCTTGCCATCGCCCCCACCGCCTCCATCTCCATCATCTGCGGCGGCACAAGCCCGTGCATCGAGCCGGTGCCCGCCAATGTCTATATCCACAAAACCCTGTCGGGCTCGCACACGGTGAGAAACCCGCATCTCACCCGGCTGCTGGAAAAAAAGGGGAAGTGCACAGATCCTGTCTGGACATCGATTCTCGAGCATGACGGCTCGGTGCAGCATCTGGATTTCCTGAGCGATGACGAAAAGGCGTGTTACCGCACCGCCTTCGAGATTGACCAGCGCTGGATCATCGAACTCGCCGCTGACCGCGCGCCTTACATCTGCCAGGGGCAATCCATCAACCTCTTCCTGCCCGGTGACATCGACAAATGGGATCTCATGATGCTGCATTGGCAGGCCTGGGAGAAAGGCGTCAAAAGCCTTTACTATTGCCGGTCAAAATCCGTGCAGCGCGCAGGCTTTGCCGAAGGCGCCGACAAAACAGATGCCGCCTCCGCCATGATGGCAAACGCCGCCCGCACCGATTACGACGAGTGCCTCGCCTGCCAGTAGCACGCGGCCCCGCGTGCGGGGGGGGGTTATGCACATATTGTCATCCCGCGACTTGATCGCGTGATCCAGCGCACTCCTGATCAAGGAGTGCAAAAAAATATGCCGCGCGGCCTTTGGGTTGCCGGGTCTTACGCCCGGCAATGACGCCATGAGAGGGATGACCTCTTTCCAGTAATGCCAGAATCTGCTTTCGTTGTACAAATGCACACACAAGCTTTGCGATTCCCTCTCGCCGGGACACGCGAATCTGGTTAAGTTGGTCTCCCTTCCTTCGACCATGAACCATGAGATCCGCCCCCCATGACCGACATCATCACCCCTTCGCTTCCCGGCCTGCTGACCCCGGTGCATTCCTACAAGCCGTTTCGCTACCCCTGGGCCTATGAATTCTGGAAGGTGCAGCAGCAGGTGCACTGGATCCCCGAAGAAGTGCCGCTGGGGGATGATTGCAAGGACTGGGCGAACAGGCTCACCGACGGGGAGCGCAATCTGCTGACCCAGATCTTCCGGTTCTTCACGCAATCGGATGTGGAAGTGAACGACAATTACATGGAGCGCTATGGCCGCGTTTTCAAACCCACCGAAATCAAGATGATGCTGGCCGCCTTCTCCAATATGGAGACCATCCACATCGCGGCTTACGCGCTGTTGCTGGAGACCATCGGCATGCCGGAATCGGAATTCTCCGCTTTTCTGGAATATGAAGAGATGGCGGCCAAGCACGCTTTCATGCAGGAGTTCGGCGTCGACACAGAGGCCGATATCGCCCGCACGCTGGCCATGTTCGGCGCGTTCACCGAGGGCCTGCAGCTTTTCGCCAGCTTCGCCATGCTGATGAACTTTCCCCGCCTCAATAAAATGAAAGGCATGGGACAGATCGTGTCGTGGTCGGTGCGCGACGAGAGTCTCCATTGCGAGGCGATGATCAAGCTCTTTCACACGTTTGCCCGGGAAACCGGCTGCCTCACGCAAGCCGTGAAAGACGACATCATCGATTGCTGCAAGACAGTGGTGAAACTGGAAGATAAATTTATCGATCTGGCGTTCGAGATGGGCGCGGTCGAGGGCATGAGCCCGCAAGACATCAAACGCTATATCCGCTACATCGCCGACTGGCGGCTGGGGCAGCTCGAATTGACAAAAATCTACAACATCGAACACCACCCCATTCCGTGGCTCACCGAAATCCTGAACGGGGTTGAGCACGCCAATTTTTTCGAAGCGCGCGCTACGGAATATTCAAAGGCCGCCACGAAAGGCGCCTGGCACGGGAGCCAAGGCGTGTGGGCGGCCTTCGATGAGATGAAAACAACAGGGCCGGCAACGTCTTAATCGGTTTTTGCCAGACTCTCCGCCAGACGCTCTGGGTTGTAAAGTGAGCGGGCTTCCTGGGCTTCAAGAACGGGGCGGGCGGCGGCCATGGCGCGGCGCCACGCGTCAAGAGCGGCGCGGGCTTCATCAAAACGACCCGCCACGCTTAACGAGCGCACGGTGCGTAAGTCAGCGCTGAGGGACGCGAAACGCCTGCGCGCTGAACCGTCCTCCTCCTGTATGATGGAAAAGCGCGCTGCTATGCGGCCCAAATCGTGGCGCAGGCTGGCGATAATGAACCGGCTGACCTCCGTCTTCTCCAGAACCAGCGCCTGATCCAGCACGGACGCATCGCTGAGCACAGCGTCCAGATCCTGATCCAGCGTCACGGGCCGGGACTTGGGGGCCGGTGTGCCGGCCGGGGCCAGCGCCAGAAGATACGTCATCAGCGCCGCGAAAATCTCCGGGGCGGGGCGGCGTCCGGCAAATTCCTCCTCAATAACGCTGTGAACAAAAGCGTCAAGAGTTGCCGCCCGTCCATCATGGCCATAAGGCGCACTGGCCGCCACGCCTTCCAGCGAGGGAATGGCAATGGGGTTAAAGACGCCATCCCCCAAAACCTGGCTGAAAGTGGCCGTGGTGGTGTCGACGGTGCCGGGCTGCGCCGACAATCCGGCGATAAAAAAATGGCTGTTGGCGCGGCCACCCGGATGACAAATCTGGCACGTCAGGCCCTCCCGCGCCGCCATGCCGCCCAGCAATCCCGGCGCACGAAAGGCCATGCGCCCCAGGGCCAGAGAGAAGGCTTTCCCGGGCGCGTCAGAACCACGGCGCAAAACTTCAGGAACATTCTGGTTCAGCGCTGCCACAGGGTCAACGCGCCCGCCCAGCCATTTCAGATCCGCCAACAGGGCGGGGCGGGCGGGGAAGGTAGCCACCGGCGGCGCCGCGGGCGCACACGCCGCCAGACCGAGCACAATCAAACCAACGCCCCAATGCAACGGCAAGCGCTTATCCTTCGCTTCCGCGCGCCGCGCTGGCGATCCAGCTTTCAAGCTCCTGATACTCAAAACAGCCATACGTGCACAGATCGTCCAGCCGGGCGAGCTGACTTTGGGCCTTATCCAGTTGACCCAGCTCGACATAAAGCTCACCCAGATATTCCGTTGCCCCCACATGAGCGGGATTGATGGCCAGCGCCTGGCGGTAATAATCAATGGCCACATCATACTCATGCAGCTTGCGGTGGCTGTATCCCAGATATGTCAGCACGTCGGCATTTTGCGGCTGGCTCTGATGGAGCGCGGTCAGCCGGGTGATGGCCTGTGCGTAGTGTTCCTGATTGATCAGACGCACTGCTTGCACATAGGCCTTGGATCCTTCGTCCGGCCGAAACAGTTGCGCCTCCGGGGTGCCCTGCGCCGCAAGCGCCTGAGACAACGAATCAATCGCCTGCTGAATAGAGGCAGAATTGGAACAGGGCGCCGGGCAGGACGCCATCATATTGTGCAGCGCAGCCAATTGCTCCTGCGCTTTTTCCGGCGCGCCCAGTTTCAGTTGAGCAAGGCCCAAAGTTTCCCATGCGCCCGGTACGATGGTGTCATATTTGAGTGCTTTTTCCAGCGCCTTTCGGGAATTCTTGTATTTGCCCCGGCCATATTCAGCAATGCCCAGATAGGCATAGGCATTGCCGTTTTTCTTCTCGGCACGGATAACCTTTTTGAATGCCTTGCGCGCCGCATTATAATCATTCACCTCCAAAGCCTTCAAACCCTTGCGGTATTCAGCAAAAACATCGACCGGTGGCCGACGCGGCGACGACATGGAGGGGCTGGACGTGGAACCGCCGGCCGCCAGAACCCCGGGCGCGGGGACAAGTAGGCAGGCCCCGGCCGCCATCACGAGAAAACCAAGTTTTGAAATGAATGTTTGATCCAGCATGGTAAAATTCCTCCCTGGTCCATGCGCACTCTTCAGGAAAACGCATGGTCTTAAAAGTTTACCTCCGAATACAGCCTGAAAGACAATCAAATTTTTGCTATCTCACGCATGGGGTCTGTACCGGCCGGTTCAAAACCTTAGCGCCATGCCGCCTTCCAGCGCGCGGGGCTCTCCGGGAAAGTAACGCGCTGAACCAAAAGCGAAATCCGCCCGCGTGGCAAACGCTTTATTGGTGAGATTGCGCAGGGCAAAAAACACTTCCACTTTTTGCGTCACCTTCCATGACCCCCGCACATTAAAAAGTTCGTGACCGGGATACGTGTGGAGATTGGCGGCATCGGTAAAATAGCGGCCCCTATGAACCCATTCCAGCTCGGCCGTGAGATCAGATGTGGGGCGCCAGAGCACGCGCATATTGCCGGTCCAGCGCGGCGCGGTGTCGACATCATTGCCTTGGCGGATGACCTCACTGGCCTGTGCGGAAACAATGCGGTTGAAATCATATTTGTGGCGGGCATAGGCAGCGCTGCCCTTCAGCTCAAGCCACGGGGTCAGGGGAAGGGAGACCTGCACTTCCACTCCGACATGGCGGGTTTTGCCATTCGTGACATTAAAGCCGTCGGCATCGCGAAAAAAGAAATGACGCTTCTTCATATAATATCCGGAGACCTCAAAAGACCCACCCCACACATCGCCGCGCAGCCCCGCTTCTACACTGTTCAGTTTCTCCACGCTGATAGCGCCGATATTCTGATGAACCTGAAGGCGGTAGAGATCCGTCGTTTGAGGCGCGCGCGCGCCCTGAGCAAAATTCGTGAAAAACTGCAGTGAGGGCGTGAGGTCATAGACCAGTCCGAACTTTGGCGTCACCGCGCGAAAAACATCCGTGCGGGCGGCGGGACGCTTAAAACGACCGACCGTATCAGCGTTCGTATTGTTGCGATATTGATATCTCGTATACTCAAACCGCGCGCCCCCCACCAGCCGAAGCGCCGGGCTGATTTGCCATTCGCCGTGCACAAAGGCGGCAAACACCAGAGCGTTCACGTCATAATCGTAATGCACACCTTGCGTGAAACTACCCAGAGTGGCCTGCGCCTGGACCTCTCTTAAAAATCCGTGGGTCACATCGGTGTCAACGCCGGTGATGATTTTTATATTCCGGGACGGCGTCCAGTGCAGAGCGCTTTGCACACCGGCGCTCGAATGGCCGTTATTTTCCAGCGCTTTGCCGGGAAGAAAATGCAGGCGAAAATCCATTCTGTTCCAGCGCCCATACGGCGTGAGGTTCAGCTCAAGATTTGGTGAGACCCGTTGCTCCCAGCGCACCAGAGCGCGGAACGATTTGGCGTCGCGAAACGCTTCCGGATTGGGATTGCTGCGCGCCAGGTCGCGATTTTTATAGGCGTCCGGCCCCTTGATGAATCCGGCCGTTTCCTGGTTAAGGTTTTGGCCGCTGACCTGGGCGGTCAGGCGCGTTGGCCCTTTTTTATACGCATAACGAATTGAAAGCTTTTGCTGCTCAAGCCCTGAAAAAGCGCGGAAACCATTCTCATGCAAGACTGTGAGCCCGGCATAAATTCCGTGACGCCCTTTCTGTTCGCTCAAGGAGGCACGCACGCGCCCCCGTCCGAAACGGCCCCACAGCGCTTCGATAAAACGGCGCGGCACAGCGGAAGGCTCCGGCGTCAGCACATTGACAAGCCCATGCACCGCATTGGAGCCGTACAGCGCACTGCCTGGCCCGCGCACCACTTCTATGCGGCGGGCCAATTCCGTGTGGGCTTCCATAAGACCGTTGACATTAGCAAAACCCGGCGCCCGCAAGGGCACACCGTCCTCCAGATACAAAAACGAGCCCGCCCCCGCGCCCCCTGTCAGCACCGGTGAGCGGATGGCGGTAAGCTGTTCCTGCCCGCTGCCGCGCTGGATGTTGACGCCGGGCAAACGGTTCAGCGCTTCCGCCACATGGTCGGCACGCAGAAACACGATGTCATCCGCGGTCAGTTTTGCAAAATTGCCCGGCTGATCGCCAATGCGTTCCATGCGCCGCGCCGCCGTCACCGTCATCTCATCCAGCAGGGATTTGGTTTTCAGGGAGCTCTGGGCAAAGGCGCCGCTGGGCCCGAGAACCGCCAGACCTGTCAAAATGAGACCCGGCGCACGCCCTTTGCTCACCCTCATTGCCCGGACCCCCGTCCCCAATTACACATAATAGCTGACGCCAACAACACACAGATAGGGCATTTCCAAGTTTAAGGGAAACCGCTTCGCGCGCAGGAAATGTACTCTAGTGAAAAGCACCCCTGCGGTAGAGCCGCCAGGCCAGCGCGGGCGCGGCCAGCAAAGGGTGCCGACGTTGCCAGTCGGTGACTGTAATGCGGTGCCCCGAATGCTTTGCAATTTTATAGAGGATATAGTCAAGCCCGCCCTCAAAGGTGAGGGTTGCTTTAGCCAATCTGAAAATCTGCAGTATTTTCCCGGATACGCGCCGCCTCTTCCATTTTCGCCAGTGAAGCGCACGGGTGACCTCACGGGCACTCGGGAAGAAAAGTTGTGTGCCCGAACCAGAAGCCGGAGATTTTTCCAGAATGCCGCCCTTTGCCAAAAGCTCCGTCACCTCATCAAAGCGACGACAGCCGGCATCATAGAGTTCAGCCGCCCGGGCAGACCCTTCCGAGCGAAATTCCGTGCGATAACTTTCCTGCATTGCGCGTGTCCACAGTTCCCGCGCTGAAAACGGCTGGGAAAACAGCGGCGCCGTCTGCGCGCATGTTGTTGCAATCGCATGCGACAATGCACTGATGATCTGTACGCGCACCCCGTCATCCCGCACAAAAACAAGCGCGCAAGGTTGGGAGAGGCGGGCCCAAAGAGTGGAGAAAAACGCGCTGGCATGGGTTTGCCGTTGCAACTGATCAAGGCTCATCACGGCATATTTTGATCGAACCTTGCGGCCTTCAAACGGCGCTTCGATGTAATAAACATTGGGTGGCAGCAGAGCGTTCAGCAGGGCATGAACCCCGGCACCGTGAAACGCGGACAGGCTGTGGGTGAAAACGTAAAAGTCAATCAGCCGATCTTTTTCAATACCATCGCGCAGGCACGAGCCGTAAAACAGGATGGCCGCCACCGCCGGGCCATGGCGCTGCCTGATGGCCCGCGCCGCAGTTTGCACGCCGGGCAGGAGGTTCCGGTCCATTTCACCCGCCACCAGATGTTCAACTTCTTTCAGGGATTCGGCCATCACGCATCCCAAGTTACAAATCTGAGTTCAGGACCCTCCCGTAAAACAACCGGCTTGCCGGGACAAGGGTGGCAGACCTCTCCATCAAGGACAAAAGGCCTGGACATGCTAAATCTGATCTCTCTGGCATTTTTACTGATATAATCAGTAGACGGAAAGTGTTGGATTTTACCACCCCAAAGAATGGAATATACGGCGCGCCAAATCTGCGCCGGTGGATAAGAGATCGCCATATAATGCAACGCGCCCTCTTCTGTCCCCCAAAAGGGTTTGGAGTGAAACAGCAGGTGATCGAGCGTGGTCACCATGTTCAGCAGATAGGGCATTTTCACATCTGACGCGCCATCAGCGGCGACGCCGATGCCCTCCCCTTGAAATATATTATCTTTCTGATCTCCCGTTATTTTTCCTCTGCCCAGAACGATATCCATAAGTGCACCGCCAAATGTGGCGGCAACGCCCAAACTGGCATGCAGTTTTGGCCTGTCAAGATAGCGGCTGCTTTGCAGAACAGTGCGGGTGATGGCGGACGTGCCGAAAAAAAATCCATAGAGAGGGGCCTCCCCGGGGCGAAAATCAACTTCAATCGCGCGCACGGCTTTTGTCTTCAGCAAGCGCCCATCCTCTTTGGTGATCTGTCCCAGACGGTATAATGAACGATCAGGCCGGCCTTTCAGGCCAATATCATTTGCCGTCATGTTCGTGGTGCCACCGGGCAGGAGCGCAAGCAAGGGCAGGGTTTGAAATCGTCCGGTCGTGATAAGATCCGTGATCACCGCATCAACAGTGCCATCGCCGCCATTGATGACAACCATCTGAACACGGTCGCGCGCAAATTCAGTCAGGGCTCTATCCATATCCTCGATCTGATGCAGATCGACGCACACAATATGGGGAAAATCACGCACCATCCGGTGAATGAGATCAACACCGGATTTGTTCCTGCGACTTCTTATATTATTCAGTAATCCGACTTTCATGAACTGATTGCCGCGCCCCCATGAGTTCACGATAAAAAACGGCGTTGCCAACAAGGTCTATCAGGATGTCCGTGATCATCCATGTTGCAGTCCCGAGCGGCAGACTCGTCTGCATGTCAAACAAATAGGTGACCCGCCCGTCTGAAGATGCGAGAATCATCAAAGGTCTCAATGCGTGCACCAGAAGGAGTCCGGCCAGAGCCGCGGAAATGACCCCTGCACCGGTTCTGATCACATCATACCATGGATATCCGGTGATGGTGAACATGCAAAACCTCTACACGTGCTGGGTGGAACAAAGTCAAAACTCGCTCAGTCATACACGAAAAATGGGAGAAAAAGCAGGGGGGTTTATCCGCTACCAGACGCGGGGGCAGAGGGGGGGAGCCCATTTTGCACCGTGCGCGCCTTTGGTCAAAATTTCACCCCGCCCGGAGCACCCCCACGCACGTTCCGGCGGGCGCCATCAAGGGGACCGATCACGAAAAGGTGGCATCTGTTTGACGCCCGAGGCGTGTGCGGCGCATCAAGACTTGCGATTGGACCACTTTTCAATACATTAGGCCGCGCCGCACGCCGTGCATTCAACCGGGGATCAAGCCCCCTCACCTGACAAGGACAAAAATTCACGTGGAAAATTTTTCCGGCAGCAGCGCCCCCTCCCTTCGCCTTCAACGCGTGCAGAACCGCCAGGATATGGACCGTTTTATCCGCGTTCCCTGGTCAATATACGCCCATGACCCCAATTGGATTGCGCCCCTCATCATGGAACGGCGCGATCACCTGAACCCCAAGAAAAATCCGTTCTTCGACCATGCCGAGACGGCCTTTTGGCTCGTCCTGAAAGGGGACAAAGCGGTGGGCCGCATCAGCGCGCAGGTCGATCACATGGCGCTCGAGAAGCATCAGGATGCGGCAGGTTTTTTCGGCTTTCTTGAAGCTGAAGACAATGAGGAGGTCTTTCGCGCTCTTCTGGAACAGGCGGAAGGCTGGCTGACGGAGCGCGGTATGAAGACCATAAGGGGGCCTTTCAGCCTGTCGATCAATGACGAAGCGGGATTGTTGATTGATGGTTTTGACACACCGCCCTCACTGATGATGGGCCACGGCTTCCCCTATTATGCCACCCGGATGGAAGCGCTGGGCTATGGCAAAGCCCAGGATATGATCGCGTATGATTTTCAATTCAGCACTGACGGGTTGCCAAAAAAATCGCGCGCCCTGGTCAACCGGCTTATGGCCAGACCCAATGTGACCGTGCGCAATTTAAGAAAAGACAAGTTTCTTGAAGACGTCACCATTGTGCTTGATATTTTTAACGATGGGTGGGCAGACAATTGGGGCTTTGTCCCGCTCACTGCGGCGGAAATCGAAAAAACCGTCAAAGATCTGAAGTTATTGATACAGCCAAAATTTGTCCGCATCATCGAAGTGGATGGAGAGCCTGCCGCTTTTGCCCTCACCCTGCCGAACCTGAATGAAGCGATCGCTGATCTTAACGGAAGATTGCTTCCCTTCGGCTGGGCAAAACTTCTTTATCGCCTGAAGTTCAATAGGATCAAAACCTTAAGGCTGCCGATGCTCGGCATTCGGAAAAAATTTCACAATTCCTGGTTGGCGGCGGCCATGGCCTTGGTGCTGATCGACACGCTTCACCAGGAAAACAAGAAAAGCGGTATGAAATCGGGCGAGCTGTCCTGGGTGCTTGATGATAATGTGGGCATGCGCCGAATCATCGAAAGCACCGGGTGCAGAGTCTACAAAACCTACCGTGTCTATGAAAAAAACCTGAGCCATGACCCGCACAGCCCGGAAAAACAACATCCCCCATCACGTTGAGATCAACGGCGCGCCGGTGAGTGTTGAGGTGCGCGCCCATGCCCGCGCCCGGAATTATGTCATCAGGCTTGACCCGCGCAGCGGCGCCGTGGTGGTGGTGCGTCCGGCCCGTGGTTCGGTGAAGCGCGCGCTCAGTTTCGCCCGCGAGCACCGTGCCTGGATTGCCGCACGGCTGGCCGAGCGCCCCGCGCCCATTCCCTTTGAAGAGGGCCAAATCATCCCCTTCAGGGATACCCCTCACCTTATCGCCCTGTGCCCGCAAGCGCGGCGCGGCGTGTGGCGGGAAACCGATGACGGGATGGACCGGCTCTGTGTTTCGGGCCTCCTGGAACATGGCGCACGGCGCCTCACTGACTGGTTAAAATGCCAGGCCCGCAGCGATCTGACGGCATGCGCCGCGCACCATGCGCAAGTGCTGGGTCTCCCTGGGGGCCGTATTCAGATACGCGATCCGTTCAGCCGCTGGGGATCGTGCTCGTCCACCGGCACACTGTCTTTTTCCTGGCGTCTCATCCTCGCGCCGCCTTTCGTGCTGGATTACGTGGCGGCCCATGAGACCGCGCATCTAAAACACCTCAATCACGGTAAACGCTTCTGGGGCCTCGTCGACCGGCTGACGCCGCGCCGCGCCCAAGCCGAAAACTGGCTGCGCGAACAAGGGCCTGCTCTGCACCGCTACGGCTGATCTCACTCGCCGCCGAAGAGGCGTGAAATAAAGCGCGTCAGCGAGCGTCCACCCGGCGCTGCATCGCGGGCAGCGATCAGGGAAGTTTCCAACCCTCGCGGCAGAGGGCGCAAGGGCTGACCCTTGGTCATCGCCAGCATATAGTCTTTCCAGATGATGGAGGGCATGGTGCCGCCGGTGACACGCCCCATGGGCGTATCGTCATCATTGCCGACCCACACGCCCGTGACCAGATCGGCGGTGTAGCCGATGAACCAGGCATCCCGGCTGCCCTGGGATGTGCCGGTTTTGCCCGCCGCGGGCCGGGACCCGAGCGCGGCCTTGCGTCCCGTGCCGCTGCGCATCACCTCGGCCAGCATGGCGTTCATCGCGCCTACATCACGCGGCGCCATCACGTGCGCCAGGGGACGGGTTTCACGCTGATACAGCGTCACGCCATCCGGCGTGCGTATGCGGACAATCGCATAGGACGGGGCTTTAAGGCCGCCATTGGCAAACGGCGCATAGGCCGATGTCAGTTCCAACAAACTGACTTCTGAGGTGCCCAGTGGCAAAGACCGCGTGACTGCGAGCTTGGAGTTGATCCCCGACCGCCGTGCTGTCTCCACAATGGCGCGCGATCCCACATGCTGCGCCAGTCGCACCGCTGCGGTGTTGAGGGAGCGGGCAAGGGCATGGCTCAAAGTCACCTCGCCTTGATAACGATCAGAAAAGTTTTTTGGCGCCCAATTGCCGATACGCACCGGCGCATCCAGAATATGATCATCAGGCCGCCAGCCCGCTTCCAGCGCGGCCAGATAGACAAAGGGCTTGAAGGCCGATCCCGGCTGGCGCTTGGCCTGCACTGCCCGGTTGAACTGGCTCTGGCCATAGGAGCGCCCGCCCACCATGGCCAGAACGGCGCCGTCGGGCTCAAGGCTGAGCAGCGCGCCTTGCCCCACGTCAAGCGCCACCCCGTCCCGCCCCAACGTCAGGGCCAGGGCTTTTTCCGCGCGGTCTTGCGCCTTCACATCCAGTGTAGTCTCAATCACAAGATCACTCTGGGCCGCGCCCACCAGCGCGGGAATCCGGCCTGTCACCCAGTCAATAAAATACCCGATCCCGTCAGTCGCCGTTCCCCTCACAAGAACCGGCGGGGCATCGGCTGCATGGCGGCGTTGGGCCTGGGTCACAAATCCGGCTTCAACCATGCGGGTCAGAACGATTTCGGCGCGGCGGGCGGCCAGGGCCGGGTCACGGGTGGGCGCATAGCGCGAGGGCGCTTTCAAAAGCCCCGCCAACAGCGCCGCTTCAGACAGGCTGACGCGGGTGGCGGATTTGCCGAAATACCGCTGCGCCGCGGCTTCCACGCCATAGGTGCCCGCGCCCAGATAGACCCGGTTGAGATAAAGCGAAAGGATCTGGTCCTTGCTGAAACGCCATTCCAGCCAGAAGGCCAATTCCATTTCCTGGATTTTGCGTTTCCAGGTACGCTCAGGTTTTAAAAACAGGTTCTTGGCCAATTGCTGCGTGATGGTGCTGCCGCCCTGCACCACATGACCTTCAGCGCGATTGGCGAGAAACGCCCTGAAAATACCGATCGGATCGATACCGATATGATGATAAAAGCGCCGGTCCTCTATGGCGATCATGGCCTGGGGCAGGTAAGGCGGCAGATCGGCAAGTGCCACGGGCAGGCCATAACCCGCCCCGCGGCGCGCCAGAACAACACCGGTGCGATCCAGTACCGTCACAGAAGGACGCTGCGTGACCTGCCACAATCCGGAAGTGTCCGGCAAATCAAGGGCAAAAATGGCCAAACCTACGCCCAGCCCCCCCACAAGCCACACACACGCCACCGCCCCCCAGTAAAACACTTGGGCATAAGCGCCAAAACGCCGCTTTATCCGGCGCCACCGGCGCCCCAGCCGTTTGCGCCGCTCCGCCCAGCCCCCGCGGCGGCGCACGCGTTTGCGCGGCCGCCCGGGACGGCGCCTGGCGGGCTGACGTGTGGTGCGTTTTTTCGGCGCGGGCATAGTCAGGCAAGCCCCATTAACCATAATTTTCCGCCGGATCCGGCAGCTTATGATGGTTATAAAGTCCGGTGCGTTAACGAGGTGTGAAAAACCACGCCCACAGGCTCCCCCCGGGCCGGGCTATACAGCAAAATCACTTTCCTGAATGGACGCGATGCCACTCTCAATATCGGCGGCCACAGCGCGCCTTAAAGCGTCACTGTCACGCCGCCGCAACGCTTGCGTGGCTTCCAGATGATGGTCCACGGCACCAACTTTTCCGTAAGCCGTAAAGACCATGCGCATGAAGGGGCCAAATTGCAGCCACAGCGATTCGATCAGCGGGGTGAGCACATCACTGCCCCCCGCCGTATAAATGAGAAAATGAAAGCGGTAATTGCCTTTCAGATAATCGGTCACGACCCCTGCATCCAGGCTCTGGTTGATCTGCTGGTCAACCGATTCGATCTCCTCAATCAAACTGTCCTCAATAAAGGGCAGAGCATTGACAGCCGCTTGCGGCTCCAGGATGAGACGCGCCTGGGCGATCTGCTCAAACCGTTCTTTGGTCATATGCGCCAGTGAAACGCGGCGATTGGGGTGCATGACAAGGGCGCGTTCCGACACCAACCGCCGCATCGCCTCGCGCACGGGCATGGACGATACTCCCAAATCCTTGGCCAATCCCCGGATTGTGACGCTGCGCCCGGGAACGAAATCTCCGATCATGATTTTATGGCGCAGGGTCTCGTAAATCTTCTGATGCACCAGATGCACACCGGCGCTCGATGAAACCTCCCGCCCCGTCTCGTCCGGCTCCACAAGGGATATGCTTTTCATCTCTCATTCCCTCTGGACTCCCAACGTTGCAAAAGCAAGGAGACTAAGCAAATCAGTCTACTGATTTGAACCGGCCAGAGTCCTAGCCGCCAAAAGGAAATTTCAGCAGCACACCAAAGGTTCGTGGCCGGCTGACGCCAAAACGGCTGGCCGGAATGATGCCGCTTTCCTCAACAGCGCCGTCAAAATAAACCTTATCGGTGACATTTTCAACATAGCCTATGATCGACCAGCCCGCCGGAGATTTAAAACCTGTGCGCAATGTCAGATCGGCCCATCCGCCGACGCGTGATGAGCTTTGCAGTTTTGGACCCCCAAAGATTGCTGTTTGCGCCGCCACTTCTGCGGACGCCACAATCGATCCATAGGGCAAAGGATAGGTGAAGTTAACCACGCCGGATGCGCTGTATTTTGGCTGCGTCGGCAGACGGTTGCCCTCACACACATTGGTGCCATCGCACGCCAGTTGCGCCCCTGTCAACTTACTGTCGCCATACGCCGCGGAAATATAGACATCAAAATAATCATTGAGAACCGTCTGAATCGTGCCCTCAATACCATGACCCTTGGCCTTGCCGACATTCACCACAACAGTACCGCCGCCGTTGATGAAAGTGGTCAGTTGCAGGTCTCTATATATATAGTAATAACCGGTGAGATTGACCCGCACGCGGTTTTCAAACAGATCCGTCTTGATGCCCCCTTCATACGACCACACCTTTTCAGGATTGAAGGACTGGGCTGTGTTGGCCGATGTTGCCACCCCGCCAAAGGGCACTGGGGGTCCGTCAATGGCAAAACTGCCAAAGCCGCCGGCCTTGTAGCCGCGCGAGATCGTTGCATAAACCATGATGTCTTCCGTCGGCCGGTATTTGGCGAACAGGCGGGGCGTAAAGGCATCCCAACTTTTACTGGAACTCAGGAAACCGTTGGTGGTGAATCCAAACGCAAAGAAAGGGCCAAGCTGGCTGGTCACCGGCAGGACGGACAGCGCGAATTTTTTGTGATCATAGGAATAGCGCAGACCCGCGCCCAATTCGATTTTGTCCGTCACCTGGTAATTCACATCGACATATGCCGCCCATCCCCAATATTCACCCTTGCCGCGATTCTGCTCCAGCAGGCCCTGAGGATCTGGCGTGAACGCCGGATAATAATAATAGGCAAAAAGATCGGTACAATTGGTGATGCCGTAATAATTGTAATAACCGCACATGATGTCTTCATTGGCGGCCTGGGAGAACAGGGCATCAATTTCTTCGCGGTAACCGGACACGCCCGCATACCAGGACAAGGCACTGTCATTTTAAGACACCAGCCGGAATTCCTGCTCGACATAAGTGCCATCCTGATCCTGGCTGTAATCATTAATTCTGAGCGGCGTGCCATCAAAATCTTCGGCATAATTGAATGTATGGTATTTAAAGCCGGTGAGTGAGGTGAACGTGGCCCAGTCAAGATCAAAGTCAGCCTGCAGACCAATGCTCAAAATTTTGCTGTTGTCCCTTTCGCCCAAACCCTGATCGCTGTCGATGTCGCGGTTATTGCCGCGAATGGTCAGACTCGGCCGCAACGCTTTCAGCGTCGCAAATACACTGCCCTGGCCCGTGGCGCGGTACACCGTGCCTGATTGTTTGCGGACTTCATACTCCGCCATAAAATTGATATCAGCGAGATCGTTTTTATAACGTGCCGAAAACCGGATCGCTTTTTTCTCGTTCTCGATCTGGCGATCCCCGGGTACGGAAAAATTGTCTACATACCCTTCTTCCTTGCTGTAATAACTGGCGACGCGGACGGCAAATTTTTGAGAAAGCGGAATGTTGATAGCGCCGTCATAGACATAGTGATCGCGTTCACCCGCATCCAGTTGGATATAACCATTATAGCCATCAAAATTGGGCTTCATGGTGTGAACGCTGATTGCCCCGGCGATCGCATTGCGCCCGAAAAGAAAACCCTGCGGCCCACGCAACACTTCCGCCCGGTCAATATCATAAAGGCTGGTTACCACGGCACCGTTGCGGCCCTGATAAAGGCCGTTCTTGAAAAAACCGACAGACGGATCGCCGCCAATGCCAAAATCATTGGTGAGAATGCCCCTGATGGTGATCACATCAATAAAGCTGTCTTTGGAATTACCGGACACACCGGGAGCAAACTTGATGAGATCCTTGACATCATCAAGATTGGTCTGCTGGATAAAATCTCCCTGATAAGCGCTGACGGCGATCGGCACGTTCTGGATGGATTCAGCGCGTTTTTGCACCGTCACCACGATCTCGTTCACGGTCGCACTGGCAAATGCCGGGGCGTTCGCCAACGCCATGAACACACCAAGCGAAACGCCGGCGCGCAGTGCTGATTTTCTATGGACATGTTTCATTTGATAGCCTCCCCCCATGCTGTCTGTTGGCCTGCCCCCGCGAGAAAAGCGGGGCGATGGATCACCAATCACATCTCACTGCCGATGGGATTTTACAGACACTTTCGAGCAAACTCGAAGTGAATTGTCAATTTGTGATCACATTTTAGAAAACTGGTACAAAAATATCACACATGGTCCGGAAAGTGGCCGGATCAGTCGGCCAGGCCCGCTGATTTGAGCACGCGGTGCATGGGCTGCAATTTCGCCTCAAATTTCTTCCACCGCCTCACCGATCTGGTGTGTGCTTTCTCACGCACCTGGGTCGCGCTGGCGGTCGTTACGGTGCCTTCCTGGGCGTGAAAATCCAGACAGGCCGCCTCCCAGGGCAGGTCCAGATAATCGATGATGCGCCGGGCGTGGGGCTCCAGGTCGGACACGACGTCTTCGTACACCACATCCAGAAAAGCATCCGGAAACCGCGCCCGCCACCATGCCATCAAGTGTCTGTAGCGGACATGATGGCGCGCCATCTCCTCTTGGTCATAAGAGTGATAATAGGCTTCAGCGAACAATTGCTTGTAACTGGCAAAACAACTGTCCATGGGATCGCGCACCAGATGCAGAATCCTGGCATTGGGCAACGCCGCCAAAATCAAGGGAACATAGAGATAATTGACGGGCAGCTTGTCGACAAATCGCGGGGCTTCACCGCGCAAATTTGCGGTGGTGCGCAGATAGGTCTCCCCCAATTTCTCTGGAGGAATCCGGGCCGCCGCCTGCATCACTTCAGCCGACAGGCGCTCCTTGCCCTGCACTTCTGACAGGCGGCCCACGGCAAGGCCAAACTGCTGCAACTCACCGGCTGAATGAACCTGGGAATGGCTGGTCACAATCCGCTCTATCAGCGTCGTCCCCGTGCGGGGCTGCCCGATGATAAAAATAGGCGCGGCCGTGGCGCATCCCGGCGAAACGGACTCAAGCCATCGTTCTGTATATATTTTTTCTAACGCGGCAAACATCTTTATCTCGCGCGCCTCGTCATATTTTACGCGGCTCCGCCGCGCGCGCGCGCCCCTTTCATACGCTTCAAAAGCGCGTTCCCACTCTTCAAGGTCTTCGTATTCCTTGCCCAGACCATAGGCCAGAAACGCCACAGCCTGAGCGTCTCCGGCCATGGATGTGAGCATTTTTTCCATGTCGAGCGTGTGTTCGTCAGTGACCGCGCGCTTCAACCGTGCCAACATCCAGTGCGCCTGCGCGTGACGGGGCTGAATTTCAAGGACATGACGCAGAACCTTTTCAGCATCATCGCCTCGCCCGTGAAAAACCAGACAGGACGCCTTGTTCATGTTGTAGGACGGGACGTTGGGGCGTTTGGCGACACTGGCGTTAAAATAGTTCAGCGCTTCCACCTGGTCGCCCAGCAGGGAAAACACAATCCCGATGATATCCATCACCAACGGATCGCGAGAGCCCTGTTGCACAGCCTTTTTCAGACTCTCCTCCGCCTTTATGGCATACCCCGACATCATTAAGCCGCGTGCCAATTGGGCCTGGGCGGCGGCGTGCTGGGGGTTGATTTTGCTGACCGTCCCAAAAGCGCTGCACGCGGTGCGCCAGTCCTGCGTCTCAACCGCAATCAGACCCACGAGAAAATGCGCTTCCAGGGCGCGGGGGTCAGCCTGCAATACAGCCCGGCAACACGCACCGGCTTCATCGAACCGGCGACGGGCTAACGCATCAAAGCCGCGCCGCAGCACGTCCCTCTGCTGTGCCCTGGTGTGTCCTGGCATTTGCCTCATACCCTGTTCCGTCCTGCTGCCCGGCACGAAATCCGTGCGCTGTTTTCAGCATTCACGCCCATATCGCCCCTCAAAGCTTTCCCGTGCCAGAGCAGAAGCTGGTAAAATGAGTGGACTCACTTCAGCTTTTTTCGAGCTTAAGTCAATCGCCGTGGCCTGCTCAACGTTGCCAACGAGTTGACACGTGGTGCGGCGCATGTTTCAATCAAACGCTTGATTGATTTATAGGGGGGTCATGGCCAAGACCAACACCAAAACCATCATTCTGGAGGTCGCCGCGCGGCATTTCGCCCAGCATGGCTACCGCGGCACATCGGTGCGCGAGATCACCAAAGAGCTCGGGATAAACGTCGCCGCCATCCATTATCATTTCGGATCCAAGGAAGGCGTTTACCACGCCGTGGTTTTTCAGTTTTTCAATCAGATTCGCGAAGAACGCATGGCCTTGCTGACGGCGTGTGAAAAACAGTCGAACGACGACCCCCGCCTCCTGGAAAGCATATTCAATGCCATGATCGCTCCCCATGTGCGCCTGGTGAACCAACCGGGCGGGGTTGATTATTTGCGCATTCTCTCACGATTCAATTCTGAGCCCCATGATATCACCATGCGGGTGTATGAAGAAGAAATAGATCCCGTCCGTCAACGGATCATTCGGGTTTTGGGCCGGGCCATGCCGCACTTGCCTGGCGAAGAACTTTACCGGGCTTTTGGCTTTGTGGCGATCCTGATGGCTTCTGCCCTGTTTGATGCCGGCTATGAGACGCTTTCGGGCAAAACGCCCATTGCAAAGGGACCTGACGAACTCATCGAGAGTTTGGTTACTTTCGCTGCCGCAGGATTCCGGGCACTGGCAGCGCAAAAAACACATGCCAATGGGCGTGAATCCGAAATGGGGGCATTACACTAAACATCTGATTTAAGACGATCCAAAATTTTCCGGAACTTAGCATTGGCTTTAAAATGGCCAGCAATCACCAAAGCTGTTTTTATCATTTTCAAGGGGAGAGACATCAAAATGATCAAGAAATATCTCTATGCATCCTGTGTACTGATTGCACTGACGCCTGTCAGCCTGTCAGCGCTGGCGCAAGACAATCCCGGCGCCCGCCGCACAGCGCCTGGAACCACGCTCAATGAAATTATCGTTTCATCGCAACGCCGTGAGCAAAGTGCCCAGAAGGTGCCGATTTCGGTGACGGCACTTCCCGAAACATTTCTGATCGAAAACGGTGTGCATTCCCTGGAAGATCTCAATGGCGCGGTGCCGGGATTCGTCACCACCAATTCAGTGAATTACGGCGCCGCACCGCTGAGCATCAGAGGCATTGGCGGCGCCAATGGCGGCGGCAATTTCTTTGCTGACGAACCTGTGGCCGTTTATGTCGATGGCATTTATATTACCGGACTGACTTTCTCGACAGCCGATCTTTTTGATATCCAGAAAATCGAAGTGATGCGCGGGCCGCAGGGCACGCTCTATGGCCGTAATTCCACGGCCGGTGCTTTGCTGATCAAATCGGCCCGGCCCACGGATGAGTTCGAAGGCTATGTGCGCGCCAGTGGCAGCAGCCTCACCGAATGGCAGGTCGCGGGGGCTGTATCGGGTCCTCTTGTTCCGGATCTACTCAAAGCCCGTGTGGCGGTTCAATATTCTGATCGCAATGGCTGGGGCAACAATTTGGCCAACGGCCAGGACGTCGGCGGTTCTGAAGACATCTCAACGCGCCTTTCACTGGAGTTCACGCCCAATAACGACATCACCATCAGTACCATCGGCGAGTACCAGCACCGCGAAGCGACACCGGCCACATTACAAGTCGCTGACCTGTCAAATACACTGGCGGCATCGCCGTTCGTGAAACGCCCGGATTTTAACCAGGTTCTCGACGACAATAATTTTTCCCTCAATTCACCCAATTTCGTAAATTCGGATACCTATAATATCCTTCTTTCCGTCAATTGGGATCTGGAGTGGGCGACGCTTGATTCGATCACCGGCTATCGGGATTACGCTCTCACGGGGGCCCAGGATTCGGATGGCACCGGCCTCACCCTCTTCAACAATAATGGCGATCTGACCCACAAACAGTGGACCCAGGAAGTGCGCCTCACCTCCAATGATGAGGGCCGGCTGACGTGGATCGCCGGTTTTTATTATATCCACAGCAAAAGCACGATGAATCCGTTCCAGATCCGCAATTTCAACGCGCTGTTCGGCGTCGGAACCTTGGCGGAATTTCGCGCTTTTCAGAAGACAAATGCCTATGCGCTGTTTGCTGACGCCACATTACACGTCACGGATCGTCTCTCTTTGACGGTTGGCGGACGCTACTCACACGAGAAGAAGGATTTCAGCAACGATCTGCGTGTCGATATTTTAAATGGCGGAACCATTCCGCCCTTCGCGCCGCCGCCTCTGGCCGGATTGATGTTTTCAGCGGGAGATGTATTTTCCAACCCGCCGGCTTTTGCATCGAATGATACGTTCCATGACTTCTCGCCGCGCGTGGTCGTCGATTTTGACGTCACTGACGATATCCTGGCCTATGCGAGTTACACACAGGGGTTCAAGAGTGGCGGCTTTAATGCATTTGGCCTGGCCCCTTCCTTCGGTCAGGAAAACATCGATGCCGTGGAAATCGGCATCAAGAGCGATCTGGCCGACAAGCGGCTGCGCTTGAATGTTTCCGCCTTCTATTATGATTATAAAGACCTTCAGGTCAGGCTTGGTGTGCCGACGGGCGGGGTGGAAATTGCCAATGCCGCCAACGCCACGGTGAAGGGTGTTGAGGTGGAAACGACAATTCTGCCCTTTGAGGGCCTGACGCTGACTGGTAATTTGTCCTATCTTGATGCGGAGATTGACAACGGTATGCTGCGCCGGGTTCCGGAAGGGCTTGCTTTTCCCATCGGCGCCCCCATACCACTGGAAACTGTGGATGTGAGCGGCAACCGGCTGAGCCGGTCGCCCAAATGGCAGAGCTATATCTCCGGTGAATACCGGTTCCCGGTGGGGAATTACGGCACAAGCGCCTTCAAGGTCAGTTACCGATATCAGAGCAATGTATTTTTTCTGGAAACCAATCAGACGCAACCGACCTTCCGATCGGGAAACTGGCATCAGATTGATTTGCGCTTAAGCTTTATGTCGCCCGATGAGCGCTGGGAAATTGCCGTCTTTGGGCAGAACATCACCGACGAACGGCACATCACCCAGATCGCCCAATTGGGCTCTTTCCCCAATGCGGCCATCAATGAACCGGCCAAGTGGGGCGGACAAATTTCGGTGAATTTCTGATGTGCTGAGTGAACAGACGGACGGAGCATGGATGGTGAACACGCCGTGCTCCGTTCTCTTTTTCAGTGAAGGACGCCAACACACTTTGTAAGCGACGGACTCCATGCTGTAGCTTTCTCATTCTCCTTACTCAACTTGCAGCCGGAAAGTGAGAATCTTCTTAGTAGAAAAAGAGTTGGACTGGGAGAGTCGCCAGATTGATTTTAGAATACAGGACTAGACAAGCTCACGCATGCCCGATCAACAGATGAATCTCTTGAACGTCTCCATATGGGGCATCAACGTCTCCGATCTTGGAACGATCGCCCTGTTCATCATCATGATCACAATGGGACTGACCCTCAACCCGGTGGATTTTAGGGTCATCATGGCCCGCCCCAAAGCGCTGGTGACGGGCCTCTCGGCACAGATCCTGCTTCTTCCCCTTGTCGCCTTTGCACTGGTGTTCATCTTCCAGCCCCCTCTTCCCGTCGCCATTGGCTTGATCATTTTGGCGTCCTGCCCGAGCGGCGCCACGTCAAATTTTTTCAGTTATCTCGCCAAAGGCGATGTCGCGCTTTCCGTCGTGCTGACATCCATCAGCGGCGTCATTGTGACTTTTACGCTCCCCCTTCTGGTCAATCTGGGTTTGACACTTTTTACCGGTGAAGGACAGGATATTTTTCTGCCCATACTCCCCGCCATGGGGCGCATCTTCGAATTGATAGTGTTGCCCGTCGCCATTGGCATGGCCGTGCGGCATTATTTTTCCGCGGCGTCTGTGTTGATTGAACCTGTCTTCACGAAATTGTCATTTGCGGCCATCCTTTTCACCATGGCGGTGTTGTTCGCGTACATCGCCGATAACTTCTTCGCCATGCTGGCCATGACCTGGCGGGTCACCGTCTCTCTTAATCTTGTCATGATGGCAGCGGGTTTTTTCGGCGCTCTGGTCATCGGCATTGCGGAACGGCAAAGCCGGTCGATATGTATTGAAATTGGTGTGCAAAACTATTTATTGTCAGTGGTCGTTGCAATCTCTCTGCTGGGACGACCTGATTTTGCGATCGTGCCCATCATTTATCTCTTTACCATGTACGTCACTGTGTTCAGTTTTATTCTCTATTGCCGTCTTCTGCGTGACAGGAACCGGTCGGTACTGGAGGTTGTCACAATCATTCGCAACGGATTACTGAAAGCGAACAGGGAGTAAACGAAGCATGCCGCGCCTACCCGCACTCAAAAGGGAAGATTTGCAGGAATTTGAACCCTTCTTCACCATGATCGAACAGATCATGGGATTCGTTCCCAACAGTCTGCTGATCATGGCGCGGCAACCGGCCATGTTGAAGGCATTTGGTGATCTATCATATTCCTTGATCGGAGCAGACGGGCGCGTGGATGGTGGATTGAAGCAATTGATTGCACATATTGCCAGCCGTACGGCGGGGTGCCAGTATTGCATGGCGCATACGGCAAATTCCGCCAGGCAAAGCGGCATCGACGTGAAGAAAATAGAGGCGATCTGGGAATACGAAACCAGTCCGCTGTTTTCGGAGGCCGAGCGGGCAGCTTTTGTGTTTGCTCAAGGTGCCGCCTCCGTGCCAAACGCGGTGAGCGATGAGGATGTCAGCAATCTCAAAAAATATTATGACGAAGATCAGATTCTCGAAATTCTGGGTGTCATTTCGCTGTTTGGTTTTCTCAACCGATGGAACGATACTTTGGCGACCGAACTGGAGGCTTCGCCATTGCAGTTTTCCAAAGATCACCTCAGCCAATCTGGCTGGAAAGTCGGAAAACATCACCCCTAAGAAACCCATTGAGCGACAGGATGAAACAGGATGAAACTCGTCACTTTTTCTACTGATCTGGGGACAGAGCATATCGGCTGCCTTTTGGATGGCGGGCGCGTTGTCGACTTCACGCAGGCGGCCGCCGATCTGGACAAGGTGGAAGCGTGCGTCTTTACGGACATGACCAGCCTTATTGAGGGCGGTGCGCGGGCACTGGAACTGGCCCATGAATTGGCCGCCAATCCACCGCAACAGGGGCTGCGGGCGCTGGATGAGATTCGTTTAAAAGCCCCCATCCCCGTGCCGCCGCAAATGCGGGATTTTCTGAGTTTCGAGCTGCATCTGCAACAAAGCTTTGAGAACGCGATAAAAGTGCGCGCATCCGGAGCGCCGGACCCCAAAAAGGCCGAAGAGGAAATTCGCGCCAGCGGACGCTTCACCATCCCTTCCACCTGGTACGCGCAGCCCATCTATTACAAATGCAACCGCTTTGCGGTGAGCGGCCCGGAAGATGAGATCCGCTGGCCCAGCTATTCTCAAATCATGGATTACGAATTGGAAATCGCTGCCATCATTGGAAAAAAGGGTGCCGATATTGCGCGCGGCAAGGCGCGGGAGCATATTTTCGGCTATACCATCTTCAATGACTTCAGCGCACGCGACGCCCAGATGGCGGAGATGGAAGGTATGCTGGGCCCGGCGAAAGGCAAAGACTTTGACGGCGCCAACGCCATGGGGCCGTGTATTGTGACCGCCGATGAGATAGGAGACCCTTATGACCTGACCATGCTGGCGCGCGTCAATGGCGAGGAATGGTCACGCGGCACTACCGGCACCATGCACTGGAAGTTTGAAGACATGATCAGGCATGTCAGCCGCTCGGAAACGCTCTACCCCGGCGAAATCTTAGGGTCGGGCACGGTCGGCAATGGCTGCGGTGTGGAGCTCATGAAATTTCTGAAAGACGGGGACATCGTAGAACTGGAAATAGAAAAAATCGGTATTCTGCGCAACCGCATCACCATAAAAAAGGACTGACGAACAATGACCCGGAAACTGATTGATATTTCAATGCCGCTCGAAAACGATGTCATTTCAGATCCGGTGCCCTTCGGACCCAAAATAACCTATCTCGATCACCAGGACACGTTCGATCAACTGGCCGGATTTTTTCCCGGATTGAAACGCGAGGATCTGCCCCAAGGCGAGGCATGGGCTGTAGAGTTGGTGGAACTCATCACTCACAACGGCACCCATCTGGACGCGCCCTACCATTTCCACTCCACCATGAACAAGGGCGAGCGGGCGATCACCATTGACGAGGTTCCCCTGGAGTGGTGTCTGCAACCGGGCGTGAAACTCGATTTTCGCCATTTTGACAATGGCACTGTCGTGACGGCGCGCGATGTGGAAGAGGAACTTGACCGCATCGGCCATGAACTGAAACCGCTGGATATTGTAGTGGTGAACACAAAAGCAGGCGCGGCCTATGGTGCCGATGATTACGTCAACACGGGATGCGGTATGGGCTATGACGCCACCATGTATCTGCTGACCCGCGGCGTGCGCCTCACCGGAACCGACGCTTGGTCGTGGGATGCGCCGTTCTCCTATACTGCGGAAGAATATGCCAAGACCGGCGATGCCAGTCTGATCTGGGAGGGGCACAAGGCGGGCCGTGACATCGGCTATTGCCATTTGGAAAAGCTTCATAATCTGGAAGCCCTGCCTGCTGACGGCTTTCTTGTGTCCTGCTTCCCCGTCAAAATCAAAGGCGCCTCCGCCGGCTGGACCCGGGCCGTCGCCATTTTAGACGGCGACATCTGATTTGCCTTGATGTCCTGCTGAAAAAACAGCAAAACTCAACCATGTCGCCCGCACCATCCAATGCCCCGCCCCGGGAAAAAGAGGGCGTTCTTGATGTCGCCATCATCGGTGCGGGCTTTTCCGGTATTTGCATGGGGATAAAATTACGCGCGGGCGGAATTTCTAATTTCAGAATTTTTGAAAAGTCCCGCGGCGTCAGCGGCACATGGTGGGACAACACCTATCCCGGTGCAGCCTGCGATGTGCCCTCGCATCTTTATTGTTTTTCTTTTGAACTCAATCCCTCCTGGTCGCGGGTGTTTTCTCCGCAAGTTGAAATTCAGGATTATGTCCGGCACTGTGTCGCCAAGTATGGCATCGCCGCGCACATTCAACTCCAGACGGAAATACACCGCGCGGTCTTTAACGAAAAGACCGGATGCTGGCGGCTGACCGACGGGATGGGGAAAACAACTGATGCCCGCTGCGTGGTAAGCGGCGTAGGTGGCCTGAGTGAGCCCAATATTCCCGACATCCCCGGCCTCAATAATTTTGAGGGCACATGGTTCCATTCCGCCCGTTGGAAGCATCATCATACCCTTAAAGATAAACGCGTTGCGGTGATCGGCAGCGCCGCCAGCGCCATTCAGATCGTGCCGCAGATTGCACCAAACGTAGAGAAGCTTTATCTTTTTCAGCGGACCGCTAATTATATCGTACCCCGCAATGACAGGGCGTACACAGATCAGGAAAAAAAGAGGTTCAAACAATATCCCTTCCTCATGCGCCTGCTGCGCTGGAAAATCTTCTGGCGTTTGAACATGCATTTCTCCCTGTTCCGGCAAAAAAGCTGGATGGGTTTATGGGCATCCAAACAATCATTGAAAGACATGCGCCGCAAGATCGACGATGCAACGCTTCAAGATAAACTGACCCCCAGATATCCCATAGGCTGCAAACGTATTCTGTTGTCTGATGATTTTTACCCGGCTTTGAATCGGGGCAATGTGCATCTTATCACCGATGGGATTCGCACCATCACCCAAGACGGCATCCGACTGCGCAACGGGGAGACGAGAAAAGTGGATACCATCATTCTGGCGACCGGGTTCAGGCCGTTTGATTTTTTTCATCTTCTTGATTTTGAGGGTCTGGCGGGGCGTAGGCTCTCTGATGTCTGGCGCGGCAGTCTGGAAGCCTTAAGAGGCGTGAGCGTGACGGGTTTTCCCAATTTGTTTTTCCTGCTCGGGCCCAACACAGCGCTGGGTCACAACTCCATCATTTTCATGATCGAGCAGCAGGTGAGCTATATTGTCCAGTGCATCAAGGGGCTGGGCAAAAACACATATATCGACGCCAAGCCTTCCGCCATGCAGCGTTATAACGCGCGCATTCAATCGGCTCTTGCTAACACCGTCTGGGCGGCCGACTGCCAGAGCTGGTATAAAACCAGTGACGGCAAAATCCCGACTCTCTGGCCTTATAACACGGTGCGGTATTGGCGCTGGATGCGCACCCCGGATTTGTCCGAATTCAACAGTGTCTCCATCCCTGACACATGTTCGGCGGACTTATGACAGATATCGCACCACCGGCGCCCCCGAGACTGCAACGCGCCTCGGGAACCGTGAAGCTGAGCTTCAAGAACCGGGAGGCGCGCACTGTTCTTGATGACCTGTTTCAGCAGGGGTGCGCCAAAGTCCGGCTTCCCAATGTTATCCCCGGCCACCCGCCCGATGCGGTTCTGATCAACACCAGCGGCGGGCTCACCGACGGCGATGTTCTGGAAACGCACATCCGGTGGGGCGCGCGCACCCATGCCCGCATTGCGGGGCAAGCCGCTGAACGTATCTATCAGGCACGCAGCAGCGCCCGGGCAGCGCGCATTTCAACGCATCTTCATGTGGAGGGCGGCGCGTTGGCGGAATGGCTGCCACAGGAGACAATTTTTTTCGAGGGTGGAAGCCTGCATCGAACCACCACAATTGACCTTGAGGATTCAGGGCGTCTTCTGGCCTGCGAGGCTGTGGTCTTTGGCCGCACCGCCAGGGGCGAGACGCTGATGACGGGCCAGATATATGAACACTGGCGGGTGTCCGTTGAGGGCCGGCTGGTGTGGACCGATGCCTGGCGCATAGATCCGCTGAGCCAGGAACATCTGAACAAAGCGGCCATCGCCGGCGGGGCGCGCGCTCTTGCGACTATCCTTTATGTGGGCGAAGATAGCGCCGCCTTGATAGACGCGGCGCGGGCCGCGCTTGAGAAGACGCCTTGTTTTTCTGGTGCGACCTGCATGAATTCAGTCTTTCTGGTGCGCTTGGCCGCTAAAGATGGCGCCGTATTGCGCACTGGCCTAATGCGGACTATCGAAGGTTTGCAGCGGGTCATTCCTGGGTGCGCCTCGGGCCTGCCGCGTGTCTGGACTTGCTGATAAGGAAAACCATGAAACTCACACCACGGGAAAAAGATAAATTGATGATCGCCATGGCGGCCGAGCTGGCGCGGCGGCGGCTTGCGCGCGGCGTGAAGCTGAACCATCCGGAGGCCATAGCGCTCATTTCCGATTTTGTGGTAGAAGGCGCACGCGATGGGCGTTCGGTGGCAGAATTAATGAGCGCGGGGGCGCACGTGCTGGGCCGCGATCAGGTGATGGACGGCATCGCCGAGATGATCCCGGACGTGCAGGTGGAAGCCACGTTTCCCGACGGCACAAAACTCGTCACCGTGCACCAGCCCATTCGATGAGGAGGCGCAAGCCCATGATCCCCGGAGAACTCATCCCTGCGCCAGGCGATATCACACTGAATGCAGACGCCCAAACCATCACGCTCGTTGTGGCCAACAAAGGCGACCGGCCGGTGCAGGTGGGCTCGCATTACCATTTTTTTGAAGTCAACGCCGCGCTTGATTTTGACCGCGCCAAAGCGCGCGGGCTGAGACTCGACATCGCCGCCGGCACAGCGGTGCGTTTCGAACCCGGTCAGACCCGCACCGTCACGCTTGTTCCCATCGGCGGCAAACGCGCGATTTACGGCTTTAACCAAAAGGTGATGGGGGCGCTGGATTGATGCCGGTCACACTTTCCCACAGCGCTTACGCCGCCATGTACGGCCCCACGACGGGCGACAAAGTGCGCCTGGCCGACACCGACCTTATCATTGAAGTCGAAAAGGATTTCACCACTTACGGAGAGGAAGTCAAATTCGGCGGCGGCAAGGTCATTCGTGACGGCATGGGACAAGCGCAAATATCGCGCGCAGGCGGCGCGATGGACACGGTGATCACCAACGCGCTGGTGCTCGACCACACCGGCATTTACAAAGCCGACATCGGCTTGCGGGACGGGCGCATCGCCGCCATCGGCAAGGCGGGCAATCCCGATACGCAAAACGCCGTCACCATCATCATCGGCCCGGCCACGGAAATCATTGCCGGGGAAGGCAAGATCCTCACCGCCGGTGGATTTGACGCGCATATTCATTTCATCTGTCCGCAGCAAATCGAAGAGGCGTTAAGCTCAGGCATCACCACATTGCTGGGCGGGGGCACCGGCCCCGCCACCGGCACCAACGCCACCACCTGCACGCCGGGCGCCTGGCATCTGGGGCGCATGCTGCAAGCAGCGGAAGCCTTCCCCATGAATCTGGCTTTTGCGGGCAAGGGCAATGCATCGCAGCCCGAAGCTCTGCGCGAGCAGGTGCGGGGCGGCGCGGCGGCGCTCAAACTCCATGAGGATTGGGGCACCACGCCCGGCGCGATCGATTGCTGCCTTAGCGTTGCCGACGCCATGGACGTGCAAGTGATGATTCACACCGACACGCTCAACGAATCGGGCTTTGTCGAAAACACGATTCAAGCCTTCAAGGGCCGCACCATTCACGCCTATCACACCGAAGGCGCGGGCGGTGGTCACGCGCCCGACATCATCAAGCTGTGCGGCGAGGCCAACGTTATTCCCTCCTCCACCAACCCAACCCGGCCCTATACGGTGAACACGGTGGACGAACATCTCGATATGCTCATGGTCTGTCACCATCTCGACCCCACTATCCCGGAAGACGTCGCGTTTGCCGACAGCCGCATCCGCAAGGAAACCATCGCCGCGGAAGATATTCTGCACGATTTGGGCGCGTTCTCGATCATCGCGTCCGATTCCCAGGCCATGGGCCGCGTCGGCGAGGTGATCATCCGCACCTGGCAAACCGCAGACAAAATGAAAAAGCAACGCGGGCGCTTGGCAGAAGAGACCGGCGACAATGATAATTTGCGCGCCCGGCGCTATATCGCCAAATACACCATCAACCCCGCCATCGCTCACGGCATGAGCGCCCATATCGGCTCGGTGGAAGTGGGCAAGCTGGCCGATCTGGTGCTGTGGTCACCGGCATTTTTCGGCGTCAAGCCTGATCTGGTTCTCAAGATGGGCACCATCGCGGCGGCGGCCATGGGCGATCCCAATGCCTCCATCCCCACGCCCCAACCCGTGCATACAAGGCCCATGTTCGGTGCGTATGGCAAAGCACTGACCAGAAGCGCCGTGACGTTTGTTTCCCATGCCGCGCTTGAAGCAGGCATTGACGAGACTTTGGGCCTGGAGAAATCTTTGCTCAGTATCGAGAACACCCGGCACATCGGCAAAGCGGACATGATCCTGAACGACGCCACGCCAAAGATCGAGGTTGATCCCGAAACCTACGAAGTACGCGCTAATGGCGAACTGCTCACCTGCGAGCCGGCACAAGAACTGGCGCTGGCGCAGCGTTATTTTTTGTTTTGAAGGTGCAAGTGTGAACGAAATTGATAATAACTCTCACGGTCACTTGCACCCCTTTTTCGTCATCCCGCTGCTTGACAGCGGGATCCACCTTCATTCATCAGTATGTGCTTGACTTCATGGACCCTGCGGTCGTAGCCGCGGGGTGACGTCCGGAAAGAGAGACACTGCCATTATTCACAAACCTTTTAAGTGTTGAAAAACTACACAATGATCCGTGCCACATCCATCACACACAGCCATGACGCGGCTGCGGACACCGTCACGCTCTCCTACAACGACCGGCATCGGCGGCGCATGGCGATGGTTTGCGACAAAGGTCTTGAGTTTCTTCTTGACCTGCGCCACGCCACTGAACTGCGCGATGGCGATGCTTTGGTGTTGGAGGATGGCCGCACTGTGCGCGTGAAGGCGGCGCCCGAAGACCTGATGGAGGCGCGCTGCACTGATGCGCTTCATCTCATGCGCATCGCCTGGCATATCGGCAACCGGCATCTGCCGTGCGAGATCCATGAGAGCAGGCTCCTCTTGCGCTGGGATTCTGTGATTGCGGATATGTTGGAAAAGCTCGGCGCGCAAGTGACGCGCTTCACGGCCCCGTTCAACCCGGAAGGCGGGGCTTATGACACAGCCCATGGAGGGCATGCGCATGGCTGACACCGCTTTGCTGCGCCTGATGACCTGGCTCTCGCCGTCTTTCCCAGTGGGCGCGTTCAGTTATTCCCACGGGCTTGAATATGCCGTGGAAGCGGGCATGGTGACGGGTGCCAAAACGCTCACCGCCTGGCTGGAGGATATTCTCGTTCACGGAACGGGCCGCGCCGACGGCATTCTTTTCGCGGCAAGCTGGCGGGCGTGCAAAGCGGATGACGACGCGGCCTGGCGCGATGTTGTTGAGCAGGGATATGCTTTTGCGCCCAGCGCTGAACTCGCCATGGAAACACGCAACCAGGGCGCGGCTTTTTTGAAAGCCGTGCGCGAGATTTGGCCGACGGAAAAACTCCGCCATCTGGAAAATGCCGTTGACAGACCGATCGTTTACCCGGTGGCCGTGGGCGGGGTGTGCGCGGTGTATGATATGGCTTTATCCAAGGGCCTCGCCGCGTATTTACACGGGTTTATCGCCACACTCATCTCCGCCGGTGTGCGCCTGATCCCGCTCGGGCAGACGGAGGCTCTCCATGTGACCGCTCATCTGGAGACGCGCATCTTAGGCCATGCGGAAGCTATGACCGGAACCGTGCTTGATGAGTTGGCCTCCTCAACGCCGTGCGCCGATATCTGCTCCATGCACCATGAAACGCAGACCACGAGGCTCTTTCGCTCATGACCACAAACCATGTTTCCTTTGCACACGGCCCATTGCGCGTCGGCATTGGCGGCCCTGTCGGTTCGGGCAAAACCGCGCTGACAGCGGCGTTGTGCACGGCCTTGCGCGGCGTCTATCATATTGCTGCCATCACCAATGACATCTACACGCGCGAGGATGCGGAATTTCTCACCCGCACCGGCGCACTTGATGCCGATCATATTAAGGGCGTGGAGACGGGCGGCTGTCCGCACACGGCCATTCGTGAAGATGCCTCCATCAATCTGGCGGCGATTGCCGACATGACGCAGCGGTTTAAGGATCTCGATGTCATTTTTATCGAATCGGGCGGCGACAATCTGGCGGCGACTTTTTCCCCCGAACTGGCCGACATCACCCTTTACGTGATCGATGTGGCGGCGGGCGATAAAATCCCGCGCAAAGGCGGACCGGGCATCACGCGCTCCGACCTTCTGGTCATCAACAAAACGGATCTGGCGCCCCTGGTCGGTGCGGACCTTGATGTCATGGCGCGGGATTCAAAACGCAAGCGCCGCGAACGCCCGTTCTGTTTTACCAATTTAAAAACGGGAGAGGGCCTGGCGGCTGTCGCGGACTTCATCGAGCACACCGGCGGGCTGGGCAATGAGATGTAAAACTCAGTTCTTGAGCAGGTCCTGAATTTTTTCCGCCAGATATTTCCGGCCCTCCACAGCGATGTCGAGTATGCCAAAAGAAAGGAAGGCGTGAATCGCGCTTTCATAACATTTGAAGTCTGTGGGAACCCCCGCCGCCTCCAGACGCGCTCGGTAGGCTTTGGCCTCATCCAGCAAGGGATCAAATCCGCCGACCATGATCACTGTCGGCGGCATCCCCTGAAGATTTTCTTCTTGCAGAGGCGAGATCTCAGCCGGATCGATAGCGCGCCGCCCTCCCAGATACCAATGGGTCGCCACATCAATGCCCTCGCGCGATAAGAGATAATCGCCGTTACCAAAATTCATACGGGACGGATAGCGGGAATGAGGGGAGATCACATCAAGAACGGGATAGAGCAGAAATTGCGCCGCCAGATGCGGTCCCTCACCCGATTGAATGCGATGCGCGATCACCGCCGCTAAATTCCCCCCCGCACTGTCCCCCATCACTGCCACGCGTTTCACATCGCCTTTGATCTCGGCGCCATGATGCAGCACCCATCTGGTCACGGCGCAAGAATCTTCTAACCCGACGGGAAACTGATGCTCCGGCGCCAGACGATAGTCCACACTGATCAGAATGGACCGGCTGAGAACGCAGATCGACCGAATAAAGCTGTCATAGGACGCCACATCCCCCATCGACCATCCGCCACCATGAAAAAACACGATGATCGACCTTTGCTCATCCCCTTGCTTTTCCGGCCAGTAACACCGCACGGGAATTTCACCATGCGGGCCGTCAATGCAGCGATCTTCAGTTTTGCAAACGGAGGGCGCTTCTCCTGCAAAGGCTGCAAACAGCGCCGTCGCACCAAGGCGGGCTTCAGATATCGACGTATCCTCACTGGAACGCGCCGCATGGCTGTTTAACTGCTCAAGGAGCGCGGCTGTCTGTCTGTCCAATATCATAAAGTTTTCTGACCGGTTTGACCCACTCTTGCCCACAACTCAGAACATATAGCGAAGATTGACGCTGTACGTGCGCGGCGTGCCATAATACCCCAATTGCACGCCCGGAGCGGCGCTTAAATCAAATCCATGTTCACGATATTTCTTATCCGTAAGATTCTGACCTGACACAATGATATTCCAATGCTCATCGGGCGAGACATAACTCAGCGAGGCCTCCACCAAAGCGAATTCGTTTTGTGCAAGAATCTCACTGCTGCTCACCGTCAAATATGTTTTCGACCTGTAGCTGACGGCGCTGCCCAAGGTGACAGACCCCAGCCCTGCCAAATCATAGTCATAGGTAAAGCCCACGCGCCCCGTCCATCTTGGCGCGTTCACGAGATGACGGCTGCTGCTGACATCAATGTCAAAATCGCCCAGAAGATTATCATATTTGCTGTGAAGGTAACCGAAATTGCCTGTGATCTGGAAGCTGTCGGTCACAAGCGCCGTCGCTTCGCCTTCCACGCCGTAAATCGTCGCCGATCCCGCATTGTCGAACACTGAGACAAAAGCGCCCGTCATAGGATCAGAGGTAAAACGGCTGAGCTGGAAATTCTTATAGTCATTATAAAACCCCGCCATATTCAAGCGCACGCGTTCATCAGCAAACATCGCTTTAAAGCCGCCCTCATAAGACCACATGGTTTCAGGATCAAAGGGCTGGGCGCGGTCGGTCAAGCGTCCGTTAAACCCGCCGCTTTTGAAACCGCGGCTGGCGCTGGCATACACCATCACATCGTCGGTGACTTGATAATCTACTGAGAATTTTGGCGAAAACGAGTTCCACTTGTCTTTGGCGTTAAAACTGGTGCGCATGAGGCCAACGCCGGTGCCAAACACCGCCTCCATGCCTTCAGGGGTGGTGATGCCGGTGCCGAAAAATTCTTCGCCGGCGGAATTTACTTTTTTCTTTTCCTGGGTAAAGCGCGCCCCAAAGGTAACTCTGAGATCCGGCGTTATATTGTAGTCCGCCTGAGCGTAGACAGCTTTACTGGTGTTGGTCTGATCTCTGAGACCGGCATTGATGATCGGAAACGGGAAGACGCCGATGACGGGCAGAGTAACGAAAAAATCGGGCGCCACAGCGCCTCCAAATGTTGCATCCGTTTCCCTGAAATAGTAAAGCCCGGAGACAAGGGAGAAACGCTCTCCGGTGTAGGAAAACTGTAATTCCTCAGAGAACTGATCCTGATCTTCAAAGTCGTAAATCCCGAAAGAGCTGTCCCTGGTGCCGTCAAGATCAATCTTCGTGCGGTAATCCATTTTACGATAAGAGGTGATGGATTTTAGCGAGAATTTATTCCGGCTGTATTCTGAAGTCAGGGCCACGCCCCATGTTTTCAGCCGATCCAGCGTGTTAAAATTAACATCGACCACAAACGGATTGCTGGTGGGCGGAACGAACATGCCTGACACCACCGAGAAAATGGGTGTTTCCTTATGGGGCGAGCGCGAATGCGAGGGATGACTGTCCGAACCGTCAGTAACCAGATAGAATGACAGATCGTCGTTCGGCGTATAGAGCAGGGAACCGCGCCAGGCAGCCAGATCTTTGTCGAAATCATCCTGACCGTCGAAGGTGTTTCTGGTATAGCCATCACGCCGCGAAAAAACAACCGCGCCCTTCCCGAGCAGCGTGTCTTTAATTATGGGACCACTAAGACTGACCTTAATCTCCCGGCGATGGAAGTTTCCAAGTGTGGTGTCAACATAGCCTTCAAAATCATTGGTCGGGCGGGCACTGATGAATTTAACGGCGCCGCCGATCGTGTTGCGCCCATATAAAGTGCCTTGAGGGCCTCGCAAAACCTCAATGCTTGCCGGGTCCAGCACTTCCAGGAACGAGCCTTGCGCGCGGCCCATATAGACGTCATCGACATAGACGCCCACGCCTGGATCATTAAACGAGATTGAATCGATCTGACCAACCCCGCGGATATAGATCACCGCGTTCGCGGCATCCCCCACATGGAGCGAAAGATTGGGGACGTAAGATTGCAAATCCCCTATATTTTCAACTTGCCCCTGGTGAAGCGAATCCGCGTTGAACGCGCTGACGGAAAGCGGTGTGTTTTGCAGGTTCTCCTCCTGGCGGCGCGCGGTGACGGTAATCTCACTCAAAGCGCCTTTCCTGTTCTTGCTCGCGGGGGGCCCATCTTCCTGAGCCAGAGCAGAAACTGACGGCGCGGCCAGCAGGGTCAAAATGGACGCAAGGCCGGCATATCTGAAAAACGCTTTCGAATCGGAGTGGCGCGGAGTTAATTTCGATGTCATGGCAGGCTCCCCCTCTAAAAACAGCGATCAGACCCCAAGTCTGATACTCAGCCAGCCTGGCATGATAAAAACTGAGCCGCCCCGCGCCATGACCGACGGGATCATTCTGTGTGGACATTTTCGCTCAAATGGGAAAAATCTGTAAAACCATGCTCTTGCGCGACGCGCCATGGCGTGACCAAGGTGCCTACTTCAAAAGGCGATGCCCTCATAGAGAGCGTCCCAATTCGGGTTATCCTTTTCAATCAGACCGATTTTCCATAAGCGTTTCCATTTTTTGAGACGCTTTTCGCGCTGGATAGCGGCGGCGAGCCAATCGAAAAACTCGAAATAGACCAGGTGTTTTACAGCGTAAGTCCGGGTAAAGCCGGGAACGCTTCCCATTCGATGCTCATAAATCCGTCGCACGAGATCATTCGTAGAGCCAATATAGAGCGTACCGTTTTGTCGGCTGGCCAGAATATAAACGGCGTATGTTCTATTCATTGTCCCGAAACTTACTTAAGGAATCTCTGATTAATTCCGAGTTAGATGCTATCATCAAATTTCCATTCATTCGAATCGGAGATTTAACTGATGCGTCAGAAAACGTTTGCAACAGCCGGATTTGAGAAGCACCGCAAGCGGACGCGGCGTGAGCAGTTTCTTGATGTTATATATGGAGCGGGTCGTGCCATGGACAGACCTGCGCGCGGTGATTGAGCCTTTCTATCCCAAGCCGTCCGGTGCGGGCCGCCGCCCTGTGGGACTGGAGCGGATGCTGCGCATTCACTTTCAAGCAACACTGGTTCAATCTGTCGGATCCTGCTGCCGAAGAGGCGCTTTATGATTCGCGCGCCATGCGCCGGTTTGCCGGGATTGATCTGGGCAATGAGCCGGTTCCCGATAAGACCACGCTCTGCAAGTTCCGCCACTTGCTTGAGAAACATGACCATGGCGCGCGTCTGTTTGAGATGATCGGGGAGCACCTTGAAGAGGCGGGTCTCAAGGTCCGCACGGGGGGGGGTGAGCGGTGCGCCATGCCGGGGGGCAGCGCAGAGAAAAACTTATTTTTCTTCACGGGTCATCGATTGCACATATTCAAACGGCGTCATGCCGTTCCACTGTCTAAAAGCGCGGTTAAAACTGCGAAAATCCGAAAATCCCAATTCCATTGCCACTTCGTTTACATGAACCTGCCGGTCCAGCATCTGTTTGGCCATTTTGTCTAACACCTGATGCCTGATCATCCGAAATCCTGTATTTTCTTCACGCAGACGCCGTCTCATCGTCGCCACGCTGAAACCCAAATGCCGGGCCACATCGCCCTGATCGCGCAAGCCCGATTCAATGGCTTCATGGACTCGGTCGGCAACCCCGCCTTTGCCGTGCGCTGTAGAAAGCCTCTCCTCTATCATATGGCTTACCTGACGATAGATATCGGCAGAAGATGGCGAAACGCCCTTTTTTATCGTGATCGGCAGATGTGCGGCACGCGCGTCATACGTTAAGGCATAGTTATGGGACTGATACCGCACAGGCACGGTCCAGAAACCCATATGCCGGCTTTGCACTGTGTTCCGATCGCGTTTCACATACACTTTTCTTAAATAAGGCAGGATGTTGTCAGATGAAATGTATGAGAGCATCCCATGCAGAAAAATCAACACGCATTCCATGGTGAAGTGAATGTAAGCTTCATTATCCATCATGTAATGAAACCGGCTGTCGTCGATAATATAAAACACCTGGCCATCCCGCTCCTCAACGCGGTTGTAAGCGCCGCCATGTAAAACATTATATGTTTTGGCAATCAGTTTCATGGCATCAAGAAGCGTTTTACAGGATGTCAGATTCGATACGATAAAACCGGTTGTTCCCGGCATCAGGTGCCTCTCCGAGAGGCGCACGGTTTCGTCGTGAAGAGCGAACGAAAGTTCACGAAGGATGTGAAAATACTGCGTCAGCGAGATGGAGCCTTGCGAAACAGGATCGGCAATTCCCGCCAAATCTACATTCTGAAACCTGTCCCCTTGCACAACGTCTGAACATAATTCCAGCAGCGGTCTGATGTCGTTTAAAGACACAGAAAAATCGTCTGCCGCATTTTCACCTGTGTCAGAATACTTTCGTTCTGCCATAAGCTTAAAAGCATCCCCCGCGTGTCGGGATATGTCATCCAGAGTTATTGCAACACGTCCCCGTCTGTCCAGTATATCGCATGCGCGCCGATTACCCAGCCATAATCTGGAACGCTGATTCTCTTACCAAGGGCTTGCGGACCGCCCGCAGGATATGCGGTTCAAGCAATGGAAACGTTTTTTGATGGCATGCGCGATTCTGGACCGATGAACTCAACCTTTCAGACCTGGCGGATGACAAGGCACCGGGGCACCCACTCATTACTGATTTTCCCGGATCGACAATGGCGTCATACCAAATCTTTTCTTAACGGCGGTGGAAAAATTACACTGGTGTTTGAAACCCACGCTCGACGCCACATCGGAAATAGACATTCTCGTCTCTATCAACAGTTTTTTCGCCTGGGTCAAACGCAGATCCTGAATAGACTCGGTCACGGTCTGATCAAATATCAGACGGAATCCATAATAAAGTTTATTCCGGTTGACCCCGACTTTAAGGCTCAACTCTTTGATCGACGGGGGGTCCGCATAATTCTTTTCCAGAATTTGATGCGCTTTTTTAAGAGCCGCAATATCCCGTTCAGAAAGCTTGACAGGAATTGATTCATCAGGCGCCGGATGCAAGATGTGCTGCAAGGCCAGACACACAAGTTCGATGGCGCGTGACTGAATATAAGCGATTCTCAATCCCCCTTCAAATCGCGTGCGCAGTATATCAGCCGTGATTGCATTCAGCCGTGAAGTAAAATCAAACAACTGATAGAATGTCTCCGGGCTATCCTCATAAAAATCGTTACGCAAGGGATGGGGCATGTCGTCCTGAGACAGCCCCGCCAGAGCGGCTATATAATCAGGCTTGCAACAGACCGTGACCCAGGCTGTTTTTGATCCCTCCGGTATTTCTTCAATCGTGTCCGCGCCTTTTGGATTATTGATCACGCGCCAGGAAGGCCCGCGCACCCGTGCCGCCTCACGGTCTCCAAAGGTCATGAACATATTCAGATCCAGGCCAAAGTTGAATCTGATCCAGTCTTCATCCCGGACGATCAGAGTGCGTGTTTTTTCCCAATGACAATCAAAAAGAAGGATGCGAATGGGATCTTTCAGTTCTATAAATTCCAGCCAGCCACTGCCGATCTCTTCAGGCAGCATATACCGCGACATAGAGCCAAAATCATTTTGAGCATACATAGACTGAATGGCATTGGGACCTAAAAGATAGGGAGCATAAGCCTCCATATCCATCCAATAGAAGGCGGGTGCGGGCTGCTGAAGATCGGAATACATATCAATTATCTCACGCGAAGTCTGGCAAAACACTCTGCAGTGGAAAGATTCAGCCCTTCGGCGCAGAATACCCCCATCATAGGGAAACTCCAAATTCCCTGCTCTCCCCGTTTAAAATTCCCCTGATTCTCGGGGCCTCTTCTCATCCAATATGGTCTATGACGGTTCCCCCCTTGCAAATCCTAAAATGATCCTGGCAAACGAATAGATGACAGGGGGAAAAGACAATTGAGGGCGCATCTGAAATGATCTTGGTCAGAGAAGTTGCGCGATGCGCGTGTCCAATCGGGCAATGTGCAATCTTTTGAATTTGGGGGATCACCAATGAAACTGTCTTACACACATCACCTGAAACGATACTTTTGCTCCACCGCAAGCGTCCTCTCGCTGATGATGGCCGCCACGCCCGTGATATCAACGGCCCATGCGGAATTGAGTGAAATAACGGTAACGGCGCGCAAGAAATCAGAAAATCTGCAAAAGGTTCCTGTCTCCGTGAGCGCCTTCACTGGCGACCAATTGCGCGCCACGGGGATCGATTCCTTTGACCAAGTGCTTGATTTCATCCCCAACGCCTCGCAAGGCGGGGGCATTGGCGGGACAGTGCAGGGTCTTGTCAGTATTCGCGGTATCTCCACCCTCGTGCGTTTTGTCGGCATTGAGACTGGCGTCGGGTTTTATCTGGATGGCGTTTACACGGGCCGGCCTGAAAACTTTAACCAGGAACTGATTGATATTGAACGGATCGAAGTGTTGCGCGGACCCCAGGGCGCGCTCTTTGGGAAAAACACCATCGCCGGCGCCATTAATATCATCACCAGACAGCCGAGTGATAAGGCAGAAGGCCTGGTTGAGGTGCAATACGGAAACTATCACCACAAACGCGTGCGGGGCTATGCCTCCGGGCCCCTGGTGAAGGGCATCCTTTCCGGCTCTGTGTCGGCGGGCTATATCAAGCGCGATGGTTATGTCAAAAATATTTCCGGAGGCCAGGATCTGGAAAATGCCGACATGTCGTCATTTCGCGCCAAGCTGCGCTTCACCCCGAATGAAAATGTGGACATCATTATCTCGGGAGATGGGCTGTTCGACCGCGGCAATCCCGTTTTCTTCGAAACGTCTGATGTTTCGTTTATCGCCGACCCTTCTGAGAACACGCCGTTTACCGTGAATCAGGATCAACCCAACTTTCTAAACCGCGATATACGGGGAGCCTCCGTGACCGGTAATTTTGACATCGGCCCCGGCACTCTCACGACCATCGGCGCCTGGCGCAAATCATCCTTTGAGGCGGGGCTTGATGACGATAAGCTTCCCGTCACGTTTTTCGTTGATTTTTTCAACAGCGACACGAGACTCTATTCCGCCGAAGCGCGCTATGCCGGATCGGTGAAAAACCGGGTCGATTATCTGGCGGGATTTTATTACTTTAACCAAAAATCCAATAATTTTTCGCCTTTTGCGCTGGGTGATTTCCTCACCGGCGTGCCGGGACTCGAGCCGCCAATCACCCTGATAAGCTCCGTCGACACGCAAAGCTATGCTATTTTTGGCAATATTGATATCTCGATCACGAATCGCCTCAAAATTTCCGCCGGCGGTCGATACACAAAAGAAAATAAGCAGGCCACGCACAATCAAATCGACATGACGGGCATATTCGGCAATGTCAATTTTGCCGGTTCAACGAGTAACGACGCTTTTAAACCCACGGTAACGGCTTCCTATGAAATCACCGATCAGGCCTCAGTCTATTTTCGTTTCGCCAAGGGCTTTAAGAGCGCCGGGTTTAACACGGATTTTGTCGTCGCAGGCGATCAGCTCACCGTGTCGCCGGAATCAGCGACATCTTATGAAGGCGGCATAAAATCTGAGCTGTTGGGCCATCGTTTACGCGCCAATGTCACCGGTTTTTACACCAAATATGAAAATCTGCAATTGGCGCAAATCGTCGGCGCGGGCGTGTCTTTGCGCAATGCGGCAAAAGCTAAAATTTATGGCATTGAAGGTGAATTTGTCGCCGACCTCATTTCCTATATCGACTTAAACGCGAGCTTTGGTTATCTCCATGCTACGTATGACAGCTTCCCCGGATGTCCAGCGCCTGGCGCGGCGGCGCCTGAACCAGTCACCGCCGATTGTGCCGGAAACTATCTCAACCTCGCTCCCAAATGGAACACGTCCGTAGGAGGAAAGTTCACGTATCCCGTCGCCAGCATAGGAGACTTTGTCGCCAGAGCTGATTTCAACTACCGCGGCAAAGTCTTCTTTGAACCGCAAAACACAAACCGTCTCAGTGGAGGGTCACGGGGTCTTTTGAATCTGCGCGCTGGTTTTGTCACCGACCATTGGGAAATTTTTGGCTGGGCCGATAACGTTACAGATAAAACTTATGTAAATTTTGCTGATGATCGGAGCGCCATCGCGATTAACCTGACGCAGGCCTATGGCGCCCCGCGCACATATGGTGTGACGCTGCGCCTTAAATATTGATTGTTTGTTTCATTATTGACGTGAACGAAAAAATTAAGCCGACTTAAGTACGCCCACCCTCCTGAAGAAGCTTGTTTAATGGTCCACTGGTTTTTGCATGACACGAGAACATCATTGCGAAAGATTGAGCGTTCGGGGCGCCCGCTGCGTCATGAAGGCAAGGCCAACCGCATAAGCATTGGAGACCTTCATTTAAGCGTCTGGAGAACCGGGTCAGCGCCGCATACAATTGTTTTTATTCATGGCAATTCCGCGTGCAAAGAAGTATTCTACGAACAATTCGATGCTTTGAGCAGAACCGGATATTCACTTGTCGCCATTGATCTTCCCGGCCATGGCTGTTCGGCGGACGCCCCGCATCCTGAAAAAACATACACCATCAGCGGTTACGCCCTTATTCTGAAAAAACTCCTTGACCAATTGGAACTACACCGCCCCCTCGTTGTCGGCTGGTCGCTTGGCGGTCACATTGCCATTGAGATGGCGGGCCGCGGTGTCGATCTGGCCGGGCTTGCCCTTTGCGGCACACCGCCTGCCGGTCCGGGGCTGGAGGAAATGAGCGCCGCCTTTACCACGGATCCGGCGATGGCCGTCACCATGGAGGAAAATCCAAGCCAGGATGAATTAAACTTGTACACGGAATCCCTTTATGCCTGTCTACCCGAAATCCCCCAGCATTTTCTTAATGCCGCCTCACGTACGGACGGCCGGGCGCGGCGCATCATGGGGGAAAACTGGGCGCGGGGACTGGAGGGATGCCATCAGAAAACGGTCATCGCCGGCTGGGAGCGTCCTATTTGTGTCATGCATGGTGCACAGGAAAATTTTTTCACCCTAAATTATCTGGAAAATCTGACGTGGCGAAATCTCTGGCGGGGGCAAATCAACACAATCGCTGAAGCCGGTCATGCGCCCTTCATAGAGAGGCCGCAATGTTACAACGCTTTGCTCGCTGATTTCGCGCAGGATGTTTTCAAATCAGAAAACCTCTGAAAAGGATTAATTCCCATGCACCCGAACTTCACAACTCTGTTCCCGGAGATGAAAAGATGGCGCCGTGATTTTCACGCCCACCCGGAGCTTGCCTTTCAGGAAGTCCGCACTTCCGGAATTATCGCCCACGAACTGAAAGGCCTCGGACTCGACGTTCATGAGAATATTGCGGCAACCGGCATTGTTGCCGTGCTCAAGAATGGGGAAGGACCCGTCATAGCTTTGCGGGCAGACATGGACGCGCTGCCTGTCAGGGAGGAAAACGAGTTTGCGCATAAATCCACGCATCCTGGACTCATGCATGCCTGCGACCATGACGGGCATGCGGCCATGCTGCTGGGCGCCGCCAAACATCTGGCCCATCATGGCCGGTTTGCGGGAACTGTTATTTTCATTTTTCAACCCGCTGAAGAAAATGAAGGCGGCGCGCGGGCCATGATTGAGGAGGGGATATTTGACCGCTTTCCCGTGGAGGCAATCTATGGACTGCATAATTTTCCCGGATTGGACGCAGGGTGTTTTGCCATTGGCGCCGGTCCGTTCATGGCGTCGTTTGACACTTTCGAGATCACCGTCACCGGCACGGGTGGCCATGCCGCCATGCCTCACCTGGCGCGCGATCCCATAGGCTGCGCCAGCGCTCTGGTCACCGCAATTCAAGACATTGATGCCCGCAAACTCGATCCGGTCCGCAACGCGGTCATCGCTGTCACACAAATCACAAGCGGTGACACCTGGAACACCATTCCAGCAGGAGCCACTATACGCGGCAGCGTGCGTGGTTTTTCTCCTACGACCCAGGATGCCATTGAAGCGCATCTGAATGAAATATGCCTCCGGCTCGCGCGCACCTTCGATCGTGAAATTCTATGTGACTACCAGCGCCGCTATCCCGTTCTCATCAATTCGGAAAAAGAGACTTGCGTAGCCGCCCGCGCGGCCAAAAAAATCAAGGGGGATTCAGGCGTCAAAACCGGAACAGACCCGGTCATGGGATCAGAGGATTTTGCTTTCTTTTTGCAGCAAAAGCCGGGCGCTTTTATTCTGATGGGCAATGGGCCGGGAGAAGGCGGCTGTCTGCTTCACAATCCCTGTTATGATTTTAACGACGATATTCTGCTCTCCGGCGTCGCCTATTGGACGGCCCTTGTTGAAACGGCATTAGGCGGCTAACTTTAAGCGGGACAAAAACAGCCGGCACCGACAAAGTCAGACTTACCGGTCTCCCAACCCGAGAAGGCTTGACCCGGCCGCGATGAGCAGCGCCAACAAAAGGCGCATGACAATCACAAATCCCATAAACAACAATTGCTGCTCGGCAATTAAAAATTTCACCCAGACATTATATTTTGGCGCCAGACCGGTGCTGGTGAGCTGGTCTCTCACCCAGCTTGCGCCGTCAAGCAGTCTCTCCATGGTTTCTGGATAAAGCACCGCGATAGCCGCCAGCGCGACCGCGGCCAAGATTAATGAAAAGAATATACTGGCCATCGCTGCAATCACTCTACCCACAGCATTTCCCCTTGATCAGAACTCAACCCCATAAACAAACCCTAGCCTATCAAGGCTAATTTGTCACGGGGGGAGTGAGGAGGGGGTATCAGTCCGACAGGTTTAACAGTGCCCGGTTGCCACCTGAGGCCATCGTGTTGGCCGTCCATGTCTTTTCCGCAGCGAACCGCAAGAGATAGTGCGGCCCTCCGGCTTTTGGTCCGGTGCCGGACAGACCCTGACCACCAAAGGGCTGAACACCAACCACAGCGCCCACCATATTGCGATTGACGTACACATTGCCCACATTTGATTTATTGAAAATGGTCTTGGCCCGCGCCTCAATGCGCGTGTGGATGCCGAGCGTCAATCCGTATCCGGTCTTTCTGAGATCCATCAGGCGCGCGTCAAGGTCGCCCGCTCGATACCGGATGACATGAAGAATGGGGCCAAAATGCTCCTGCGTCAGTTGATCAATACGATCAATTTCAAACAGATGCGGCGCCACAAATGTTCCGTGGGTGGTTTCAGCGCTCAGCGAACAGGCATGAGTGTGGCGTGCTGTTAAAGTCATTATCTGGATGTGCCGCTGCAAACTTTGCACGGCCTGCCTGTCGATGACCGGTCCGATATCTGTCGCCAAATCAGAGGGATTGCCAAGACGCAATGCGTCCATGGCGCCACAAATCATCTCGATCGTTTCATTGGCGATATCGTCCTGTACATAAAGAACCCGCAACGCGGAACATCGCTGACCTGCGCTTAAAAAAGCCGATTGAATCACATCATCGCTGACTTGCTCAAGCAGCGCCGTCGAATCTACAAACATTGCGTTCTGGCCGCCGGTCTCGGCAATGAGCGGCACGATGGGACCCGGGCGCGCCGCCAAAGCCTGGTTGATGGCGCGACCTGTTTGGGTGCTGCCGGTAAAAACCACCCCTGCCGTGCATGGGTGCGCCACCAGTTTTTGACCAATATCTCCACCGCCAGGAAGGAAGTGAAGAAGGTCGCGCGGCACACCCGCTTCATGCAGAAGCTTGATCGCTTGCGCCCCAATGAGCGGTGTTTGCTCTGCCGGTTTTGCCACAACGCCATTGCCTGAGGCGAGCGCCGCTGCCACCTGTCCCATAAAAATCGCTAAGGGAAAGTTCCATGGGCTGATGCACACAAAAACGCCGCGCCCATGCAGGCTAAGTGCGTTGTCTTCTCCCGTGGGACCGGGCAGGGGACGCGCCGATTCAAAGTGGCGGCGGGCCTGGACTCCATAATACCGGCAAAAGTCAATGGCCTCTCTGACTTCTGCTAAAGCATCGGGGAGGGTTTTGCCGGCTTCGCGCACCAACAGGCTCATGAAGAATGCCCGGCGGCTTTCTAAAAGATCCGCGGCGCGCGCCAGAATATCGGCACGGGCAGCGCCGCGTTTTTCGTCCCACGCAGGCTGAACATGCGACGCACGCTCAAATGCCTGCTCAATATCCGTCTCATCGGCCGTGACACACCGCCCCACCACGTCGCGCTGGTCGGCGGGGTTGCGAATTTCAAGCGACGCAGCGCGGGTGCGGGCCGCCGCCGGACCGGACTCATAAACTTCGTTCTGATATCGCGCCATATCCTCAGACAGCCGCGCGGTCTCCAGGGAATTGTTGAAATCCATCCCCCGGCTGTTCAGCCGTTCTTCGCCAAACAGATTCATCGGGAGGGGGATTGTCTGATGACGGATGGTTTTAAGATTTAGTACCACGCGCACGGGATCACGCACCACGTCGCGCGCGGGGATATCCCCATCCAGGAACCTGTTGACGAAGGAAGAATTGGCGCCATTTTCAAGCAGCCGCCGCACCAGATAAGCCAGAAGATCCCTGTGCCCGCCAATGGGCGCATAAATCCGCACAGGCGGCAGATCATCGTAGTGGTCCTGCGCCGCCCTGTAGAGGAGAGTGCCCATGCCATGCAAGCGCTGAAACTCAAAACCCCTGTGCGCTCCGGCCATTTCCATGACCGCCACCAATGTGTGGGCGTTATGGGTTGCAAATTGCGCATAAAAAACTTCTGGCTGGGCCAGCAATTTTTGCGCGCACGCCAGATAAGACAGATCCGTGGTGACTTTACGCGTGAACACCGGATAATCGGCCAGGCCCTGCTCCTGCGCGCGTTTAATCTCCATATCCCAATACGCCCCTTTCACCAGACGCACCTGAAACCTGCGACCGGTCTCGAACGCCAAACTTGCAAGCCAATCAATCACCGCAGGGGCGCGCTTGCCATAGGCCTGAATGGCCAGACCAAGGCCATCCCACCCGTCCAGGTCAGGTTGGCGCGCCACCCTCTCAAACAAATCGAGCGAAAGATCCAGCCGGTCCGCCTCTTCGGCATCCACAGTCAGGGCCATCCCCGCCGCCGCCGCCCGGCGCGCCAGTTCCATGAGGCGCGCCCCCAACTCATCCATGACACGAGCGCGCTGGGAAAATTCATAGCGCGGGTGAAGGGCAGAAAGCTTCACTGAAATCCCCGAGGCAGGCCCCGCGCCGGCTTTTTTTCCCTGTTGTGAGACAGACTCTATGGCACGGCTGTAGGCCTCAAAATACTTTTCCGCCGCCGTGCGCGTGCGCGCGCCTTCGCCCAGCATATCAAACGAAAAAATCGCATCTCTGCCGAATTCCTTCCGGCCGCGCCGACACCCCTCCTCGATGGTGCGGCCAAGCACGAATTCGCGCCCCAAAATACGCATGGCTTGAATCATGGCTTTTCGGATCACCGGCTCACCCACGCGGCCGACAAGCGTTTTCAGCCAGCCTGCTGGGTTTTCCAGAGTCCGTGTCTCAAGAGCGATCACTTCCCCCGTTAACATCAGTGCCCAGGTGGACGCGTTGACAAAGGGGGAATCCGATTCCCCCAGATGCGTGGCCCAGTCGCCAGACAGAATTTTATCGGCGATCAGCGCATCCGCCGTTTCTCCATCCGGCACCCGCAGCAAAGCTTCGGCAAGGCACATCAGCGCCACACCCTCTTCATTCGAGAGGCCAAATTCCAGCAGAAACGTATCGAGCAGACTTCGCTCATTCCGGCGCCCCCGCACATCAACAACCAGAGCTTCCGCCTTGTGTACACTCCGTTCCCGGACGTCAGCGGCACACAGGAAGCCTTGCTGAAGCTTTTCCACGACCTGGCGTTCCGGCGCCCGGATCATCCGCCGCAGCGCCGCGCGCGCGGCGGCTAATTCAGGGGCGTTTTGCGTGGCGGACATGGTTTTTCTCCTGGCCTCAAAGAACATGACTAGCAGCACCACTATGCCCTGAATGCAGGCATATAAGTTGCTATTTTCTGATATTTATCAGTATATTCTCTATTCATACGGCAATTAACTAGAGGAATATGCTGCAATGGGCGTGATGGATACGATTGATCGGCGAATTCTGGACATTCTCCAGGAACACGGCCGGATATCCAATGTCGATCTGGCCGCCCGGATCAATCTCAGCCCAACCCCCTGTCTGGAGCGCGTGAGGCGGCTGGAACGGGATGGTTTCATCCGTGGTTACGGCGCCAGGCTCGATGCCAGCAAACTTGAGGGGGGCTTTGTCACGTTCATCACGGTCAATCTCGAGCGCACGACCACGGCGGTTCTTAATCGTTTCGCGGCCCAAGTCCACGCCATGCCGGAAATCGCCGAGTGTCATATGGTCGGGGGCGGATTCGATTACCTGCTGAAAATACGCACCGCAAACATGGCTGCTTTCCGTCGCTTCCTGGCGGAGCATCTGTCAAGCCTGGAGGAAGTTTCTCAAACCCACAGCTATTTCGTGATGGAAGAGGTAAAGTCCGCCGCTCCCCTTCCCATACCGGACAGCCCCTGACGCAGTAGACCGCACACGGCCACAGCGCCCAGAGGATGCGCTCTCATTTCCTGTCTGTTGTGGACATCTGATCTGGTTTCAGTTGCTCCGCACCGCTGCCCGCACGTCGCTGGTGCGGGCGGGCGTGCAAAATTAAACTTTTGTCCTGATTTTAGGCGGCCGTTTACATTGACCATTACGGCTCAGGTGGCGTGAATATCAGTGCGGCATGAAGGAATTCTTTTAGGGTCTTGTGCTGTAAAACAACGCAGAGCGCGGCGCTTTTGTGCGCTTGAATGGGGTCTGGTCAGCTGTAATGTTGTGAAATATAAAGTGACGGTGATCTCGCAGACGTTGCCCACTAAACTATATGTGATGTCTCCGTGAACTTGGTTGATCAACAAGAACTTGGCTCAAAGCCCAAAATCTTGTTATAAAACCTGAGTAATGGTTTCATCGAACCGAGACGCAGGTATCCGGAAAGAAGGCTGTTGCTTGCAACCAAAGGGTTGAAGTCTGCTCAGGTTTGAGCAGTCGGGAGATGGTTGGGCTCATGACTGATATGGGGAAGAAAAAAGCAGGGGGAACTCGTGATAGGCGTTCGCACAGTAACAATTCAATTCATCATCTCTAATTATTCACAATTGAAAAAACATGCTTTAGTGCATCGCGTCACTTGAGCGACAATATTCTGGGCTGGGAAAACCGTATGATTGATTGCACGCCGACACAAAACAAAACACTCCCTTTGAACAGGGGAGGGTTCACAACGCTGACCGATGGGCTGAAATATGCGGCCCGGGGAGAAACAGGTTTCAATTTTTATTCAGTACGCGGAGAACTCAATTTTTCACTGCCTTACTCAGAGATGGAATCGCGCGCAATAACCCTGGGTGAAAAACTCTCAGGGCTGGGACTTGAACGGTACGCACGCATCGCCGTCGCCGCGGAAACGATCCCTGAATTCATCATCCTGTTTTTTGCATGCCAATTTGCAGGTTTTCTGCCTGTCCCCTTGCCTTTACCGCATAACATAGGAAGCAGGGAAACTTATATTGGCCGTTTGCATGGGCTCATGAAGGCTGCGGGCGCCTCATTGGCTGTCTCGTCGCCAGACTTTATGGACCTGGTACGCGCCGCAGCGCAAGGACTTCCCTTTGAATTCGTTGGAACGCACAAAGAGCTTTCTGCTTTATCCGTCCGCGGCGAACTGTGTCCCCTGAAAGAGGATGAACCGGCTTATATCCAGTACTCATCCGGCAGCACAAGCCGCCCCAAGGGCGTGTTGATTTCCCAGAGCTCCATCACACACAATGCACGCGCAACGTTATGCCATGGCCTGAAGGTGCGTGAGGGTGACAGAGCGGTATCCTGGTTGCCTCTTTACCATGATATGGGGTTGGTGGGTTTTTGTCTGACGCCGCTTATGGGGCAGATCACAATCGATTATCTTTCAACCATTGATTTTGCCAAGAGGCCCCTGAATTGGTTGAGACTCATTTCCGAGAATCGTGGAACGATTTCCTTCTCTCCTCCGTTTGGATATGAATTGTGCCATTTGCGCGCTGCGAACGGCAAAGCTGCGGGATTGGATTTATCATCGTGGCGGATTGCGGGCGTTGGCGGCGACATGGTGCGCGTCGAGATCCTGGAGCGCTTCGCGGAAACATTCGAGCCTTATGGGTATGATGCAAAAGCATTTTTACCAAGTTACGGTTTGGCGGAATCCACTCTCGCCGTCACTTTTCCACCCATTGGCGAGGGTATAAAAACAGACAATATTGATCTGACCTATCTTTCCACTTCGGGTAAAGCAAAGCCGGTGGAAGCCAATGGTCATTTCCACAACATGCGGCGCTTCGTCTATTGCGGCAAGCCCATGCCGGGCCATGAAGTTGAGATTCGCAATGAACGTGGCGCGGTGGTCTCTGATCGCCAAGTGGGGCGGGTGATTATCCGCGGCCCGAGCGTGATGGAAGGTTTTTTTAATGAGGCGCAAGCCACGCATAATGTTCTGACGGCACAAGGCTGGCTGGACACCGGTGACCTTGGATACACGGTGGACGGAGAACTGGTCATTACCGGGCGCAGCAAAGATCTCATTATTATTAATGGGCGCAATATCTGGCCGGAAGATATTGAATGGGCGATGCAGCGCCTGCCCCACATCAGAAGCGGCGGCGCGGCCGTTTTTTCTGTCGAAGCGACCGGCTGCGAGAAAGTTGTGGTCGTCATTCAGTGCCGGTTGCGTGACCACGCGGAACGCGAAGAATTGAAGCGCCAGGCCTATGCGACCGTGCGAACGGTTGCGGGCGTTGACTGCGAAGTTCTGCTTGTTGCGTCAGGTAGCATACCCACCACAACCTCAGGCAAGATCAGCAGGTCGGCAACACGCGAGCGTTATCTGAACGGCAAATATTCAGAGCCGCTTGAATCATCCGTGGCCGTATCGGTAGGATAACGCGCAAACGCAATCTGAAAAATCGCAATTGACCAAACCTCGGCAACAAGGTGGTGCATGCCCGGTACAATAGCCATAACGGGTGGCTCAGGCTTCGTCGGCGGTCACCTCGTCACGCATTTTCTGTCACGCGGCTGGACCGTGCGCGCACTGAGCCGCAGACAAGGCGCGGATCTACCCGGCAAAGGAGAAATCGTCTGCCCGGGCTCGCTGGACGATCAGGAAGCTCTGAAGGGGCTCATTGAACACGCGGACGCGGTCATCCACTGCGCCGGGCTGATAAAAGCTGAAAAAAGGCAGGATTTTTTTGACGTGAACAGGCAAGCGGTGGACCGGTTCGCGCGTCTGTGCGCGGCCTCAAAACCCTGCCGGCATTTCGTGCATCTTTCAACGCTGGCGGCCCGTGAACCGGCACTCTCAAGCTACGCAGCCAGCAAATTGGCCGGGGAAAAGCGGGTGCGCGCGGCCCCCGCATTGCCCTGGACCATCGTCCGCCCCCCGGTGATCTATGGACCGGGCGACCGTGAAACAGTCAAGCTTTTCCGTTACATGAAACGCGGGCTCGTTTTGGTTCCAGGCGCGCTCACAGCGCGCCTGTCATTTGTCTACATTGATGATTTATGCACGGCCCTGACATGCCTACTTTCACTTCCCACAGGACTTCAGCGCGTTCTCGACGTGCACGATGGCAGCCCTAAAGGGTATGATTGGAGGCAAATCGCCGCGGCCGCGAGCCAGAACCTGGGGCATCCCGTCCGGGCAATCCCCATACCCCGCGCCGCAGCATGGCCTGTTGCGGCCATGAACGCCTCCCTCAGCCGGCTTTTTCACACCGCCCCCATGCTGACCCCGGAAAAATTGCGCGAAGCCTATCACCCCGACTGGGTCAGCGCGGCCAACCCCCTCACGCAGCTCACGGACTGGAAACCCAGTGTAACAATTCTTGAAGGATTTGGTAAAAGTCTGCAGTGGTATCAGCAACAGGGATGGCTTTGAGACCGTAAAACGGCTAAGAAAAAAGGGTTCTTGATCGCCAGCGTCGACTGCCGTCTCTCTGGTGTCACACACGGCAGGCTTGCGCAGAACACACAACTATTTGTAAGGCAGAAGCACTGATGATGAGCCAAAAGACCGACGATCTTGTTTTCTACAAAACCTGCGATTTGCTCAAACCTTATAACAAGAAGAATATTTCTCTGACGATGGAAACGGACATCGCGACGGAACTGGAAATAGATTCCGTGGCCGTCCTCGATTTGATCATGGAGATTGAAGACATTTACGCAATTTCGATCCCGATGAATTTGATGGCTGATATCCGAACCATCGGAAACCTTGTGCAGGCGATTCACGATCTTGGCGGGAACAAATAATATGAGTCTGCTTGACAAACTTTCTACCATTCCTGAGCGCCTTGACGTCATTGTGCAAAGTGGCCACGATCCGTTCAACGTCACGATCAGCGACGTGAAATCCGCCACCCAAGTGGTGATAGACGGCCGTGACGTTATCATGGCGGGTTCAAACAATTATCTCGGCCTGACATTTGATCCGGACTGCATTAAGGCCGGGCAACAGGCGTTGAGCGCCCTCGGCACGGGAACGACGGGTTCGCGCATTGCAAACGGCACCTATGACGGTCATCAAGACCTGGAGCAGCGCATTGCCGCAATGATGGGATGCACCGCAGCGCTGGTTTATCCTTCAGGGTATCAGGCCAATCTTGGCGTTATCGCCGCTCTGGCTTCGAGGGACGACACCATTCTCATCGATGCTGACTGCCACGCCTGTATCTACGACGGATGCTTGATGAGCGGCGCAACCATTGTTCGGTTCCGGCACAACTCGCCGGAAGACCTCGACAGACGCTTGCAACAATTGGGCGGCGAGGGCTCAAACAAACTGATCATCGTCGAAGGTCTTTACTCCATGTTCGGTGACACCGCGCCCCTGAAAGAATTCGTCGCCGTCAAAAAAAAGCACGGCGCTTTCCTTTATGTCGATGAAGCCCATTCCCTGGGCGTGTTCGGAGAGAACGGAAGAGGCCTGGCGGAACAGCAAGGCGTGTCGCAGGATATTGATTTTATCGTCGGAACGTTTAGCAAAAGCCTGGGTTCCATTGGTGGATTTTGCGTCAGCAATCACCCGGAATTCGCCTATATGAAATTCACCAGCCGCCCTTATATGTTCACCGCTTCCATCTCGCCGGCCACCATCGGCACAGTGATCACGGCGATCGAAAAAATCCGCACCCATCCTGAATTGCGCGAAAAATTATGGTCGAACGCGCGGCGGCTGCATGACGGCTTGAAAAACGCAGGGCTGAAACTCTGCGCACCGGCGAGCCCCATCGTGTCTGTTGAGCTTCCCGATCAGGAAAGCGCCATCATCGGCTGGAACCGGCTTCTGGAGGCTGGGATTTATGTGAACCTGGCGATACCCCCGGGGACGCCGAACAGTAAATCTCTTCTGCGCTCAAGCATTTCAGCGGCGCATGACCACGACCAGATTGATCAAATCGTGGCGGCTTTTCAAAAGGTCATAACCCTCTCAAACAGCCTCACGGCCAACCAGGCAACGCAAGAAGAAACAATCGTGTAGCTTGCTAAACACGCCGGGCGAGGCCTTTTTGCGCCATGCGCCACTTTAACAGATCAAAGCGATCCTGACCAAAAAACGGCTCACCTTCGAACACCATCAACGGCACGCCCCAGTGTCCTGCGGCACGCTGGTCTTCCTGGTTGTGCGCAATCTTTTCTTCATACTGATCTTTGTGTTCAATAATGAATTGATCAAGTTCTGACAGGTCCAGACCAGCGCGCGCTGCCGCCTGCGCCATATGATCCCCTTCATGCCACCGGGGTGTGCCGGACCAGATAACCCGGGAAACCTCGTCTATAAAGGCCAGGCCCCGACCCGCCTCCGCCGCCGCCACGCCAAGGCGCGTCAATCGGTGAATATAGGGCTGCTCCTTGGGCACGTCGCCTGTCTTAAAATCCATCACCACCGGATCTGGATCAGGCCAGGCATAGTCAAGACCCAGCATCTGGGCGGTGCGCACCGTATCGGCAAAGATATAGGCGGGAAACAGTGGATCGATGGTTTTAAAAAAATTATCGATCCTGAGCGCGATGGGATAGACCGGCCGCACGTTCACGCGGACGTCATACTCTTTGACGAAGGCTGCAAGACGCGGCGTCACCAGATAGGAATACGGGGAACGAAAGGACCAGAAAAGATCAATGGAGAGGGTCATGAAGGCGTTCCCTTTCTTCATTTTGGAGAGGCGGGCGCCATGTTAAGGTTAATCGACCGAGACTGGCAAGCCGCTTGCAATCTTCCATGAGAGGGGACACACGCAATAACGAAGGAGCGTCTGTCATGTTAAAAGATGTCTGGTTTCGGGATGTTGACGACACGGTTGTCCATAGTGAAGCGCAACCCCTTTCGCACTGGCCGTTGGCCACCGGCCTGCTCGCCTTGATGACGATAGGCTTTCTGATGGGCGCCGTCCTCTTCACCGCCACTTCTCTTTGACACGTCCGGTTCAAGGCGTCTCCAGACCCAGCCGTTGATGCCAGGCGGCAATGGATTCATCCGGGTAGGCGTCAAAGCATTTGTCCTGCGGCCCGCACGCGGGCACGACCCACGAAGCTTTGGATCCCAGCATCAAATGCGTGCGCTCGGGCGGCACAGGCAGCGCTGTGTCGATGGCGGACGCGAAGGGATGAATGAGCTCTGGCCAACGGGGCGCCCATACCCACAGGGCACTGGCGCAAAGTTTACAAAAATTCCTGTTGGCCCCGCTGAGGCGCTCTTCTCCGGTTTTCGGATCGCGCAGACGCGCGCGATACACCGCGATATTGTCTTCCCCTTCGATCTTCAAAGTGCGCGCATCACCGCTGAGATTTATGGCATACCCGCCGCCCCCGGCGGTATTGCGGCAGATCGAGCAATAACACACATTAAAGGGATAGGGATGGAGAGAGTCCAGCGAGAACCGGACCGCCTGACAATGGCATGACCCTTCGAGTTTCATGAGATTTCCTTCCGTCTAGGGCATTAAAGGGTGATCAGTGAGGTGAGGTGGAGTATACATGGCAGACCCACCTTGCGGGGCGTCTTAAAGACACAGCCTCAAAGCGGAGACCGCCTCATTCAGACACAATAAAGCGCTTGACATCTCGGGTGTATTTAGAATACTTCTAAACTACATGATTTGCCCTGCGTGCGCAGCAAGCGGTGCCGGTGCAGCACACCGGATTCTCAACTCGTGATCAACAAAAGGAGACTGAAAAAATGGACCTTGCTTCATCAAAAACCCTCGATAATCTCAAAGACGCCTTCGCCGGCGAGAGCCAGGCCAACCGCCGTTATCTCTATTTCGCGCAAAAAGCCGATGTGGAAGGCTATAACGATGTTGCCGCCGTATTCCGCTCCACCGCCGAAGGGGAGACCGGCCATGCCCACGGCCATCTGGAATATATGGAAGAAGTGGGAGATCCGGCAACCGGCAAACCCATCGGCTCCACGTCGCTCAATCTGGGTGCCGCCATTGCCGGCGAGACCTACGAATACACCGACATGTATCCGGGCATGGCGCGCACCGCCCGCGAGGAAGGCTTTGACGAAATTGCCGACTGGTTCGAAACCCTTGCCAAAGCTGAGCGCTCCCACGCCGGGCGGTTCCAGAAAGCCCTCGACACGCTGGACGGCTAGACAATCCGCATACTTCACGTCATCAGGCGCGCCATGAAACGGCGCGTCTGATGGCTTGGCCCTTCGGTGACAAGAGGAGTGCTGCGCCGTGCGCGAAGGAAGCCTGGACGCCCCCACGCGTCACCCCCTCGATTGGAAATCGCAAGATTTTACTGATCCGGTAAAGCTCGATAGCGAATTGCGACGGGTGTTCGACATCTGCCATGGCTGCCGCCGGTGTTTTAATCTGTGTGATTCCTTCCCGCGTCTGTTTGATCTCATCGACGCGTCGCCCAGCATGGAACTGGACGGGGTCGCGTCGGAGGATTTCAAATCTGTGGTTGACGCCTGCACGCTGTGCGACATGTGTTACATGACCAAATGTCCTTATGTGCCGCCGCATGAATTTAATATCGATTTTCCCCACCTCATGCTGCGCTACCGTGCGGCGGAATTTCAGGCGGGCAAGACCGGTTTTGTCGCAAAACAACTGGCCAAAACCGACCGCAACGGCAAAGCAGCCCGGCCGGTGGCGCCGCTCGCCAACTGGGCGACCAACACGGCCAACGCGCCCGTTCGGACCCTGATGGAAAAGGCCGCGCATATTGACAGACACGCCGCCCTGCCCGCTTATCACAGCCACACTTTTGAGACCCAAGCCAAAGCGCGGCCTCTGACCGTGAATGCCGCCGCCCCCGCTTTTGGCCGTCAGGCCGTGCTCTACGCCACGTGTTTTGCCAATTACAACCGCCCGGAATTGGGATTGGCGGCGCGCGCGCTGCTGGCCCAAAACGGCGTTGAAACCGAGATCGTCTACCCCCAATGCTGCGGCATGCCCTTGCTCGAACAGGGCGACCTTCAGGCCGTGGCGGACAGCGCGGCCGCCGTTTCCGCCGCACTCCTGCCCTGGATCGACAAGGGCTATGACGTTATTTCGCTTGTGCCCTCCTGCACGCTGATGCTGAAAGCCGAATGGCCGCTGATCTTACCGCACGCACCCGACATCGCGCGTCTGTCTCAGTCCACGTTCGATATCTGCGAATACCTGGTCGACATCGCCAAAAAAGAAGGCCTGGCGCCAGGCCTTAAACCGCTGGAGGGCGGGGTGTCGCTGCACCTTGCGTGTCACGCCCGCGCCCAGAACATGGGCCCTAAAGCGGCGGAAATGCTGAAACTCATTCCCGCCAGTGACATTGATGTGATCGAGCGCTGCTCCGGACACGGAGGATCTTGGGGCATTATGAAGGAACATTTTGAGACCGCGCTCAAGGTTGGCAAGCCGGTGGCACGTACGGCGGTGAAAAACGCCAAAAAATACGTCTCCAGCGAATGCCCCTTGGCGGGCGAACACATTTTGCAGGGCATGGAGCGGCTGGACACAGACGCCGCGCCGCCCCG
>Ga0114931_10000337_pt1 | contig 55645 bp, 40 predicted proteins | sample 2SBtaG_FD_89579 | JGI IMG/M metagenome (GOLD analysis project Ga0114931, IMG submission 89579) | Deep subsurface microbial communities from Kolumbo volcano to uncover new lineages of life (NeLLi) - 2SBTROV14_V59a metaG | ecosystem: Environmental > Aquatic > Marine > Volcanic | place: Kolumbo... | reverse complement strand
CTGAAGAAGTGGTGCGGGGCAGGGTCGAACTGCCGACACCAGGATTTTCAGTCCTGTGCTCTACCAACTGAGCTACCGCACCCTTTCTCTGTCATCCACTTTTTCGACTATGCGCTTTAGCGGATTGCAAAAGTAAGCGAACTTTTATTTTTCTCCAACACCCCCTCAAAATACCTTTCAGAAAGCAGGAAAGTACAAAAAGGTATTTGTGTGCCGAAGCTGTATTTTTAACCTATGAACGAACGATTGCGCAAGTGGCAAGAACGAATCAACAGGCCGGTTCTTCTCTTTGCCGTGCTTTCCTTTTACATTTTCACCTCCTTTGCATGGTGGACTTTTCTCTTAGTCAGCAACAACCGCTACACCCTTCGCCAAAACAAAGAGATCATGGAATGGCGCATGATGATGAATGAGGATGAACTCACGGATGTCACACAATTTCCGGCCTACCAGGAAATGAAAAGCCGCTATGACCGGCAAATCTGGATGATATTGGGAGAAGCCCTGATATTCTTCATTCTACTGAGTATTGCCGTTCTACAAATCTGGAAAAACTATCGTCATGAATTGAGTCTGGCACGACAACAGCGGAATTTTATCCTCTCAATCAGCCATGAGCTTAAAAGCCCGTTGGCTTCTATCAAGCTGGCACTCGAAACCCTTCTCCACCGTAATCTTCCTCCGGAACGTGTAAAACAAATAAGCAAAAATGCCCTCAGCGATGCCGATCGATTGGAAAATCTGGTCGAAGATATTTTGCTGGCAGCCCGCCTCGAAGACAGCAGATTTGACCCTGGTAAAGATGAGATTGTTTTCTCAGAATTACTGGAAAATCTGATTGAAAAATACCGAATCAAGCATCCGGGCAGAAACATTATCTGCCATTGCGAACAAGGTTTGACCCTGCGGGGCGACAGGCAATTATTACAATCGCTGGCGGGCAACCTGATCGAAAATGCCCTAAAATACAGCCCAGGAAAAGCCCCCGTTGAACTTTTGTTAAGAGCCCAAAACAATGACATCGTATTTGAGGTGAAAGATTATGGGTGCGGAATTCCGGCTGATGAAAAAGAACTCATTTTTAAGCGATTTTACCGCATTGGTAATGAAGACACGAGAAATACGAAGGGTACAGGACTGGGGCTTTTTATCGTAAAACAAGTAGCCGATGCCATGGGAGCCCAAATTGAAGTGCTCACACATAAAGAGGGGGGCACTATTTTTAGAATATGCTTTCCAAAAGACAAATGACACTAAAATGACCGCCCCGCTTTGTCATTTTAATATCTTAAAATCGTTAAATAAATTAAAAAATCATGCTGTATAGAATCCTACTGGTAGAAGACGAAAGCCACCTGCGTGACAACATTCGGACCAACTTGGAACTGGAAGGCTATGAAGTAGTGAGCACGGGTGTCGGCCGGGAAGCGCTTAAGCACTTTAAGGAACAGCGCTTCAATCTGGTAATCCTGGACGTGATGCTTCCGGAAATGTCGGGCTATGATATCTGCGAGCAAATACGCCTGGAGGATTCCCACATCCCTATTCTCTTTCTGACGGCCAAAGATACCAGCCAGGAAATTGTACACGGGCTTAAAAAAGGTGCCGATGACTATCTTACCAAACCTTTTAATCTGGAAGAATTTCTGCTAAGGACCAAAGCCCTGCTGAAAAGAAGTGTAAAAGGACCTGAAAGAAAGGAAATACAAACATATAACTTCGGCCCCAATCAGATAGATTTTAGTACCTATCTGGCAAGGACCCCCCATGGCGATATCCAGCTCACCAAGAAAGAACTAAAACTGCTAAAGCTGCTGATAGAACGCGAAAACGAAGTAGTTAGCCGTCAGGACATTCTCAAAAACGTATGGGGTTATGACGTTTACCCCTCCACACGCACGATTGATAATTTCATCCTTGCCTTTCGCAAGTATTTCGAAGAAGACCCTCGAAATCCGGTTTTCTTTCATTCCGTGCGGGGTGTTGGGTATCAATTCACACCGCTTAAGAAAGACTGATTCTCCTCATGGCAGCACAATTTTCAATGCTTTCTCATCGCCTCCGCTTCTAAGCAGGGCCACATAAACACCTGGAGGCCAGGTGTTCACATCTATAGATAAAAGCCCCTGATTGTTATATTTTCCTTCTGCCATTTCCTTCCCTTGCATATCAAATACGGCCAGTTCCACATTGCGAAAAGGATCATTTAACCAAATGAGTACACGACCCGGATAGTCCCTCAAAGAATAGCCGACATCCCATTGCGATTCTTCCACATGGCGAACTTCATTGTTTCTACTCAATATCCATCTTTGCGGATCAAATTCCAGTTTTTCCGTCTTAAATGGAAGCGCTATACGAAACTGTTCTTCACTGCTGCTATTATGAATTCGCAGCAGTGTATCGCCCGATATGCCGGATGCCAAAATGGGGAGATCCATTTCAAAAAAAGAGACACTGGCAGGCATACTGCTTTCCTGATGAATGTCAATGAGCAGATCCTTCTCATCGCTTTTCCATTTAATGGAATATCGGGGATATCCTTCTCCATAATACCATTGGTCAAAAAAGTAAGCAAGGTCACGGCCACTTTCACTTTCAAGATGGGCTTTGAAATCATCAGTAGAAGCAAATCCGGAAGCCAGTTTCGGATCATTCAGATATGCACGCAAAGCCCTGAAAAAGACCTCATCGCCCAGTGTCCAACGGAGCATATGAAGGAGCATGGCTCCCTTGCGATAGCTCAGCCTGCCATCAAATATTCGGGATACATCACTTGTGTCATCCACATAAACGCTGCCTTCCGGACGGCTTGTAACCGACTCGATGGTCAGATCCAAGACTATTGGCCAATACTCATTCGGACTGAAACGCTCGTAAGCAAGCATGGTGCAGTATGTGGCAAATCCTTCGTTGAGCCAGATATCGTGCCACGAGGCGCAGGTGATGAAATCTCCAAACCACTGATGGGCCAGCTCGTGTATCATCAATTCAAAGGTGAATCCTCCCATAAAAGACATGGTTTGATGCTCCATGCCCCCACCCCAGCCAAATTGTGCATGTCCGTATTTCTCATTCATAAAGGGATATGGAATCAGTAAAGAGTCCAACCATTGAAAATGCCTCGCAAAGTCAGTTAAAGCCTGATCTGCCGGGCCGGCTGTTTCAGGGTAGAGCATATTCTGCATAAAAAGCCGCCCTTGCTGTAAGTCGATGGTATCGTTGCGCTCCACATAGGGGGCCACCGCTGCAGCCACAAGATATACTGCAATGGGATGACGATGCTTCCAATGGAAAATACGTTGTAGTCCATCCTTACGAACATCCACAAGCAAACCGTTGCTACCCGTCAAATAGGAAGCGGGTGCAGTGATATAGATATCCACAGAGTCAATTTTATCCTGCAGGTTTTGAGGTGCCGGCCACCAATCGCGGGCACCGTAGGGTTCCGAAAGTGTCCACATGGTAGCTCCCGCACTGTTGCTTCCCATACCAAAAGCTCCGAAGCCCGTCTCCGGAGGAATCCCATGGTAATACACCCGCACGCTCCCCGTGTCGCCTGCTGCCCATTGACCTGCAATTTTCAAATCATAGTTCGCCATGCGCTGATAGGAGATGGGGCTCCCCTCGGCAATTACCGAATCTATGACCAGCGCCTCATCCAGCTCAAGGGGAAAATAATTGCTGGCTCGAAGTGTACGAAATGAAAGGGCAACCGAGCCACTGATAAAACGCTGAGCCGGATCGAGATTCCAGTGCGCCTCCATATGTGTAATGTCAAAAAGAGCAGGCACGCCTTCCATCATTTCCTGAGAATGAAATGAAACATAAATAGCCTTTTTCCCCGCTGCGCAGCTATTTTTTTCGAGAATCTGACCTTGCAAAACAGCCGGAATAATATAGAAGATTATCCATAGTACCTTTCTGTAGACTTTCATATAACCAAAGATATCTTAAGTAGCGGACAGCATTTGTTAAATTTCTATCTTATTGATTATCTATAATTTAAAATTCCTTCTCCATAAATATTCGGGTAGATTCCTTTTCGCTGTGTCCAAAAAAAATACGGAAATTATTTTTCAATCCAAATAAAAATAAATATATTGCGTGTATTAAATACACTGATTCTATGAAATTCTTACAATTGTTGCTTTTTTCTGTTCTTCTCATCTTTATCCCGGTCTCCGGGTTTTCTCAATTCAATGCGGCTGACAACAGCCCGGTTAAAAACGAAAAAATTCAGCTAACAACAGAAAGAACTACGCAATATGTCGGAATTGGTATCAAGATTCAGCAGAAAGAGAACTATCCCTGGATTTTTGTGCGCATGGTTCTCCCGCAAGGTTCGGGCTATGAGGCCGGACTTCGTAAAAATGATCAGATCGTAAGAATAGACGGAGTACCTGTAGTAGGCAAAAACATTCATCAAATAGCGCACATGATTTTAGGAATAGAGGGCAGCATTGTATCGCTTCAAATTAAGAGGAGCAATCACTTTATGACTCTAGATGTGAAACGAAAATCAATTGCATTGTAAATATCCTTTTGCGCGTAAAAGCCCTCCATTTGAGCATAGTGCCCGGCTACAAAAAGCCTATTTTTGCCTTGGCAATTCTTACAGCTATGGATGCAAAAATGCGCAAGGCCGTTGGCATATGGTTGATAATTGGAGTGGGTATGATTATGATCCAGATTGTGTTGGGCGGCATCACACGACTTACCGAATCCGGTCTATCCATTACACGATGGGAAGTAATTTCCGGTACCCTCCCACCTCTAAATAAAGCAGCCTGGCAGGAAGAATTTGATGCCTACAAGGCATCACCACAATACCAAAAGGTCAACAGAGGAATGAGTCTGGAAGAATTTCGCCAGATTTTCTTCTGGGAGTGGTTTCACCGCTTGTGGGGCCGCTTGCTTGGCTTTGTTTTTCTCATTCCTTTTATCTATTTCCTTGTCAAAGGATACCTCAACAAAAGCCTCATCCGCAAAGCGGGTGTTGCTTTTCTTCTGGGTGGAACGGTGGGTATTTTCGGTTGGCTAATGGTAGCCAGTGGCCTGCAAGACCGCCCCATGGTGAGCCCCTATCGCCTGGCTGGCCATTTGCTGCTGGCCATTCTCACCATCTCTTATCTCTATTGGGTAGGCCTGCAGCTTCTGCTTCCCAAAGAAATGAAACTGGAGCCCGCAAGTCGAAAAAGCATGCTGCGAGCAGCCTATGTTCTTCTGGCCCTACTCATACTACAAATTTTCTTTGGCGCGCTGGTTTCGGGTATGCGGGCAGCCCCCTTCTATCCAAGTTGGCCCGATATGAACGGAAGCTACATACCCGATGTGCTCCTTCAGGCGAAGAACTACTCACTTCAGAATTTGTTCCATTTTGATCAAAATGCTTTTGCTCCGGCCTTTGTCCAATTCCTGCACCGCAATATTGCTTACCTCATTTTAATTTTTGCCCTTTACTTCTTTCGCAAATCCAAGCAGATTGATAAAGACAAAACGGACCGACTCATAATGTCGATATTTATTTGTCTCCTGATGCTTCAGGTTATTCTCGGAATACTTACGCTTTTATCTTCCATCGGCCATCCACCCGTAGTGCTCGGTGTAATTCACCAGGGAGTTGCCATTCTTACCCTCCTCAGCCTCCTCACTCTGATTTATCGCCTCGCACCCGGGAGCCACTATTTCCAATCTTCAGAAAGCCCCTAATATGGCCGCTATTAGTAAAAGAGACGCTTTGGAAAAAATGCAAAAATACTGTGCCTATCAGGAGCGATGTCACAGCGAGGTAAGGCACAAGCTCCTTTCACTGGGCATTTACGGTGATGAACTTGAGGAAATTATTTACGATCTTATTCAGGAAAATTTCCTCAATGAAGAGCGCTTTGCCCGGAGCTATGCCCGTGGGAAATTCAGAATAAAACAATGGGGCCGGAATAAAATCATCAAAGAACTAAAGGTGCGGCAGATATCCGAATATTGCATACGCAAGGCAATGGAAGAAATCGATGAGGAAGAATATCTGCAAACCCTGGAAAAGCTGGCACAAAAGAAATGGAAGGAGTACCACGGCATGAAAAATTTTGAGCGCAAAGGCCGCCTGGCTCGCTATCTTTCCTCAAGAGGATTTGAAAGTGAGCTTATATGGGCAGAGATTAAAAACGGTAGTTTTGAATAAACCTAAGCGTATCACATTTTAATGCTTTGACCGAAGAGCCAGAATAAACTAATTTCGAAGCTCACCTGTTTAGCAATTCAATACACACGAGAAAACAGAAAAAATATGACCGCAACAGCCCGAAGTGCCATCGTAGTTTATACCGAGTCAACACCCAATCCGGAAACATTGAAATTTGTAAGCAACAAAATGTTGTTGCACAATGACCACCTCGAATTTGCCGATGAGGCAAGTGCCCGGCATTCGGATCTGGCATCTGAACTCTTTGCCTTCCCTTTCGTGAGGGGCGTATTTATTTCCGATAATTTTATTACCATTACAAAAAGCGAAGATGCCGAATGGTATGAGATTATCCCACCCCTGCGTGATTTCATTCGTGAGTTTCTAAGCAAAAACAATCCCATCATTGATATGGAGTGGTATCGCAAAATGCGCCTTGACTCCGGAGAGGTGGAAGACAACGATGATGAGACACGTATCAAAGCGATATTGGACAAGTACATTAAACCCGCTGTACAGATGGACGGTGGAGCGATTGTTTTCCAGTCCTATGAAAACGGCATTGTAAAGTTACAGTTAAAAGGAGCCTGCAGCGGTTGTCCCTCCTCTATGATCACTTTGAAAGCCGGTATTGAAGGTCTGCTGAAACGCATGATGCCTCAAATAGAAGGAGTGGAAGCCATCGAAGTCTAAGTTCTGGTTTCCTCATTTGTTGGCCAGTTGGCCACAAGCCGCATCAATATCCCATCCACGGCTGCGCCTAAAAGTAGCTGTAGCACCATGATTCTCAAGATATTGAATAAATTCCTCGCGCTTCTCACTTCTTGCTTTTTCAAATTTTACCCCTTCGATCGGATTATACTCGATGATATTGACTTTGGCTGGCACCTGGCGGCAGAGGGCTACGAGCCGTTTCGCATCTTCCGGGCTTTCATTGTATCCGTCAAAAAGGATGTACTCAAAAGTGATGTGCCCTCTGGTCTTCGAATAAAAATAGTTGAGTGCATCCACCAGAGTTTTGAGCTTGTTTTGCTCATTGATGGGCATGATTTTACTGCGCTGTTCATCGGTAGTAGCATGGAGTGAAAGGGCCAAATTGAATTTCACACCGTCATCCCCAAGCTGCCGGATCATCTTGGCAATGCCGGCTGTGGACACCGTAATGCGTCTTGGCGATATACCCAGTCCATCTTCCGAGTTGATGCGATCAATGCCGGCCAACACATTGCGATAGTTTAGCAATGGCTCTCCCATTCCCATAAAAACGATATTACTCAACCTGCGCCCGTATTCCTTCTCTGCCAATCTATTGAGCAATAGAACCTGGTCAAAGATTTCACCGCGATCAAGATTTCGAAGTCGTTTCAGTTTGCCGGTAGCACAGAAACTGCAACTCAAACTGCAACCGACTTGTGAAGATATGCAGGCAGTAATTCGATTGGGTGTGGGTATCAGTACGCCCTCCACCTTGTGCCCTTCCCAGGTCGAGAAACGTACCTTAATTGTTTCATCACTGCTTTTCTGTTGCAAATCGATATGCAGTGCATTTATTATAAATTCCGCTTCAAGATTTGCTCTCAGTCCCTTGCTCAGGTTACTCATTTCCAAAAAAGATCTTGCTCCCTTTTGCCAAAGCCACTCGTGTATTTGCTGGGCACGGAAGGCCTTCTCTTTTTTGGCTGCCAACCAGGCACCGAGCTCATCCGGCTTTAAAGTTCTTATGTCTCGTTTTTCCGGCATGTGCTCAAAGTTAGGTGATTTTTGCAGCCTGCATTCTTTTGCTTATCTGCTATCTTAGTCCCCTAAAACAGGCCGGGCCATTTAAAATTCCCGAAATGCGCAAAATTTCCGCAGATATTATTTTCTCCGCTGATACATCCCCTTTATCAAACGGAGTTATCGTTTGCGATGAAGACGGAAAAATTCTCCATCTCGGATCTGCTTCAGATTTTGATCCGGCCACCATCGAGAAATATGAGGGCACGATTATTCCGGGATTTGTCAATGCACACTGCCATCTCGAACTCTCCTTTATGAAGGGAGCCATTCCGGAAAAAACCGGGCTCATTTCATTTGTTAAACATGTCATTGCCCTACGTGACCGCTATAGCAAAGAAGAAGAGAAGGCCGCCATGGCAGCAGCCGAAAATGAGATGATTGCCAACGGCATTGTTGCCGTGGGAGATATTTCGAACGATGAACGATCTTTTTTTCAGAAATCGATAGGGCGGCTGCGGTATCACACTTTTATAGAGCTCTTTGACCTGGGGTCGGATATGACTGGTGATGCATTGAAAAAAGGAAAAGAACTTATGGATATAGCCCGCCAGATTCCCAAATCGAGCAGCAGCCTTACCCCTCATGCGCCTTATTCATGTACACCTCAATTGATTCGCGAGACAGACCGGCTGACATTGGAAGGAAGCAAAATTTTAAGTATTCACCTCCAAGAGCAGGAAGATGAAAATCGCCTCTTCACCGAAAAAAAGGGTGCATGGATTCAATTCCTGCATGATATGGGCTGCAGTGACCACTGGATTGAGGCAGGTGCAAAAAGTTCGCTGCAATATTTGCTGCCGCTGCTCAGCCCCTCGAACAAGAAGCTCTTTGTGCACAATACCTTCAGCTCAGCCGAAGATATCGACATCGCCATGGAAAAGGGAGGGGAAGTATATTGGGTTTTTTGCCCCAGTGCCAACCTCTACATTGAGGATCGGCTCCCTGATTACCCGCTCTTTGTTCGAAAAGGAGCCAAAGGTTGTATCGGAAGCGACAGCCTGGCAAGCAATCACCGGCTCTGTATCTGGAGTGAAATAAAACAAATCAAGGCTCATTATCCCGAAATTCCCCTTGAAATTCTATTGACCTGGGCGAGCATTAATGGAGCCGAAGCACTTGGAATGGATACAGCGCTGGGCAGCATCCGTCCGGGCAAGAAACCCGGTCTCGTATTGCTCGAAGGCCTCTGCAAGTTCGAAGACAGCATATCGGATACCCAAATAAAGCGTTTAATCTGAATGAGTGTAATAAAGAGACTTGCCGGACAAACCGCCACTTACGGACTGAGTAGCATCCTCGGTCGCCTACTTAATTGGTTGCTTGTACCGCTATACACCCGCTATTTTCTTCCTGCCGAATATGGCATAGTGACGGAATTATATGCCTATGCCGGGCTCTTTTACGTCTTATTTACTTACGGTATGGAAACGGCCTTCTTCCGCTACAGCGAAAAACATGCGCACGATGAAAAAGTATTCAGCACAGCTGCCTGGTCTCTTATCTTCAGTAGTCTGGCTCTGGGTGCCGTTTTACTCTATTTTGCCAGCGACATTGCCTCTTGGTTAAATTACCCTCAGCATAGTCACTTTATCCGAATTTTTGTTTTCATTCTGGCCTTTGATGCCATTTCCGCCATTCCTTTTGCACGTCTCAGAGCCGAAAACAAAGCCCTGCGTTTTGCCATGGTCAAGTTGAGCAATATTGGAATCAATGTCGGGCTCAATCTCTTTTTTATCGTCCTCTGCCCCGCCATTCTTAGTGGGGGTGTGCACAGTTACCTCGACCGCATCATAGAGCGCATTTATCGTCCCGAATTCGGTGTCGGCTATATTTTTCTTTCCAACCTCCTGGCGAGTGCTACCACGGTTCTGCTGCTCCTTCCGGCCTTTAAAAAATTAAAATTTGGTTTCAGACCCTTGCTTTGGAAAAAAATGATGCGCTACGGAGTTCCGCTGCTGATGGTTGGCCTGGCATCGGTGATCAACGATAATCTTGACAAAATACTGCTGAAGTTTTTCCTTCCCGGTACTCCGCAATTCGTTTCGGCACAAATCGGTATCTATGGGGCCTGTTACAAGCTGTCCATTCTCATGATCATCTTTATTCAGGCTTATCGCTATGCGGCCGAACCGTTTTTCTTTTCAGAAGCCAAGAAAGAAGGTGCCCAGCAATCCTATGCGCTTGTTATGAAATACTTCGTCATAGCAGGAGCCCTCATTTTCCTAGGTGTGCTCTTTTATATGCCAATTATCAAATATTTTATCGGGCCTCGCTATCATGAAGGTCTATATGTAGTTCCCATCCTCCTCCTTGCCAATCTCTTTTTAGGTATCTACTACAACCTTTCGGTCTGGTACAAACTCACCGATAAAACATTAATCGGTGGTTATATAGCAGTATTCGGTTCGCTCATCACCATTGTGGGCAATGTCCTACTTATCCCTTTGCTGGGCTATGAAGGTTCGGCATGGGCTACACTGGCCTGTTATACTTCGATGGCAGCCATCAGCTGGTATCTCGGTCAGCGGCACTTCCCCATACGCTATGCGCATGGGAGGATTGCCTTCTACCTCTTCTTCGCGCTCGGGCTATATCTACTTTCTCATCTTTTTATGGAGCCCCTTCTTGGCCGGAATGCCCTGCTTGTAGCCAATAGCATTCTACTTTTCTTCTACTTTGTAATTATTTACCGCATGGAGGGTTCCGAATTGGCTGCCGGCCTGAAGGACTGATTCCCGTCAAATTGTCAGTAATTGTGCCCCTGGCACAGCCTTTGAAGCTCGCCTGAGCAAAACAAGTAATCATGAGTAAAGGAAGAATTGACGTTCAAACTGAAAATATTTTCCCGATCATTAAGAAATTTCTCTATTCGGATCATGAGATTTTTCTGCGCGAATTGATCTCCAATGCCGTAGATGCCACCCAAAAGCTGAAAACACTGGCAAATAAGGGCGAATTCAATGGGGAACTGGGAGACCTGACTATAGAGGTCAAAATTGACAAAAAGAATAAGACACTGCACATCATCGACCGGGGTATTGGGATGACCGAGGAAGAAGTGAAAAAGTATATCAATCAAATTGCTCTTTCCTCAGCCAATGAATTTCTTGAAAAATTCAAAAGTAATTCAAATATCATCGGCCATTTTGGGCTGGGTTTTTACTCTGCTTTTATGGTAGCCGACAAGGTTGAAATCGACACCAAATCATATAAAGAAGGTGCCGAGGCTGTTCGTTGGATCTGTGAAGGTAACCCCGAATATCAAATTAAAAAAAGTAAAAAGAAAGACCGCGGCACTGAAATTATTTTGCACATCAATGAAGAAAACAAAGAGTTTCTTGAAGAATACCGCATCCGCCAACTGCTCAATAAGTATTGCAAATTTCTTCCTATCCCGATAAAATTCGGTGAGCGGGAAGAAAATATAAAGGCTGAAGACGGAAAAGAAAAGAAGGTCAAAGTGCCGAATATCATCAACAATACGAAACCGGCCTGGACCAAGTCACCCACAGAGTTGAGCGATGAAGATTACCTTTCTTTTTATCAGGAGCTGTATCCGGGTGCCGAAGCTCCTATGTTCTGGATTCATCTGAATGTAGATTATCCTTTTCATCTGACTGGCATTTTATATTTCCCTCGACTGAAAAAAACAGTAGGGGTACAGCAAAATAAAATACAACTGTACAGCAATCAGGTCTTTGTGACCGATGAAGTGAAAGAAATCGTACCCGAGTGGCTTACCCTCCTACATGGAGTGATCGATAGTCCGGATATTCCACTCAATGTATCGCGCAGTTATCTGCAAAGCGATCCGAATGTGAAGAGAATCAACAGCTATATCACTAAGAAAGTAGCTGAAAAGCTCGAAGAACTCTTCAAGAAAGACCGGGATTCCTTTGAAAATAAATGGGACAGCATCGGGATATTTGTGAAATATGGTATGCTCAGCGATGATAAATTCTATGAAAAAGCTCAAAATTTCTGCCTTCTGAAAAACGTGGATGGAAAATATTTCACGATCAAAGAATATGAAGAAAAAATAAAACCTCTACAGACCGACAAAGACGGAAAGCTTGTCATTCTATATGCTAGCGACAAGCATCAACAGCATACTTATATTGCTGCAGCTCAGAAGAAGGGTTATGATGTATTGCTGATGGACACAATCATCGACACGCATTTCATCAGCCTGCTTGAGCAAAAAAATGATAACTGGCAATTTAAGAGGGTCGATGCAGAGGCGATCAACAAGTTAATCGACAAAGGAGAAGAGAACGAATCTCTGCTGACGGAGAAAGAGCGTGAAAAACTAGAATCCCTTTTCAGAGAAAAGATCAAGGATCAGAATGTAGAACTTGAGTTCAAACCTATGAGTCCCGAAGATCAGCCTGTTGTGATGACCCATTCCGAATTTAGCCGTAGAATGAAGGAAATGTCACAATTGGGTGGAATGGCCATGATGGGAGAAATGCCCGATCATTATACCTTGATTGTGAATACCAACCATCCCGTGATGAGCTCCCTGATTCGTGCCAAAAGCGATGAAAAGAAAGAACGCATCATTCAACAACTGTATGATATTGCCCTTTTGTCACAAAACAAATTGCAGGGCGACAGGCTTACTGGCTTTATTAAACGCTCTGTAGAGCTCATGAAATAAACCTTGCATTCACGACAAAAAAGCCCGGTTAAAACCGAGCTTTTTTTATGGCTTTAAATGGGGCATTAGCCAAATATGATATTGAAAAATCCGAAGAAATCGAAGACCAACCAGGTGATGAACAATACCGGCAGCAAAATGGGAATGGAATAACGAACCACATAACCCATAAATGAAGGCATTTTTATACCTACCTGCTCAGCAATGAATTTTACCATAAAGTTGGGGGCATTGCCAATGTAGGTAAAAGATCCAAAAAATACCGCACCCACCGAAACCGCTGCAAGCATTTCCATATTGTTGGCTGCAAAAGCCAGGACATCTGCCGTGTAGTCGATGCTATACCCTGCTTTGCCCATCCCGGCTGCCAGGAAGTTGAGATAAGTAGGCGCATTGTCAAGCACTCCACTGAGCATCCCTGTGGCCCAATAGAGTGATTTTGCATTGATCAATTCCGCACCGGTAGGAGATTTTGCAAAATCGGCAATAAGTTGAAGGGCGGGCATCATAGAGGCAAAAATGCCCACAAAAAGATAGGCGACCTCTTTAATCGGCTCGAAATCGAATTCATTTCCTTTCAGTGCTTCTTTATTGGCTGTAGTGAATGCCGCGATAGATGCCCCAATCATAATCAACTCACGTACAAAGGAAATATCCACTCCATGGATGGTGAGGGCCGGTACCCAGGAAAAGATATTCGGGTCAATAAAAACCGCTATGATAATAACCAAGAGCCAAATAACACTGTGCTTTCCTTTAATGATAATCTTGCCGGAGTATTCTGCCTCTTTCTCACCCGGTTCCACATGCCCAGCATGATTGTGTTTGTCGAAATAATAAAAAATCATCGCCAGGAGGCCTATGCCAAAGAGCCAATAAGGCCACAAGTGCTCGAGTGTCCAGAAAAAATGCACCCCTTTTAGAAATCCTAGAAAAAGAGGCGGATCACCAATAGGTGTCAAAACTCCACCCACATTACTGACCATGAAAATAAAAAAGACGATATGATATGGTTTAATCCGGGTCTTATTGACACGAATAAAAGGCCTAATAAGCAACATGGAAGCACCAGTGGTACCAATCACATTGGCCAGCAGTGCACCGAAAATAAGCAGCAAAACATTTACCATCGGAGTGCCTGCTTTATCTACTTTAATCAGTATGCCCCCGGAAGCAATAAAGAGAGCTGCCACAAGCGTGATGAACGAAAAATACTCACCAAAAGCGTGCAAGGGATGATGGTAATCGGCCAGGAAAAATAGATAGTAAAAGACCACAACGGTGCCCAGCAAAAAAGCGATGGCAGGATAATATTTATGCCAGAAATGCGGATAAAAAAGTGGTCCGGTAGCAATCATGGCCAAGAGCAGAATAAAAGGAATCACTGACCACCAGGCTGGCTCACTTCCATGAGATTCACCAGACTCCTGTCCTTCTTCCATTATCTTGCCGGATTCCATATTGCCGGCATGTTCGTTTTGGGCTATCTGCACCCGCTCACTCCCGTTGCTGGTCATTGTCACCAATCGCTGGGTTGTACCAGCCGAGACAGACCATGTAAGCAAAGCAAAAATTCCACTGAGTAGTAATCCTTTCATCTTTTCTTCTCTTATGCGATTTTATGATAGTTTTTTAAGTGCAATTTCCAGTGCCTTTTTTGTCAGAAAACGATTCTCCGGGTTCAGCTCATACACCTCTGACAAGCCTTTTCTGATCGTTTCCGACACATCCTCAAAAATAGCTTGGTCCGATATTTCCGCATTCATTTGCATGAGATAGGCAAAAACCCGGGCCATACCGCAATTCGCAATAAAGTCGGGAATAACGGCACAATGTTGATCGGCAAATTCAGCTGTGGGGCCGTAGAATAGATCACTATCGGCATAGGGTACGTTGGCTCCGGCCGATATCACTTCCAATCCGCCCGCCAGCATCCGTTCAAGATGTTCCTTGCTTACGAGTCGCGAGGCGGCTCCCGGCACAAAAATATCTGCCGGAATATCCCAAATTTCTTCATTGGCTCGGGCATAAGGGATGGCCTTTCTGCTCTTCAAGCGATTGCCCTCACGTTTTAGAATCAGCGCTTTTACTTCTTCGAAAGAAAGTCCGTTTGTATTGAGTAAGCCGGCTTCCTTGTCAATAATGCCTGCTATCTTCACTCCATTTTGAGCCAGGTAGTAAGCAGCTCCTCCCGAGACATTTCCCCAACCCTGAATGATGGCTCGCTTGCCCTTCAGATTATCGTTTTTAAATACATCATAATAGTGTCTGACAGCTTCGGCCACACCAAATCCGGTAATAAAATCCGCAACGGTATAACCGCGCTCCATATCGGGGGTAAATTTGGGATCTTCCAGTTTTTTTGAAACCCCCTGCCTAAGTTGCCCGATAGTATGGATTTTCTGACTTTCAGCGGGCTTTAGAAAACCATTGACAATGCCTTCCTGTGGATGCCATAAACCATATTCTTCGGTAATGGGGATCACATCTTTAATTTCATCCACATTGAGGTCTCCCCCCGTGCCGTAATAATATTTCAGCAATGGTGTCACTACTTTATACCAGCGCTTCAGCACTTCATTTTTGCGGGGGTCTGATGGGTCGAAATTTATTCCCGATTTCGCTCCTCCTATGGGTGGTCCCGAGACAGTAAATTTAATCTCCATCACCTTAGCCAGCGACTCTACTTCATGCCGGTTAAGCCCCTTTCTCATGCGGGTGCCGCCACCGGCTGCTCCATTGCGTAAGGAATTGATTACCACCCACCCTTCAGCCTCCGTCTCTTCATCGTGCCACTCAAAAATAATCTCCGGTTTCTTGTTTTTATATGCATTGAGAAGTGACTCCATTTCTGATTTTTTTAATGGCCGTAAAGGTAATAAAGCAGTCACGGTTTGCAGGAAACTTATCGCACTTTATATGTAGTGATTTCCCTGCAAATGGTCTCCTTAGCACCCCCTATCTCAGTGGGACAATATCAAGGATTTAATACAACATAATTGCTATCGTGGATAAGACATGGCCATAGTCATATTACAGCTGTCTATTTTTAGCGAAAAGCCCAAATAACCGATGCAAGACTTTCTCAATCCCATTGCTCCCGAGGAAATTTTTAACCCCGAAAAGCTGCTTCGGACACATATCGGCCTCAATATTAAATTTCACACACCGACTTCCTTTCCAGATTTGGAGGATATCGACCTGGCCATTATCGGTGTACCTGAAGAGCGTGGTGCTATAAACAACAAAGGCTGCTCAGGTGCACCGGCAGCGATACGAAAGTATCTATATCATCTTGACAAAAATTATTTCCCTCTGCGACTGGTTGATCTCGGCAATATAAAAGCAGGAGCCACGCTTTCAGACACATATGCTGCCCTCGGACAAACGGTCAGCGAATTATTGCAAAAGAAAATTACACCCATTATTATCGGAGGCAGTCACGATCTTAGTTATGGGCAGTATCTGGGTTATGCCAAAAATGATCAGGTGATCAACATGACCGTCATAGATCAATCCATTGATATTTACAAGCAGAAAGAGGAAATAGACGCCCACTCTTTTCTCTATCGCATTTTCACCGAAACGCCCAACTATTTATTCAATTTCAGCCAGTTGGGCTATCAGAGCTATTTCGTTTCTCCCGAAGATATCGCTACCCTCGAAAAACTTTACTTCGAATTTTATCGGCTCGGTGTGGTTCGAAAGGATCTGGAGGAAGTAGAGGCCATCATTCGTGATGCCGATATGATGAGTTTTGATATCTCTGCGTTGAAACAGGCCGATGCCCCTGGTATCCAACAACCCTCACCCCATGGTTTCTTTGGTGAAGAAGCTTGCCAGATTGCACGATATGCAGGCATCACCGATAAGCTCAGTTCCATCGGTTTTTATGAACTCAACCCGGAATATGACGACCGCGGACAAACAGCTCAACTTGTAGCACATATGATTTGGTACTTTTTGGATGGCTATTACAGCCGCACCGGAGAATATCCCATTAGCCAGGAAGATGACTTTTTGAAATACATTGTAAAACAGGAGGAAAGTGATCTTGAGATTCCCTTCCTCAAAAGCAAACGCAGCGGTAGGTGGTGGATGCAGGTACCCATTGGTGAAAAGTCTCGCTACGAGCGTCATCAACTCATTCTGTGCACCTATGGTGACTACCAGCTTGCCTGTAAAGACGAGATTCCGGAAAGATGGATGCGTGCTTTCGAAAAATTAAGTTAATTCAACATCTCCTCGAGTGCCACCGCGCGTGAACCCTTTACCAATATCCAATAACCTTCGGGCCGATTTTTTCTAAGCCAACTTTTGAGTTCAAGGGCATTGCTGAAATGGAGAAAACCAAGTTCTTGTGCCAGTGGCCCATAGCCCTCCCCCACAGTGATTACTTGATCAAAATTTTTGGAAGCCGCCAATTCGGCAATTCTTCGGTGTTCGGATTCGGCATAGCTTCCCAGTTCATACATTTCGCCCAATATCAGCAATTTGTGACCCGCTTTCAGATCTGCAAAATTTTCTATGGCCGCCTCTACATTGCTCGGATTGGCATTATAGGCATCAAGTAGTAGTTTATTTCCATAATAATCCAATACCTGAGAACGGTTATTTGACGGAATATAGGATTCCAGGGCCGATTTTATTTTTTGAACAGGCACTCCAAAATAAAGACCTGCACTGATGGCCATCATCAGGTTGGGCACATTGTAACGACCAATCAGGTGTGTTTCTATCTCAAAAGAAAAAGGAGCCAAAGATCTCAATTTGACATATGGATCGGCTGCGATCAATTCGTAACCATATTGTGCCTGGTGATTCATGCCATAGGTGATGCGAGTGCTAATTTCGGAAGACATGCCAACAAGATAGTCAAGATCACTATGAACAAAGGCAGCAGCACCATGGGATGCCAGATGGTCAAACAATTCCTGCCGGGCTGTATACACCGCTTGAGGACTTCCAAAACCCTCCAGATGATCGAGGCCGACATTGGTAACTACTCCGAAGTCGGGTTGTACTATTTCCGCTAGCTGTGCAATCTCACCCGGATGGTTATCCCCCAGCTCAATGATGGCAAAATGAGCCTCTGCCGTTATTCGAAGCAACGTGAGCGGTACCCCGATGTGATTGTTAAAATTGCCCGCAGTAGAATAAGCAACGAAATGGGAGGACAAAACGGCCTGGCACAATTCTTTTGTAGTGGTCTTGCCATTTGAGCCAGTGATGGCTATAACGCGGCCTTTGATTTGCTTGCGATGATAAGCGGCCAATTCCTGCAAAGTCTCAAGAGCATTCTCCACAAAAATAATTCCTTCCTTTCCCTTGAGCCGCTCGCTATCGGCCACCGCAAAAAGCGCACCTGCTTCAATAGCCTTCAATGCATAGTCATTTCCGTCAAAATGTTCGCCCCGGATGGCAAAAAACATTTCTCCTTCACGGATGGAGCGGGTATCGATGCTTATACCTGCGGCCTTTCGGTAAAACTTATAAAGTGAGCCAATATCCATGGCATGAAAATAAAAAAAGCCCCCTCAATAAGAGGAGGCTATTCCTTATGATTTTCTTTTTTTATCGTCCTTTTTTGCGCATCTTCTTATTGCGTTTTTTGATTTTTTCCTCTTCTTTGAAGTGGTTTCCTCCCGGCTCTTCATTACCTGCATCACCGCCCATGCGAATCATGGCGCAACGGAATCCAATGGTTGCCGAAGCTTGATTCTGTTCCAGATATCTGCGCGCGCCCGGTGAGAGATAATAAGGCATATCTGCCCATGAACCGCCTTTATACACTCTGCTTTCATTACTAATCAGAGTGGTTTGTCCGTAAGCATAATATGCTTGAGACAAAGAATCACCATCCAAATAGTCTATAACATTTCCTCTTCTGAAGTTTCTTCTATTTACTAGATCTTCGGGTTTCACCGTTTCATATACCAGTCGTCCAAGACTATCTTTTATAGGTTTCCCGTTTTCATCTACTACTTTTTGCTTGAAGATATTCCCCCGGAAGGAGTTCATATCTTCTTCATCCAGGTATGAGAGGGGGCGATACACATCCTGTACCCATTCATTTACATTGCCAGCCATGTTGAAAAGACCGAAATCGTTAGGCATGAAAGAGTAAATAGGAGAAGTGACAATAGAGTTATCATTCAGATTGCCAGCCAACCCGGCATAATCGCCCGGCCCTCTCTTGAAATTGGCCAGCATTTTACCCTGCCAACCTCCATGTCGCTTCTCTCTAAGACTGCTTCCATTCCAAGGATAGATTCTTCTGTCTGTATACATTTCTTCTTCGCCAGGATCAGCATGGTTACCAATAACGGCATAAGCGGCATATTCCCACTCGGCTTCTGTAGGCAGACGATAGTCCGGAAGCAGAATACCGTCACTCATATTGACTCTTCTCGTATCCGAACCGGCTGTAGGATTGTAGTTTTTCAGCATGCCATTCTTTCTCGGAGTTCCTTCGTACAATCCGGCCAGATAGGCTTCCGTATTGAAGTTGTTGTCGTTGACCTGGTTCGGATTCGGTTCCAGTATTTTGTTTTCAATCAGTAGCATTTCATTGACCCTATCGGTACGCCACTTGGCAAAATCAGTCGCCTGAAGCCATGAGACACCCACTACGGGGTAGTAATTGTATGCGGGATGGCGGAAGTAATAAAATACATACGGATCGTTGTATGCAAGCTCTTCGCGCCATGATTGGGTGTCAGGAAGTGCATTTTGATAAACTTCAGGGAAATCGGCACCAAAAGTACGCCTCAGCCAATAGGTATATTCGCGATAATGCACATTGGCGATTTCCGTTTCATCCATGTAAAAAGACGAAACGGTGACCCGCCTCGGATAAGCATCGTTCTTGAACATAACATCCTCTTCGGTATTGCCCATTACAAAGGTTCCCCCTTGTATAAGCACCAGATTGGGGCCAGTAGGCTGGCCGGGGTAATCTCTTACCTCAAAACCTCCCCATTTGGAATCATTGTATTTCCATCCGGTGACGGATGATCTTTCTTTGCTACATGAAGCAAAGAGTATTGCTACCACAGATAGCAAAGCAATAAATTTCAGGTTGCCAGTCATTCTGCCTGTAATTTTTTATGAGAAATGCAAATATATCAAAATTATTTTTCCACAACACTAATATAAACTCGGGCATTGAAGGCTCTTTGTAATTCTTAGCTTCCGGCTGATTCTTTCCTTGTTGCTCAAATTAATAGTTACAGATACTTCATGCGCTCCACCCGTGCTTGCTTGTAGGTCTCTAATGGTAAAATCATAACTATATGCCACCTTCATCACTCCTTTTTCACCACCCACAAGGATAATAACTGCATCTGCATAGTCAATATTATAACGATACCACAATCCGCCAAAGAAATTATCGATCTTCAGGTAGCTTCCCGCATTCAGTTGCCTGAAGCGTCCCTGCTGGGTATACATTATATTGGGCGAAATGGCAAGACCATTGTTTTTTCCCGGTTCGGCCCCTATGACAGCCCCAGCATGGGCCGTATAACGCATAGGCAGGGTGGCCGTATTTCCGGTTAACGACTCGTTGGGTTGGGTCACATGCTTAGCTGCCGCTCCGGCAAAAATGCGTTTCGAGTAAAACAAGATACCGGTAGAAAAATCGACATAGCCGGTACGATTATCAAACTGGCCCGTTTCTCCGGTAGGATTGATATTGTTGCCACTGTCATAAAATCCTGTTACGGGATCAATCTGGTCGAAAAAAAAGACATTGGCCAAGTCTAGTCGTTTTTGCACATAACCGCCCTGAAATCCCACCTTAATGGCAAAAACATTGGAAAAATTAATCTGATAAGAATAGAGCGCATGAACGGAATTGGTTTTATAAAGCCCTCCTCCGGCCTGATCGCCCACCATGATGAGGCCAAAGCCACTGTTAATAGCAGGAATGTATTGATCATATGAAGCTGACATAGATACATAAGCATTGGAGATGGCCGGCCATTGATCGCGGAAATTAATATGAAACTTGGGCAAAAGGGTGGTTCCCGTAAAGGCAGGATTCAAATAAAGTGGATTGGCATAAAACTGACTAAATGAGGGATCCTGGGACTTTGCTTCCATACTTGTCATAAAAATGACAAGAAGCAACCCTATGATTTCTTTTCCTATCCTATTTAAGCTTCGAATGGTCAATTGAGATTGAATTTTTGTAATATCACGAAATCGAATCCGTTGTGGTAAAAATAATGCAACAAGTAGCTCTAACGAAAATTTTCGCAATGAGATGTGCCTTTGCCCTTCTTTTTTTAATATTTACTCCAATTTATGCTTTTTCACAGCAATCCAAGCTAACGATAAAACTCAACTGGGGAACCGAGCTACTTAGCGTTTCGCCAGGCCCCGATGCAACGCAAAATATACTTTATTTTGAAGGGGCTGTCAATGATCCCGCATTTTACCATCTTCCCTTTTATACTTTGCAATTGCCTGCGGAAGAAGGCATGGACTATCGGGTTACCATCAGCGATGTTGTTTCTGCTCCATTGGATCATGACGAGCTTATTCCCCAAAACGCCAATATCGGAAAAGATTTTGACTATGATTTTTACATGGGCCGGGGACACGGAGAAAGCAAACTTCTCTTTCGTCTTTTGCCTATTCGCAGAAGTACCGGCAACCGCTTTGAAAAATTGGAATCCTTTACCCTGCATATCGAAGCCGGCTCGTCTCGGAAACATTTCCGCTCAAGAAGGTCTCTTGAAATTAAGAGTAATTCGGTGCTGGCTGGAGGAGAATGGTATAAGATTGCCGTCAGGAAATCCGGAGTTTACCGCATAGATCGTCAGTTTCTGGAGTCCAACCTGGGCTGGGACATGTCCAAAGTGGACCCTCGGAAGATCCGTATTTACGGAAATGGAGGTGGCATGCTTCCCGAGGCACTTAAATATACTTTTAAAGATGATCTGGAAGAAATTGCCCTGAAAATGGTTGGAGCAGACGATGGTTCATTTGATGCATCCGACTATTTGTTATTTTACGGTGAAGGTCCCACCAAGCTCCTGATCGACTCCAGTGCGGGCGAACCCCGTCTTATTCATCAGCCACACTTATATGATTCTCTGACCTATTATTTTATTACCAAAGACCTGGGACCCGGAAAAAGAATGCAGACACAGGGCAGCGAAGAGACCTCCAATTTTCAGTCCACCGGATATGACTTTTATCTTTTCCATGAAATAGATAAAGACAATCTCACCAATTCCGGAAGGCAGTTTCATGGTGAAGTATTTGATTTTATCACCCGTGAACGCAACTTTGACTTTGATCTGTCGGATATCCTTCCCGGTTCGCAAGTTGATGTACGAGCCACCGTTGCCTCACGCTCATTGGTAGGCAATACGGCTTTTCAAATGAAAATTAACGGCCAAAATGCTACCGGTGTAACCTTATCCAAGGTAGCCCCTGAATATTGGGCCATCTATGCCAAAGGCGGAGAAATGAACACCACGCTGACCCCATCTGCAGGAACATTGAATATCCAGATCAGCTACACACCCAACGGAGCAGATGCCGACTCAAGAGGCTGGCTCGATTTTATTGCGGTAAGTGGTCGCAAAAAGGGTACCCTCAGTAAAGCTCAAGAGTTTTTTCGCGATTTGGAATCTTACGGACCGGGAAGAGTGAGCACCTACACTATTGAAGCACCATCATCTGCTGAGATATGGGATGTCAGCGATCATCAGAATGTCAAAATTCAGCAAGGCAACTATATCAATGGAAAACACAATTTTACGCTCCCATCCGAGCAACTAGAAACGTTCCTCGCCTTTGACGGATCCGTCTATTTCACGCCTAAATTTATTGGACCTGTTGCCAATCAAAATATACATGGAAATATAGGACAACCCGACATGGTTATAGTAGCATATTCCGATTTTATGAGTGAGGCACAGCGCCTAGCCGACTTTCACTCAAAACAGGATCAAATGAATGTAAAGGTCCTGGACATACAAAAAATATACAATGAATTTTCGGGCGGGGCCCAAGACATCACGGCCATTCGAAATCTCATGAAGATGCTATATGATCGTGGCATGAACGGAGGCAACCCGCCCCGCTATCTAATCCTTTTTGGCGATGCCAGTTTTGATTACAAAAACATTGAGATTCCCGTTGCAAGCAACACCAACTTTGTTCCCACTTATGAGAGCTATGAAACCTTAAATCGCTCATCCACATTCGCCAGCGATGATTATTTCGGCTTATTGGATAACAACGAAGGCCAAAACATAGTAACGGGAGGACAGCTCATGGATATAGGCATCGGACGCATACCTGCCGATAGCCGGGAGGAAGCCCGGGATATTGTCAACAAGATACTTCATTATCATGATGCGGATAGCTACGGAAGCTGGCGCAATACCCTCACTTTTATAGCCGATGATGAAGACAACAACCTGCACCTGAATCAGTCTGAAAGACTTTCCGATACCTTGCAGAAATACTATCCCGCCTACAATATTGATAAGATTTACCTTGATGCTTACGAGCAGACAAGCACTCCTGGAGGAAACCGCTATCCCGGTGTGGAGGATGCCATCAATTCACGCATCTACTCCGGCACATTAATCATGAATTACACCGGGCACGGAGGTGAAGGAGGACTGGCTCATGAGCGAATCGTGACCCACGACATGATTCGGGCTTGGGAAAACTATGACCGCTTGCCACTTCTTATTACAGCTACCTGTTCCTTTGCACGCTATGATAACCCCAATACAGAGACAGCGGGAGAGCTTGTACTTGCCAATTCCCATGGTGGAGCTGTAGCATTGATTTCAACCGTACGACTGGTGTATGCCAGCGCAAATTACACCCTTAATCATGCCCTTCTTCTGGAATTATTTAAAAAAGACAACGGGAGTTACCTGCGTCTGGGAGATGTGATCATGAGAACGAAAAATCGGATCGGAACCAAAGAAAACAATCGCAAATTTACGCTGCTTGGTGACCCTGCCATGCGCCTGGGCTATCCACAACTTAGCGTCAAAAGTACGTCCATCAATCATCAGCCTTTTTCGCAAAATGCCGATACCCTTTCGGCTCTTGAAAAGGTAATTATAGAAGGGGAAGTACGTCTTCAGGACGGTAGCCTGGCTAGCAATTTTAACGGCATTGTTTATCCTTCGCTTTTCGACAAGGCCGTAGATGTGAGAACTCTTCGCAATGACATAGCAAGCCGCAGTACAACTTTCAAATTGCAAAAAAATATATTGTATAAAGGAAAGGCAAGCATTGTCAACGGGAAATTTTCATACACCTTTATTGTTCCTAAAGATATCAATTATGAATTTGGACGGGGAAAATTAAGCTATTACGTCAATGAAGGCACCTTGGATGGAAATGGTTATGACTATCTGATTGTGGGAGGGTCGGCTGACAGCTTTGCACAAGACAATGAGGGTCCTGAAGTAAAAATTTATATGAATGACGAAAATTTTGTCTCCGGAGGAATGACCAATGCCAATCCTGTAATGCTGGTAAAACTGGCCGATGAGAACGGAATCAATACTGCCGGAAACGCCATCGGACACAATATCACAGGCATCTTGGATGAGACCGATGAAAATCAGATTATACTTAATGAATTTTACGAATCGGAGCTGGATGATTTCACCCGGGGCCAAGCGAAGTATCCGCTGAACAATCTCGAACCAGGCTTGCACAAAATAGAAGTGACTGCCTGGGATGTTTACAACAACTCGGGGAAGGGCTATACCGAATTTGTAGTCGCTGAAAACGCCCGTCTTGCACTCGACCATGTATTGAACTACCCCAATCCATTCACAACATCTACCGAGTTTTGGTTTGAGCACAACAAGCCCGGACAGAACCTTTTCCTAAAAATAGAAATATATACAGTTACCGGGCGATTGATAAAAACCATACGTCAGGAAATCAATAGCGAAGGGTTTCAGGTTCGAGGAATACAGTGGGATGGCAGGGACGAATTCGGAGATGAAATTGGTAAGGGCGTATATATTTACCGGCTGGAAGTAACAAGCGAAGAAGGTGAAACGGCAAATAAGTTTGCAAAAATGGTAATATTGAAATAAATTTAGTTAGTTAGACACGTCTCTAAAATAGATACCTTTGTCAAGCGTTAGCTTCAAAACTTCGGTAAATAAACAAAAAATACATTTTTTCGTAAAAACCACTTATTAGCCCTTGGGCCATTTCACCATAACTTGAAACAATTTTGCAATGAAGAAATTTGCAAGCTTACTGGCAGCTATTCTTTTTCTCTTGATCAGTACCCGTTCCACGGATGCACATGCCCAATTTAATTTCCGGGATTCACTCCTTAATGCAGTATCCACGGCCGTTCCCTTTCTTAGAATTTCACCTGATGCGCGCTCCGGAGGAATGGGAGATGTCGGGATCGGGTTATCTCCCGATGCGAATGGTTGGTTTTATTCTCCGGCAAAGATGGCCTTTGCTCCGCAGGATATGGCTTTTTCGGTCACTTACACTCCCTGGCTGCGCCAATTGGTAAGTGATATCTATCTTGCCAGCCTCTACGGATATAAAAAAATTGATGATATGCAGACCATTGGGGGCTCCTTGCGATACTTCTCATTGGGTAATATCACCTTTACCGATATAGGCGGAAACTACATCGGTGATTTTCGTCCCAATGAATTTGCTCTGGATGCCGGTTATGCACGAAAGTTGACTGATGTCTTCTCGGCCGGTATTATGCTGCGTTTCATATACTCCAACCTGGCCTCCGATTATCAGGTAAACGGAGTCGCCATCAAGCCGGGTACTTCGGCCGCTGCGGATATCTCTTTCTTCTATCACAACGAAGAATTGAAGCTGGGCGGAAAAGATGCTAAATTCAATGCAGGACTCAACATATCAAACCTTGGAGCCAAAATAACTTATACCAAGGATGCTCAAAACCAAGATTTCCTTCCTGCAAATTTGGGACTGGGTGCTGCATTGACCGTTGAAATTGACGATTACAATGAAATTAGCATTGCTGCGGACTTCAACAAACTGCTGGTTCCGGCCACCTATAACTTAATTAACGGCAATTTTCGAGACCTATCTGTACCTTCTTCTATTATCAAATCCTTTTCTGATGCTCCGGGTGGATTTAGAGAAGAGCTGAGGGAAATAATTTATCAGGTTGGCGCGGAATACTGGTATGATCAGCAATTCGCCCTGCGCCTTGGTTATTTTTATGAAGACGGTACCAAAGGCGGAAGAAATTTTGCCACCGTTGGTGTAGGTCTGAAATACAACATTTTCGGACTTAATTTCTCCTACCTTGTACCTACGAGTAACCTTCGAAATCCCCTGGATAACACCCTTCGTTTTTCACTAAATTTTGATTTTGACGCTTTTAAGAAAGAAGCTAAGTAAGCATTGACAATGAACATTCGTGTGGGGATTGGTTACGATGTGCATCAACTCAAGGCGGGTGTTCCACTTATGATCGGTGGCATTGAGGTTCCGCATAGCAAAGGAGCTATTGGTCATTCGGATGCCGATGTGCTTATTCACGCTCTTTGCGATGCCCTGCTTGGAGCCGCGAACCTGGGAGATATCGGCAAACAATTTCCAGATAATGACCCGGCATTATCAGGCATTGACAGCAAAATTTTACTGAAAAAGACAGTCGAGCTGCTTGGCCGGCATGGATGGGCCATTATTAACATGGACAGTACCGTTTGCCTGCAAAAGCCCAAAATAGGACATCTTATTCCGGAAATGCAAGAGGTCTTATCCTCGGTCACGGGGCTGGTACCAGGAGCCGTTACGGTTAAGGCAACTACTACAGAGTGGCTGGGCTTTGAAGGCCGCGAAGAAGGCATCAGCGCCATGGCCGTAGCCCTCATTCGTCAAAAGTAATTTGCAACTTATCTTTATCTGATAATGAATTACTCCGCGGCAGATATAGCCGAAATACTTCAAACAAGGGCCCATTTGCCACGCCCCAAAGTTTCCATACGCGAGCTGGCCATTGACTCTCGAAAAATTCACCTCGCCCAAAACTCCTTATTCTTCGCCTTATCAAGTGACCAAGATGACGGGCATAAATATCTTGCCCATGCATATGAAGAAGGTGTTCGAAATTTTGTTGTCAGCCGTACAGAATACCTGCCTCAAGATCAAGAGATCAACTATTTCGTAGTTGAAAATCCACTAAAAGCCCTGCAAAAGCTGGCAGCCTATCACCGAAATAGATTTGATATTCCTATTGTCGCCATCACTGGCTCGAACGGAAAAACAAGTACAAAAGAATGGTTGTATGAAATACTTGCGGAGCGAATGCGCGTCAAGAGAAACCCCAAAAGTTATAACTCACAGATTGGAGTGCCTATTTCAGTTTGGCTTTTAGATGAGCAGGACCAATTGGGAATTTTCGAGGCGGGCATTTCAAGATTGGGTGAAATGGAAAAGCTTGAGGAAATACTTCGGCCCACCATTGGCATACTCACCAATATAGGACCGGCCCATGACGAGGGTTTTTCAAATCGAGTTGAAAAATTGACTGAAAAACTTAAGCTTTTTGTGCATTGCCAAACGCTCATATACTGTCGGGATCAGGAACTTGTACATCAGGAGATAATAAAATGGCATAAAAGTCATCCTAAACTGCATCTACTCAGTTGGGGTATGCATGAAGAAGCCGATATAAAGCTCAACAGAAACACCGATGGTCTTGCTATCCATTATCAGGAGAAGGAATACCGGATAAAACCGAGAATGAAAGACACGGCAGCTATTGAAAATAGTATGCATGTTTTTACTGCCCTGCTTTCGCTGGATTTAAATCCGGAAGATTTTATTGATGCCTTCAGCCACCTTGAACACTTGCCTCTGCGTCTTGAATTAAAAAAAGCAATCAACGGTTCGCTCCTTATTTATGATTGTTATAATAATGACCTGCGCTCCCTCCAAATAGCTCTTGATTATCAAGAGATGCATGGAAGAAATCGGAGCAAAACTCTCATCTTGTCTGACATTCTAGAAAGTGGCAAATCCCCTCGGGAACTCTACCATAAGGTGGCCGAACTGATTAATAAAAAAAATATTACCCGCCTTATTGGGGTAGGTGATCAAATAGCAAAACATCTTCCCCCTGAAATCAAAGGGGAAATACAGATGGAGTTTTACAGAAGCACGGATACCTGCCTGCTTGCGCTCAAGCCAGAATCTTTTCAGAATGAAATCATTTTATTAAAAGGCGCACGAAAATTTGCTTTCGAACGCATCGGTCCGATCCTTGAAGAACAAGTGCACGGCACCCGGCTCCTCATAAACTTAGAAGCCTTGCGACATAATTTCAACTTCTACCGTGCCTCGCTTCAACCCGGAGTAAAGATCATGATAATGGTTAAAGCTCTTGCCTATGGTACCGGCATGGACAGGATAGCAAGTGTGATGCAATATCACAAGGCCGATTACCTGGCTGTAGCCTATACGGATGAGGGCATTGCCCTTCGTAAAGCAGGAATACAATTGCCCATACTGGTGATGAATACTACCGAAGAAGCCTTGCCTCGCCTGATCCAATATCAGCTCGAACCTCAAATCTTCAGTTTCCGGAGCCTTGATCAACTTCTGGCCACATTGAGAAGCCTTGATAGGTCTGCATTGCCCTATCCCATTCATATCAAAATTGACACAGGAATGCATCGACTGGGATTCGACCCAATGGAAATACCTGAACTTCTTAAACGGCTTTTGATATCCCACAAATTGATTAAAGTAAAAAGCATTTTCTCTCATCTGGCAGCTTCTGAAGATCCAAAAATGGATGACTTCACTCAAAAACAAATTTTACGCTTCAAAAAAGCAGTAAGTACCCTCTCGGAAGAGTTGGGGTATACTCCTTTAAGACATATTGCCAATTCGGCAGCCATCGGCCGCTTTCCCGATGCTCAGTTTGATATGGTTCGCCTGGGATTGGGTCTATATGGAATTGATCCCTCCGGACGATACAGTAAGCAATTGATGCCGATAGCTTCTTTGTACACTCGCATTTCACAAATTCGCAAAGTGCCGGCCGGTGAGGGAGTCGGGTACGGCCATTTGGATGCGACAGAACACGACCGGATCATTGCCACTGTGGGTATTGGCTATGCCGATGGCTATAGCCGGCAGTTTTCCTCGGGCCGGGGTTTTATGCTGCTGCACGGACAACAGGCCCCAGTGGTGGGCAGCGTATGCATGGATATGACACTGATTGACATTACCCACATTCCGGATGCCTGCGAAGGGGATACTGTCGAAGTCTTTGGAAGCAAACTAAGAATAGAAACTCTTTCGGAACGAATCAATACCATTCCTTATGAAATCATCTCGGGATTATCGGAAAGGATCGAAAGAGTTTATACGGAAGAATAAATCAACGGCTTTTAAAAAATTCCAGCTGGTATTCACCTTTCAGACTTTTGTCTTCACCAATGCTTTCCAATGCCATATCCTCTTTGCCCACATTGATTATAAGATATTCTTTAGGATTTAGAAAAATCCGGGCAAGCGCCCCCATGTCGGGGATTTCGGTCTTATCGAAAAGAATGTAATGATTTGCAACCCTGTTCTGAATATTATAGCCTATTTTATTCACCATACTTCCATCCTGAGATTTCAACTGTTTCACTGCTCCATTATAATATACCGTCAATGAGTCATTATCAAAGAATTCAAACTCTATCAGATTGCCAGCACTGGCCGGTAAGAGCGTCCATCGTCCGACTATTTTACCTTTTACATTTTCAAACACGTATGTATGGCAGGATTGGGCTATCCATGCAAATGCGAGTAAAATGGCTAGTGTCAGGAGCTGCTTCTTTTTCATAAGGTATTGTCTAGATAGTTGAATACGAATATAATGCTGTTCTGTTTCATACTTCTTTCATCAAGGTGCGGAATGCCACATATTTGTCTTTATAACGCCTGCTATGAGCCGCTTGCAACTCAGCAGCATATTCCTTTTGATAACGATGAAAATCTTCCAAATTGTTTAACCAATATTGAATGGCGTAAGTATTTCCCGAATCGGCCGCCCCGTCTTCCACATGCAAAAAACGATAGTCAAGAAAGAGACCTGTTTTCATAAGATCAGGAATATGTACTTCTTTCATCCAACGCAGCCAATCCTCTTCAATATCCCGATCTAATTTTACCGTCACATTATACAATATCATCTCTCTATAATTGATCTCCTCGCAATACCCTGAATCGTTCCCTTGCTTTTTCGGTAAAAATGCTTCCCTGATACTCAAGTATCAGTTTTTTATAGAATTCCATGGCCTTATTCTCATCCCCTTTCACCTGATCATATATTTCTGCCAATTTAAAAAGGGCATTGTCCTTTAGCAAATCATCAAAATTCTGCTCTATTACTTTTTCATAATAGGATATGGCTGCATTTACATCTTGTTTCTCTATGGCAATATCTCCCATTTGATACCAAATATCATCCATCAGCTCTCCGGCCGGAAAAGTATTTGCTATGCTATCAAGCAATGTGATGGCTTCTGCATATTTTTTTTGAAATTTTAAAAGGTCGGCTTTTGCAAAGAGCATCAATGGCACAGCGGTGGTGTCGAGCCCTAGATTGGACGTAATAAAAATGGAGAGTTCCAGCGCATCGTTGGATATAAGTTCCGAACTTGAACCCTTCAGTACTTCGAGCATGCCCTGCGCAAATTCAAAATCTCCGATGTAATAATACAATTTGGCATTTTTGTACCGTGCCAACTCTCCGAGTGGTTCATCTTTCAAATCAAGATCTACCTGAGAATATATCAAAGTGGCGTCCCAAATTCGACCATCAGCCAGAAGATAATCGGCATAGTCGAGTTTGATGCCGGCCTTCATATTCCTATTCAGGCCCGGAGATTTTAATAATTCCTCGCACAACTCGATTGCCCTATCCAGATCATGGAGATAATAGGCTTCGAGATAAGCCAAGTCTTTTTTAATGGATGCCTCACGGAGTGCGTTTTGCCCAATGTCTTTCAAAAAATCTTCATACTCAGATTTCAGGTTTTCTACTTCTTCCCGGCTATATTCATAGCCAGCGTTTAACTTTTCCTTTTTTACGGTAAGCATCGCCTCCCGGGCATAGAAATAATATGGTGAGTTCTTTCCCTTGTTTAGCAAATAATCAAGTCCTTCGATTGCAGCATCATAGTCTTGCATATTAATTGCCTCGGTGGCAAGTTTAAATATTCGCTCTCCATTTTCTCCTAATCGCTTGTCGAGTGCCTTGGCCTGAAGCAGCGCATTTTCAAAATCTCTCCGTTGTAAAAAAAGCCAGATCAGCAATTCATTGTAATATACGGCCGTGGGGTTCTCTCTGATTTTTCTGTACAACTGTTTTTGTACTTCCGCATAGACCTCATCTTCCCTCAGCGGATCCTGGAGAATGCTTTTGATCACATCTATCTCACCGGGTCGCCATGCCAGATGATTCAATAAATAATGGCTCATTTTAACAGGATCTCCCCGGTCATAATAGAGACGTGCCAACTCAAGATCAAAAGTATAGCCTTTTACACGCTGTCGGCCTTTTTTGTAGGTTTCAACAGCCCGGTCAAATTCACCGGCTTGTATAAAAGCTGTAGCCAGGCGGCTAACTGCCACTATGCTGGGGTCCATTTCTTCAATGGCTGATTTAAAGTAGCGATTTGCACTTTTCATATCCCCGCTGAGCTTTGCGATATAGCCTCTATCTACCAGATAAATCTCATCGTCTTTGTTTCTCTTCCATTGATTTTTACTAAGCTTTTCTGCTGCTTTATAATTTTCGAGTTTCAAATAAGTATTGAGCAGATATCGATAGAAATAATCAGAATGACCACTTTTTTCGTATAAGTCATCAAACAAGGTTGCCGCCTTTTCATATTCTCCGTTGTTGTAATACTGCAAGGCAAGGTTGCGCTGTGACTCATCTGTCTGTGATGATAAAACATGAGCCGAAAGAAATAAAATCAGAAGAAACAATTGTTTCATAAAATCATGTATGGAATAATTAACGCAGGAAAGAAGACGAGATTTTGAAAAATAACACAAAAAAGCCACCTGCAAACAGGTGGCTTAAATTTAAGTAGGAATTTGCTTTTTTAGTTCAGCGTAAACTTAATCGGCAGGTTGAAATAAACAGGTACTGCCGTACCTCTTTGTTTTCCCGGTTTCCATTTTTTGGGATATTTCTGCAAGACCTCCACAGCTGCCTCATTCAAGCCACCGCCCGGTCCTCTTAATACCTGAATATTGCTGAGTGAGCCATCCGGCTCTACTACAAATTGAATATATACGGTTCCCTCAATGTTGTTTTCCCTGGCCATGGCCGGGTATTTCACATTTTGATATATGTATGAGTAGAATGCCTTCATTCCCCCAGGAGGCTCGGGCATTTCTTCCACTATGCGAAAGGGAGTTACCGGTTTTTCCGGTTCGGGTGGTGGGGGTGGTGGCGGAAGTTCCACGGGTTCTTCCGACTCCTGGTCAAAAATTTCAACCGGTTCTTCTTCCACCTCAGGTTCGTCTTCCACTACTTTTATTTCGGGTGGTGGCGGTGGTGGTGGCGGTGGGGGGGGCGGTTGCCTTGTTACAGGAGGTTCAATAGGTATCTCTTCATCATATTGCTGAAACTGAACCTTGATCTTGGCCGGAGGTGGGGTCAATGTAAAAGCCAAAAGCAATATGCCCAAAATCGAGGCAAAGCCTATCCTCAAAAAGATGCCCCGGTAGCTATTGATGTCAGCTTCCGGATACTTTTTATCAAATATATCGTCCTCCTCCTCATCCTTGTGATGTTTGATAATCTCTTCCGGTTTGCGTAAGCTGAAAACCAAATAGGTAATAGCAAGCGGAAGGACTAATATGGCAATAATGCCGATGATCAGTATGGTGGTATTATCCATATATTAAGCTTTCTGTGATTGACAATTGTTTGCAAATATAATGGCTGCGGCTAAAGAGCCGATAATATTAGCCAAAATGTCCTGACTTTCAAAATTACGACCACTGGTAATAAAATACTGCAATAGTTCAATTATGGTTCCGAAAATTGTGGCTAGCAATATTGTTAAGGCGGCATAAGTGTAACGTCTTTTCTGAAAATCGTATTGCCTTGAAAATGCATACATCCAGGCAATGGCTAAGATTCCATACATCACGAAATGCACGGTTTTATCGATATACCTCCAGTTGACCCGGGGCATCTGCTCGGAAGGCCACAACGAAACTGACAAAATGATGACCATCCATACGGATGCCGGCAGCCAGCGCATTGGCGCATATTTTATTTCTTCTATTTGCTAGGATTCGCTGATTAAAGCAGCATATTCCTTTGGAGAGAGAAGCTCATCCAGTTCTGCCGGATTCGAAATTTTAATTTTTATCATCCACCCTTCACCGTAAGGATCCTCATTGACCAATTCCGGAGAATCTTCCAGTGCTTCATGGGCTTCGAGTACCGTGCCACTTACCGGCATAAAAAGATCGCTAACCGTTTTGACGGCTTCCACCGTACCGAAGGGATCCTCTTTTTTCAATTCTTCCCCTACAGTTTCAATTTCGATATAGACAATATCTCCGAGTTCCTTTTGGGCAAAATCGGTAATCCCAACATAACCTTCGCCATCTTCAATCCTAATCCACTCGTGCTCCTTGGTGTACTTCAAGTTTTCAGGTAAGTTCATTTTAACTCAAAATTTTGCTTAAAATTAAACTAAATACTGCTATTTTTTAGCATATCACTCAGCCAGAGTAAAGCGCACGGCAATCCCAGCATTGGTATTTGAAATCGGATAGGAAATGGATGTCCAGGGCTGGGTCTTCTTGTGATCGAAATAAAGCCGTATGCTCAGCCGATTGTTGACTACATACATAGCCGATGGACTGATAGAGTAAGAACGTGCACCTTGCGTGGGCTCTGCAATGTTCTGATCCATCCTATAATTCATTGTAATATCATTGCGATAGCTGAAATCCAATTTGAAAGTGAGTTCATTTTCCAGTTCTACCTGTTCTCCGTTTATTTTAAAAGGCAAACGTACTCCCTTGACCCGGTATCCTGCCCCAAAGGTTATCTCCGACATGCCACGCTCAATGAGTTGATAGTCAATAAGACTCAGGGAAAGGCTTCTTGATTTCTTGTATTCAAAACGAGCGGTAACCCCATTTTGCAAGGTCATATCGATTCCAACCAGAGGGGCAAACTGTTCCATGATGGTCACATTGGGAAATACATAGAGCGAATAGAAGTTTCCGAAGAGAGTATCACGCGTGGAAGGAAATCCGATCTTTAAAGAATCTCCATATTGAAAATCCGTTTTGAAATTATTAACCGTCAGGCTTGAGTTGTATCCATGGCTGATATTCAGGCTTGAGAAAACTTTATCAAAGGGTTTCACCTTACTCAATCCGCTATAGCGAAATCGCCAGTTGGGCTTAGGCCGATTTGCAAAGATATCCAAAGAGGTTTCCTGAACTGTTTTGCCTGTATAGGCAGCAATAAATGCCGGAATCAAAACGGCCTGCGAATAAGGACCGTAGCCATCGGCATATTCGGGATAACGAATGGTATCATTTACATTGAATTCTTCAAAAGTTCCCGAAGAATATGGATTTTGTTCTCCTAATATGTTTGAGACAGTGATTCGATTGGCTTCAAACTGCTTGTAAGTTTCCGTAATACGTGAAGAGTCCCTTTTATCAAACATGGTATTCACTGCCAAGAAAGAAATCTTAAATGAACCCTGCCACTGAGGATTCAAATGCTCAAAGCCGTCATTGGTGTTTCCGGTAAACTTGAAAAATTCCGAATAATTATTCATGAGCGAATGTGACCAATTAAGATCAATGGTCATACCCTTCACCGGTTCGATGCTGGCCTTGAGGTCATAATTTTCCGTAATATTCCGAGTATGCTGAAAATTGAACGAGCCGGCCCGGGTCATCCACTCTCTTGCGGCAAAATCATTCAGCAAATTGCTATCCGGCTGAAACCCTAGCACAAAGGGCCATCCCGGGGCAACAAATCCATCAGACAGACCCAGGAATGCAGCATCTGGCATAAAACCTGGCAGCATGCTGCCTTCGGTTTTATTGTAGTTAAACGTTACCCGTTTCAGACCCATGATCACGCCCAAAACACCTTTTACTCCCGCACTCATTTCTTTTTCTTTTTTATCTTCCTTCTCCCCCGCTTTCTTCTCTTCTTTATTGTTGCTTCTGCTTCTTGGTAGGCGCCCCCCTGATCGCTGCCGGGTGTTGCCCACTGCCTGCTTCAGTATGGGGATCTTTCGGTATAGGTTATTCATATTGGCATCGGCATTTACTCGTATACTTCGCGAATTGCGAATATCATTGCCAAAGGAATCCACCACCAGCGAAGCCGCTTTCCAATTATAATCCGTTGAATAAGCCGCCCGTGTATTCAGCCAGTCCAGCAGGGGTATCTTTTTGAAAGGTGCCTGGTAATTGACCGTGATCGTATGGAAATAGTCAGTATTTCGGCCAAGGTGTTTAATATTAGACCAGATGCTGTCTTTCTTCCATTGCTTGTCAATTTTCCCCTCCGGCTCATCGATTCGTGATTTGGCAGTAGCCGAAAAATTTAATTTCAGTGATTTGGTAATGTCCCAACGCATATCGTAGAAACGGTTCCAGTTGAAAAATTTATTATATGAGGTATCAAGCAGCGCATCCCCGTATAGGTCGCGCAATACCAGTTCGCCATATTGGCGGTTGATGTCTGAGCGAAAGGAAAAACTGTTGGGCATGGGATTTAAATTGATATCCCGGATAATTCGCAACCACTTGCTGCTCATCGGGATTAAGCGCTTGAATGGCTCTATATATTTTGCTTTCCCTGAGTAGTTGTACGCCAATCCTCCTTTATAGTTTTTAATCAAATCATACTCCGTCAACGGATTGCGTTTTAAGATTTCATTATAGGCATAGGTCAGGTTGATATTTGAAAGATCGTAGAAGTGAGACTTTCCCTTACCGCTTTTGTTCTTACGTATATTTGTAAAATTCAGGCTTTTTATGGCGGTATAATCCTGTATTTGATTGAGATACTCTTTCCGTTCCGCCCCCTGTAGTTCAGTCAAGCGGTCGCTTACGGGAATATCCAAATCATAAGGATCATACTGAGGCCGGCTGAATGTTTCGGAAATACCTGCATACATGGGGATGCTAAGACCCAGAAAATCCGGCAGCAATTTGCCCAGTTGCAGATTGGTGGCCGCATTGTATTGGTAGTAATTGTCTCGGTAGCGATCGTTAACCCGCTGCTCGAGTTGGCCGAATCCGATGGTATGCATAGTACCTGAGAGTTGCACATTCCCCAGATCAGCCATCTTCAGGTCGGCTCTCAGGAGTCCGGCACCACCTCCCTTCTCATCCATGCCCACCAGTCTGAATTCATTGGTCCACACTTCCGCACACAAATCCCTGCCTATCACTCCATCTTCCTTGGGGTTGCGCAGACCGATCATAGCTACTTTTACTAGTCCCAGATTCGGATTGCCAATAATGGTGATGCTACGCCCGTTGCCCAGGTCCAGGGTATAAGGTGCCGTCCTATCTAATCCAAGAAGATTGCGCTGCTGCTTGACTAAGCGCAGACTGTCGAGTGCTACATCGATAAGATTTTGATCGGGCCATACGGCTCTGCGACTGCCTTCATTGTTTCCATTTACATCATCCGGATTGGTCACCTTCAATGGAATCGCTATTTCATAATAGTTTTCTGTAAAATCATTCCCCAATCTGACAAAGGCTTGCATTTCTCCGTCTTTGAGGTGTTCAGCCGGTTTATCTTTCCCATTGTAATCTTCGGCATGGAAGAATAGCTGAAGGCGCTTATATTGACGAAAGTCAAAGTTAAGTGTTTTGAATACGGCCTTGGCATCTCCGTCCTGCAACCCACAGACCTCAAGCTGCATAGACTGTTCGTTTTGCAAAAGAGTGGTTCCGGCATTGTTACCAATGAATTGCTCACGTTGCACACCCGGTGGCAACAAGTAAGGAATGGGCTGTTTTTTGGAGTTTTCCTCCACACTTACAGCCGATACATTAAAAAGTGTTTCGTTGTCTCCGTCTTCAGCAAAATATTCACCCGGTGAAGCCAACGAAAAGCGATAGCGCCTCCATTGGTTGCGCACCAATTGAAGACGTGCGAACCGTAGAATGACCTTTTGATTAAATTCTGTTAGAAACATCCGCATAAAGCGGATTGAGCGGAAATCCTGAATCCCCCCTACTTTTGAATCGTAGTTGTAGATGGGAATCTGAAAGTGGTACCAGTTAATATCATCCGAAGTTCCATCCGGAAAGGAGGCATTGGCAACTACTACATCTGTGATATAGGGATTGTTTTCCGGGCTCATACCGCTAAACATCGGAATACGATATTGATAATATTCTTCATTTTCGTTCAGTGTATTATCGCGGTTGAGGTCTTCTGTGTTGGGCAGGTTGCTTCCCTGTTGAAAACGATCCGATTTGATAGTGGCATAAGTATTGCCCTCTGTTCCGTCATAGTGCCGATATCTGGGCAAGACACAAATCTCGGCTGTTTCAAGTTCCGGGGCCAGATAAGAAACAAAATCATCCGATGACGGATCATTGCTAAGGGTGTCCAGCACTTCGGCATTCAGCTGGCCATTGTTCACCATGTTTTGAATTCGGCTGAGGAAAGGAGCAAAAAACTGTCCTTCTGCCTCGGAGCTGAGTCCGTCAAATCCCAGATCCTGCCTTTTCAACACAGCCGGATCGGTTGAAAAGGCATTGGTGATTGCCTGGTTATTGGGCACCACTCCCCAGCGTGTGGTATCCAAATTGGCCTGTGCATCATTTTCCGGTAGTCCATTTTCAAAGAAATTGCGCGAGTCTTTCAAGACATCCTCCGATACGTTACCCAGGTCAATATATATTTCGCCTGAACCACTCCGATTGTCAAAGGGATCCATCACCCAAAAATCGATATACTCTACATTGGCTGCTTCAAAATCATTGGTTTCCAACGCCCGGGTGATGCCTCCCCATCGCGACTGCGGATTTTTCAATGTGCCATCAGGATTCAAACCTGCAGATATACCCGGCACACCATTTGGTGTGGACTCAAAGTTGTACGGCCCTCTAACTTTGGGCATATACATCATGTCAAATGTGGCAATTTGCTGAAAGGTAAGCTGAGTTTCTCGTTCAAAAATTTCCTGTTCGTTGATGATGCGCACATAGTGGTTTGACTGACATTCCGGATGGTTTTTTATGTAATCCGGTGTGCTGCTTCGATTTTGAAAGAAAAGCGGATCCATGGAATACCAGACCAGTTTAGCCCGGTTGTACCCATAAAGCAGACTATCGAAAAGCCCCGCTTCGGGAAAGAGTTCCTGACCATTGCCATTTATGGCTCCTTTTGGTGTGCTCGCCAGCGACCATGCTGTAAATGGAAATCGCAAATCATAATATGTTCGGGTGCCTTCAAAGTCATCGATATAAACAAAACCACCATCCCCATTGGGGCCCTGATTGATGGCTTTGTTGTGTCCGGGATTAAAGTAAGCCCCCTCAGCTACGACATTGACCGAAGAGCTGCCATTCACTTTGAGCACGGGCAGATTGTCAAGCATTCGAGTCAGGGAGGGAAGGTCTTTATTATAATGTAAATCCGCACCATAAATAGAGTTGGAAATCGGATCGCTGCCATAATTTACCTTTTGCGTATAAGGCCGCTCTGAGAGATGCATCTGCGTGGCTCCCAGTGTGAAATTGTCATTGATCCAGTAGTCAAAGCGATTGCCAATCATCGTTTTTTGCTGAAAACCAAATTGGTTGTTGTTTTCAAAAGACACATTAATAGGAACCCCCGAATTCAGTATTCCGTCATTGATGATTTTGATTCGCCCCAGATTGTAGTCTATGGTATAGTCTCTGCCTTCGACCAGTTTTTGCCCACCGGCCGTCACGCTGACAGACCCTTTGGGCAGGTTGAATGTTCCTAAATAAATTTCCGATGAAACCTTTGACTTGTAGCGCCCCTTGAGCAAAAAGCGGTCGAACTGCGGAAACTGTTCGGCTACGATGCGTGTGCTATCATAAAGTTTTTGAAAAGTATATTTATCAGCCAGCTCAGTAGGGTTACCATTTTTGATAAATTCATCCTTGAGGTGAGAACCAAAGGGCTCAACTACTGGAAAAATAATTCTACCCTTCTGAGGGTCAATGGTGACACCCGGCACGAAATCAAAAACTCCGTCCGGCTGGGGATCAAGTTGATTATTCAATCTATCCAGCCCCATTACTTTGATGATCGCTTTGTTCTTGATTTCTTTCCCCTCTGGAATATATCTTTTGTTTCCACCTCCAGGATCCTGATAGTAAATATCCAGGAAGAAATCTTCACTGTTTACTTGATATGCTCCTAGCGAATAAATATTCTTCATCATAAGATCCCAGATCGGGAGTTTCGGGCGGGCAGAGGTGCTTTTCAGCATTTTTAGAAAAATGACATTCGGGCTTTTCGGGTCGATGGGTACATCTTGCGAAAACTCCCCTACCCGGTAGGTTTTGCCCTGGTACGTATATTCAAATGCCACTCCCAGCACCTCATCAGGCTTAAGGGCCTGATTTAAAGAAATAAATCCCAGCTTTGGATGAAGGGTGTATTCGGTATTCTGTAATTGTCGGGCACGGGTCTTTTCATATGAGGTGATAGGCTTTAGATTAAGATTATTGGTCAGGGTATTGACAACTGTGTTTAGCGAACGGGTACCCTGGGTGTTGGTTACCTTCTGATAAAGGGTATTGGAGCTGTTGTTTGGCACATTGGGACCCGGAATGACCGAAAAGTTGACTGTATCAAAAAGATGACTGCTTTCTCCCAAATCCATAAAGGCTACTACATCACGGGTATTTTGTGTTACGCCCGTTGAGTTAGTAACCCACACCTCAATACGCGTAATCTGAATGGGTGAATTGATCACCGGCAGCGTTTGCAATGCTTCTTCGTAATGATTGCGAAAATACTGAGCCAAAAAGAAGTGTCTGTTTTGATCATATTGCATGCCCGATACTTCAAAATCACGGGTTTGAGCACCTCCTTCAATCTGAATGTTGTCTCTTTTTGACTTTTGTTGAGAAAGCACACTCGTAACAGTAAGTCGGCCAAATTTCAACTTTGACTTCAAGCCAAAAAGTGACTGACTTCCGGTAATTAGCGAAGTCGGCAGCGGAAAACTCACATTTCCGGCTTCTACATTCTGTACGATCTCATCTTCCGATCCTTCATAGTTCAGCTTGATCTGATTATCAAAATTGAAACTAGGCTGAGTATTGTAGTTGGTGTTTATCTTCATCTTATCCCCGATCTGCCCCGTGACCGACATGTTGATATTCATATTAAAATCGAAGCCTCCATTTCGCTGAGCTCTTTGCGGCAGGGTGGGATTTTGAATATTCTGAAAGGTTCCCCCGAAAAGAAGTTCTATTGAGCCTTGAGGTCGAATTTCCACTGTACTGCCACTGAGAAATTTCCCAAGCAAGTCGTCTTTTTTGAAAAGCTCCAGATCTTCACTTCTTCCAAGCAGGTCCACACCCCGAGCCCGCTGTCTCCAATATTCCTCTTCCGAACGTTTGAATTCTTCCTTTAAAAAGTCATCAAAATCAATATATGTCGGAGGACGATAATTTTGATGATCGTAGGTTTCTACAATTATATATTCTCCGGTTTCCGGATCGTATTCGATGTGTTTGTTGATCAATGAGGGATCCTGCAAGTCTATCGGATTATAATCGGGGTTGCTATAAAAGTCTCCCTCCCGGTCCTCCAAAGGATAGGGCAAGTCCACTACAGGCGAGTCGGATACCATTGGGGTAGGAAGAAGAAATAAATCCGGAGATATTTCCGCAAAGCTATTGTCGAGGGTCTCCCCCTCGCTGATTCTCCGGTAAGGCGTAGTTGCGAGCAATACTCCAGCCCCCAGGGAAAACATCCATATGGTCCTCATTAAACTCTTCATTGGCTGCGGTCGGGCCGGGGGGTTAAATGTTTTTTAATGTTTCTTTGATCAGAAGTTCCACACTGTCAAGAGTTGGTTGATGACGAAGGGTATTTTCAATGCTTTTTTCCGCTTGAGATTTTGAGAATCCAAGCATAATTAATGCAGATAACGCCTCTTCTTTAAGGGTATTGCTTACACCTGCCGTCATTATTTTATCCGAAGCTTTCATTTCGGGCAATTTGTCCTTTAATTCCAGAATCAAGCGTTTGGCTGATTTCGGGCCTATGCCTTTAATGCTTCTAATTTTGCTTTCATCTTCGTGCAAGATGGCCTCGGCAAATTCGGCCGGCTGCATGGATGACAACACCAAACGCGCAGAAGCGGGTCCTACACCCGAAACCGAGATGAGTAGGCGAAAGAGTGCTTTTTCATCCTCACTTGAAAAACCATATAAAGTTTGTGCATCTTCTTTTACATGAAAATGAACAAAGAGCTTACACTCCTTCATTCCCTGAATGGAGGCATAGGTGTGTAAGCTGATGTGTATCTCATAGCCTATTCCATTGTTTTCAAGCACTACCATTGCAGGGGTAAGCAGCGTTACCTTGCCGGAAATAAATGCATACATGTATTGATATTAATTGCGATTTTGGGCAAGTAGAGATATAAAGCTATAGGCGGTGATTTATTGAAAAACCAAAATTACATAAAATTCAAAGTTGATTCAATTTCGTCTATAATCCCATGTCTAATTTATGCTTCATTTCTTCTTTTACTTGCGCATCGACCACTGCAATGGAAACCATATTGATGATCTCTCTGACTGAACTCCCCAACTGTAAAATGTGAATTGGTTTTTTCATACCCAGCAACACCGGGCCGATAGCCTCCAAATTTTCAACTTCCGATAAGAGTTTGTATGCAATGTTCCCAGCTGCCAGATTAGGAAAGATGAGGGTGTTGGTGCGCCCCCCCAGCAAATCGCAAAATGGATAGTTGTGCGCCAGCACATCCTGATTGAACGCAAGATTGGCTTGTATTTCACCATCGGATACGATCTCAGGATGAAGATCCTTCATCATACGGACAGCCTCTCTTACTTTGATGGTTTCTTCATTTTCATATGAACCAAAGTTGGAATAAGAAAGGAAAGCCACCCGCGGCTCAATGTTGAACTGTCGAACAGCATTGGCTGTCAGCAATGCGATCTCATACAATTCGCGCGCATCGGGATTGACGTTGATGGTGGTATCGGCCATAAATAGAGGTCCCTTCGAGCTGTTGAGAATATACATGCCGGCTACTCGCATCCCCGGTTTTATTGTACCGATTATCTGAAGAGCCGGACGAACAGCTTCCGAATATTTACGCGTAAGGCCGCTGATAAACGCATCGGCCTCGCCCATTTCCACCATCATCACTCCATAGTAATTGCGATCGCGCATGGCTTTCTTCGCTTCCAGCAAGTTAAATCCTCTTCTTTTTCTCTTTTCAAAAAGTATTTCTCCATATTCATGGCGTTTTTGCTCATTCTCTTCAGACCTCGGATCGACAATCAGCACATCTCCAAGCTCAAGATTGCTTTCTTTCATCAGTTGCCGAATCTTTTGGGGATTTCCGAGCAGTATGGGTTCGGCTATGCCATCGTCTTTCACAATTTGAGCTGCTTTCAGAATTTTGTAATTATCTGCTTCTGCAAATACAACCCTTTTGGGATTTGCTTTGGCACGATTCATCACCACGCGAAGGACCCTCGTTTCCAAATGGAGTCGCTCGGCCAATTCTTCTTTGTATGCATCCCAGTCTTCTATAATTCTGCGCGCCACACCCGTTTCGATGGCAGCCTTTGCCACAGCTGGTGCCACAGTAGTAATTAATCGCGGATCATTGGGCTTAGGGATAATATATTCACGGCCATAGCTCATATTTCGCGTGTGATAAGCCATATTCACAATCTCCGGAACGGATTCCTTGGCCAATTCGGCCAAGGCATAAACCGCAGCCAGCTTCATAGCCTCATTAATCTCTTTGGCATATACGTCAAGCGCTCCTCTGAAGATATATGGAAAGCCCAGCACATTATTTACCTGATTGGGATAATCGGAGCGGCCGGTAGCCATTATCACATCACTGCGCGCCTCTGTGGCTTCTTCATAGGTAATTTCGGGGTCAGGATTGGCAAGGGCAAATACGATAGGATTCGGAGCCATCTGCTTCAGCATTTCGCCTTTGAGCACTCCGCCTTTCGAAAGCCCGACAAAGACATCGGCACCCTTGAGCGCTTCATCCAAAGTATGCACATCACGATCTGTAGCAAAAGCTGCCTTGTATTTATCCAGACCATCACGATCCTTACGGATTATGCCCTTGCTGTCGGCCATAAGGATGTGTTCTCGTTTGGCTCCGAGCGAAATAAAAAGTTTGGCACAGGCCATGGCCGCTGCCCCAGCACCTGAAAAGACAAAGTGCGCGGTTTCAATTCTTTTATCCTGCAGCTCAAGGGCGTTGAGCAAGGCCGCACTTGATATGATGGCCGTACCGTGTTGGTCATCATGCATCACTGGTATATCCAATGCCTCGCGTAAGCGCTCTTCGATCTCAAAACTCTCCGGAGCTTTGATATCCTCCAGATTGATACCACCAAAGGTAGGCTCCAGAGCCTTTACCGTTTTCACGAATTGATCCACATCCTTCACGTTCAGTTCCAGATCAAACACATCGATATCGGCAAATTTCTTAAATAGTACCCCCTTGCCTTCCATCACCGGCTTTGAAGCCTCGGGCCCGATGTTGCCCAACCCCAGCACAGCAGTGCCATTGCTGATGACACCTACGAGATTGCTTTTGGCTGTATATTTATATATATCCTCCGGATTTTCGGCTATCTCAAGGCAGGGGATAGCTACCCCCGGAGAATAGGCCAGAGCAAGGTCTCGCTGGGTATTGGTCGGTTTCGTAGGAATCACTTCAATCTTACCCGGCCTTCCTTTGCTATGATATTCCAGAGCATCCTGTTTTCTTATTTTCTGATTCATTATGAATTATGTTTTGTAACGCGCAAAAATACAGTTAGTACTGCTCAAAAGAGGTCTTCATCGCGCAAAAGCATCAATATGGCACTCTGGGGGACAATCATGTATTTTTCATTATTAAACTCCAACTCAAATGCCTGCTTCTGTAAATAAATAGCCAAATCTCCCTCGCGGGCTTGCAGAGGTATGTAATTCACTTTTTCCAACGGCTCTTTCCAGGGTTCGTCTTCCACGGCTGCCGGTATTGGATAGCCCGGGCCGCATTTTATCACATAAGCGCTTCGGATTTTTGCATTTTCTTCAAGCCCCGGTGGCAGATAGAGTCCCGAACTTGTCTTTTCTTCAGGACGGGTCGGTTTCAGCAACACCCGGTCACCAATAACGATAAACCTCGAAAGGTCATCCACATTCAGCTTCATAGCTTTTATTTTTCTTTCTCTTTCAGGGCTTTGATGCTGAGGGTTTCATAGATAGCGTCCAATTTGCGAAAGAGGGGGCGTTTATCTGATCCTGCAGCATAGACAAAACCATAAATCATGCAAAGTGTTCCTGAACGTGGATGCTCGAATGTAAGGGTATAAAAGAACCCGCCCATAAAGGGATTGTCACAACGCCAAAGACCCCGGCTATCCAGCACTTTGATGCCATTGATCGTTCGCTCCCTCTGATAAATGGGTTGCGCCTTGTCCACATAAATTGGATATTGTGGTGAAATCCCGTGTATATGTTGTCTGGCAATACTATCCATTAGCGAAAAAGGCCAGGTATAGGCTACCCGTTCAGCCAAAAACTCATCTCGTATAGCCAGAATGGCTTTCTTTCTGTCATCATTAAAGCGGGTAGAATAGATATCTTCTCTTGTCTTCTTCATTTGCTGCCCCTGCCGATCCTGGAAAATAACCTCTTTCCGGAGCCAAAAAACATGACCGCTGTCTTCAACAAACTGAAAATCCTCCGGTATTCGAAAATGAAATCCCAAATCCGCTTGCATGCGTTTTTCGGCAAGTATATACTCCCCTGTGATAAACAATTGCTTCCAAAGCCGCTGATTTTCAAATTTTCTGATTTCTTCGAATAGGGCTTCTTTCTGCTCTTCAAAAAGTCTTAGGAAAGTACTTCGATCGGCCGCGACCATATATATCACCTCCTGTTCACGTGCAAACTGATCGTGCTTTATGGTAAATAACTGCTTTTTCGCAAGCATCTCTTTTACTTTTTCATCGCCCAGCTGCTGACGTACAAAGCGGGTAATCGGGGCATTGCCTTTGACCAATGCCACAAAGCTCAGATTGCGGTATTTATGAAAAACCGAACGGGCCTTCTGATAGCGCGAAAAGTCGCGGATATTGAGCAGAAACTGGGGCTCGGCCTGAGGCAGCACCGGAATAGGAGCAAAAAAGGCATTGGCAATGCTATCACTGAACGAAGTTTTGACAAGTGAATCATCCATCATCATCATTACCTGATCAAGCTTTCCACCTGCCACTATGGTCTGCTCGCGATTATAGTCCTTACAGGCATTCAACAGAAGAAGCGATGCTGCAACAAGGAGATAACTGCTTTTTCGAATGATTCTCATAGCTGCAAAGTTTAGATGGCTACCTTGATGACCATGCCCGGTTTCAGATAGCGTTGCTTATCCAGATTGTTAATTCGTTTCAGGCTATCCACCGTATTCTTGGGAAATTTTTTCGATATCTCCCACAGTGTGTCGCCCGGTTTGATGGTATATTGCAGGTAATGCTTGTCTCCATTCGTGGAAATATTGCCGGCTGTCTGAGATTTGTCAATTTTACCGTTTGAGCTTTCATCCCCTTTTGTTCCCATCTTCTCTTCCCGGCTCATTTTATCAATGGCCGCAAATTCCTTTTCTTTTGCCTCGGGGACATAAATGGTCAATTTCTGCCCGGCATATATCCGGCTTGATCGCAGATTGTTCCACAGTTTTATGTTTGAAGTGCTCGTATGAAACCATTGTGCAATAAATCCCAGATTATCCCCTGATTTTACCTCATATTTTACAGCTTTCATTCCATCGACATCCGGTCCGAATTTATTCTTAATCTTACTGTACCTGGCGGCTTCTTCAAATTTGTGCGAGGCCTTGGCTTCTTCCATCCGGGCATCGGCCATGGCAATCAATGTATCGCGTACGCTCTCAAAAGTGACCAACTTGTCATAGGGGAGGCGTATAGGGTAACCTTCTTCAGGATCAAAGGGAATGATTTTTTTTCTCAAAGCCGGATTTAGAAAAGCAAGCAAATCCGGATCCATATCAATGTACCGCGCAATAGTATCGAGTTCAATAACCTTGCGAAAAACAATGGTATCAAGCATGGCAAAATCAATGTTGGTATCCAGCGGATGGATTCCATAGTCGCTATAGTGATTCATTACGTACATAGCGGCAATAAATGCCGGTACATAGCCTCTTGTCTCGCGGGGCAGGTATTTGCGAATGGCCCAGTAGTCCTCTTTCCCTCCGCTTCTGCGAATGGCCTTGTTGACATTGCCCGGTCCACAGTTGTAGGCGGCAATCACAAGGTCCCACTTGCCATAGAGTGTATATAAATCTTTCAGAAATCGGGCAGCCGCATCGCTTGATGCATAGGGATCTCTGCGCTCATCAATATAGGTGTTGATCGTAAGTTTGTACATGCGACCGGTCGGATACATGAGCTGCCATAGACCCGTGGCTCCTGCTTTTGAGACGGCTGTCGGATTCAATGCCGATTCGATGATTGGCAAGTACTTTAATTCATGGGGCAGCTCGTATTTGTCGAGGACTTCCTCAAATATGGGGAAATAGACCTCAGAAAGGGCTAAGAGCTTGCTCATCTGCTCTCTGGATCGCCCCAGGTACATATATATATAGCTTTTGATAATATCATTGTAAACCATGGGCAGGGGGGCATTCAGGCAGGTCATCTGCTCCTCAATGAGTGCATCATTGAGTTTGAGTTTTTTCTCCTTCCGCACTTTGCCCGGTTCGGTCTTATCCGTCTCTCCGTGGCGAAACAATACCCCACTCAGGCTGTCAAGTCTTTTGTAAAAAGGCTGACACTCTTCCTCGATGGGTGCAGGCTTTTTTTGTGCCTGCATCATCGGAAACAATGCCAATAGCAAGAGCGCAAGTAAGAAAATTCTTTTCATTTGCTTTTAACCGTTTATTATCGACTCGAGAAAAGCCGAAAATTCCAACAACTCCTGTTCTCCTTTATATTGACCGGTCACCTGTAAGCCAAACGGCATCCCGTTGCTGTGCGTTCCAAAAGGCAGCGATATGGCCGGAAGGCCTGTCAGGTTAGCATGTACTGTATAAATATCATTCAGATACATGGCCACTGGGTCGTCTGTCTTATCTCCCAATTTGAAAGCCGTAACCGGAGTGGATGGAGAAATGATAAAATCATACGATTTCAATATCTCATTGGTTTTGTCCACAAGAAGTTTTCTCATCTTTTGTGCCCGGGTGTAATAGGCATCGTAATAGCCTGAGCTAAGTACAAAAGTGCCCAGAAGAATCCTCCGCTTAACTTCTTTGCCAAATCCCTGAGATCGAGAAAGGGTATATACCTCCTCAATGCTCTCTGCCTCCGGGGCCCGGTATCCGAAATGCACGCCATCATATCGTGCCAGGTTGCTTGATGCTTCGGCAGTGGTGAGGATATAGTAAGCCGGTACCACATATCGGAGATCTGGAAACTCCACCATATCCACGCTATGGCCTTCGTCCTTCAGTTTTTCAATCATCGTCAGTGTCGCCTCACGGATTTCAGGGTCAAGTGCTTCATTGTTCAGCACTTCTGAAAAACACGCAATGTTCCTTTTTCCGGGATTCATGTCACTAATGTCAAAGTCCGGGAAACTTTCTTGCAAAACGGTAGCATCAAATTCATCCGGACCTGAAATACAAGTCAACGTGCGGGCAGCATCTTCTACATTGTTTGCAAATACGCCTATCTGGTCAAAAGAAGAAGCATAAGCAATCAATCCGTATCGTGACACGCGTCCATAGGAGGGTTTCATGCCGACCACTCCACAATAGGAGGCAGGCTGCCTCACCGATCCGCCCGTATCGCTTCCCAGAGCCACAGTACACATCCCCGCCTGTACGGCCACTGCCGATCCGCCTGAAGATCCCCCGGGGACCCGCGCAAAGTCAATGGCATTGTGTACCGGACCATAGACCGAGTTCTCGTTGCTGGAGCCCATGGCAAATTCATCGCAATTGAGGCGGCCGATTATGATGGCCCCGGCTTCTTCGAGCTTACGGATGGCTGTAGCCGAATAAAGAGATTCGAATCCTTCAAGAATCTTAGATGCAGCCGATACCTTGTGATCTTTGACCACAATCACATCTTTGTTGCCCACTACTGCACCGTAAAATGGTTTCCACCCGCCCCTTGCAATGTCGGCATCTATGGCATCGGCACGGGCCAGTGCTTCTTCTTCATATACCTCAATAAAAGCATTTAGCGATTGACCTTCCGCAATGGCACTAAGGTACTGTTCTACGATCTTCCTTACTGTTACATCCCTTGCACGTACAGCTTCCCTAATGGATTCCAGACTCCTGAGATTCAACATATAAACGAATTCTTTGGATTTTAGCCTTCCTTGGAAGGAGCTTCTTCATCTTCCCCTTTCATGCCCTTCTCGATTTCCCCTTTCACGCTGTTCTTGGCATTGTTAAACTCTCTGATTCCCTTGCCCACGCCACGCATCAATTCAGGAATTTTTCGGCCACCGAAAAGCAGCAAAATGGCAAGTAAAATGATGATCCACTCCGAACCACCCGGCAATCCAAAAAGCAGTAAATAATTCATAAGAATAAAATTTCTGTAAAATTAGAAGTATTCCGTAGTAAAACAGGCATTTAGCGCCTTTATTTCGAAAGCTTCTTTATTTGTAAAGCCAAAGAGCGGGATTAAGTTTCACCGGTTTGCTGCCGCTGCTTTTCCATATTTGAAACTCCAGCTCGGATTCCCCCGTCTCAAGATCGGTATAGACGCTTCCTATTTCCTGCAGGGCATCTAACTTTTGCTGCTTGACGACTGATACCGATTTCAGATTGCCATAGGCTGTAAAATAGGTGCCGTGATTGACCAATACCATGCGGTGATAGGTGGGAGTATAGAATATCGCTTCTACGGTTCCTGGAAAAACCACTCTAACCGGCTCTTCTTTATTCGTGCTGATACCAATACCGAGGCTGGTTATCATTTGTGAAGGCAGGACAGGGTGGGGCCGCTTTCCAAAATTCCGTGTAATGCTACCATGTGCCACAGGCCAGGGCAGTTTTCCTTTGTTCGATTCAAAGCTGGCCCCAAGGGCTTTTGCCTCAGGAGTAAGCGCAAAGCCGCCAGCTCCACTCTTCTTTTCCTTTTTCTTCATCGCCTCGGCTATCAATTCCTCTATTTTCCCCTCGATGGCACGCACAGCCCTTTCTTTTCTGGCCATTTCCTGTCGATAGTAGGCTTCCTTGTGCTCAAAGTTTTTCACCTGTCTGCTCAATTCTTCCTGCTCTCCAGCCAGCAATTCCTGCTGTTCGAGTTCGCTCTTCAGCAGCTTCTTTTTTTCATCGCGCAGGGCTTCTTGCGCTGCTATCTCCTTCTGAATTCTGGCTTGTGACTCTTTAATCATCGCAGCCTGTTTCTCACGGTATTCACCATAAATCTTCAGGTATTTCAGCCGATTATAGGCATCGTTGAAAGTAGGAGCACTGAAAATAAAAAGTAGGTAATCATAATGATTGCCATGGATATAGGTGTTGTAAATAAGGCGGGCATATTCTTTTTTTAGTCTTTCCAGGTCATCATTCAATGCTTGGATGACCTCTTCTTTTGAGCGAATCTCGTGATCAATGGCCTTGATTTGACGTTCGATGTTTTGTATCAACTCCCTGCGGGTTTGCAGTTGTTTTTTGAGTGTGACCAGGCTTTGCATCGAAGACTTCTTCTTCGATTTTATTTCCGTGATCTTTTTTTTTGTAAAGCGAATCTCCTGCTCAAGTTTTTCACGCTCCTTTTTCAGCTTGCCGATCTCATCACTCTGAGCACCGAGCATAAGCGGAACAAATAAGATCAAAATCAAAAGGTATTTACTGAATGCGCTCATATTTTTGCGGAACTACAAAGACGATATTTACCTTTTGGTCCACTTTCACACTGCTATATTCCAGCCAGATATTTATCGTGCTTTCCGCTTCCAGGCGGATATTTCTTCGCTTTGAAAAATACTGTGAATCCACCGGAGAATATTCCAGATAATCCACAGCCATAAGGCGCGGTGGTTCTTTTTGACGCACATTTAGGGCATCGATGAGAAAGCTGCCGCCCCGGATGCGCATTTGAATAAAAAATTCTTTGGAACTAAGCTCCAGGTAGTAAAAGCTGCTGTCCATCGTCATCGACTCCACAGTCATTGGGCCAAAGGCCATGTTCCCGCTGATTAGCGATTCGACCAGGGCAAAATCCAAAGGAGCGTTGTAAACGGCTCCTGCATTTTCAATGGGTTCAATGGCATATTGCTTATGAACGCGGTCGAGAAAACGAATGCTATCTCTCGTAATAAGCACCCGGGCCAGCTCCACGCCAAAAGCCGGTGCGATAGACATCCACACGGCACTATCTCGGATGACTCGTATGCTGCCCTTGAAAGATTGCTTCTTTTCCGGTGTTTCGTAGTCTATGCGGGCTTTGGCCAGAAGGGTATGGTAATGAAACTGGGCCTCATGCACTCGTTGCAGCACTTCTTCCGGAGCCAGCATAGTCGTTCGGCCGCCTGCACTCCTGACAATGCGGCAGCCTAATGTCAGAAGCAAAAAGCCCAGCAGGAGCAGTGCCGTTTTATTCATAGAGTTTTCCATCCCTGATTTTCTTTTCCAGCCAATCCGTTCCTCCTCCGTTATCTGCCGCTTTCCGACAATATTCCAACGCTTTCTCAGGTTTCCCGAGCCGGTACAGTATATCTCCGTAATGTTCGAGTATGACCCCATTCTTCATGCCGCCATGATTAATGGCTCGTTCCAGCCATTCGGCCGCTTTGCTGTACTTTCCTTCTTTATAAAGAATCCACCCGTAGGTATCTTCAAAATTTGGATTTCGAGGTTGCAGTTGGTTGGCCCGCTCAGCCATCATTTCGGCCCGGGCCAGTCGTTCTCCCCGAAGAGAAAGATAATAGGCATAGTTGTTCAGAAGCAGTGGATTGTCAGGGTTGCGTTGGAGACTTTCTTCATAGGCCGAATCACTCTGGGTATGTTGTCCCTTTTCATGATAAATATCTCCAATGCGTGCATAAATTTCAGCTTCAAGTGTCGGGTTTCCGGAAGATACAATGAGTGCCTGATCAAAAACATTCAGCGCCTTGTCATAATCCTTCCTCATCAGATAGGCCATCCCCTTCATAAACCAGGGTAGCGGCTGATTCGGGAAAACACTCAGAGCCTCATTGCTTAAATCAAGAAGGGTGGTATCATCCTCTACTTCGAGAGCAAGAAAGAGGGCATCCTGCCAAATCTTAAAATTGCTTTCTTCTTGCTTTAATGCCTTTATATAGGTTTCCAGCGCTTCCTTTTTCCTTCCGGCCATTTGCAATATTTGTGCTTTGTTCGCCAGAGCCAACCCCGATTCAGGGTCGGCTTCCACCATCCAGTCACTGAGTTGAAGTGCAAAAGAAATGCCTTCCGGACTTTGCCCATATCGCTGCATATAACCATAAATAAATTGTGCCTTGGTGCTCAGGTCAAGGTCGGGAGAACGAAAGGCCTGTTCGATGAGCCGCCTAAAATGCATACTATCGCCCTGTGATAAGTAATAGTTGGCCAAAGCATAGGAAGCCCTTGCATTTCCCGGGTCTTTTTCAAGTATTTCGCGATATACCGCTATGGCTTCTTTGCTGCGATTATTGGCATTATACAGGTCTGCCAACATATTGAGATAGGAAAGCTCCCCCGGATTCACCCGGATCAGTTTCCGAATTTCATTGGCTGCTCCTTCTACATCGTTCATACGCAGATAGAGGGCTTTTTTTGCCTGTATAATGCCTTCGTCCACTCCAATCAGTTTTTCCAGGCGGTCATAGCTTTCAATGGCTTTTTTTATATCTCCTTTCATCTCATATACCCTCGCCAATTGAGCAATGAGGCCTCGGTCTTGCGGATTTTTTTCTGCCAATGATTCAATGATGGCTGCTGCTTCATCATATCTCTGAAAGTAGCTTAATATCTCGGCATAAAGCAACTGATAAAAATCGTTGTCGGGCTCCAACTCCGCGGCCTTGCCGGCATAATAAAGCGCTTCGGTATAGTCGCTCTTCTTTTTGTAGAGGACTGCTGCCTGATAATACGGATCTGGCTGATCCGGTTCCGCTTTGATTACTTTCAAAAAGAGCTGGAGGGCCTTGTCATCATTGCCAATCATCTTTTGCTTCATAGCTTCATAAAAGTCTGCTTTGGAGCCTTTACCTCCTGCAAAATCAACTCCGCTACCCAATTGCAGGTTGCGTACCTGTGTGCTGCGGATGCCTCCACAGGCTGTCAGCATAAACAGTAAGGCAATGATCGAAAGTATCCTCATTCGACAATATTTGTGTAGTCGCCCAGGCTCAAATCCCCGGCACGACCTTTTATAGTGACATGATTGCCAATCATTGTGTTTTCAATGATCTTATTCTCGATGTGGGTCTCTTCCCCGATAACCGAATTGCGGATGATGGCATTGTGAATTACCGTGCCGCTGCCTACAGAAACATGCGGCCCGATAACAGCCCGGCTGATCTTGGCTCCTTCGGCTATAAAGCAGGGGGAAATCACTGTGGCCTCTTTTATCTGGGCCGAAGGACTCACCAACTCCTCCCCTTTTTCGAACAAAAAATCAAGCACTCTTTGATTGGTATGCACAAAGTGCTCTTTATTCCCGCAATCGAGCCATTCCTTCACTTCGGCTACGTGAAATTCCTGGCCCATGTTTTTCATATTCTCAAGGCAGGTAGTCAGTTGATATTCTCCTTTTACTTTGATGTCGTTTTCAATAATATAGCGAATCTGCTCATGGAGCAGCGCTCCGTTTTTGAAATAATAAATGCCGATAATGGCCAGGTCAGACACAGGTGTTTGCGGTTTTTCTACCAATGCGGTAATTATGCCCCGATCATCGACTTTTACCACACCATAAGCCGAGGGGTCCTCCACTTTTTGCACCCAAATGATGCCGTCTTTTTCAATATCGATTTTAAAATCGGCCCGGAAAAGGGTGTCGGCAAAGGCTACAACGACTTTGTCATCAAGAAGGGGTTCGGCACAATAGAGGGCATGGGCTGTACCAAGCGGTGCATCCTGATGATAAATATGCCCTTCAGCCCCGAGAGCCGTGGCTATTTCAAGGAGCCGATCTTCGGCCTCACGACCAAAGTCGCCAGTCACAAAACCGATGTGTTCAATCTTCGCATCCATTGATTCGATGATGTCTTCGGCCAGGCGCTGAACAATAGGTTTACCCGCAATCGGAAGCAGCGGCTTCGGCACAGTGAGTGAATGGGGGCGAATGCGACTGCCGCGACCCGCCATGGGTATGATCAGATTCATTGTTTATCTTCTTTTCTTTCTTCCGGCTATGCCGGGTTTGCAAATAAAAGCATAACGCGGGATATTGAAAATCATTTCACTTCATTTAACGGCTGCCGGTATGGCCAAAGCCTCCTGCTCCTCTTTCGCTCTGGCTCAGTTTGTCTACCTCCATCCAATCCACCGTTTCATGGCGTGCCACCACCATTTGGGCAATCCGCTCGCCATCGACTATTTCGTATGCCTGGTCGGATAGGTTAACAAGAATCACCTTTATCTCACCGCGATAGTCGGCATCTATGGTTCCCGGGGCATTGGCTACGGTAATCCCCTTTTTTGCCGCCAGTCCGCTGCGCGGGCGTATCTGTGCCTCATAGCCGAGAGGAAGCTCAATAAAAAGGCCTGTAGGTACCATAAGACGTTGCAGGGGAGCTATACGAAGGGGGGTCTCCAGATTGGCCCGTAAATCCATGCCGGCCGAAGCTGCTGTGGCATAGTGCGGAAGCGCATGCTTTGATTGATTGAGCACTTTTACTTTCATGCCTGCAAAGATAGAGATTCGCTTTTCAGCGGAAAAAAGCTTTTTATTTAAGCCGTTCGATATAAAATGCGGATCCTGAAAAATTTACAATTTGCATATAATGTCTTTTTCATTGCTCACTGTTAGACCTAATAGCGTGTTGGTGCAGAAATCTCTTTATACTTTTCCTCTTCATTTTTTAAATCTATTAAATAGGAAAAAGTTAATTACGAGCCTTAATGAAATCGCATTTTTATTGTTTCTCATTTCGAAAAACAACCATGACAGATACGCAAGTGAAGTGAGAAAATTTGTGCTGCTAAATAAGCGCAGCTGCCGTGAAGAGCTGCGCTGGGGAGACATAAACCGGGTGTCATGAGCACAATTCGTCTCCGATAACTTTTTCCATTTTTTTTCTTTTTTTTCGGGTCGAATAAAATTTGAAGACAAGCATGTTTATTTATCTAGAAAAGTGAGCAGCCGTATTTTCTCTCCTCACACTTCTGTCGGGTTCATGATTTCCATCTTTTCCATCTTTTGTACTTCCAGGCTTAGGGCATCATAATCAGAGACGATGCGTCCCTCCAGCAGATAGATCCCTTTTCCACGGAAAGGGCAACGTGCGGCCACAGGTGGGAAATGCACCGTATCGATAAAGTGTCCGGCTTCATCGACAAAGCAGCCAAACTGCATGTGTCTCGGTGTATCCTGCCGGGTAGCCACATTTTTCACATGCACCAGATAGCCCAGCATGCTCACATTTTCCCCGACATGAGCCGCCATTTCGGATGCCGGCAACACATCCCGGGGAGCAGCGCTCAGGAGAGCAAAAGGCGAAGTAAGCGAAAAGCCCAGCAGCTCGATTTCATCAAAGGCATCTTCCAGAATGTGCGACTCAAGGGGCGGCAGTACCGGCTCCCGAATTTCGCTGCGGAAGAGCTCAGGCCTGGGCCTCGAATGGCGTTTGTCACCCAACAGAAAATGCGCTTCCCAGAGCAACTCTTTCTTGCCTTTGCCTGTGCTGCGAAAAGCGCCCACCCGGATCAAAAGGATAAGCTGCTCCAGAGAAACAGCGATCCGGGCAATAAAGTCGGGCAGCCCCGAAAAGGCACCGTTCCGCAGGCGCTCTTGTACAATTGACTCCGCCAGTTTTTGCTCCAGTGACTTGAGCAGGTGAAACCCCAGCCAGATCACATTTCCCTGTATGCTTGTCGTCATGCGGATGTGATTTACACAGGGGGCTTCAATGCGAGCCCCGTGCATGCGGGCCTCGTGAATGTATGTCTCGGTATGATAAAATCCGCCACCATTGTTGATGACCGCCACCATATATTCCAATGGGAAGTGGGCCTTCAGATAGAGGCTTTGGTAGCTTTCTACCGCATAAGAGGCAGAGTGCCCTTTGGCAAAAGCATAATTTGCAAAACTTTCGATTTGACGCCATAGCTCCACCGCTATTTCCCGGGCATAAGCACGGTTTTTACAATTCTCAAAAAACTGCTTTTTCACCCGATGAAACTCATTGCGTTCACGGAACTTCCATGACATGCCTCTTCGCAAAATGTCAGCCTCTTCAAGCGTCAGCCCGGCAAAGTAATGCGCCACCTTCAGCACATCCTCCTGATATACCATCACCCCGAAAGTCTCGCTCAGCAGTTCTTTTATTTTGGGGTGCAGATATTTCCGTGCCGAGGGGTCGCGATAGCGTTTTATAAACTCACCCATCATGCCCGACTGCGAAACTCCGGGCCGGATGATGGAACTGGCGGCCACCAGCCCGAGATAGTCTTCCACCTGCAACTTCTTCAGCAGGCTGCGCATAGCAGGTGATTCCACATAAAAGCAGGCCATGGTTTTACCTTCACGCATCAAAGCTT